>DGYMJ06203__coassemble_338_pt1 | contig 43136 bp, 41 predicted proteins | sample DGYMJ06203__metabat2_low_PE_040 | metagenome-assembled genome bin DGYMJ06203 | reverse complement strand
GCGCGCCGGGCACAGCGTGCGCTGTCCCGTGTACGACTACACCGTCCACAACCGGGCCGCCGAGACGGTGGAAGTCCGCCCGGCCAAGGTGGTGCTGGTGGAGGGCATCCTGATTTTCGTGGATCCCGTCCTGCGGTCACTGATGGACATCAAGATCTTCGTGGACACCGACGCGGATGTGCGCATCCTGCGGCGCATCGTGCGGGATGTGAAGAAGCGGGGCCGCTCTCTGGACTCGGTGGTGCAGCAGTACCTCACCACCGTCAAGCCCATGCATGAGCAGTTTGTGGAGCCCTCCAAGCGCTACGCCGACCTGATTGTCCCCGAGGGGGGCAAGAACGCCGTGGCCCTGGAGATGATCATCCAGCGGGTCAAGAGCCACATCGAGCAGAGATGAGCGAAAAGAGAAGTACCGCCACGCAAATTCCGCAGGCCTCAGCCTGTAGGAAAGGCGCACTGCAGAGTCATGCAGTGCGCCCTTTTTCCCAGCGGCTCGAGCACTCTATCTGCAGCAGCTTGTAGGGCGGGATGTCCAAAGCCTCGGCGATCAGGAACAAGGTGTTGAGGGAGATGCCCACCGCCATATCCGGGGCCTCCACCTGGGAGAGGAACCCGGGGCTGATCCCCGCCCGCTCCGCCAGCTGCTCCTGACTCAGGCCCCGCAGCCTGCGGAAGTAGGAGATGCGGATGCCGATGGCGATATAGTAGTCCCGGAACCGGGCCAGGTCGTTTTTGCTCTTCATCTGTCTCACCCAAATTAAGGGTATCATCTTGGCAGGCAGATTATTACATGCTAAAACTTAGTCAATACTAGTTTATAACTGGTATACCTGTCTCTAAAACGGAAGCAAAGCCGGGAGACCCTTAAGGAAAATTTAAGTTGACGGGACAGCCGGCATATGCTACATTATGGATGCAAAGCAAACTTTACAAAAGTAAGGAGAGAAGCAGCGTATGAAATTCAACTGGATGCGCCGCGCGGCGGCCTTTGCCCTGTGCGGGGCCCTGCTGGCCGTGCCCGCCCTGGCGGCGGAGGAGCCCGCGCCCCAGCTGCCCGACGCCTGGGCGGTGGCGGAGCTGGCCGACAGCTATGCCCTGGGCCTGGTGGACGACAGCTACACCACTTATATCCAGAGCACGGTTACGGCCGAGCAGCTGGAAACCATGACGGGCATCGTGGCCGACAAGCTGGCGGTGCTGGAGCTGCCCCAGCGGACGGCGGACACCGCCGGGCTGGTGGTGGACACCACCCGGGGCGGCGTGATGAACGCCCTGTATCAGGAGGCGGCGGCCTACGACATCGACGGCGTGGAGGATGGCCCGGAGGCCTTCCTCACCGGCCTGGGCGTGGTGCAGGGCGACCGGAGCGGCGAGCTGAATGAGGAGCGCCCCTGCACCTATCAGGAGGCCATGACCATGGCCAAGCGGCTGATCCTGGCAGTCTACGACGCCAACGACGCCGGCTCCAAGGGGCTGCTCTGGAAGGCCACCAACGGGGACAACACCCTCTACCTGCTGGGCACCATCCACATGGATCGCAGCAACGCCTACCCCCTGCACAAGTCTGTGCGGGACGCCCTGAATGCGGCACAGGTGGTGAGCTTTGAGCTGGATCTCAACGACCAGGAGGGCATGGCCCTGCTGGCCTCCCTCCAGACCTATTCCGACGGCACCACCCTGGCCGACCACATCAGTCCCGAGCTGTACGCGCGGGTGCAGGCGGCGGCGGTGGCCCTGGGCATGGGGCCCAATGACTTTGACAGCTACAAGCCCTGGGCCCTGGCCTCCACCTTCGGGGTGCTGAGCCTCCAGGACGATACCACCAGCGCCAACGCCATGGCCGTGGACTCCTACATCAACGCCTACGCGGTGAACGCCGGCAAGACCATCGACGCCGTAGAGACCTACGCCTTCCAGGGCGGCATCTTCGACGGACTGTCCGCCGAGTATCAGGAGGCCTATCTGGACAGCAGCCTGGCCATGTATGAGACCGCCCTCAGCGGGGAGACGGTCAGCGAGGAGGCCCAGGCGCTGGCCCAGGCCCAGGAGGCGCAGATCGCCGCCATGTTCGACGCCTGGAAGAACCGGGATCCCGAGGCCTTCCTGGCGGTCTACGACAAGCAGGCCATCCTCAACAGCGACGACGAGCTCAACGCCAAGCTGTTCACCGAGCGGGATCCGGGCATGATCGCGGCGGCGGCGGAGTACCTGGAGACCGAGGGGGAGAACACCTTCTTCCTGGCCGTGGGCGCGGGCCACATGGTGGATCCCGGCGGCATCGTCTCCGGCCTGCGGGAGCTGGGCTACACCGTGGAGCTGGTGCCCTGAGATGGACGGGAAGCTGAGAGAACGGATTGAGCAGGTGCTGGCCGGCCGGGTGCGGCCCTACCTCCACGGCCACGGCGGCGAGGTGGAGGTGGCGAGCCTGGAGGACGGGGTGCTGCGGGTGCGGCTGCTGGGCCAGTGCTCCGGCTGCCCCTCCGCCGCCATTACCACCGAGCAGCTCATTCAGGAGGAGGTCTGTGCCGCCGTGCCCGAGGTGAAGCAGGTGGTGCTCATCCAGGAGGTGAGCCGGGATCTGCTGGATCAGGCCCGGGCCATTCTGAACCACAGCCGGGAGAACGGCCATGGCTGAGGTGACGGTGGGCGTGCGCTACTGCGGCGGCTGCAACCCCAGGTTTGACCGGGTAGCCGGGGTGGAGGCGCTGGCGCGGGCGTGCCCCTCGGCGGGCTTCCGGGCCGCGGAGCCGGGCCAGGAGTACGGCGTACTCCTGGTGGTGGGCGGCTGCACGGCCTGCTGCGCCGATCTGACCGGCCTTTCCGGCCGGGAGCAGGTGATGATCCGCACCGCCGGCGACTTCCGCCGGGCGGAGGAGGCCATCCGCCGGGCCCAATAGGCAAAAAGCTGTAAATTCCGGACGCCGGAGGGGGAAATTTCTCCCTCCGGCGTCCTTGTTTTTCCCGGCAGCGGGGGCTATAATAGTGCTCGTTTGCCCGGTATGCCGGGCGGAGGAAATTCCCCGGAGAGGAGTGCCCCGCGATGACCCTCCTGAATCAAGTCAAAACGCTGTTTCAGCGGGAGACGGTGTTCTGCGTCTCCCTGGTGCTGGCCGTCCTGTCCGCCCTGGCGGTGCGGCCGGACGCGGCCTATCTGTCCTACCCGGATTACCGGACGCTGGCCCTGCTGTTCTGCCTGATGCTCATCGTGGCCGGCTTCCGCTCCCTGGGGGTATTTGAACGGCTGGGCCGCGCCCTGCTGCGGCGGGCGGGCAGCCTGCGGGAGCTGAGCATAGCCCTGGTGCTGCTGTGCTTCTTCTGCAGCATGGTGATCACCAACGACGTGACCCTCATCACCTTCGTGCCCTTCACCCTGCTGGTGTTCCGTATGATCCGGCGGGAGGGGCGTGTGCTCACCCTGGTGGTGCTGGAGACCATTGCCGCCAACCTGGGGAGCATGGCCACCCCCATCGGCAACCCCCAGAACCTCTATCTCTACTCCGCCGCCGGGCTGACCATGGCCCAGTTCGCCCGGGCGGTGCTCCCTTATGCCGGGCTGTCCCTGGTGCTGCTGCTGGCCGTCCTGCTGCTCCAGCGGGACGAGCCTTTGGGGGAGGAGCGGCCGGAGGAGGAGGGAGAGGCCGCCCCCCTGTCCGCCCTGGCGCCCTATCTGCTCCTGCTGGCGCTGTGCCTGCTGGTGGTGTTCCGGGTGGTGGGCTTCGTCCCCGTGCTCCTGTGCGTGGCGGCGGTGGTGCTGGCGGTGAACCGGAGGCTGTTCCGGTCGGTGGACTACTTCCTCCTGCTCACCTTCCTGTGCTTCTTCATCTTCATCGGCAACCTCAAGCGCATCCCGGCCCTCAACGATCTGCTGCTCTCCCTGGTGGGCGGGCACGAGCTGCTGGCCGGCGTCCTGGCCAGCCAGGTGATCAGCAACGTGCCGGCGGCCATTCTGCTCTCCGGCTTTACGCAGAATTTCGCCGCCCTGCTCACCGCCGTCAACCTGGGCGGGCTGGGCACCCTGGTGGCCTCCCTGGCCAGCCTGATCACCTTCAAGTTCTACGCCGCCCAGTATCCCGACCGCAAGGGACGCTTTCTCCGCAGCTTCACCCTGTGGAACGCGGCCTTCCTCCTGCTCCTGACCGCCGCCGCCCTGCTTTTGGGGTAGGCGGCCTTTACTTCCCCCTCAAAACATGGTACAATACCTCCGACTGGTTTCCACACCCGGTCCAAGCACGGCTGTGCCGTGTTCGTTCGGCGGTTTCGGCCCGGAAGGCCGCCCGCCGTTCTCTAAATACCAAAATGGAGGTAACTCAACCCATGCGCAATTCCAAGGTTCAAAAGCTCGCAATGGCCGCTGTCATCGCCGCAGTATACGCTGTACTGACGGTCACCCTTCCCATCCCACAGTTTGGCACCATCCAGTGCCGACTGGCGGAGGCGCTCACCGTCCTCCCATTCTTTTTCCCTGGGGCAACACCGGGTCTGGTGGTGGGGTGCTTTATCGCCAACCTGTTTTCTCCCTATCCGCTGGATATTCTGTGCGGTACGCTGGCAACGCTGTTGGCTTGCCTGCTGACTCAGCGGATGCCCAATCGCTGGTTGGCCCCTCTCCCCCCGGTGCTATGCAACGCTGTTATTGTGGGGGCAGAAGTGGCTTGGTTTGAGACCGGTTTTACCAGTGCCTTTCCCGCTGCCTATGCGTTCAACGCATTTACCGTGGGCCTGGGGGAGCTGATAGCCTGTTATGTTCTGGGATCTATCCTCATTTCTGTGTTGCCCCAGGTCACTCCTCTCCGCGCCCTCATCCCCCAGAAGCGGTTGGCGCGGCTCTAATACGATAAAGGAGATCTCTTTATGAAAGTACGCAAGGCCGTCATCCCCGCCGCCGGGCTGGGCACCCGGATGCTCCCCGCCACCAAGACCGTCCCCAAGGAGATGCTCCCCATGGTGGACAAGCCGGTGATCCAGTATATCATCGAGGAGGCGGTGGCCGCCGGCATCGAGGACATCCTGATCGTCACCAACCGGGCCAAGTCGGCCATGGACGACTATTTTGACTACTACCCCGAGCTGGAGACCCGCCTGCTCCAGGCGGGGAAGGAGTCGGAGCTGGTGGAGGTGCGCCGGGCCGCCGACCTGGCCAACATCTTCTATGTGCGCCAGAAGGAGACGAAGGGCCTGGGCCACGCCATCGGCCGGGCCCGCCGCTTCGTGGGGGACGAGCCCTTTGCCGTGCTGCTGGGCGACGACATCATGCGGGCGAAAAAGCCTGTGACCCTCCAGCTGGTGGAGGCCGCGGAGAAATACGGCGCCTCCGCCGTGGGGGTGCAGCAGGTGGCCACCGAGGCCATCTCCCGCTACTCCTCCGTGAAGGTCTCCCCCCTGGAGGAGCGGATTTTTGAGGTCTCCGACATGAATGAGAAGCCCACTCCGGAGCAGCGGTTCTCCAACTACGCCATTCTGGGCCGGTATGTGCTCACCCCGGAGATCTTCGACATTCTGGAGAATGTGCACCCCGGCTACGGCGGGGAAATCCAGCTCACCGACGGCCTGCGGGAGCTGTGTCAGAGCCACCGCATGGTGGCCGTGGACTTTGAGGGCCGCCGCTACGACACCGGCAACCTGTGCGGCTTCCTGGAGGCCACCATCGACTTCGCCCTGGATCACCCGGCCACCGGGGCGTGGCTGAAGCACTTCCTGAAAGAGAAGGCCGGGGAGCTCAGGTAAATTGTGTGGAAATGCAGGGGCCCGCGCGTACAGCGCGGGCCCCTGAGACTGTCGAAAAAGTGGCTTTGCCACTTTTTCGAGCAGGATGCAGTCCGCCGCGCGCAGGATTTGTCCGCTTCAGGCGGACAAATCCCACACTTGCGGCCTGAGAAGTGTTTTCTCCGACGCACACCCCCCAGGGGGCCCTCTCTTGCCCCTTCGGGGCAATTCACCTTGTGTCGCCGGAGAAAACAGATTCCAATTTTTTCGCGCCTGCGGGCGCGAACTCTGCGAGACTTTTTCGACACGCTGAGGGGCCCGCGCGCACAGCGCGGGCCCCTGTTTGCTGTGCAGAATTCAGAAAAAAGCAAAAACTTCCCCGGGGCGGGATGGTACAATGGGGCCATCAGACCGGAGGAGGTGGATGCCGTGGCAAAACGGCTGCTGGTGTATGGCCCCGGCCTGCTGAGCCTGGCCTGCGGGGCGCTGCTCACCCCGCTGTTTGAGGAGCTGCTGTTCCGGGGCTGGGTGTGGCGCGGCCTGGAGCGGCACGGGCAGCGGGCGGCATACCTGGGCTCGGCGGCCCTGTTCGGCCTGTGGCACCTGGGGTATGTGCCCTCCATCCTGTGGCGCACCGCCCTGCTGGGCCGCCCGGCGGCGCCCCTGGAGGCGGCGGCGTGGAAGGTGCTGGCCGGCACGGTCTTCGGCCTGCTCTTCGGCGCGGCCCGGTATAAAAGCGGGCGGATCTGCCCGTCCCTGCTGCTCCACATGGCGGTCAACACCTTCGGGAGCTGATCAGAGGAGATTTTTTCGCGGAAAATGGGAAAAATCCCTTGACTTCCGGTGGGAATCCTATATAATAATATAGCTTGTTTCAAAGAACAGGCACATCCTTGCCCCCGCAGAGGGCGGGGGCCATATGTCCATAAGGAGGTGCAAACAAATGGCAAAACTGAGCGGAAACTACGAGGTGGTCTACATCCTCAACCCCAACCTGGATGAGGAGGCTACCGCGGCCATGGTGGCCAAGTTCAAGACCCTGGTGGAGCAGAACGGCACCCTGGCGGAGGTTGACGAGTGGGGCAAGCGCCACCTGGCCTATCCCATCAACGACCTGACCGAGGGCTACTACGTGCTGATGACCTTCAGCGCCAAGCCCGAGTTCCCCCGCGAGCTGGATCGTATCCTGCGCATTACCGACGGCGTCATGCGCTCCCTGATCGTCTGCAAGGACGACGAGTAAGAGGGGGCAGGCAGAGATGCTGAACCGGATTATTCTCATGGGCCGGCTGACCCGCGACCCCGAGCTGCGCCATACCCAGACGGGCACCCCCGTGGCGTCCTTCTCCCTGGCGGTTGACCGGGATTTCAAGGACAGAAACACCGGCGAGAAGGCCACCGATTTCATCGACATCGTGGCCTGGCGGCAGACCGCCGAGTTTGTCTCCCGCTACTTCACCAAGGGCCGCATGGCCGTGGTGGAGGGCCGGCTCCAGCTGCGTGACTGGACTGACCGGGACGGCAACAAGCGCCGCGCCGCCGAGGTGGTGGCCGACAACGTGTACTTCGGCGACTCCAAGCGGGACGCGGAGGCGGGCGGCTACGCCGCTCCGTCCGGCGGATTCGGCTCCCCGTCCGGCGGCTATGCGCCGCCCCCGGCTCCGGCGGCGGGCGGCTACGCGGCCCCCATGGGCGGCGGCGACCAGTTCGCCGAGCTGTCCGATGACGACGACGGCGAGCTGCCCTTCTGATCACGAACACAACCCGCGCCCGGCGCGGGCCATCAAAAACAAGACGGGCTACAGGCCCGTGGTAAAGGAGGTTTCCTGTTATGGCTATGGATAGAGAGCGCCCCCGCGGCCGCAAGCGCCGCAAGGTCTGCACCTTCTGTGTGGACAAGGTGGAGCACATCGATTACAAGGACGCGGCCAAGCTGCGCCGGTTCCTGTCTGAGCGGAGCAAGATCCTGCCCCGCCGCACCACCGGCACCTGCGCCATGCATCAGCGTCAGCTGACCGAGGCCATCAAGCGCGCCCGTCAGATCGCGCTGCTGCCTTTCGTTACCGACTAAAAAAGAATGCCCCCGAACCGGTCCTGGACCGGCTCGGGGGCGTTTTGATGTACAAAAGTACGGCAGTACGGCGGAAACAGAAAGACAGCGTTTCCCGGCCCTGCGGGATGGGGCGCGGCATTATGCAGACGACATTCAGCTGTTTTGTACGTATCGACAGGAACCGCTGCTCCGGGCATGCAGGCTCAGGTGCCCGGAGTGTCCCGGACGGATGCCCGCTGCCGCCGGGCGAGGATGTGATCCAGTAGAGCGTGGGCGGCCTCCTCCTTGTCCAGGAGGGGCAGCTCCACGGTCTCATCCCGGGCGATGAGGGTAAGCAGGTTGGTGGAGGTGCCGAAGCCCGCCCCGGGATCCCGCAGGTTGTTGGCGGCGATCAGATCCAGGTGCTTTTTCTCCAGCTTCTTCCGGGAGTTTTCCACCAGATCCCGCGTCTCCATGGAAAACCCGCACAGGGACTGCCCCGGCGCCCTGTGTTCCCCCAGCCAGGCCAGAATGTCCCTGGTGCGGGCCAGAGGCAGGGAGGGCGCCGCGTCGTCCCCGCCCTTTTTGAGCTTGTCCTCCGAGCAGACCGCAGGCCGGTAGTCGGCCACGGCGGCGGCCTTGATGATGATGTCCTGCCCGGCGGCCCGGGCGGTGACCGCCTCAAACATGTCCTGGGCGGACACCACATCCACCGTGTCCACGCAGACGGGCTTTCTCAGGCCGGTGGGGCCGGACACCAGCGTGACCTCCGCCCCGCGGGCGGCGGCGGCCCGGGCGATGGCGTAGCCCATGCGCCCGGTGGAGTGGTTGGTGAGATAGCGCACCGGATCCAGCGCCTCCTGGGTGGGGCCGGCGGTGACCAGAACCCGCAGGCCCTCCATGTCCCGCCCGTGGCCTATGGCGTGCTCCACGTACTCCAGAAGCTCCTCCGGCTCCGGCATCTTGCCCTTGCCCACCGCGCCGCAGGCCAGCCGGCCGCTGGCCGGCTCAATCAGCTGCCAGCCGTACCGCCGCAGGAGGGCCAGGTTGTCCTGGGTCACCGGGTTCTCATACATGCGGGTGTTCATGGCGGGGGCCGCCAGCTTGGGGCAGTCGCAGGCCAGGATGGTGGTGGTGAGCATATCGTCCGCCAGCCCGTGGGCCAGCTTGGCCAGCACGTTGGCCGTGGCGGGGGCCACCAGCACCGCGTCCGCTTGGTCGGCCAGGGCGATGTGCTCCACCTGGAACGGATAGTTCCGGTCGAAGGTGTCCACGCTCACGCGGTTGCCGGTCAGGGACTCAAAGGTATGGGGGCCGATGAACTCGGTGGCGTTCCGGGTCATCAGCACATGGACATTGGCGCCCTGCTTCACCAGGGCGGAGGCCAGGCCGGCGGATTTATAGCAGGCGATGCCGCCGGTGACAGCCAGCAGCACGGTTTTCCCCTTCAGCATGAAAAAGCACTCCTTTGCCCGGGGCGGACGCCCCGGCGTCTGGGTTTGTCCAGTATTATAGCAGAAATTCCGGCACCTTTCCACAATGCCGTTGCATTTTGTGGGCGGATTGCCTATAATGGCTTTGGCTGCTTCGGACAGAGGATCTCTGTACTCAGATGTGAGACGGAAGATCCCGCCCCTGCCCGCGGCGGCCGCATAAATTTTGCGCTGTATCCCGCAGGACGGGAACGGCAGCAGGAGGAAATTGCATATGAAACACACGCAGACCCGCGCGCAGCGCACCCGGCAGGTACAGAGCCTGGCCATCCTGGCCATGTTCACCGCCATCATTTTCCTGCTCACCTTCACCCCGCTGGGCCTCATTGATCTGCCGGTCATCAAGGCCACGGTACTCCACGTGCCGGTGATCATCGGCTCCATCCTGCTGGGGCCGAAGAAGGGGGCGTTTCTCGGCGGCATGTTCGGGCTGGCCAGCCTGCTGAAGAACACCCTGGTGCCCGGCCTGTCCTCCTTCGTCTTTACCCCTCTCATCCCGGCCCCCGGCCTGGATCGGGGCAGCCCCTGGGCCCTGTTCATCTGCTTTGTGCCGCGCATCCTGGTGGGGGTGACGCCCTGGCTGGTGTACGCCCTGTTCCGCCGCCTGCCCGGCAGGCGCGGCGCCGGGGTGCAGGCCGGCACCATGGCCCTGGCCGGCGTGGTGGGGGCCTTCACCAACACCGCCCTGGTGATGGGCTCCATCTGCGTCCTCTTTACCGAGGCCTACGCCGCGGCCCAGGGCATCCCGGCGGAGGCCGTCACCGGCTTTGCCATGGGCATCGTGGCCGCCAACGGCATCCCGGAGGCCGCCGTGGCCGCCGTGGTCACCCCCGCCGTGTGCGTGCCCCTGGTCAAGGCCCTCAAGCTGGAGTGGCGGGTGCTCCCCGCCGCAGGGCAGCCGGTCTGACATGCTGCTGACAGTGGATATCGGCAACACCACCGTGGCCGTGGCCGGCTTTTCGGGGGAGCGGCCGGCCTTCCTGCGCCGCCTGCCCGCCGGCCGGGAGGAGGGGCCCCGGGACTGGGCCGCCGCCCTGAGGACCCTGCTGGCCGGGGAGGGCCCCTTCCGCGGGGCGGCACTGTCCTCGGTGGTGCCGGCCCTCACCGGCCCGGTGGCCGATGCCCTCGCCTGCGTCACGGGCGGGCGCGTGCTGACGGTGGGCAGGGATACCCCCACCGGCCTGCCCCTGGGGGACTATGACGGGGCGACCCTGGGCATGGACCGGGTGGTGGACTGTGTGGCCGCCCTGGCCCGGTATGCCCCGCCCCTGGCCGTGTTTGACATGGGCACCGCCACCACCCTGTCGGTGGTGGACAGGGAGGGGGTGTTCCGGGGCGGCATGATCCTCGCCGGCCTGTCCCTCTCCCTGGACGCCCTCAGCGCCAGGGCGGCCCAGCTTCCCCCGGTCACCCTCTCCCCGCCGGAGGGGCTTGTGGGCACCGATACGGAGCGCTGTATGAGATACGGCGCCATCTACGGCGCCGCCGGGGCCGTGGAGGGGATTGTGGCCCGGCTGGAGGAGCAGTTCGGCCCACTTACGGTGGTGCTCACAGGGGGGAACGGCGCCTATGTGCGCCCCCTGCTGCGCATCCCGGTGGTGTGGGAACCCATGCTCACCCACCTGGGCCTGCGGGAGCTGTGGCTGCGGCAGGAGCCGTGACAGGCTGAGGCGCCGCGCAAGCGGCGCCTCTCCAGTCTTTAGCTGGATGAGCCTATGGTTGTGAAAATTGGTATGGCGGTCAATCATCTCGCTGGTTTGAGCAAAGGCAGCCGGTTTGCGCCGATCAGTACATACTGTCTTGAGTACTGTTACAGAGATTCCGGATCATGGAAAGACACAGTATGCCTTGAAAATCGGAATATGGCGAACACTGGGTGCTCTGCTCTGTGCTGACATACGATGTGATTTTTGCAGCCAGCTTTGTCCGCCGGAGATTTTACCGGGTGATCCAATCCGGGATAATCTGCTATCTCTTGCCGCGCTGCACACGCCTCTTGCATGACCAGCATTTCTCCCCCAATTCTTGGATATGTATGCATTTCCAAGAAACATACCAACACCCCCTGTACAGGAGTATGTTCCTGTACAGGGGGTGTTTTGTCTGTTTGCCTGCCTTTACGGGACCAGTTCATTTATTTTGCTAAGGATTCCGGGCTCTCATTGCCAGCGGGTGGACGGGACAGAGCCGCGCTTTTCCCGGAAAATCTGGATCCTATGCGCCGCTTGGCGGCGGTCTCCAAGATTACCAGAGTCTCCGGAAGTGGTCAGATATGTCTCCGATTGTAGACTGCAAGCGGAACTGTGGGGACCGCCAATGTGCAGAGTCTGAAGACAGAACGCGGGAGAGCACTGCTGCGGCAAGGCTTTCCTGCGCCCATAATTTCGGAGAGGGATTTTGGCGCAGAATTTGCTAATAAAACAGAATGTATGCAGCAGCCTTTATCGAAATGTTGCAGCCCTTATCTGAAGGAGGAGTAGTCTATGAGACTGAAAGACAAAGTTGCCATTGTAACTGGAGCCGCCAACGGAATTGGGGCGGAGATCTCCCGTACCTTTGCCCGGGAGGGCTGCCATGTGGTTCTGGCAGATCTTGACGAGGGCAAGGCAGCCGCCCTGGCGGAGGAGATTATGAAGGAGACCGGCGTGCGCACCGTGGCCGTGGGCTGCGACGTGGCCCAAAAGGAGGCACTCCAGCGGGTGGTGGATACCTGCGTGGCTGAGTTCGGCACCGTGGACATCCTGGTGAACAACGCCGGCATCACGCTGCCAGCCTGCCCGGTGGAGGACATCACGCCAGAGCGGTGGAGGAAAGTACTGGACATCGATCTGATGGGGACGATCTATGGGACCCAGTGTGTCATCCCGGTGATGAAGGCCCACAAATCCGGCAAGATCATCAACATGGCCTCTGTAGCCGGCCAGGTGGGCGGCGTGTTCACCGAGGCAACCTACCCTGTCTCCAAGGCGGGCGTCATCTGCTGGGCCAAGGCGGTGGCCAAACAGGTGGGCGAGTATAACATCACTTGCAATTGCATCGCACCCGGCACGATTCTGACCGCCATGACGGAGACCCTGGGCTCTGCCGACGCCTCTCTGAACGTCCCACTGCATCGCCTGGGCAGCGTGAAGGATGTGGCCGGTGCGGCCCTCTTCCTGGCAAGTGATGAGAGCGATTTCATCACCGGTGCCACCATCAATGTCAACGGCGGCATGTCCATGATCTGAGGAAACTGCCGCGCTATTCAGAAAGGAGAGCATTTATATGGATATGTATGAGAAGAGAGTACGCCTGCGGGAACTGATGGCCGCCCCTGAGTGTGTGCCTGTCCTGGGTGCCTATGACCTGCTCAGCGCCAAGCTCATCGAGGCAACCGGCTTTCCTGTGGTATACACCGGCAGCTTTATCACCGGCGCGTCCCAGTTCTTCCTGGCCGATGTGGGACTGGTGCAGCTGAAGGATTTGCTCCCCCTGGCCTATGAGATCGCCAAAGAGGTGGATCTTCCCCTCATCTGCGACGTGGACAACGGGTGGTTCCACTCCGGTAATATCTGGCGCACCGTCCATGAGTTTGAGGCGGCCGGAGCCTCCGGCATCCAGGTGGAGGACGGCATCATCGGCAAGCACGTGTCCACCGGCCCCATCGACATGTCCAAGGAGATCATGGTGGACCACATCCACGCCATGTGCGAGGCCCGCAAGGACAAGAACTTTGTGATCATCGCCCGTACCGACGCCCTCTGGCTCAAAAATGACCTGGAGGAGACCATCGACCGCTGCAACGCTTATCTGGACGCCGGCGCCGACGCCTGCTTCATCACCTTCCCCGGCTCCATCCGGGGCATGAAAGAGTGGCGGCACCGCATTCATGGCCCCGTGGTCACTACCCCCATCAAATATGAGGACTCCATCGATCAGGAGACCGAGGCGGGAGCCTGCATGTCCGTCTACTGGCCCAACACCATCTACGCCGCCTTTACCGCGGTCCGGGACACCCTGAAAAAGTTTGCTGAGACCCGGGACATGACCAAGGTGGACGCCAAGTTTGACGAGGACGAGCTGCTCAAGCTCCTGCCCCTGCAGAAATATTACGATCAGATGGATAAATACCACGGAGAAAAGCAATACCTCAAATAAACCGGCGCATACCATCCGTTTTCACGGAAGAGAGGAGTCTGCAATGCTGTCTGTGATTTTTGTGATTCTGACCCTGGCGCTGGTCATGTTCCTGGTGTTCAAAAAGGTCAATATCGTTATTGCCTCCATTATCGCCAGCATTGTCCTGGCGGTTCTGGACGGACAGAACGTTGTCACCGCTATGAGCGAGACCTTTATGACCGGCACGGCCAACTACGTCAAGAACTTTTTCTTGCTGTTCTTCGTCAGCGCGCTGTTCGGCAAGATGATGGAGAGCACCGGCGCCGCTGCTGCCATTGCCCGGGGGCTGGCCAATCTGTTGGGTGAAAAGTTCGCCATTCTGGGCGTACTCTTCGCCGGTATGGTTCTGTGCTATGGCGGCATCTCCGCCCTGGTTATCGCCTTTACCATGTACCCCCTGACGCTGGCTGTATTTAAACGGGCCAATCTGCCCCGTCGGCTGATTCCCGGGGCCATCGCCGCGGGTTGCTTTACCTTCGCCGCCGCGGCCCTGCCCGGCACGCCCCAGACCATCAATGTGACTCCAATCCCCTACCTGGGCACCACCGTTACCGCCGGCGCCACCCTCGGTATCATCTGCGGCATCATCGGCATTGCTGCAACCTGTGTGTACATGTACTGGGAGGCGGCCCGGGCCCGGGCTGTGGGCGACGGATTTACCGCCGATACGGCCACCTTGGAGGCCCTTTCCAAGGCCGATGAGGCGGGCTCCAACATCAATCCCATCGTAGCCCTGATCCCCATTCTTGTTATCATCGTCCTTCTGGTGGGGCTACAGATCAACGTTCTCATCTCCATGCTGGCCGGCAGCGCGGCTTGTGCGCTTCTGTTTTTCAAGAACGTCAAGAACGTCCCCAGCCTGCTGGGTGACTCTGTTCAGAGCGCCATGAGTGCCGCTATCACCACCGGGTGTATTGTGGGCTACGGTGCCGTGGTCAGCGCCAGCACCGGCTACGCCACCCTCAGTGCGGCTCTGCTCAGTCTGGACGCCCCGCCGCTGATCTCCTACGGCCTCACCACCACCATCCTGGCCGGCGCTGCGGGCTCCGGCACCGGCGGCCTGGCCATTGCCCTGGAGAACCTGGCACCCCAGTATCTGGAGATGGGCATCTCCGCCGAGGTGCTCCACCGCATCGGCTGCCTGAGCGCCATCGGCCTAGACTCCCTGCCCCACAACGGCGCTGTGGTGGTTCTGCTCACCTTGGCGGGTATGACGCATAAGGAGTCCTATAAGCAGATTTTTGTCACTACTGTTGTCCTGACCGTGATTGTGGCCGCCATCGGTATTGCGCTGGCCACCGTTATGTACTGATGCATCCGTCGTCCGGCGGAAAACACCGTGACAGGAGTGCTGCAATGGATCGATTTGAGGATTTCTCCTCCATGAGCACCGAGGAGCGCCAGGAGTGGACGGCCCAGGCCGCCGGTCTCTCTCCGGAACAGCGGGAACTTCTCCGGCAGGGGGGCGGCCTGCCCCTGGAGGTCGCCGACAGCATGATTGACAACGTCATCGGCACCTATGCCCTCCCTATCGGCGTAGTCCGCGGTATGGTGGTCAATGGGAAGGAATATCTGGTTCCCATGGTGTGCGAGGAGCCCTGGGTGGTAAGCTGCGCTGAAAAGGGGGCCGAACTGGCCGCCCAGTGCGGGGGGTTCCATGCAACCTATACCGGCTCCATCATGATCTCCCAGATACAGATTACCCAGGTCACCAGCCCACATGTTGCTTGCCTTAAGATCCTGGAGCACAAGCGGGAAATTCTGGAGTTGGCCAACCAGGCCGACCCGGTTCTGGTCTCTCTGGGCGGCGGAGCATTCGACGTTGAGGCAAAGCCCCTGGACACAGAAGTTGGGAGTATGGTCATCACGCAGCTGCTGGTGAATACCAAAGATGCCATGGGCGCCAATGCGGTAAATACCATGGCGGAAAAGGTGGCCCCGCTGCTGGCTCAAATTACAGGGGGTAAGGCGTACCTCCGTATTCTCTCTAATTTGGCCGTTCACCGCCTGGCACGGGTTCGTGTCTCTGTAAGCAGAGAAGTCCTTGGCGGCAGCGCAGTAGTGGATGGGGTTCTGGCGGCCCACGCCTTCGCCTGGAATGACCCCTTCCGGGCCTGCACCAGCAACAAGGGCACCATGAACGGCGCCAGCCCTGTGGCCTGTGCCACCGGAAACGACATCCGGGCCTTGGAGGCCGGGGCCCACGCCTATGCCAGCCGCAGCGGTGTGTATCGTCCGATCACCTGCTGGGAGCGGACTGCCTCCGGAGATCTGGAGGGGATGATCGAACTGCCCATGGCGGTGGGCATTGTGGGCGGCACCACCCGTACCCACCCCATGGCGGGGCTGCTGCTGCGCATGATGCACGTGGAGTCTGCAGCGGAGCTGGGCATGGTCATCGCGGCTACGGGTCTGGCGGAAAACCTCTGGACCCTGCGCACACTGGCCACCGGCGGCCTCCAGGCGGAGTTTGTGCCCTCGCTGGAGCGCAGACAAGAAACCTAAAATGAATGCAAAGAATCAGCAGCACTCCGCATCCGCGGAGTGCTGCTGATTCCTGCGGATTATCCGTGACAGGGACTGCAAAATATTATATGATGATTTCGATAGGGGGTGCATATTCGTGCATACAGATGACCTAGAGTCCGCTAACAAGCTGCTCAATCTCATCCTGGACAACAGCTTTGGCAATATCTTTGTGACAGACGGCTCAGGGAAGATTATCTATGTCAACGACCACGCGCTTCAGGCGCTGAAGGTCTCCAGGGAACAGCTCCTGAAGATGTCCATCTACGACCTGGTCAGCAAGGGCATTGCCAACCGGGCAGCCACCATTGCCGCCCTAGAGACCAGGCGGGAGTCAATCCAGCTGGTAGATCTGCCCGGCGGCAGCATGGCAGTATATTCTAAGCCGCTGTTTGACAGCAACGGGGCAATCCGATATGTGGTAACTTTCAGCCAGAATCGCGCCGTGGTAGAGCACTTCATGCACAGCGTCCAGCGGGAGAATCAGGTGGTCCGTCAGGCCTTGGATCACGTGCTTCATGACGCGGAAAATGGTGGCGAGCTGGTAGCAGAGAGCGCAGCCACCCAGGAGTGCCTGCGCATGGCGGAACGGGCCGCCCAGCTGGACAGCACCATTTTGCTCCACGGAGAGTCGGGTACCGGCAAAGAGGTCTTTGCCCGCTTTATCCACAGCCACAGCCAGCGGGCACAGCAGATTTTCCTCCCGGTCAACTGTGCGGCCATCCCACGGGAGCTGATGGAGTCGGAGTTCTTCGGGTATGACAAGGGCGCCTTTACCGGATCCAGCAGAGAGGGAAAGGTGGGCCTGTTTGAGATGGCCCATGGCGGGACTCTTTTTCTGGATGAGATCGGTGAGTTGAATCTCCCCCTGCAGTCCAAGCTCCTGCGGGTTTTGGAGACCGGAGAGATCAAGCGGGTGGGCGGCACCAGCATCAAAAAGGTGAATGTACGCATCGTGGCCGCCACCAACCGGGATCTGCGGGCCATGGCCGATGAGGGCTCCTTCCGGGAGGATCTCTTCTACCGATTGAACGTCATCCCCATCACGGTCCCGCCTTTGCGGGACCGGCGGGAGGATACCGCCGTGCTGGCAACCCAGTTTTTATGCCGGCTTAACAAGAAGTATTCCGCCCATAAACAGTTTTCCCGGGCTGCGCTTTCCGCCCTTCAAGACTACAGCTGGCCGGGAAATGTCAGGGAACTGCGCAATGTAATCGAGCGCATGTTTGTGATCGTAGCCGACGATGTGATTACCGAGCGTCACGTCTGCGATATCCTGGGTGTCGGTACCGCCTCTATTTTCGCGGGAGCCCGTCACGAGTCCGCCCTGACCGAGCAGTTCTGGGACAACTCGCTGCAGGCCGCCACGGAGCGATTCCAGCGGGCCTATCTGGCCCGGGTTCTCCGGGCTTGCGGTGGAAATGTCCGCGAAGCAGCCCGAAAAGTGGGGCTGGGCCGCTCCGGCCTCTACAAGAAGCTGGACCGCTTGGGAATGATGGAAAAATCCCATTGGAGAGATCCTGAATCTCCCCCTCCGCAGAAAATGCCTCCCGGTTTATGACCGGAGATTCCACAGGCTGCACGCTGCGGGAAATTTTCCCGGGCTCAGGGCGGCTGAACACTGTTGACAGATCCGGTACCTTTGGCTAGGATTTATATATCACTGCAATTGGCGGACGTATACAGAAGCGCTTCCGCACAGACCGTCGCGGAACAGGCAGAGGCCCGGTTCTCCGACTGCTACCGCCACTTCCGGGACTTTCAGGAGTCACCGGCCCTGCCGCACCTACTGTACAACCGGTTCCGCCGCGTCCTGGGGCCGGACGGCCGTCCCTGTCCCCCAAAGGAAATATGATCGCCGTCAGGGCTCTCCGAGGGGCCAATCAGATCTGCAGAAATCTGAGCCAGGCCACCGGGCCTGGGCGGTGCTGCGGGCGTTGGATGCCTGCCTCTGCCCCCTCCGCAGCGGAGCAGATCCGCAGGGGGGATGTCCTTGGTTGGGGGTATAGCCCCTCCTGGCTCTGCGACGGATACGGCGGAAAGGAGCGTAAGGACAATGACCAATGAACAGGTAACTGAGATGCGCTTTGCCAGGCTTTACCCGCTGCTGGAGGCCAAAGCGGTCAAAAAGGGCCGTACACGGGAAGAGGTACAGCAGGTGGTAACTTGGCTGACCGGATACAGCGCCGGGGAGCTGAAGGAGCTTCTGGAGACGGACACCACATATGGAGCTTTCTTTGCCAACGCTCCACGCCTCCATCCAGAGCGGGAGCTGATCAAAGGGGTGGTCTGCGGCGTGCGGGTGGAGGAGATAGCCGATCCCCTCATGCGCGAGATCCGCCGCCTGGACAAGCTAATCGACGAGCTGGCAAAGGGAAAGCCCATGGAAAAAATCCTGCGGCAGGGGGAGCACACCCGGGCGGGCCGGATGGCAGAAGGGCGGAAAGAGGCGTCTGCGGGCAAACGGTATGAATATGACGCGGTCATCCACGTACTGCCGGAGAAGGACGGTGCCTACGTGATCTTCCCATGGAATATCCGGGATGAGTTCGGCAGGGGCCGCGTCAAGGTACACGCCACCTTTGACGGCATTCCCTACGACGGCAGCATCGTCAACATGGGCCTGAAAAATGATGACGGAAGCGTATGCTATATTTTGGGTATGCTGAAGTCCATTCGGACCAGACTGGGCAAGGGAGCCGGCGACACCGTGCACCTGACAATCCAGGCGCGAGAGTAAATTCTCCGTGCAGGCAGGATTCCTCTGCCGGACTTTCCCGCTTCAAATGCAGGTGTGCTGCGGCTGTTTGCGGATGCAGGCGCACTCGTCTTCCTGCGTCCTTGCTGCAGGGAGGAAGACAGCGCCAAGATTTAGCAGACAAAGTCTGAGGACGGGCAGGATGGCCCGTATGCCGCCCATAAAGAGGCTGGGGGACAAAAGTCCGTTGTCTGCCGTCGCCATCCCCCGCTGATATCATGGTCTGCAGCGGCGGCGGACTCTGCAGCAATACCGTGGATCATGAAGGCCGGGAGCCGAAAGCGGCCAGCCTGGGTCTGAATCCTGCCCACGAAACTCCATAGCGCAACAAAGCAGGCCCCCGGAGCCATGGCAGTTCCGGGGGCCTGCCGCATGATGAGGATGCTGTGCCGGGCGGCGTGCCGGATTATCCGCATCATACACATCCTGAGAACTATACTTCACCCCAGCCCCGCCGTCGGGCCAGAGCCAGCATGCCGGAACAGAACCGCTCCCACGGTGCCAATGATATCAGTGATGGGTCGCCCTCGCGGATACGCATAGTGCGGCGGATCTCCTTGGGAATGACCACGCGCCCGAGATCGTCGATGCGGCGCACGATTCCAGTCGCTTTCATCTATCAAACTCCTCCTGCGGTTGTGGTTACAGCCGTTAGTATCCGCAGGTTTCCAGCCGGTATGCAGATCCACCCGGTGGTTTCATTTGGAAAGGGAGAGGATAACTGACAGCTTCCGCGCTTTTGCGTTGACAGGCGGAGTCGCGGCGCATACAATAAAAACACGAAAAAGGGGGAGTGAGTAATGGAGTTGGAAACACTGCGCTGGGCCCTGCACGGGACGGCGGCCTATCGGCACGTGGTGGAGGAGGAGCCGCTGCAGAAGGTCCTGATGCTTCTGGACAAGCTGGCTGCCGGGGACGGAGCCGGTGCGGCGGAGGATTACGCCAGGCTGTTTTACACCCTGCGGACGGAGGAGAAAACCAGCCTGGGGGAGTGGCTGGACGGCCAACTGCGGGACCGGGAGTCTCCTTATGCCGCCCTGGTAGAGCGGGGAGGAGAGGATCCCGCCCTGGAGGAGGCCGCCAGGCGGGATATCGAGACGTTTGCCGCCCTGGCGGAGCTGGACTGCGGCCGTCTGCTGGAGGCCGTGGGAGCGGCCGTCCAGCCGGAACTGGAGGGGATGCTGGCGCGTCTGCCCAGGTGGGAGAGCACCTGTCCCTTTACCTTTGAGGAGCTGACGGAGTTCTACCGCACCCACGGGGCGGGGCTGTTCGCCCGCCACCGGGCATTCCTGTGGGAGGATGGTGGGTTCTATCCCGTGGAGAAACCCGACTGCCCGGAGCGGGATGAGATGTTCGGGTACGAACTCCAGCGGGACCAGGTGGAGGCCAACACCCGCGCCCTGCTGGAGGGCAATCCCGTCAATAACGTGCTGCTCTACGGAGACTCGGGTACCGGCAAGTCCGCTACGGTGAAGAGCCTGCTGTCCCTGCCGGGCTTCGAGGACCTGCGGCTCATTGAGGTGCAGAAGGATGGCCTGGCCGACATGCCTAGGCTCATCCGTACCCTGGGGGGACGGAAGCTCAAGTTCATCCTGTTCATCGACGACCTGGCCTTTGACCAGGACGACAAGACCTACTCCGCCATGAAGACCATCCTGGAGGGCGGGCTGGAGCGGCGGCCGGCCAACGTGGCCATCTACGCCACCTCCAACCGCCGCCGGCTGGTGCGGCAGACCTTCTCTGACCGGGCGGGAGACGAGGTGGATGCCGGCGAGACCATCCAGGAGAAGACTTCCCTGTCCGACCGCTTTGGCCTGCGCATCCCCTATCTGGCCCTGAATAAAGCGGAATTCCTGGAGTTGGTGGAGAACCTGGCGGATCAGGCGGGGGTTGCCACGGATCGGGAGACCCTCCGGGCAGATGCCCTCAAATGGGAGACGAGACATCCAGGCCGGACGCCGAGAACGGCGAAACAGTTTATCGCAAGTCTTAGCCTGTAGTCGGCCTGCCTGCATCTCCCGGGGAGGAACCGGGGCAGCAAACCGGACGGGACATGTTTGGCCCACTGTGATTTGAGAGTTTTCAATCGGAAACCAAAAAAATTGGTGTATAAAACCGGGAGCGGCACAGCTGACACTGTGCCGCTCCCGGTTAAAACTTGCAGGTTCCCGCTGTTGGTGATTTTTCCAGCTGCCCGCACAAACCGGGGCGGCTCACCTGACCAATCAGGCCTTTTTCTGGTTTTTGACACTGCGGTTCCAGATCATGATGCCCACGATGCCGATGAGCATGATCACGCCCATGGCCAGGAAGTAGTACTTGTAGCCCGCCTCGGAATAGGTGTCCAGGACGACGCCGGCCAAGAAGGGGCAGAACACTTCGGGCAGGTAGCCGATGGTGCTGATCAGGCCGATGGCGGTGCCGGAGACCTCCATGGGGATGCCGCCGTCATCCATCAGGGAGAAGACGATGCCATAGTTGCAGTACATGCCCACATAGATGATGGCGCACAGGATCACGAAGACAGGCACGCTCATAGCGGGGAACAGGGCGATGGCAAAGGTGCCGGCGGCCATGATGGCAAAGCCGATGGTCATGATCCTGGGGCGGCCCAGCCGGTCGGCCAGAATGCCGCCGCCCACGGAGGCGAAGGGACGGATGTAGTCGGCCATGATGGTCACGATGGTGCCGCCGACCATGGCCACGCCCAGGGTGGAGGTGGCGTAGGGGTTGAAGTAGGAGTAGGACATGTTCATCACGTAGGTGCAGCACAGAATCAGGCACAGGATCCACACCTGGGGCAGCCTGATGACGGTGAGCACCTGCTTGAAATTGAACCGTTCGGACTGGTCGGAGGTCTCGGGATCCTTGAAGAACAGGAGCACCAGCACGCCCAGCACGATGACCACCACGGAGTAGAAGACGATGCCGCCCTTCAGGCCCGCGGCGTTCATTTCAGAGCTGCCGGTGCTGCGGCTCACGGCGTTGATGATGGCCAGGGCGATGGCCAGGTGCACGGCGTTGGTGACGCCGCGGCCGGCCTCCATGAAGCCGTAGGCTTTGCCCTGCTCGTCAGAGGAGGCCAGGCTGCGGATGCCCTTCACCAGGGCGGGCCAGAAGGCGAAGAGGGCGGTGAAGCCCCACACCAGGTAGATGATCAGAAGGGTGGCGTAGCTGTTGGCGACCAGGTGGAAGAAGCCGGCCACGCCGGTCAGGATCAGGGAGATGGAGATGAGCTTCTTGGGGGAGATGAAGTCGGCCACCACGCCGCCGAACAGGTAGGAGACCATGCCGAACACGCCGAAGATGGAGCCCAGGGAGCCCATCTGGATGTTGGTCAGGTTGTAGGCGGACAGGTAGGCATCATAGTAGTAGGTGCGGAAATAGGGCAGACCGTAAATCAGCGAGCCGGCGATGGCCAGGATAATCAGCCGCCACATGTTTCCCTTTAGCTTGGATGCGACTTTTTGTGCCATAGGTTGTTACCTCCTCATGTACGTTGCAGACCTCTCGTTCTATGTCAAGCCTCCGCAGCGTGGAGCTCCTCCAGTGCGTTGAGGCAGAGCTCCATGGCGGCGGGCAGGCAGTCCTCGTCAAAGTCAAACTCCGGGTTGTGCACCGGGCCGGTGGTGTCCGCACCAATGCCCACATAGGTGCCGATGCCACCGTTCTGCTGTACCTTGGTGAGCATGACGGCGGCGTCGTCGGTGCCGCCCACGTTGCCCTCAAAGTACACGGTCTCGAACCAGGGCACCTTCTTGGCCGCCCGCTGGATGATCTCCATCATGGCGGGATCGCTGGCGCCGGCGGGCACCTCGCCGTAGTCCACATAGTGGTAGGTCAGGTCGTATGCCTTGGCCGTGCCGTCCAGGATGTCGAAGATCCGCTTGCCGGCGTAGGCGGAGATCTCCGGGTACTGGCCCCGGTATTCGATGCGCATCATGGCGTTGGGGGCGATGGTGTTGGCGCACACGCCGGCATGGATCTCGCCCACGTTCACCCGGCACAGGCCGGCCTCGTGAGGGGCGATGCTGTGGATGTTCAGGGCGGCAGAGCAGGCCGCCAGCAGGGCATTCCTGCCCTCCTGAGAGGCGCCGCAGGGGTGGGCCGCCCTTCCTTCCAGATACACGTCCAGCTGCCGGTCGCTGAGGAAGTCACGGCAGCCGCAGGCCACCGTATGAGAGGGCAGGGGCTTGTTCTCGGCGCTCAGGGCGATATGGACGGCGATGAAGTTCATCACGTCGTCCAGGTGGCCCTTGTCTACGATGGACTGGGCACCGTAGAAGGTCTCCTCCGCAGGCTGGAAGAAGAGCTTGATTTTCCCGCAGAGATGCTCCTTCCGCTTCTGAAGCTCCCCGGCAATGCCCAGGCCGATGGCGGTGTGGCCGTCGTGGCCGCAGGCGTGGACCGACTGGGGGTTGCAGGAGAGGTAGCCCTCGTCAAAGGGGCGGTAGCCCGCCTTCTGGGGCTCGTCATAGGGCAGGCAGTCGATCTCAAACCGCATGGCGGACACGGGGCCGGGACGGCCGGTGTCCAGCACGGCCATGACGCCGGGCCAGCCATTGGTCCTGGCCACGAAGTCGGGGTTGGCCCCCTGGGCGACGGCCCGCTCCATCTCGGCTTTTACCTGCTCCTGGGTGAGCCGTTCCGGCTCGCCCACGCTGGCCGGCTCGATCACGTCGGGGCCCATGGCCACCTCATAGCCCATGCCGGTCAGGATCTCGGCCACCCGGGCACTGGTCCGGAATTCGTGCCAGCCGTTTTCCGGGTACTTGTGAAATTCTCTCCGGTACTCACTCAGTTTGTTCATGGTTTCCCTCCACCTTTGATGAATCTGCGCTGCTGTCCAGCGCCTGACCTAAAATGGCAATGGCTTTGTCAATATCCTCGTCCCGGATGTTGGAGAAGCAGAGCCGGACGTGTCCGGCCCCCGGATATCCCTTGGGGTAGAACAGAAAGCCGGGTATGATCAGCAGCCCCCGCTTCTGGGCCTCCCGGAACAGGGTGCGCTCGTTGATGTCCTCATCCAACGTACACCAGAGCAGCAGTCCGCCCTTGGGCCTGGTGTAGTGGATTCCCTTGTCCGCGATGCGGTCCAGACCCCGGCACAGCAGCTCCAGCTTGCGGGCGTACCGGGCGGCTAGACGCTGGACATGTCGGGCGAAGTAGCCCCGCTCAATGTACTCGTTGAGCATGTACTGTCCCATGCTGCTGACGGAGGTCTCGTCCACGATGATCAGCCGGCCCAGCGTATCGATGAGATCCGTGGGCCCCACGATGTAGCCCGTCTTGATCCCGTAGGGAAAGGTGAGGGTGAAGGAGTCCAGGTAGACCACAGAGCGGTAGCGGTCCAGAGAGTAGAGGGTGGGCAGCCGGCCGCCCTCATAGCGGAAGTCCCGCTGGGAGTCCTCCTCGATGACCGGAATGCAGTACTTCCCGGTGATTTCCAGCAGCCTGTGCCGCTTCTCCAGGGACATGACGATGCCCGTGGGATTGTGGTAGTTGGGCATGGTATAGATGAACTTGGGGGAGTATTTCTTGATGGCCGCCTCCAGCATGGCCAGATCCATGCCGTCCTCATCCATAGGAACGGTGACCAGGTTGATGCCCTTGTTGCGGAAGATGCTGGCGTTGTCCGGAACGATGGGCTCCTCTGCGATGACACAGTCCCCCTCCTTAAGGTAGAGAGTCATGAGGTGGTTCAGCGCCTGGTTGGTCTCGGAGACCAGCTGGATGTTCCGGGGATTGATGTACATGTTCTCCTGGAACAGCATGGAGCAGATGTTCCGCTTCATCCGTTCCGCCTCATGCCGGGAGGCGCGGGCCAGATCCAGCACGATCTCCTGGAGCCCTTCGGCGGGATAGGCCTCCTCATCCATGATGATGCCGCCAAGGGACAGCATGTCCGGATCCTCCGACTGGCAGAAGATGTCCAGAAACAGCTTTTCTTTTTCGTTGAAGTGGTAGCGGATCATCTTTTCCAGGGGGAAAAACCGCTGGAAGGGAAAGTGATCTTCGGTGATCTCCCGGACAAAATAGCCCTTGGGGGTCTTGGAGGAGACGATCAGATAGCCCTCAGCCACCAGCTCGCCGTAGGCTTTGATGATGGTGTTGCGGTGGACGCCAAGCTCCTCCGCCAGCTTGCGCTCAGCCGGCATTTTATAGCCGCGGCTGATCTCGCCGGATAGGATCAGGTTCTGGATGGCGCAGGTGATTTGCAGGTATAGGGGAGTCTGGCTGCTCCGGTTGATGTGGATGTTCATAGGTCCCCTTTCTCCGTAGAGGGCACTTTGTGAAAAATACAGCCCCTTTTTGCCGATTCACTCGCCAGATTTGTGGAAATTATATCAGTTTAACAATTCATCAGAAAGTACCATAATTATTTTTTAACACAGTCCAAGCGCCTTTGTCGGGGATTAAGCCGGCAAAAGCGAACGAAAACGCCCCCTCACCGTCCTCGACGGTGAGGGGGCGTTTGTTTATTTCTGTCTCAGCGCAGTGCAGCCGCTTACTTGTGATCCACGCTGTACATGTGAGCGATGAGATCCAGCACCTTGTTGGAGTAGCCGATCTCGTTGTCGTACCAGGAGACCACCTTCACGAAGGTGTCGGTCAGAGCGATGCCGGCCTTGGCGTCGAAGATGGAGGTGCGGGTGTCGCCCAGGAAGTCGGAGGACACCACGTCCTCGTCGGTGTAGCCCAGGATGCCCTTCAGCTCACCCTCGGAGGCCTTCTTCATGGCGGCGCAGATCTCGTCGTACTTGGCGGGCTTGGCCAGGTTGACGGTCAGATCCACCACGGACACGTCCAGGGTGGGGACACGCATGGACATGCCGGTCAGCTTGCCGTTGAGCTCGGGAATGACCTTGCCCACGGCCTTGGCGGCGCCGGTGGAGGAGGGGATGATGTTGCCGGCAGCGGCACGGCCGCCGCGCCAGTCCTTCTTGGAGGGGCCGTCCACGGTCTTCTGGGTGGCGGTGGTGGAGTGGACGGTGGTCATCAGGCCGTCGGTGATGCCCCAGTTTTCATGCAGCACCTTGGCGATGGGGGCCAGGCAGTTGGTGGTGCAGGAGGCGTTGGACACGAAGGTCATGTCGGGGGTGTACTTGTCCAGGTTGACGCCGCAGACAAACATGGGGGTGTCGTCCTTGGAGGGAGCGGACATGACCACCTTCTTGGCGCCGGCGTCGATGTGGGCCTGGGCCTTCTCCTTGGTCAGGAACACGCCGGTGGACTCCACCACGTACTCGGCGCCCACCTCGCCCCAGGGGATGTCCTTGGGATCCATGCAGGCGAAGAAGCGAACCTTCTTGCCGTTGACGATGATGGCGTCGTCGGTGTACTCGATGGTGCCGTCAAAGCGGCCGTGCATGGTATCGTAACGGAGCATATAGGCCATGTAGTCGGGGGTCATGAAGGGGTCGTTGATGCCGACAAACTCGATGTCAGGACGGTTGATGCCCGCGCGGAAGACCAGACGGCCGATGCGGCCGAAGCCGTTAATGCCAACTTTAATGCTCATAATGAATCGCTCCTTTGTTCTAAATAGATTCTTAGATGCTCTTATTCAGCGCGCCTACATTATAAACGAAACCGCGCCGGTTGAAAAGGGGGAAATGCGAAATCTTACTGGGGAAACTATATAAATTTACAGGGGGAGTATCGGTAAACGCGGCGGTTTCGACAGATTTCGACATTTTCGCTTGAGGCTCGAGCCAAATTTTGTTATACTGGCTTTACCATAGGAATTTAGGGCCGGCCTGCGCAAGCTATGGATGACCGGAAGGAGGGGAGCCGTTTGGCATTTCAGACGGAGGATCTGGGGCCGCTCCTGGCGGAGCAGCTCCGGCAGCAGATGAACAACCTGGCGGCGGCGGTGCAGCTGCTCACCCCGGTGGTGCAGGAGAAGGGGGGCGCGCAGTACGACCCCTATCTGGCCATCCTGCACCAGAGCCTGTACCGCATGATGCGCATGGTGGGCAACCTGGAGTACCTGGAGCTGCCCGAAGAGGATACGCCCCTGCGGGAGACCACCCTGGATCTGGCCGGCATGTGCCGGGAGCTGGGGCGGCAGGTGAGCGCCCTGGCGGAGCTGGCCGGGGTGGCCTTCACCTGGGAGGAGGAGGACGGCAGCCTGCTCACCCACGGGGACGCCGCCCAGCTGCGCCGGATGCTGCTCAACCTGATCTCCAATGCCCTCCGGGCGGCGGGAGAGGGCGGCCGGGCGGGGATGCGCCTGGCCCGGCGGGACGGCCGGGCGGTCATCACCGTGTGGGACAGCGGGGCGGGCTTTACGCCGGAGGCCGACGAGAACACCCTGCTCCAGCGGCCGGGGAGCCTGGGCCTGGGCCTGCGGGTGGCCCGCCGCATCGCCGCGGCCCACGGGGGCACCATTGTGGTTCAGCAGCAGGAGGGGCGGGGCTCCCGCGCCGTCGTCTCTCTCCCCCTCCGGCCGCCGGAGAAGGGCGAGGTGCTGAAAACCCCCGCCATGGGCTTTGACGGCAGCGGCGGCTTCTCCGACGTGCTGGTGGAGCTGTCCGGTGTGCTGCCCTACCGGGCCTTCCTGCCCGAGGATCTGGAATGAAAGCAGCCGCAAAAAAGGAGGAGACATGGCCGCGGCCATGTCTCCTCCTTTTGGCTGTCAGGCGCAGAAGCGGTGGCTGCCGATGACCTTGATCAGGGGCCGGCTCCAGATCCACGCGCTGGTGGCGGTGCTGGGGTTGAAGTAGTAGATGGCCCCGCCGCTGGGATCCGCGCCGTTGAGGGCGTCCCGGGCGGCCCGGTAGGCCGAGTCGGCCACCGGCTGGTCAATCTGCCCGTCCACCATGCAGGTGAAGGCCCCGGGCTGGTACACCACCCCGGCCACGGTGTTGGGGAAGGAGGGGTGCTCCACCCGGTTGAGGATCACCGCCCCCACCGCCACCTGGCCGCTGTAGGGCTCCCCCCGGGCCTCGGCGGAGATCACCCGGGCCAGCAGCTCCACGGTGCTCTCCTGGCCGGAGCCGCCGCCCCCCGTGGACATGCCCAGGGCCTTCAGGGTGGCCGGGCCCACGATGCCGTCGGCGGTGAGGCCGTTCTTCCGCTGGAAGTACCGCACCGCCTCGGCGGTGCCCGAGCCGAAGATACCGTCCACCGCACCGTCGTAGTAGCCCCAGTTTTTCAGCTTGGTTTGGATGATGCGCACCTGCTCGCCGGTGGAGCCCTGCCGGTAGGTGGCCGCCTGGGCCTGCTGGGCCAGGCTGATGACTGCGATGTTGACCGCGAACAAAAGGGCCAGCGACCATGCCAGCCGCCGTCTGTGGGACAATCCCGCCGCCTCCTCTCACTGGACTAGTCTACGGCGGCGCGGGCCGGGATATGAGCGCCAATTCCTTCCACCGGCGGAATGGGCCGGTGGAAAGGGGGCTATACTGGAAGAAAACAGGAAAGGATGTGCTTCCGGTGGTCAAGGGTGTCTCCCGGCAGGTGATTGTGGTCAAGGAACCGGATCCCCGCTTTTTCGAGCAGGCCATTTTTATTTTGAAGGAGGACGCCTTCGGGCAGGGCGTCACGGCGGAGCAGGTGCTCCAGGAGGCCCGTCGGGTGGCCGACGGCTATGTCCGCAAAAATACCGGCCCCGGCCGCCTGTGGCGGCGCATACCCGGCCCCGTCTGCGTCGCCGCCGGGGCCCTGGGGGCCACGGCGTGCTGGTGCGCCGCGATTCTCTGCCAGGGCGGCCTGCCGCTGGCGTGAAAAAATCCCCCGGAGCAGCGCTCCGGGGGATTTTCTATTTTGCGATGGGCTTACCGGGCGAGGATGACGCGGATGCGGCCGCCCGCGTTCTCCGCCTTGTCGTACCAGGCGGTGAGGCGGTAGTCGCCGCCAGTGACCCGCTCCAGGCTGGTGAGCTGGTACTCGCCGTTCTCGTAGACGTATACCGCCACGTTGTCGGAGATGGTGTACTGTCGGTCAAACTCGCCCACGACGGTGTTGCCGCTGATGCTCTCCACCTTCAGCTCGGTCAGGTTGTACAGCCGCTCGATGGAGCTGTCGCCGTCCATCTTCACCTGGCAGGGGCCCACCACCAGATTGTAGATGGTGGAATCGGAGCCGAACACCTGCTCCACACCACCCACGTCGTAGGTGTAGGTGGAGCTGACCAGCATGCCCTGGGAGATCTCGGTGACGCCGGTGATGATGCCGTACTGGTGGAGATCGCCGGTGACGTCATTGAGGATCAGGTGGCTGATCTCGCCCTGGGCGTTGAGGGCGTAGAAGCGGATCATGCCGTCGGTGAAGTTCACGCCCGCCAGGCGGCTGGGGTAGACCTGGATGGGGGTGCGCTCCTCATAGGTGTCGATGATCTGCACGTCGGAGGCCAGGGTGTACTTGCCCAGGGTCTTGCCGTCGGAGCTCAGCCGGCCGGTGAGCCGGGTGGAGCTGAGGCCGCGGATCTCCACGCCGTCCTCGGAGTTGGTGACCCGAACCAGGGTGCCAGCCTCCAGGCTGCGGCTCTCCACCGGGTAGCGGTAGGTGTTGCCGTCGGTGCCGAAGATGGTGGCGGTGCGGGTGTTGTAGCTGTTGCCGTCACTGTCCTCATAGGTGGTGTTCTCCACGGAGAGAACCAGGCCGTAGACCAGATCCTGGGCCAGCGACGCCTCGCCCACGGCGGCCACGCCGCCGTTGCGGCCCAGCAGCAGGGTCACGCTGTCCCCCACCTGGTAACCGCCCAGGTCGGAGAGTTGATAGGCCGCCTCGGTGGTCTCGATATCATAGGTCTTGCCCGCCACGGTGACGGAGGTGGGATTGCTGGCAGACGGGGCGGCGGACTCATAGATACCGGTCACCTTGTCGGAGTAGGCCCAGATGGTGTGCATGGACTCCGACCAGTAGACCACATCCTGGTTCTGGACGGCGGACAGGGTGCTCTCGCCGCCGTTGCGGTAGACCGTGGCGGTGGCGGTGTTAAAGCCCACCTGGGACTGCCACCCGGAGGAGGCCACCACGGGGCCCTCCATGGCGGAGTTGATCAGGGCCACCCGATCCAGCTCCCCGGCGGTGTTTACTAGGTTCAGGGTGGGCTCCAGCACGTTGAGGTAGTAGGTGCCCTCCTTGTTCTTGGTGATCATCAGGTTGTAGAACAGATACAGGGCGTCCCGGCGCTTCATGGCGCTGTCCTGGCCGGCGGTGACCCCCTCGTCCAGATCCAGGGCCCGGTACTGGGCCATCTGGCCGGAGGGCCAGACGCCGGTGAAGTCGGCGTCCTCATAGCCCAGCAGGCGCAGCACGATGGTGACGCCCTCGGCCAGGGTGATGGTGCGGCCGGGGTTGAAGTTGCCGTGGAGATCCCCCTGCACCAGGCCCAGATCCACGGCGGCCTTGATGTAGGGCGCGGCCCAGTGGGTCTGGGGCACGTCGGGGTAGGGCTTCACCGCCACGGTGTCGCCCACGGCGTCCCGGCTGGTGGAGGCGGCCACCGCCATCTTGGTGAACTCCGCCCGGGTGACCGAGGCGTCCAGGTTGAGGCTGCCGCTGGCGTCGCCCACCATGATGTCCAGGGCGGCCAGAACCTGGGCGGCGTCCTCCTCCGCCGGAGCGGCGGCCTGGGCGGCCGGCGCCAGCCCGGGCAGCAGGCCCAGCACCAGCACCGCGCACAGCAGGCCGGATAACAGTCGTTGTTTCATCTTCCTTTTCTCCTTCTCATGCTCGTGAAAGTGGAAGCGGGTACACTGGATAAGCTGATCATATACCATCCGCGCCGATTCGGCAAGGGTGCATATGGGAGGACGGCGGGCGACCGCAGGTCGCCCCTACGCATGGCCGTTCCCCGATGTGCCCCCTGCCCCGTCCTTCGGCCGTAGGGGCGGATATCATCCGCCCGCGGGCGACCGCAGGTCGCCCCTACGGTTCGGGCACGCGGATATCGTCCGCCCACCCTGTGGAATGGGCGCCTGTAGGGCGGGGGCTTGCCCCCGCCGCCTCAGTCGTACCGCAGCGCGTCGATGGGGTTGAGCTTGGCCGCCTTGTTGGCGGGCAGGTAGCCGAAGAGCACGCCGATGCCCACGCTCACACCGAAGGACACCAGGATGCCTCCTGCGCTGGGGATGGCGGCGAAGCCCTCGGCGGTGGGCATGACCATCCCCACCACGGCGGTGAACACGTTGGCAAGCAGGATGCCCAGCAGGATGCCGATCACCCCGCCGATGGCGGAGGTGGTGCCCGCCTCGATGATGAACTGGCCCCGGATGTCCCTGCCCTTGGCGCCCAGGGATTTGCGGATGCCGATCTCCCGTGTGCGCTCGGTGACGGACACCAGCATGATGTTCATGATGCCGATGCCGCCCACCACCAGGGAGATGGCCGCGATCACGATCAGGATGGTCATGAGCACCCCCAGCATGGAGTCCATCATGTCCATCATCTCGGCCATGGTGATGACCTGGTACCAGCTGCTGTCCTCGTAGATGCGGAAGAGCATGCTCTCAATGACACCCTTGGCGGCGGAGGAGGTGTCCTCGCTGGTGCTGGCCACCAGATAGCCGCTCATGCCGGAGCCGCCCGCCGTACCGTTGAGCTGGGGGGCCAGGCCGTAGGGCACATAGATGAAGTCGTCTCCGCTGCCCTCGGTGGAGTCGGCGGTCTCCCTCATGGTGCCGATGACGGTGAAGGGCACGCCGCCGATGGTGAGGCTCTGCCCCACGCCCCTGCCGCCGAACATGGCCTCGTTGAGATAGCTGCCGACCACGCACACGTGCTGGTTTCGCTCCACGTCCACATAGCTGAGAAAGCGGCCGTCCTCCATCTGCTCGCCGTTGACGGTCTGGCTGGTCTCCGGGTTGTAGACGGTCTCGCTGACGCCGGTGACGCTGGTGCGCTCATACTCGTCGGCACCGTGGCGGACGATGCCGCTGATGGTGAGGGCGGGGGTCACCGAGTCGATGTACTGGGGATATTTCTCCGCCAGCTCATAGAAGTCGTCGGCGTCGGCGTTGCGGTTGCCCGGCTGCTCATACACCATGACCTGGATCAGGTTGACGCCAACCTGCTCAAACTGGCTGTTCATGTAGGTCTGCATGCCGGTGCCCAGGGAGACGATGACGATCACCGCCGCCACGCCGATGATGATGCCCAGCATGGTGAGCAGCGCCCGGGCCTTGCTGGTCAGCAGGCTCTTGATGGCCAGGCGGAAGGATTGGCCCACGTTCATACGTTCAGCACCTCCCTGGCCTCTCCGGCGGCCGCCTCGTCCTCCGGCTGCACCACGGCCCGGGGGTCGTGGGCGTCGCCGTCGTAGATGATCCTGCCGTCCTGGAGGCGGACGATGCGCCTGGCCTTCACAGCGATGGAGTTGTCGTGGGTGATGAGCACCACCGTGTCCCCCTCGGCGTTGAGCTTCTGGAGGAAGCCCAGCACCTCCCGGCCGGTGCGGGAGTCCAGGGCGCCGGTGGGCTCGTCGGCCAGGATCACCGATGGCTTCCCGGCCAGGGCCCGGGCGATGGACACCCGCTGCTGCTGGCCGCCGGAGAGCTGGCTGGGCAGGTTTCTGCACTTATCCGCCAGGCCCACCCGCTCCAGGGCCTCCATGGCCCGCCGGTGCCGCTCCGAGGCGGACACGCCGCCGTAGAGCAGGGGCAGCTCCACGTTCTCCAGCACGTTGAGCTTGGGGATGAGGTTGTACTGCTGGAAGATGAAGCCCAGCATCTTGTTGCGGATCTCGGCCTGCTGGTCGTCGTCCATGGTGGACACGTCCACCCCGGCCAGGTGATAGGTGCCGGAGGTGGGCACGTCCAGGCAGCCGATGATGTTCATGGCGGTGGACTTGCCGGAGCCCGACTGGCCCACGATAGCCACGAACTCCCCGGGATCCACCGTCAGGGAGATGCCGTCCAGGGCGTGAACCGCCTCGTCCCCCATCTGGTAGATCTTGTAGACGTCCCTGAGTTCAATGAGGTGTTCCATGGCTTACTCCATCCCCATTGCGCTCATCAGGCTGGAGCCCTGGGGGCTGAGGGCCAGCACCACGTCGCCCTCCTCCAGGCCGTCCAGGATCTCGATGTAGTTGTCGTCGTTGCGGCCCAGGGTCACCTGGCGGCTCTCGGTGGCGGTGATGTCCGCGATGCTGCCGTCCTCGTCCAGGCAGCCGGGCAGGGCCACCAGCACGGTGTTCCCCCGCTCCACCGCCTCCACAGGCAGGGAGAGCACATTGCCCGCCTCCTCCACGATCACCCGGGCGGACACGTTCATGCCGGGGTAGAGCTCCTCCGGGGAGCCGTCCACCAGCACGGTGACGGGATAGGTGGTGTTGCCGCTGGTGGTGGTGCCGTTGATGTTGATCTTGTCCACCACGCCGGTGAAGGTCTGGCCGTCCAGGGCGTCGGCGGTGATCTCCACCTGCTGCCCCACCTGGATCTGGCTGATGTCCTGCTCGCTGATGTCCATGTCAAAGGTGAGCTGGGAGCGGTCGTAGATCACCGCGGCGTAGGAGGCGCTGCTGCCCGAGGTGGTCATGCCACCGATGTTGTCCCCCACGTCCAGGTTCTTCTCGATCACCTCACCGTCGATGGTGGAGGTGATGGTGTAGTCCTCCAGCTGCCGCTGGGCGTTCTGGAGGGAGAGCTGGGCGTTCTCCAGGGCGATGCGGGCGTTCTCGATCTGGCTGTCCAGGTCGGACTCCGAGATCACGCCGATCACCTGCCCGTCGGCCACCCGGTCGCCCTCCCGGATATTGAGCACATCCAGATCGCCGGCGGCCTCGGCGGTGATCTGGCCGGAGGCGGCGTATGTAAAGGTATTGCCCGAGGCGCAGGCCAGGCCGCCCACCGAGGCGGTGCCCCGGCTGGCGTCGGTGAGGACGCCGGGGTTATCCACCCGGATGGTCACCTGCCGCACCAGGGTGCCGCCGGGGCCCACGCTGTCGGTGGCGGCGATGGAGTCCACCGTGCCGGTGAGCTGCTCCGCCGTGCCGTCCACCATGACGGCGGCGGGCTGGCCCGCGTAGAAGCCGGCCGCGTCGGCGGAGTGGAAGGGCACCTCCAGCTTCATGTGGTCACGATCCAGCACGTCGGCGATGACGGTGCCCACCGTCACGGCATCCCCCTGCTCCACATACAGCTCGGTGATGATGCCGCCGTCCTCGGCGGTGACATTCCGGTTTTTCTGGTTGTCGCTCTGGGTCTCCAGCAGATCGTCCAGGGCCAGCTGAGCGGACTGGACGTTGAGCTGGAGCTGCTGGATGTTGTTCTCCACGCTGCTGGCGTCGATGCGGAAGAGCACATCCCCCTTGTGGACGGTCTGCCCCTCCTCAAAGGGGGCCTCCAGGATCTCGCCGCTGACCAGGCTGGTCACCCGGTAGGCGCTGATGGGCTCGATGGTGCCGGTGCCGGAGACCGAGACCGTCATGTCCCGCATCTCGGCGGTGTAGGGCAGATAGACGGAGCTGAGGGCCTGCTGCCCCGCGCCCATGCACCGGGAGAGCAGGAAGGCCAGCAGGGCCACGATCACCAGAATGACGATCAGCCGCTTGACCCACTTGCGCTTCTTCCTGGGTGCCTGGAACTGGGGAATCTTCTTCTCCGGCGCCGACGGAGCCGACGCGGATCCCTCCGGCTTGACTTGGGTTGCTTCCATAGTGGTTTCTCCTTTTCTTTCCTTTGCTATGACTCACAGCAGGGGGCGGGCTTGGCCGCCGCGCCCCGCTGCAGGAGGCTGAACACGCGCTCCAGGTGCTCCCGCTGATCCGACTGGCCGCCGCCGGCGCATCCGGCCGTCAGCGCGCCGAGGGTGGAGATGGCCAGCAGGCGGAAGAGATCCGCCAGATCCGTCTCGGCCCGCAGATCCAGCCGGGAGAGATCCACCTGCGGCCGCAGGCGCTCCAGCACCGCGCCGGGGCGCAGCCCCTCCAGCAGAAGCCCGGGCTGCATCTGTCGGTTCCGGTGCAGAATGGCCGCCAGCTCCTGAAATGGCACGCTCTCCCGGTTGGCCCGGATAAAGTCAAACAGGGCCAGGAACGCGGCGAAGAGATCCCCGCCGTTTTGCGCCAGCTGCGCGCCCATCCAGTCCGACAGCATGCCGCTGTAGGTCTCCATCAGGAAGCGGAAGAGCTCCTCCTTGTCGGTAAAGTACATGTAGAAGCTGCCTCGGGGAATGCCGGCTGCCCGGATCATCCGGTTGACCGAGGCCTCCTCGTAGGGCGCCCGGGCAAATTCCGCCCGGGCCGCCGACAGGAGCCGCTCCCGCTTCTCCGCCGGCAGATTGTAAAACGTTGTGCTGGGCATGGCGTCCCTCCTGACCTGACAAGCTGTCACATATCATAGGCGACAGCCTGTCATATGTCAACGGAGCCGGCCAAAAATTCGCAGTTCGTTCACAATTTCCCCGACGGGGAACAGCTTACCAGAATTGTATGAAAGCAGGGATGAAGGAAACATTAAAAATTCCTTAAAACAGGCCCGGCGCGGGGGCGCAGGCTCCGTTATAAATCTTTGATAATAAGAAATCAACTATTATTTCTGTATTTTTAAGAATCAGAGGGGGAACCATTCCTTCTTCGATTACAATGGACAAAAAGGAGTGTGTGGCTATGGAGGAGTTTGGCTTTGCCCTGCGGGTGGCCCGGGAGAAGCGCGGGCTGACCCAGACCCAGGTGATGCAGCTGACCGGAATCAACAACAAGACCCTTTCGGGGTATGAGAACGGGGTTTCGGAGCCGGATCTCCAGACCCTGGCCACCCTGCTCAGGCTGTACCACGCCTCCGCCGACCGGCTGCTCCGGCTGGAGTCCAGGCCCCAGGCCCGGGGCCTTTCGGCGGATGAGGCCCAGCTGCTGGCCCTGTACCGCGCCCTGCCGGAGGGAACCCGGGGGGAGGTCTCGGCCATGCTCCGGGCCCTGGCCGAGCACCACCGGGAGAGCACCTAAGCTTGTTTGAAAGATGTCAGCCTTCCAGACAAGCCCCGGAAAAAATTTGAAATTCCATGTATAACCAGCTCCGGGCCTGTCCACAATAGGGCTCGGAGGTGCTAATCACATGAAAAAACCGTTCCACCAGCGTGTGGGCGACTTCCTGGAGGGCAAGGGCTTCTACATAGTCCTGTTCCTCTGCGTCGCCGCAATAGGAATTTCGGGCTATTATCTCTTTGACTCCCTCACCCGTGACGGGCCGGACGCCCCCGTGGCGGCCACGGCGGAGATTACCGTCACCCCCACGCCGGCGCCGGTGCGCACACCCGCCCAGCCGGAGCACTCGGTGCCCGCGGCCGTCCGGCCGTCGGCTGCGCCGACTCCGGCGGCGGAGTCCACCCCTGAGCCGACCCCCGCCGCCGCGCCGACCCCGGAGCCCGAACCCCAGACGGCCCCCACGTCCTTCACCTGGCCCGTCCGGGGGGAGCTGGTCGCCGCCTTCAGCGTGGACGAGCTGATGTATAATCCCACCATGGACGACTGGCGCACCCATGACGGCATGGACATCGCCGCCTCTTTGGGCAGCCAGGTGTGCGCGGCGGCTGACGGCACCGTCTCCGCTGTCAGCCAGGATCCCCTGATGGGAACCGTCGTCACCGTCAGCCACGGCGGAGGCCTCACCAGCACCTACGCCAACCTGGCCGCCGAGGCCATGGTGGAGGCGGGCGACCATGTGAATGCCGGGCAGGTGCTGGGCACGGTGGGGGACACCGCCATCGCCGAGAGCGCCCTGGCCAGCCATCTGCATTTTGCCATGGCCCTGGACGGCGCCGCCGTGGATCCCGGGGAATACCTCCCCGAATAAGCGTTTTCCTCTCTTCCCTTCCTTTCCCTTTCCGGTCTTCCCAGAGACAGTGGGCGGGGGCATGGCGCAGCGCCATGCCCCCGCCCCCTGTTTTCCCTAAAACTCGATCTCCCGGCGGGCGGTGACGCCCTGGTCGTAGGGGTGCTTCTCCTTGGCCATGCGGGTGATGTAGTGGGCCCGGGCGGCCAGCTGCTCCGGCAGGCTGTGGCCGGTGAGCACCACCTCCAGCCCCGCCGGGCGGTGATCCAGGAAGGAGCACAGCGCCTCCAGGGAGAGGAAGCCGCGGACGGCGTCGATCACCTCATCCAGCACCAACAGGCGGGCCTCCCGCGCCTGGGCCAGCTCCACGGCCTGCTGGAAGAGGGCGGCGCACTCGGCCGCGGTGGCGGCCTTCTCCACCTCATCCATCTGGAAGGTGAACTTCCGGATGCCCTTGCTGCGCAGGACGGTGAGCTCGGGAAAGCGCTCCGCCGCCGTCACCTCGCCGCAGGGGCTGCTCTTGAGGAACTGGGCGATCACCGCGCGCTTTCCCCAGCCCGCGCACCGGAAGGCCAGACCGAAGGCCGCCGTGGTCTTGCCCTTGCCGTCGCCGTAGTAGATGTGTACCAAACCCTGCTGCTCTGCCATAAAACTGCCTCGATTCTGATAGGATAAGGCCAGTATAGCAGACACGGCGGCCGGGCGCAACCAAAACAGGAGGCCGCCCGTCGGGCGGCCTCCTGGGGAGAATCGCTGTACAGTTGGGGGAGGGCTCAGCCCTTGTGGGCGGCCTTCCAGTCGCGGTTGAAGCGGTGCTCGTCCACCAGCAGCACCAGCACCACGTTCACCAGGGCCACGCCGGCGAACACCAGATAGGCCATGCGGATCTGGCCGCCGGTGATGTTCTGTACCACGCCGTTGACCAGGAAGCACAGGGCGGTGATGGCGCCCTGGATGGGGAAGATGACGCTGTTAACCTTGTCAAAGCCGTGGCGGCCGAAGATGGAGGCGGGCAGGGAGGTGGTGAAGTTGGCGGAGCCGCCGATGCCCATGGCGATCATGAACAGGGAGACGTACACCAGCGGGGTGACCTGATCCACAGCGGTGAAGTTGAGCAGCAGGGCGATGGCATACCAGATGCCGAACAGGATCATGGTCTTCTTGGTGCCGATGGCGTCGTCGATGATGCCCACCAGCCAGGAGCCGACCACACCGCCCAGGGCCAGGACGGTCATAACGTTCATGGCGGTCTGCTGGGAGAAGCCCAGCTCCACGTTGCGGAGCACCAGCTGGCTCATGACGCCCACGGAGCAGATCTGGAAGAAGCCGGTGGTGATGGCGGCCAGCCACAGCTCCTTGGTGCACAGCAGCTTCACCGTAGTCCAGCCGCCGTTGTCGGAGGCCTCGCTGGTGTCATACTCGGTCTCATACACCCGGTCGGACACGTTGTCAGGGTTGATGCCCCGCTCCTGGGGGGTGTTGCGGATGAAGAGCATGCCCAGGATGCCCAGCACGATGGCGGCCACGCCGATGGGGACGATGCCGCCGGGGAAATGCTCGCCAATATTCTCAGTGCCGGCCACCACGGGGGCAATCAGGATGGCCACCAGCTGCACATAGAAGGCGGAGGCAAAGTTGTGGCCCATGGTGGTGTAGCCCATGACCACGCCCTTCTTCTTGGGGAACCAGGCGGCCACCAGGGCGCCGCCAGCCACATAGCCGGCGGACATGATGCTGCCGTACACAAAGCACATGGCGATGGTGTAGACCGCCAGGCTGGGGGCAGAGCAGGCGATGATGTAGGTGATGCCGGAGATGATGCAGCAGATGCCGGAGGTCATGCGGGCGCCGATGCGATGGTTGACCTGACCGGCGATGATGAAGAACACCACGCCGACGATGCCGGCCAGGGAGTTCATGTTCATGACCACGCCATTCTCCACACCCAGGCGGTAGGCCACATTGGGCGCGGTGATATTGGAGCCGTCGTTGCACATGCCGACGTACAGGAAAAACATCAGCAGGCAGTAGATGATGACAACCCAGCCCACGCCAAAGTTGAAGACGGAGGTCTTGTTGTCATTGGTTGGTTTTTTTGCCATCTTTGGTTCCCTCTTCTCTCATCATATTTTGCAGCGCCGGAGCTGGCCGTGTCTGTCCGGCGTCATGCGCGAGATATAATTTAACCGCTCGGCGGGCGCCTTGCAATCCCCACAAAGTAGTAAGCAAATAACCAAAAAGTAACTGGAAACGCGGAGGTAAGTAATGCTTTTTTGTGCAAAGTGTCGCAAAACGGGCGGGGGAATTAGGCGCTAAAGACGGAGATAGAGGAGAAGTCAAAAAAATGGTATCGGCAGTTTTCACAAGCTGATTGTTAAAATTTTGTCACTTGGGATAGGGGCGGCGGAGAGGGGCCGAGAGAGGCCGCCAGATTTCACAAAACGTTCACAGCCAGGTTATACTTTATCCACCAAACCGGGGGAAAACCGTGGTATCTTATAGACACAGCCAAGGAACGACGAAGCTGCAGGGCCATGGGCCGGGAGCAGGCGGGGAAAAATGCCATCCGAAGCCCGCTCAGACATCGGCCGCCTTTGCATACTGCCCCCCGGCTGTGGGGGCAGACAAACAACACCACGCCCACCGCGTGTTGAAAATAGAAGGAATAAAGAAGCGGCCCGGAGCTGGTACCAGCTCCGGGCCGCTTTATGTGTCGAAAAAGTGGCTCTGCCACTTTTTCGAGAAGGATCTCATGGCGGAAGGAACTCGATTTCTTGCGAAATAGTCGCCCCTTCCGCCATGAGAAGTGTCATTTCCGAGGCGCATGTCCCCGGAAATGACGGATTTTCATTTGATTCCGCCGCCTGCGGGCGGCGGAACTCTGCGAGGCTTTCCTTGCTTGCTTGTGCACGGAAGAATTATCCCTTGACGATGGCGGCGGTGTCCTGGGCGATCATGAGCTCCTCGTCGGTGGGGATGAGCAGCACCTTCACCTTGGAGTCGGCGGCGGAGATGACGGTCTCCTTGCCGCGGACGTTGTTGGCCGCGGCGTCCATCTTCACGCCCATGAACTCCAGGCCGGAGGCGATGTTCATGCGGGTGTTGGCGTCGTTCTCGCCCACGCCGGCGGTGAACACGATGGCGTCCACCCCGCCCATGGCGGCGGCATAGGCACCCACCAGCTTCTTCACGCTGTACTGGAAGGCCTCCAGAGCCAGGGCAGCCCGCTGGTTGCCGTCGTTGGCGGCGTTCTCAATGTCGCGGAAGTCGGAGGACACGCCGGAGATGCCCAGCACGCCGGATTTCTTGTTGAGGATGTTCATCATTGCCTTCATGTCATACCCGTGCTTGTTCATCAGGTACTCCAGGATGCCGGCGTCCAGATCGCCGGAGCGGGTGCCCATGGGCACGCCGGCCAGGGGGGTGAAGCCCATGGAGGTGTCCACGCTCTTGCCGCAGTCCACGGCGGCCACGGAGGAGCCGTTGCCCAGGTGGCAGGTGATGATCTTCAGCTCCTCGATGGGCTTGCCCAGCATGGCGGCGGCCCGGGCGGACACATAGCGGTGGGAGGTGCCGTGGAAGCCGTAGCGGCGCACCTTGTCGTTCTCATAGTACTCGTAGGGCAGGGCGTAGATATAGCTCTTGGCGGGCATGGTCTGGTGGAAGGCGGTGTCGAACACGGCCACCATGGGCACGCCGGGCATGACCTTCTCACAGGCCTTGATGCCGGTGATGTTGGCGGGGTTGTGGAGAGGGGCCAGGGGGATGCACTCGTCGATGGCGGCCATCACGTCGTCGGTGATGCGCACGGAGGAGGCGAACTTCTCGCCGCCGTGAACCACACGGTGGCCCACCGCGTCGATCTCGGAGGCGCTCTTGATCACGCCGTGCTCAGCGCTCAGCAGGGCGTCCAGCACGGCCTGAATGGCCTCGGCGTGGGTGGGCATGGGGATCTCGAACTCGTACTTGGCGTCCTTGGCGGGCACCTTGTGGGTCAGGCGGCCGTCGATGCCGATGCGCTCGCACAGGCCCTTGGCAAAGACCTCCTTGGTTTCGGGATCCATCAGCTGATACTTGAGGGAGGAGCTGCCGGCGTTGATGACCAGAATTTTCATGGGACTAATCTCTCCTTAAATGATAATGTGGCTTGTCGCCCGGTCTTTCCCGTAGTAAACTATATTCTAGCCCCTTTTTGGCAAAAGGACAACCCATAATTTAGAAGAAACTTCGGATTTTTTTACTTGTGAGTTTGGAGGTTCAGCCCATGGAGACAGCGGGCATTGTGGCCGAGTACAACCCCTTCCACAGGGGCCACGCCTGGCACATCGCCGAGACCCGGCGGCGGCTGGGCGGGGACGCCCCCGTGGTGTGCGTCATGAGCGGCCACTGGGTTCAGCGGGGGGAGTGCGCCCTGGCGGACAAGTGGCTGCGGGCGGCCCTGGCCCTAGACCGCGGGGCCGACCTGGTGGTGGAGCTGCCCACACCCTGGGCCATGGCCTCGGCGGAGTCCTTCGCCCGGGGGGCGGTGTCCCTGCTGGCCGCCACCGGGGTGGTGGATGTGCTCTCCTTCGGCAGCGAGACGGGGGAGCTGGCCCCGCTGGAAGAGGCGGCGGCGGCCCTGGACGCTCCGGACTACCCGGAAAGGCTGCGCGCCGCCCTGGGGCGGGGGCTGTCCTTCCCGGCGGCCCGGCAGGAGGCCGCCGGGGCGGCCTGCCTGTCCGCCCCCAACAACAACCTGGGAGTGGAGTACCTGCGCTCACTCAGGGCCCTGGGCAGCACCATCCGCCCCCTGACCGTCCCCCGGCAGGGGGCGGGCCACGACGGCCCCGCCGCCGGTGGATTCTCCTCCGCCTCGGAGCTGCGGAGGCTGCTTCGGGCGGGGCGGGGAGAGGAGGCCGCGCCTTATCTCACCGCCCCCTGGTCGGAGGAGCTTGCGGATATGCAGCATATCGAGCGGGCGGTGCTCTCCCGCCTGCGCACCATGGGCGAGGGGGACTGGGCCGCCCTCCCCGACGGCGGGGGGGCGGAGGGCCTGCCCTCCCGGCTGGCAAAGGCCGCCCGGGAGGCGGTGAGCCTGGAGGACTTCTACACCCGGGCCAAGACCAGGCGATACCCCCATGCCCGGCTGCGGCGGCTGGCCCTGGCGGCCTTTCTGGGCCTGCGGGCGGCGGAGCGCCCCGCCGCGCCCCCCTATGTGCGGGTGCTGGGCCTGGGCGGCCGGGGGCGGGCGCTGCTGCGGAAGATGAAGGACACCTGCCCCCTGCCGGTGATCGTCAAGCCCGCCCAGGCCAGGGAGATGGACGGCCCGGCCCGGACGCTTTTCGAGTCGGAGGCCCGGTACACCGACCTGTACGGCCTGTGCTTCCCCGCGCCCCGGCCCTGCGGGGCGGAGTGGATCCACAGCCCGGTGGTGGGGGAGAGGGCCTGACGGGCGGGATCGGCCCCGCCCCTATCCCGCCTTTTTCCGCCGGGCCCGGCGGCTCAGCCAGACCAGAAGCACCGCCGCCGCTGCCGCCGGAAGCCCGGCAAAGAGGAGGAGCAGGGGCAGCCCCATCATCATGAAGGCCTGAAACTGGTAGGAGGAGAGCCGGTCGGCCAGGGTGATGCGCGGCTCCGGGTAGAGCGTAAAGGTCAGCTCCCCGTCGGGCAGACTGTCGAAGTGGGCGGTATAGCGCCGTTCCCCCGCCTCCTCCAGGGGGAGGGAGGACTGTATCACGTAGGGGGACGACTCCGGGGTGGTGACGGCCACATCCAGCGTGCCGAAGTCCGCCCAGTGCCGGGCGGGGGAGAGCAGGTAGGTGAAGGTGTGCCGCCAGTGGCTGCTCCAGTCGCTGCGGCCCAGGCCCCGGCTGGGGTAGGACACCGCCACCTCCCGGGCGGCCCCGGCGGGGAAGTCAACAGTGTAGGTGAGGGCGAAGCGGTCGGTATCCTCCGCGTCCGCCTCCGCCTTGGTGCAGACAAACTCCACCGGCTCCCCGTCGGCGGTGATGGAGAAGCCCTCTGTGTCCAGGGCTTCCGCGCCCTCCCTGCCGTAGGTGCGGTACTGCTCCAGATAGAAGGTCATCTGCACCGGGAGGGATTCATCCGTGGGGTTTTCCATCTGGTAGACGGCGGTGACCTGGGCGGTGAGGCCGTTCCAGCCGCCCTCCCCGCCGATGTCGAAGGTGAGCTGCTCGGCGGAGACGGTGACGGGGCAGCCCTCGTCCACCGCCAGGGCGGAGCCCCCGTCCCCGTCGCTGCGGGTGGGGGCGGAGTTGGCGGAGGCCGGTGTGAGCAGCACCAGCAGCAGCGCCAGGATGCAGGAGAGCAGTTTTTTCATGCCGAATCCCCCCTTCCTTGATTGCGGGCTGTAATCATACCCTGATATGATTATAAAAAGCCGGGGGAGGAAAGGCCACAACAGAACGGTTACAAAAAGGCGGGCGGCCCCAATCGGGCCGCCCGCCTGGTGTTTATTCGATGTGCACGTGGTTGTGGATGTGCTCGGAGCAGTAGCAGTAGTAGCCGTTGCACTTGGAGCAGTAGCGGAACTCCTCGTTGGGGTAGTCGGTGTCGGTCTTGCCGCAGACGGCGCACTTGTGGATGTAGCCCTTCTGCTGCTGGGCCTTCTTGGTTGCCTGCTTGAAGTTGACCGTCTGCCGGGAGGTGCGGTACTTCACCCGGCCAAAGAGCTGGAGGAAGTTGTCCCAGAAGAAGATGAAGTAGTTGAGGATAGCCACCAGGGGGAGCACCACGCCGGGCAGGGC
>DGYMJ06203__coassemble_337_pt1 | contig 43603 bp, 40 predicted proteins | sample DGYMJ06203__metabat2_low_PE_040 | metagenome-assembled genome bin DGYMJ06203 | reverse complement strand
TAAGCATATAATAATAAATGAAAGATGGCTCATATGTTTGAAGGAAGGAGTGGTATCATGCCGGAGCCCCGCGACGTGGAGCAGTGCGAGTTCATGCACGTCCATGAGGATATTGTGGCCCAGGTTGAGAAGAACATGCCCGACGAGGAGGTGCTCTACGACCTGGCGGAGCTGTTCAAGATCTTCGGCGACTCCACCCGCATCAAGATCCTGTACGTCCTCAACGAGTCGGAGATGTGCGTGTGCGACATCGCCCGGCTGCTGGGCATGACCCAGTCGGCCATCTCCCACCAGCTCCGATCCCTCAAGCAGAGCAAGCTGGTGAAGGCCCGCCGGGAGGGGAAGACGGTGTTCTACTCCCTGGCCGACGATCATGTCCACACCATCCTCAGCCAGGGCATGGAGCATGTGGCTGAACTGCTGCCCCTCCATGTGCTGTAACCGCTAGACAGACAAATCCAACGGATGACGACGATTGATAAAGGAGAGATCACCATGAAAAAGCACTTCAAGCTCCGGGATCTGGACTGCGCCAACTGCGCCGCCAAGATGGAGGACGCCATCAGGAAGCTGCCCGGGGTCAATTCCGCCACCGTCAGCTTCATGACCCAGAAGCTCACCCTGGACGCCGACGACGCCCGCTTTGACGAGATTCTCCAGCAGGCGGTCAAGATCTGCAAAAAGGTGGAACCCGACTGCACCATCGTGCTGAAATAACCCTGCGGCGGAGACCCGGAAGGAGAGAAAAGACCATGTCCAAGAAGCAGAAGCGGATGCTCAGGCGCATCCTTGCCAGCGCGGTGCTCTTTGTGATCTGTGTGCTGCTGCCCGTCTCCGGGTGGCCCCGGCTGCTCGCCTTCCTGGTGCCCTATGGGGTGATCGGCTGGGACGTGCTGTGGCGGGCGGTGCGCAACATCGCCCACGGCCAGGTCTTTGACGAGAACTTCCTCATGGCCCTGGCCACCGTGGGGGCCCTGGCCATCGGGGAGTACCCCGAGGCGGTGTTCGTCATGCTGTTCTACCAGGTGGGGGAGCTGTTCCAGAGCTATGCGGTGGATCAGTCCCGCAAGTCCATCACCGCCCTGATGGACATCCGCCCCGACTACGCCAATATGGAGGGCCCGGACGGCCAGCTGGAGCAGGTGGATCCGGAGGACGTGGCGGTGGGGGACACCATCGTCATCAAGGCCGGCGAGCGCATCCCCCTGGACGGGGTGGTACTGGAGGGGAGCTCCACCGTGGACACCGCCGCCCTCACCGGCGAGTCCCTGCCCCGGCGGGTGGAGAGCGGCGACGACGTGATCTCCGGCTGCGTCAACCTGTCCGGCCTGTTGAAGGTGCGGGTCACCAAGGCCTTTGAGGAGTCCACCGTGGCCAAGATCCTGGATCTGGTGGAGAACTCCGCCAGCAAGAAGGCAAAAGCGGAGAACTTCATCACTAAATTCGCCCGGTATTACACCCCCATCGTGGTGCTTGCCGCCGTGGCCCTGGCCTTCCTGCCCCCCCTGCTCACCTCCATCCAGTGGGTGGACTCCATCCAGCGGGCCCTCAACTTCCTGGTGGTGTCCTGCCCCTGTGCCCTGGTGATCTCGGTGCCTCTGTCCTTCTTCGGCGGCATAGGCGGGGCCTCTAAGGACGGCATTTTGGTCAAGGGCGGCAACTACCTGGAGGTGCTGGCCAGGACGGAGATTGTGGTGTTCGACAAGACCGGCACTCTGACCCGGGGCGTGTTCAACGTCACCGCCATCCACCCCGACCACTGCGACCAGGGCCAGCTGCTGGAGCTGGCCGCCCTGGCGGAGTGCTGGTCCGACCACCCCATCTCCCGCTCCCTGAAGGAGGCCTACGGCCGGGAGATTGATTCCTCCCGGGTGTCCAGCGTGGAGGAGGTGGCCGGCCGGGGCGTGAAGGCCGTGGTGGACGGCCACACCATCTGCGCCGGCAACGACAAGCTGATGGAGGACATCGGCGTGTCCTGGCACCCCTGCCACCGGGTGGGCACCACCGTCCACGTGGCCTCCGACGGGGTGTACCTGGGCCACATCGTCATCTCCGACGAGGTGAAGCCCGACGCGAAGGAGGCCGTGGCCGCCCTCAAGGCGGCTGGGGTGCGCAAGACCGTCATGCTCACCGGCGACGCCCAGGCGGTGGGGGAGGACGTGGCTAAGCAGCTGGGCCTGGACGAGGTGCACACCCAGCTCCTCCCCGCCGATAAGGTGGAGCGGGTGGAGGAGCTGCTGAAGGAGGTCTCCCCCAAGGGAGCCCTGGCCTTCGTGGGGGACGGCATCAACGACGCCCCCGTCCTCTCCCGGGCGGACATCGGCATCGCCATGGGCGGCCTGGGCTCCGACGCCGCCATCGAGGCCGCCGACATCGTCCTCATGGACGACAAGCCCTCCAAGATCGCCCACGCCATCCGCATCGCCCGGCGCACCCTGTCCATCGTCCGGCAGAACATCGTCTTCGCCCTGGCCGTCAAGCTGCTGGTGCTGGTGCTCAGCGCTGTGGGCCTGGTGTCCATGTGGGCGGCGGTGTTCGCGGACGTGGGCGTGTCGGTGATCGCCATCCTCAACGCCATGAGGGCGCTGAAAGCCGGAAAGTAGGGCGGGGGCCTGCCCCCAACCTGGGACATCAAGGGCCCGGAGCTTCGGCTCCGGGCCCTGCCGCTATCCCTCATCCCATACATACCGTCCCGTCTCGGGATCCAGATAGCAACCCGCATAGTCCTGCCACAGGGACTCGCTCCAGAGGCTCAGGGCCCTGAGCGGATCCGGCTCCGGGATGTAGCCGCTGCCGCCGGAGAAGTGCCACACCCCGCTGTCCGAGGCATCGACGGAAAGGGAGTAGTCCTGCCCCCCCATTGTGACGGCGTACTGCACCGTATAGCCGCTGCCAGTCCGCTGGATGGACAGATACCGCCAGCCGGTGATGCCTCCGGCCTCCTTCAGGGCCCGGGCACTGTCCAGGAAAAAGGCCTGGGCCCGGGACTCGAAGTCGGACAGATCCGCTCTGTCCAGCCGGCTGTCACCGGAAAAATCCTGATAGAGCTCGCCCAGCTCCAGCCGGTCAAAGGCCCCCTCGTAGTCGCCCGCCGCCAGGGTTCGTACAAAGCTGTCGGCCAGCATCCGCTCATGGAAATTGGTGAAGCAGGGCCCCGTGCCGTGCACCTGGTTCCAGGTGAGCCACCCCAGCAGGGGGATGAGCAGCACCGCCAGCAAAGAGAGGGCCCATCGCCGCCGCAGTTTTTTCAGCCCGGTTTTCATGGCCCGGGCGGGTTCCGCCTCCGGGACAGGCGCCCCCTCCGCCGGCGGCAGCTCCCCGGCCATGTCCGCCCTGGCCCGGCGGCAGTCCGGGCACCCGGCCAGGTGCTCCTCCACCAGCCGGCGGCTGTCCGCGCCGCAGCAGCCGTCCACATAGAGCGGGAGCAGATCCCGCACCACGCCGCAGGTGATTTGACTCATGTCCATCCCTCCAGTTTTTCCCGCAGGAGCGCCTTGGCCCGGTAAAAGGTGACCTTGCCCCAGCTCTCCGATTTGCCCCGGCGCTCCGCCAGCTCCCGCAGGGGCACGCCGCCGTAGACATGGAGGATCACCACGTCCCGGTATTCCTCCGGCAGCTCCAGCACCGCCCGCCGCAGGGCCCGCCGGGTATCATGGCGGAGGGCCTCCGCCTCGGGGCCGTCCGCCGCCCCCTCCTGACCCTCCAGGGGCTCCAGCCGCCGCTGCCGGCGGCACTCGTTGAGCCACAGGTTCTTGCCGATGGTGCACAGCCAGGTGAACATGTGCCCGTCGTCCCGGTAGCGGGGGAGGGCCAGCAGGGCCCGGTAAAAGACCTCCTGGGTCAGCTCCTCGGCCTGGTTGGGGCTGCCCGACAGGGCCAGCAGAAAGCGGTACACCCGCTGATAGTAGTCCCGGAACACCGCCCCAAAGTCCTCCATCGGCCCGCCCCCTTTCTCTGCTGGTAAAACACCGGCCCGACCGGAAGGTTACAGAAGAACGCAAAAAACGCCGGCACAGCTGTGCCGGCGTTTTCGTCGTGTCAGTTCTGATTGGCCCGGTCGGCCTGGATGAGCAGCTTGACGGCCTCGATGCCCACGTCCAGGGCGGCGGTGAGGTCGTGGCTCTCGACCTGATCCAGGCCGGCGGCCTCCCGCTCCTGGTTCCAGATTACGTGGAAGCAGGAGCCGCAGCGCACCCCCAGGGCGGCGGCGCAGCAGAACAGGGCGGCGGACTCCATCTCGGAGGCCAGGACGCCCAGCCGCTTCCACGCCTCCCACTTGTAGAGCAGCTCCTGAGCCACGGGCATGCGGGCGGGGCTGTGCTGGCCGTAGAAGGAGTCCTTGCACTGCACCACCCCGGCGTGCCAGGGCTTGCCCAGGTTCTTGGCGGCCTGCACCAGGGCCTCCTGCACCTGGTAGTCGGAGACGGCGGGGAACTCGATGGGGGCGTACTCCCGGCTGGCCCCCTCGTGGCGGACGGCGCCGGTGGCGATCACCACGTCGTCGCTCTTGACCTGGAGGGCGATGCCGCCGCAGGTGCCCACCCGGATGAAGGTGTCCGCGCCGATGTTGTGCAGCTCCTCCATGGCGATCACCGCGGAGGGGCCGCCGATGCCGGTGGAGCAGACGCTCACCTTCTCCCCCAGCAGGGTGCCGGTGTAGGTGGTGTACTCCCGGTTGCTCTGAATCTTCACCGGGTTGTCAAAATAGGCCGCGATCTTCTCACAGCGGCCGGGATCACCGGGCAGGAAGCAGTACCGCCCCACGTTGCCCGCCTTACATTGAATATGAAACTGCCGTTCGTGCTCGTGCATAATATCCTCCTTGCCATTGGCTTGCAGTACCTGTCTATTATAGCCGATTTTCGCTCTGTTTGCAAGATAGACAAACCGGAGGCCAATTTGTAACCTTTTGTTGTTGCATTTTTCGCCGGATCTCTCTAAAATAAATAGGCGGAAACGCATACCCTGTGGGAAAGGAGGGACGGAGCTTGAAGAGAGCGGTGCTGTTTGTGGTCATCGCCCTGCTGGGCGGACTGGCGCTGGGCGCCCTGTTCGGCAGCGGGATGTCCTCCGCCGCCCAGGCCATGGCCCGGGGCGCCACGCCTGCCGAGGCGATCCTGGCCGCTGCGCCGTCCGTGCCCGCGTCCCCCTCTGCCGCCGTCAGCACGCCCGGGACTCAGCCCGCGCCCGATACCGACCGCCTGCTGGAGCGGGCGGCCAGGGTGCTGGAAACCCTGTCGGACAGAGATTTCCAGGCCCTCTCCCGCCTGGTTCATCCGGAGCGGGGAGTGACCCTGACGCCCTATTCCACGGTCTCCGACTGCGACCGGGTGCTGCTCCCGCAGCAGGTGTCCTCCCTGGAATCGGACGAGGAGATATACACCTGGGGCCTGGAGGACGGCATCGGGGAGCCTATCCGCCTCACCGGGACGGAGTATTTTGACCGCTATGTCTATAACGCCGACTACGCCTCCGCGCCGGAGCAGGGGGTGGACGAGGTGCTCATGCAGGGCAATGCCCTGGAGAACGTTCTGACCGCCTATCCGGACGACCACTTTGTGGAGTATCATTTCCCCGGCCTGGACGAGAGCCGGGAGGGCTTTGACTGGTGCTCCCTGAAGGTGGTGCTGGCGCCCTGTGAGGGGGACTGGCATCTGGTCGGTCTGATTCACAGCGAGTGGACCATCTGATATTCATCAAAAATATAGCATATATTGTTAAAGGAAGAGAACGCGATCGGGGATCACGTTCTCTCTTTTTATGTGATGCCTATGCGCAGATTTACGCCTGGGTCCAGGCCTTCCGGTTCTCCGGAGCGGAGGGCTGCTCCACGTGTGAAGGTCCCACGGGCAGCCCCGAGGACAAAAAATCCGCAATCCTCTGCAAGCAAAGGATTGCGGATTTGGCGGAGAGAGAGGGATTCGAACCCTCGAGACGCTATCAACGCCTACACGATTTCCAATCGTGCGCCTTCGACCAACTCAGCCATCTCTCCATGGCGGATTGCTCTACTTTCGTCCGCCTCGCGGCGGACAGCGTAGATTATTATAGCAGTTTTTTCGGATTCGTCAAGGGGAAAAGTAAAAAAAGTTTGAATAAAGGAAAATATTGTGCCTTGCCAGGCCGCGCCCCCGCCGGTTACAATCTGGTTACAAAACCTAGAAAGGAAGTGGAAATTATGAAGAAAATCCTGGCTGCGGCGGCCCTGACCGCCCTGCTGACCGCCCAGGCGGCGGCAGCCTCCCCGGCGGGGAGCCTGACCGTCAACGGGGATCCGGTGGAGGCCGCCGGCAGCTATGTCCATCAGAATACCACCTATGTGCCCCTGCGGGCGGTGGCGGAGGCCCTGCGGCCCGACGCCGTTGTGGCCTGGGAGACCGACCGGGCGGCCATCCGGGCCGACGGCCTGGAGGTGACCGCCAGGCCGGGGGATACCTACATACGCGCCAACGGCCGCACGCTGGCCGTACCCTACGGGGTGCATCTGAGCGCGGGACGCACCCTGGTGCCGGTACGGGTTCTGGCGGAGGCCATGGGGGCCTCGGTACACTGGAACAGCGCCACCGGCGCGGTCTCCGTGGTGGGCGGAGCCTCCGCCGACACCACAGAGACAGAGGGGGGAGACGATCTCTACTGGCTCTCCCGCATCATCTCCGCCGAGAGCCGGGGGGAGCCCCTGGAGGGGCAGATCGCCGTGGGCAACGTGGTACTCAACCGGGTGGCGTCCGCCGATTTCCCCAACACCATCTATGGGGTGATCTTTGACGACCGCTGGGGCGGCCAGTTCACCCCGGTGCGCAACGGCACCATCTACCAGGAGCCGTCCGCCCGGAGCGTGGAGGCGGCCCGCCTGTGCCTGTCGGGGGTGAATACGGCGGGGGAGAGCCTCTACTTCCTGGCCCCGGCCCTGGCTACCAACCACTGGGTCATGGAGAACCGCACCCATGTGGTCACCATCGGCAGCCACTGGTTTTACAAATAGCTGCCGGAAACACGTCCGCAGATGGGTGCGGACGTGTTTCTTTTTGTTATTATTTGTTGCCGTCGGAAGGTCGAAAGAGGCGGAAAATGTTCTGTAAACCAAAATGGAGATGAAGAAATATCCTTAGAGCCGCAAGGGATAGCGGGAACTCGACAAAAGTTTTTCTTGACTTTTTGGTGCAGAATCGGTTACAATACGGTTACAAAACAGAGAACAAACCGTAACAGATTGTAACAGGAGGAACCTTGGATATGAAGAAACGAGCCCTGAGTGCCCTGCTCTGCCTGGCCCTGTGCTTTGCTCTGGCCGGACAGGCGGCTGCGGCCGAAGGCGGCGTCAGCTTCACGGTCAACGGGACGCCCCTGGCCGAAGACGTCCGCAGCTATGCGGAGGACGGCACCACCTATGTCTCTTACGGGGCCATTTTGTTTGCCCTCTATCCAGACGCCACCGCCGTGTGGGCCAACGGCCGCGCGGAGGTGACCGCCGAGGGCCTGACCATGTACCTCAAGCCCGGCGCCAAATATATTGAGGCCAACGGCCGCTGCCTGTATGTGCCCGGCGGTCTGCGGAGCCAGGATGGCATGATCCTGGTGCCGGTGCGCACCCTGTGCCAGGCCCTGGGGGCCGAGGCGGTGTGGGACAGCACCACCAACACGGTGAACATCACCGCGGTCTCCGGCCCCATTGTCTCCGGGGACAGCTACTATGATGCGGAGGATCTGGATCTCCTCTCCCGGCTCATCTACGCCGAGAGCGGCAACCAGCCCCTGGAAGGCAAGATCGCCGTGGGCAACGTGGTGCTCAACCGGGTGGCCAGCCCGCTGTTCCCCAACACCGTGGCCGACGTGATCTATCAGCCCAACCAGTTCTCCCCGGCGGGCAGCGGCCACCTGAGCCGCACCCCAAACGCCGAGAGCGTGGTCGCCGCCAAGCTCTGCCTGGAGGGTGCCAACACCGCAGGCAACGCCCTGTACTTTGTCAACCCCGTGACCTCGCCCGGAAGCTGGGCCTCCCGGAACCGGCCCTATGTGGCCACCATCGGCGCCCACGCCTTCTACGCGTAACAGCCGTGTTTTCCACCCCCGCCCGAAGGGCGGGGGCTTTTTTTGCCCCGGAGTGCCCGGCGGCAGAAAAGGATGGAAATATCCCGCCGGTTGTGATAATATAAATCTGTATGTCCCCACAGCGGCCGGGCCGCCTTCCGGACATGCACGTCCAAACAGAAACACGGAGGGAAACAGCATTGAGTTATCTGATGTCCATTCTGATGGGCCTGATCCAGGGAGTCGCGGAATTCCTGCCCATCTCCAGCTCCGGCCATCTTGCCCTGTTCCAGGCCTTTTTCGGCATGGAGGACGTGGAGGCCAACCACATGTTCTTCACCGTCCTGCTCCACTTCGGCACCCTGATCTCGGTGTGCGTGGTCTACTGGCGGGATATCCTGGACATGATCCGGGAGTTCTTCCTGGGGATTGCCGCCCTGTGCGGCAGGAGGGACACCGGTGTCACCCCGCCCCCCGCCCGGCGGCTGGTGCTGCTGATCATCGTGGCCACCCTGCCCCTGTTTGTCATGGTGTTCCTCAATGACGCCATCAGCACCCTGTTTGCCAACCCCATCCTGGTGTCCTGCGCTCTGCTGGCCACCGGCTTTGTCCTCTACTTCTCCGACCGCATGGCCAAGGGCCACAAGACCGCAAAAAACGCCACCGTGGCGGACGCCCTCATCGTGGGCTGCGGGCAGGCCCTGGCGGTGATCCCCGGCCTGTCCCGCTCCGGCACCACCATCTCCGTGGGTATGATGCGTGGCTTTGACCGGGCCTTTGCCGTCCGTTTCTCCTTCCTTATGTCCCTGCCCGCCGTGCTGGGCGCCAACATCCTGGAGATCAAGGACGCGGTGGCCGCCGGCTTCCCCATGGAGGAGCTGCCGGTCTACTTAGTGGGCGTGGCGGTGTCCGCCGTGGTGGGCTACTTCGCCATCCGTCTGGTCAAGAGCCTGTCCGACAAGGGCAAGTTCGGCAAGTTTGCGTACTACTGCTGGGCGGTGGGCCTGGGGAGCCTGATCGCCGGCATCGTCAAGTTCGGCATCCTGGCATAAGTGCGGTTTCAGCGCCGCCGGCCCCGATGGGGAGGCGGGAGCAGGCCGCCGTATGCCGTGTCCCCGTCCCCACCCAGCCTCTGACAATCACCCCGGAAAGGATTTGATCGCATGGCCACCACACAGAAGAAAACCACCGGCGGCAGCCGGGCGGCCTCCGGCCGCTCCGGCACCGCCTCCCGCTCCGGGGGAAGCCGGAAGAAGGCCCCCGCGCCCCGGCCCATCCGGCGGGAGGTGGGGGCGGTGGTATGTCTGCTGCTGGCCATCTTTTCCGCCTTCGGGTATTTCCACATCCAGGCCATCTTCATCGACTTCTTCTGCGGGCTGGTGAAGGGCCTCATCGGCTACGGCTACTGGCTGCTGCCCCCCATGCTGCTGGTGGCCAGCGGCATCCTCCTGTTCCACCGGGGCCGGCCGGTGCGCCTGCGGGTGTGGTGCGCCCTGCTCACCCCGGTGCTGGCCGGCGGCCTGCTCCACCTGATCCTGGCCAAGGGGCCCTATGAGTGGAACGCGGCGCTGGTGAAGACCCTGTGGACGCAGGGGGAGGCCCTCCAGAGCGGCGGCGTGGTCAGCGGCGCGGCCGCCCTGGGGTTGAGCGCCGTGTTCAGCCCCATCGGCGCGGGGATCATCCTCGTGCTGGTGGCCCTCATCCTGCTGATGGCCGCCTTCCATATCTCGCCGGTGGAGCTGGTGGACAAGCTGCGCGCGCGCACCTGGGCGGAGTACGAGGAGGAGGAGCTCCCCGAGCCCCGCCCCCGGGAGCGCCGCCGGAAGGAGCCGGAGGCATCCGCCCCCGCCGCCGAGGCCCAGAGCGCTGCCCAGCGCCGCCAGACGCCCCAGATCGACATCCCGGTGGACGAGGGCCCCCTGGTGGGCAGAAAGGTGGAGCCGCCCCCGGTGGAGAAGAAGGAGCGGTTCTTCAACCGGAAGCCCTCCGTGCCTGCCCCCGACCAGGTGCTGGCGGGGGAGGAGGGGCTGGAGCCCCCCGCCGAGGCCGCGGAGGAGCCGGAGGCCCCCGCCGCACCCGCCCCGGCGGCTGAGTCCCCCGCGCCGGAGCCCGTCCCCGTGCCCCCCATGCCGGAGATCCAGCGGGAGCCGGCGGTGGGCAAGGTGAAGAAGGAGGAGGCCGCCCAGGCCGCCGCCGAGGTGGCCCAGGACATCGCCCGCAACCTGGAGGAGGGCCTCCCCGCCGCCTACCAGTACCCGCCGGTGTCCCTGCTCCACGAGGGGCAGGGGGTGTCGGGCAGTGAGGTGGCCGGGGAGCTCCAGGCCAACCAGGCCCGGCTGGCGGACACCATCCACTCCTTCGGCATCGATGCGGAGATCGTCAGCGTCACCCGGGGCCCGTCGGTGACCCGGTATGAGGTGGAGCTGGATCAGGGCGTGCGGCTGAACAAGCTGACCAACCTGTCCGACGACATCGCCCTGGCCCTGGGGGCCACCGGGGTGCGCATCGCCCCCATCCCGGACAAGATCTCCATGGTGGGCATCGAGGTGCCCAACAAGCTGGTCTCCCCGGTGCCCATCCACGACGTGATCGACTCCAGGGAGTTCCGGGACAACCCCTCCAAGGTGGCCTTTGCCGTGGGCCGGGACATCAGCAACCGCAACGTGGTGGGCAACATCGCCAAGCTGCCCCATCTGCTCATCGCCGGCACCACCGGCTCGGGCAAGTCGGTGTGCACCAACTCCCTGATCATCTCTCTGCTCTACAAGGCCACCCCCGAGGAGGTGCGCCTGATCATGGTGGATCCCAAGATGGTGGAGCTGGGCATCTACAACGGCATCCCCCACCTGCTCATACCCGTGGTCACCGACCCCAAGAAGGCCGCCGGCGCCCTCCAGTGGGCGGTGGTGGAGATGATGAAGCGCTACCGCACCTTCTCCGAGATCGGCGTGCGGGATCTGGCGTCCTACAACGCCCACGCCGCCCGCTCCGACGAGCTGGAGAAGATGCCCCAGATCGTCATCGTCATCGACGAGCTGGCCGATCTGATGCTGGTGGCGGCCAAGGAGGTGGAGGAGTCCATCTGCCGGGTGGCCCAGATGGGCCGCGCCGCGGGCATGCACCTGATCATCGCCACCCAGCGGCCCTCCGCCGACGTGATCACCGGCCTGATGAAGGCCAACATCCCCAGCCGCATCGCCTTCGCGGTGGCCTCCTCCCTGGAGTCCCGCATCATCCTGGATACCACCGGCGCGGAGAAGCTGGTGGGCCGGGGCGACATGCTCTACTTCCCCCTGGGCACCGGCAAGCCCCAGCGGGTGCAGGGCTGCCTGATCTCCGACGAGGAGGTGGCCGCCGTGGTGGGCTTTATCAAGCAGAACAGCGGCGCCGCCCAGTACGACCAGGAGATCATCCACGACATCGAGCAGCACGCCGCCGAGAAGGAGAAGGGCGCCAAGGGGGTGGGCGGCTCCGCCTCCGAGGAGGTGGGGGAGGAGTACGACGAGCTGCTCCCCTCCGCCATCGATGTGGTGGTGGAGACCGGCATGGCCTCCGTGTCCATGCTCCAGCGGCGGCTCAAGCTGGGCTACTCCCGGGCCGCCCGGCTGGTGGATCAGATGGAGGAGAAGGGCGTGGTGGGCCCCTTCGAGGGCTCCAAGCCCCGGCAGGTGCTTATCACCAAGGAGCAGTGGCAGGAGATGCAGTTCAAGCAGGGCATGGTGGATGTTGCCCCGGCGGAGCCGGTGCCCGACGAGCTGCCCTTTGAGGGGGACGCCGTCCCCCAGGAGCGGGACAACCCGCCCTTTGATCTGTGAGCCTGTCCGCCAGTCAGGAGGAGATAATCGTGCGGCAATATGTGTTTCAGCCCGCCGGCGAGGCGGAGAACGATGCCATCCACGCCGGCCTGCGGGCCTACAACCGGAAATTTGTCCCCGACACGGGGGATCTGTCCCTGGCGGTGAAGGACGCGGACGGCCGTGTGGTGGGGGGCTGCGACGCCTTCCGCATGGGGGAGCTGGCCTTTGTGGACGTGCTCTGGGTGGCGGAGGACTGCCGGGGCACCGGCCTGGGCGGCTGTATCCTGGATCAGGTGGAGGCCGCCGCCGCCCGCCAGGGGGCCCGCCGGGTGGAGCTGAACACCTTTTCCTTCCAGGCCCCCGGCTTCTATGAGAAGCGGGGCTACCGCCGCGTCGGCGCGCTGGAGCCCGCCGTGGGGGAGTACGGCCACTTCTTTTACGCCAAGGAGCTGTGCGCCGTGGAGCTGCCCCACATCGACCACGGCAGGCCCTTTGACTGGGGCCGCGCCTCGGCGGACTACGCCCGTTGGCGGGACATCTACCCGCCGGAGTTCTTCCGCCCCCTGACGGAGCGGGGCCTGTGCGGCCCCGGCCGAAAGGTATTGGATTTGGGCACCGGCACGGGGGTGCTGCCCCGGGCCCTGTACCGGCAGGGCGCCCGCTTCACCGGGGTGGATCCGGCCCCGGAGCAGATCCGGCAGGCCAGGGCCCTGGCGAACCGGGACGGGATGGAGATCGACTTCCGCTGTTCCGCCGCCGAGGACTGCGGCTTCCCCGACGGCAGCTTCGACACGGCCACCGCCTGCCAGTGCTTCACCTACTTTGACCACGCCCGGCTGGCCCCCCGGCTCCACCGGATGCTCAAGCCCGGCGGGATTTTCGCGGTGCTGTACATGGCCTGGCTGCCGGGAGAGGATCCTGTGGCGGGGCAGAGTGAGGCGCTGATCCTGCGTCATAACCCGGCCTGGACGGGGTGCGGGGAGACCCGGCGCCCCATCGCCGTCCCGGCGGATTACGGGCCCTGGTTTGCCGTGGAGGCCCAGGAGGTGTTTGATCTCCGGGTGCCCTTCACCCGGGAGAGCTGGAACGGCCGCATCCGGGCCTGCCGGGGCGTGGGCGCGGCCCTGCCGCCGGAGGAGGTGGAGCACTTCGACCGGGAACACCGGGCCCTGCTGGCGGCCATTGCGCCGGAGGAATTTTCCGTGCTCCACTACGCCGCCGTCACCCTGCTCCGGCGGCGGGACAGGGCCGAAAACTGAAAAAAACACCAGAGGGGCGCGGTTCTTATGAACCGCGCCCCTCTGGTATGTATGGAGGATGGATGGATCTCGGGATTTAGAAGTCGACCTCCTGGCCGTAGTAGATGCAGGTGAACAGCTTGGCCATGGTGGGGGGGTCGATGGGACGGGGGTTGGATCCGGTGCAGGCGTCGCCCACCGCGTTGGCGGCGATGGCGTCCAGCTTCTCCTTGAACTCGTCCTCGAGGATGCCGAAGTCCTTCAGGGTGTTGGGGATGCCCATGGCGTCGTTCATGGAGCGGATCTTGGCGCGCAGGCCCTCCACCAGCTCGGCGGTGGTGTCGCCCACCACGCCCATGGTGCGGGCGATGTCGGCGTACCGCTCGGCCACGCCGTCGGCCTTGGCGTTGTAGGCAATCACGTAGGGCAGGTACATGGCGTTGGCCAGGCCGTGGGTGATGTGGCCGGTGGAGAAGGCCGCGCCGGTCTTGTGGGCCATGGAGTGGACGATGCCCAGCAGGGCGTTGGAGAAGGCCATGCCGGCCAGGCACTGGCCGTAGTGCATCTCCTCCCGGCAGGCCATGTCGCCGTGGTAGGACTTGAGCAGATCCTTCTCCACGATGTGGATGGCCTTCAGGGCCAGGGGGTCGGTGAACACGGTGTGCAGAGTGGACACATAGGCCTCGATGGCGTGGGTCAGGGCGTCCATGCCGGTGTGGGCGGTGAGGCTGGCGGGCATGGTCTCGGCCAGAGCGGGGTCGATGATGGCCACGTCGGGGGTGATGTTGAAGTCGGCCAGGGGGTACTTGATGCCCTTGGCGTAGTCGGTGATGACGGAGAAGGCGGTGACCTCGGTGGCGGTGCCGGAGGTGGAGGGGATGGCGCAGAACCTGGCCTTCTGGCGCAGCTCGGGGAAGCTGAAGGGGGTGATCAGATCCTCGAAGGTGGTGTCGGGGTATTCATAGAAGGCCCACATGGCCTTGGCCGCGTCGATGGGGGAGCCGCCGCCCATGGAGATGATCCAGTCGGGCTGGAACTCCCGCATGACCGCCGCGCCGTTGAGCACGGTCTCCACAGAGGGGTCGGGCTCCACGTTCTCAATGAGACGGGTCTCGATGCCGGCCTCCTTCAGATAGGCCAGGGCCTTGTCCACAAAGCCGAACCGCTTCATGGAGCCGCCGCCCAGCACCAGCACCGCCCGGGTGCCCTTCAGGGTTTTCAGGTTCTCCAGCGCATTGGCGCCGTAATAGATATCTCTGGGAAGGGTGAAACGGGACATGACTGCAACCTCCGTAATCGGTTGAATTTGACATCGTTAAAACTTTAACGATTCATCGGCGCCTATTATGGCACAGTCATATCCCGTTGTCAATCCCTTTGGAGAAAACCGCCGGTTCCAAACTGCCTGTTTCAGATTACCAGGGTGCCGTTTTCGTCCTCCAGCAGGAGGAGGATCCGCTCCTGCTGGCCGGTGGCGGCGTTGACGTAGACCAGCACGTGGCCCCCGTCGGCGTTCTGGCACTTGAACTCGTGGCAGAGCACCTCGTACTCGCCGCCGGTGGGGATCAGGGCCAGCTGGCGGGAGAGGATGGTGAGGGAGGAATCCACCCGCTCCGCCGCCTCGTCCGCCGAGACAGCGGGGGCGGCCGGCTCCCGGGCCCCGTGCTTCATCAGGTAGCCGTGGGCCTCAAAGCTCACCACGTCCCCGTTGTCCAGGGCCACCCCCACCTTCACCAGATCCGGGTAGCAGTACACCCCGTCCAGGACGGGGGCGAAGTGGACGGTGAGGATGCCGTCCCCCTCCAGGAAGTAGCTGGGGGCCATATCCCGGTAGCCGTGCTCCTCCAGGAAGGCGGCTGCCTGTTCCACCCCCTCCTTCCGGGAGAGAGCGGCCTCCCCCACCGGCCGGGAGGAGAGCATCTGGAGCACCTGGCCCCCCTGCTTGGTGATCTCCACGTACAGCTCCCCGCCGTCCACCAGGGCGGAGAAGCCCCAGGCGGGCAGGTTCCCCGCCCCGTCGGAGGTGCGGGTGAACACCTCCGCCCGCAGCCCCGCGAAGGCCGCCGCCGCCCGGCGGGCCTCCTCCTCCGTCACCTGGGGCAGGCCCTCCAGCATCTGGGGGGTGCGGCCGGACAGGTGCTCGGAGAAGGGGCCGTCATAGATCAGGGTGGGCACCTGGGGGAAATCAGCCTCCACCGTCTGAAAGGCGGAGCCGGAGGTGACCGGCTCCCCGTCCTCCTGGGCGGCGGCCAGCCGGGCCTCCACGGCGGCCACGTCCTCCGGATGGAGGGCGCCGCCGTCCAGCTGGAGCTGGAGCGCCTGGAGGGTGGCGGATAGCTCCCCGGCCGCCGCCGCCAGGCCCCGCAGAGTCTCCCGGTTCTCGTCGGTGCACACGCCCTCCCCGCTGGCCCCCCGGGCCATGGCCATGGCGTAGTCCCCCGCCTTGGCGAAGAAGGCGGCGGTCTGCTCCAGCTCCACGTTGCCGTAGGGCAGCTCCCCCAGGGCGGTCTGGGCGGCCAGGGCCTTGGCGTAGGCCTGGGCGCACAGGGCGGCGAACAGGGACGGGGTGGTAGCGTAGGTCACCTTCTCCAGGGCGGCGTCCAGCTCCCCGGCGGCGGTGGTCAGCTCGGTGAAGGCCTGCCGGTAGCCGTTGTCCAGCTGCCGCCGGTAGTCCTCCGCCCGGGCGTAGCCCTGCACCCCGAATCCCACGCTCACCGCGAAGGCCGCCGCCGTAAAGCTGGCCGCCAGCACCCGTACCCGCCGTTTCTCCATACAAAAACGCCCCCTTTTCCGTTAGGTTTGCGGAAAAGGGAGCGTTTTATGCGGGAAAAAGTTGCCGGTTTAGTGCTCTTTCAGCTTGTCCAGGCCCAGGTTCAGGCGGCGCAGGCACTCATCGCGGCCCAGGATGTGGCAGATCTCCACCGCGCCGCCGGGGGTGACCGCCTTGCCCGCCGCGGCGATGCGCACGGGCCACATGAGGGTGGCGTTCTTGACCTCCAGGGACTCGGCCAGGCCGATGAGGGTGTCGTGGATGGCGTCGGTGGTCCAGTCCGTCAGCCCCTCCAGGGCGGGGATGGCGGCCTCCAGCATCTTCTGGGACACCTCCGGGTTGGTCTTGGACTTCTTGTTGGTGAACAGATCCACCCCGTACTCGGGCAGGGCGTCGAAGAAGTCCAGCTTCTCCGGGATGTCGGTGAGGCGTTCGCACCGGGCCTGGAGCAGTCCGGCGATCTCCTCCGTGGAGTAGGCGGGATTGGTCACCGCCTGCCTGATATAGGACAGGGCGGCGGCGTGAAAGTCCTGGGGGCTCATCTCCCGGATATAGTGGGCGTTGAAGTAGGTCAGCTTCTCGATGTCGAAGATGGCGGGGGACTTGGAGATGCCGCCGATGTCGAAGATCTCGGACAGCTCGGCCAGGGTGAAGAACTCCCGCTCGGCGTACTCGCCCCGGGGAGACCATCCCAGCAGGGTGACATAGTTCACCACCGCCTCGGACAGGTAGCCCATGGCCAGCAGATCCTCGTAGGAGGGGTCGCCCTTGCGCTTGGACATCTTGTTGTGCTGGTCCCGCATGACGGGGGAGCAGTGGATATAGGTGGGCACGTCCCAGCCGAAGGCCTGATAGAGCAGGTTGTACTTGGGGGCGGAGGACAGGTACTCGCTGCCCCGCACCACGTGGGTGATGCCCATGAGATGGTCGTCGATCACGTTGGCGAAGTTGTAGGTGGGCAGGCCGTCGGACTTCAGCAGCACCTGGTCGTCCAGGGTGTCGTTGTCCACGGTGATGTCGCCGAACACCGCGTCGGAGAAGGTGGTCTGGCCCCCGTGGGGGATCTTCTGCCGGATCACAAAGGGCTCCCCGGCGTCTACCCGGGCCTGGGCCTCTTCGGGGGAGAGGGCGCGGCAGGGGTCGTCGGCGCGGTCAAACTCGCCGCTGTCCTCCTCGCTCTCGCTCTTGCCGCAGAAGCAGTAGTAGGCGTGGCCCTTCTCCACCAGCAGCTTGGCGAAGTTGGCGTACAGGCCCCGCCGCTCGGTCTGGACATAGGGGCCAACCGGGCCGCCGATATCGGGACCCTCGTCCCAGGTCAGGCCGCACTTGCGCAGGGTGTTGTAGATCACCTCGGTGGCACCCTCCACCAGGCGGCCCTGATCGGTGTCCTCGATGCGAAGGATGAAGGTGCCGCCGCTGTGCCGGGCGATGAGCCAGGTGTACAGGGCGGTGCGCAGGTTGCCCACGTGCATGTAGCCGGTGGGGGAGGGGGCAAAGCGGGTGCGCACGCCGCCCTTGGGGATGCGGCGCTCCAGTTCCTCAAACCAGTTCAGATCCATGGAAAAAACTCCTTTTTTTTGGTGATTCCATTCATTCTTCCCTATTCTATTTTTTCTCCTGAGGATTGTCAAGGGCAATTGAATATGATATGATAACACAATATGGGATGTTATGCCCAAATCGCCGGCTAACGGATTTCCAAGGGGTGTTTTCTATGGAAGAGAATCGCAAAAGAATTTTCAGCGGCATTCAGCCCAGCGGCAAAATTCACCTGGGCAACTATCTGGGCGCCGTGCGGAACTGGGTTCAGCTTCAGGACGAGTATGACTGCATCTACTGTGTGGTGGACGAGCATGCCATCACCGTGCGCCAAGACCCCGCAGAACTGCGCCGCAAGACGCTGGAGCTGTTTGCCCAGCTCCTCGCCTGCGGCGTCGATCCGGAGCGATCCACCCTGTTTGTCCAGTCTCATGTGACCCAGCACGCCGAGATCGCCTGGGTGCTCAACTGCTTCACCATGTTCGGGGAGCTCTCCCGCATGACTCAGTTCAAGGACAAGTCCGCCAAGCATGCCGATAATGTGAATGCGGGCCTGTTCACTTATCCGGTTCTCATGGCCGGGGACATTCTGCTCTACCAGGCTGACCTGGTGCCCGTGGGGGAGGATCAGAAGCAGCATGTGGAAATCTGCAGGGATATTGCCACCCGGTTCAACTACAATTACGGCGACGTGTTCACCCTGCCTGACGCCTATATCCCCAAGGTAGGTGCCCGTGTGATGAGCCTGAATCAGCCCGACTCCAAGATGAGCAAGTCCATTCCTGAGGGCTGCGTCTACCTGATGGACAAGCCCGATGAGATCATGCGCAAGTTCAAGCGGGCTATTACCGACAGCGACACCGAGCGGTGCGTTCGCTATGACCGGGCCAACAAGCCCGGCGTGGCCACGCTGATTGACATCTATGCCGCTGTCACCGGCAAGAGCTACGAGGCCATCGAGGCGGAATTTGAGGGTAAGGGCTACGGTGCCTTCAAGCCTGCCGTGGGGGAGGCTGTGGTGGAGCTGTTCCGTCCTATCCGGGAACGGACTGAGGAACTGCTGGCCGACAAAGCACAGCTGCAGCAGCTCTACCGTGCCGGTGCGGAGAAGGCCTCTGCCATCGCCGGCAGGACCCTGCGCAAGGTCTATAAAAAGGTCGGTTTCCTGGAGCGGTGAGCGCAGCCGGGAGCGCGGACAGCGCGTTCAAGACAGAGTAAGGAGCAAATTCCAATGCCAAGAAATCTGGATCTCCCCCTTATCGGTATGGTGGCCGCCGCTCTGGTGGTGGCTCTGGTGGTGGCTCTGGTGTCTACCCCAGTGGTGAAAAATCTGGCTATCAAGGTCAAGGCGGTGGACGTGCCCAAGGACGGCCGCCGCATGCACGACCACCCCATCCCCCGCATGGGCGGCCTGGCCATCTTCCTGGGCTTCCTGCTCAGTGTGCTGCTGTTTCTGGAGCTGAACCCCCAGATGCGGGGCATGCTGCTGGGGGCGGTCATCATCGTGGTGCTGGGCATCTTTGATGATATTTACTCTCTGCGGGCCATGTTCAAGTTTGTGGTGCAGATCGTCGCCGCTCTGGTGGCGGTGCTCTCCGGTAATGTGATTGAGGCCGTCTCCAACCCCAATGTGTTTTCCGCCGATCTCTACTGGGAGCTGGGATGGCTGAAGATTCCCGTGACAATCATCTGGATTGTGGCCATCACCAACGCCGTCAATCTCATTGACGGCCTGGACGGCCTGGCCTGCGGCGTATCCACCATCAGCTCCATGACTCTGCTGGTCATCGCCCTGGTGGCCAGCGAGCCCAATGTGGCCATCCTCATGGCCGCCCTGGCCGGCGGCTGTCTGGGCTTTCTGCCCTACAACATGAACCCGGCCAAGATCTTCATGGGGGACACGGGTTCCACCTTTCTGGGGTACATCCTGGCGGTGGTGTCCATTCAGGGCCTGTTCAAGTTTTACACCATCATCTCCTTTGCAGTGCCCTTCCTCATGCTGGGCCTGCCCATCTTCGACACCTGCTTCGCCTTCATCCGCCGCATCGCCCACGGGCAGAGCCCCATGCATGCCGACCGCAGCCACGTGCACCACCGCCTCATCGACATGGGCTTCAACCAAAAGCAGGCGGTGGCGGTGCTCTATGTGGTCAGCGCCATCCTGGGCCTGTCCGCCGTGGTGCTCACCACCAGCGGGCCGGTGAAGGCCATGCTGCTGCTGCTGGCCCTGTGCTTTGCCGGGGCCATCTCTGCCCTGATTTTCATGGGAGGAAACGGAAGGGATAAAAAGAGCAGGCCGGAGGACGGCACGGAGAACGGAAAGAAGGAGGGGGAGGAGCCGTGAAGCCCATCCGTGTTATGACCATCTTCGGCACCCGGCCGGAGGCCATCAAGATGGCTCCCCTGGTGCTGGAGCTTCAGAGCCGTCAGGGCATCCAGCCCATCTGCTGTGTCACTGCCCAGCACCGGGAGATGCTGGACGCGGTGCTGGAGATTTTCCGCCTGAAGCCTGACTACGATCTCAACATTATGGAGCCCCGTCAGACCCTGTCCACCATCACCACCAAGTGCCTGCTGGGCATGGAGGGGGTGCTGGAGGAGGCGAAGCCAGACCTGGTGCTGGTTCACGGGGACACCTCCACCACCTTTGCCGGGGCCCTGGCGACCTTCTATCGCCAGATCCCGGTGGGCCATGTGGAGGCCGGACTGCGCACCTGGGACAAATATTCCCCATTCCCGGAGGAGATGAACCGCAAGCTGGTGGGAGACATCGCCGATCTCCATTTCTGTCCCACCCCTGCCAACCGGGAGAACCTGGCCCGGGAGGGCATCACCGACGGGGTGTTCGTCACGGGCAACACCGTCATCGACGCCCTGAAAACCACGGTGCGGACGGACTATTCGTTTTCCACCCAGGCCCTCAACGGCCTGGACTACACGGGGAAACGGATTATCCTGGTGACCTGCCACCGGCGGGAAAACTACGGCCAGCCCATGGCCAACATCATGACCGCCCTGCGCCGAATTGCCGACGCCTTCCCCGACGTGGAGCTGGTCTACCCCGTCCACCTGTCCCCGGTGGTGCGGGAGGCGGCGGGGAAGTACCTGTCCGGCCACCCCCGCATCCACCTCATCGACCCCCTGTCCGCCGACGAGATGCACAACCTCATGGCCCGTGCCTATCTGGTGATGACCGACTCCGGCGGGCTTCAGGAGGAGGCCCCCGCCCTGGGACGGCCGGTGCTTGTCCTCCGGCGGGAGACCGAGCGGCCCGAGGCTGTCAGGGCCGGTACGGTGCGCCTGGCGGGCACGGAGGAGGAGGAGATCTTCTCCCTGGCGTCGGAACTGTTGCACGATGAGAGGGCCTACCACGCCATGGCCCACGCGGTGAACCCCTACGGCGACGGCCAGGCCTGCCGCCGCATCGCCGACGCGATAGAGTGGAAGTTCGGCCTGCGGGCGGAGAAGCCCGATGAATTTCAGGCGTAGGGCGCGGCATCCCTGACGCGCCGTCCATGGATGCGGGAGGAGGTGTCCGTCCTTGGAGCGGAAAAAGCGCAATCTGATGGTGGTGCTCATTGCCGCGGTCATTGTGGTGGCCATACTGGCCAGCTTTGGCCTGCGTCTCTTTGTGCCGGACACGGCCAAGATTGTCCTGCCCACCCCGGCGGCTTCGGCCTCCCCGGGGCTTGAGCCTGGCACGGGCAGCGGCCTGGTGCGGGTGGATGTGACACCGGAGACGGTACAGACCGTGATCGGGCAGACTCTCACCCGGCCGGAGAGCTACTTCCGGGAGGTCACCATCGAGGACTTCTGGGGTGATGGGGAGCAGAGCAGCACCACCGCCCGGGTATGGGTGGACGGCGGCTGGACCATGACCGAGTCCGCCATGGCCGACGGTGCCATCCGCCACACCATTGTGGGGGAGGGGCAGTTCTGGCTCTGGTACGACGGAGACCGCACCCCGGTCACCGGCCCGGCTGACGACCGCTCGGCGGATCTGGAGGGCCAGCGCATCCCCACCTATGAGGACGTTCTCTCCCTGGACACGGCGGACATCGCCGCCGCCGGCTATGAGGAGCGGGGGGGCCTGGCCTGCGTCTGGGCGCAGACCGCGCCCGACGCGCTGGGCTATGTGGAGACATACTGGGTGGCGGTGGACAGCGGCCTGCTGGTGAGCGCCGAGACCACCCTGGACGGCACGCTGACCTACCGCATGACGGCCTACACCATGGAGCGGCCCGCCCCGGCGGGCACGGCCTTTGCGCTGCCCGACGGCACGGTGCTCCACACTGCGGGGGAGTGACTCACTCCAGCCCCAGCAGCAGGAGCAGCCCCAGGGTGATCACCAGCTCCATGTCGTCCCCCTCCAGAAAGAGGAACAGCAGAATCAGCAGCAGGAGCACGTCGCCGGTGTCCAGCCCCTCCAGCTTGAGCCCCTTGAGCAGCCCGGACAGGCCGCCGGCGGCTTTGTGCTCCGCGCCCTTCTCCGCCTCCGGGGCCTGTTCCGGCTCCGGCGGCGTGCGGACGGGGGGCGCGTCCTCCTCCGGGATGCGGGTGTAGGAGGCCCCGTTGGGAATGTAGCGGTTATACATCGGCGTCCTCCTTTCCCCTGTCCTGGAAGAGCCGGAAGGCCACCCGGATCACCCGGGCCAGCCTGGCGATCCGGACTGCCTGATCCAGCCTGGCGTACCGCTCCGGCTTGACGAAGGGCCTGAGGGCGGAGAGCAGGGCGGCCTTCCGGTCGTCGCCGGCGGAGTACTCGGCGTACAGCCGCAGCCCGGTCTGGAGCAGCTGGGGATCCAGCCCGGCCAGGGGGCTGTCCCCGCCGCCCAGGGCCCCCAGCAGGGCGGAGAGATCGGGGGCGGCGGCCTCTCCGGAGGGGGGCGCCCCGCTCTCCGTCTGTTCCGCCGCCGCGCCGTCCGCCGGCGCGGCCTCCCCGCCCTGTCCCCCGGACAGGGCCTGGGCCAGGGAGGCGATCTGCCCCATGGCCTCGGGATCCCCGAGGATCGCCTGGAGTTTATCCTCAAATTCGGCCATGGCCTCCGCCCCCTCTCCCGAACGTTACTTCTTGCCGCCCGGCGGCACCGCCCGCCCCAGCTTTTCCACCAGGGCGGCCCCCTCCCGGGTGTCCATCACCTGGCGCACCATGCCGGCCAGGGTCTTGGTATCCCCCCTGGCGGCGGCGGTTTTCAGCTCCGCCCCGCCGTTCCGGCCCAGCAGCTCCATGAGCCGCCGGGTATCCGGGGAGGAGAGCAGGCTCTGGAGCAGCTCCCGGTTTTTCAGCAGGGCGGCCGCCTTGGGATCCCGCTTGAGTTCATCCAGATTGGACGGGATGTCTGTCATACCATCAGCTCCATCTCCATGATTGATAGAAGGGTTCGCTCCATTCTATGTGCGTTCCCGGGAAAGGTGATAGCGTGAAGCTGCTTCTTTTTTCCGACTCCCACGGCAACGTGGCAAACATGGCGGACGCGGTGCGCCTGGAGCGGCCCGACCGGGTGCTCCACATGGGGGATCTGGCCCGGGACGCGGAGGAGCTCGCCTGCCGGTTCCCCGACCTGCCCGTCACCTATGTGCCGGGCAACTGCGACGGCCGCCGGCCTGATCTGCCGGAGGAGCGGGTGTTCACCCTGGAGGGGGTCAAAATTTTCATGACCCACGGACACACCTACCATGTGAAATCCGGCATCGCCCTGGCCGTCCGGGCGGCCCGGGAGGCGGGGGCCCGGCTGCTGTGCTTCGGCCACACCCACGAGGCCCTGTGCGAGTTTGAAAACGGGCTGTGGATCGTCAACCCCGGCGCCGCCGGGAGCATCGCCCGGCCCACCTACGCCGTGGCCGTCCTGGAGGGGGATGGGGCGGTGTGCTATCTGTCAAACATCTGAGAAAAGGGGAGAAACGCCGTGCTGTTAGTCATCGACGTGGGCAATACCAATATGGAGTTCGGACTCTACCGGGGGGCGGAGCTGATCGGTAGCTTCCGCCTCATGACCGACGCCAACCGCACCAGCGACGAGCTGGGCCTCTGGCTGTGCCAGTATTTCCAGCGCTTCGGGCTGGAGCTGGGGCAGGTGGAGGACGTGGTGATCGGCTCTGTGGCCCCCCAGGTGATGCACACCCTGAGCCGGGCGGTGCGCACCTACATCGGTCGGGAGCCCCTGGTGCTGGACGACGGGCTGGACCCCGGCCTGCCCTATGTGGAGTGTGACAGCGACGAGCGGCTGGGCCCCGACCGGGCGGCGGCGGACATCGCCGCCATCGCCAAGTACGGCGCCCCCGTCATCGTCCTGGACTTCGGCACCGCCACCACCCTGGACGCGGTGAGCCGGGAGGGGGTCTACCTGGGCGGCTGCATCACCGCCGGGGTGCGGGTGTCCATCGACGGCCTGTTCCAGAAGACCGCCCTGCTGCCCCGGGTGGAGCTGGTGAAGCCGGACACCGTCCTGGGCCTCACGGCCGTGGGACAGATCCAGGCCGGGGCGGTGCTGGGCTACATCGGCGCCATTGAGTACCTCATCCGGAAGGCCAGGGAGGAGATGGGGGATCCGGAGGTCAAGGTGGTGGCCACCGGCGGGCTGTCCCGCATGGTGGCGGAGAACACCGACCTTATCGACGTGATCGACCCCCAGCTGGTGCTGGACGGCCTGCGCATCATCTACGAGCGGGCCCGGAGTACGGAAAACCGGTAAGGCGCGGCCCCTGTCCCGGACAGGGGCCGGCACACTGAGACGGAAGGTTTGGAGGGTGTATGAGCGACATCGAAAGGCAGGGCCGTGGGGCCATGGACATGACCCGCGGCTCCCCGACCCGGCGGATCCTGCTCTTTTCCCTGCCCCTGCTGGTGGGGAATATTTTTCAGCAGCTGTACAACATGGTGGATTCGGTGGTGGTGGGGCAGTTTGTGGGCTCCTCCGCCCTTACCGCGGTGAGCACCGGCTTCCCCATCATCTACCTGCTGTCCTCCCTGTTCATCGGCTTCTCCATGGGCGCCACCATCATGATCGCCCAGTACATCGGCGCCGGAGACCGGGAGACGGCGGGCCGCACGGTGGATACCATCTACAGCGCCCTGCTTGCGGTGATTGTGCCGCTGACGGTGCTGGGGGTGGTGGTCAGCGGCCCGCTGCTCACCCTGATCCGGGTGCCGGCGGAGGCCTATGACCAGGCCCGGATCTACTGCATGGTGGTGCTGGGCGGCATCATCGGCTCCCTGGGCTACAACCTGAACGCGGGCATCCTCCAGGGCCTGGGGGACAGCAAGACCCCCCTGATCTTCCTGGCGGTGGCCTGCGGCATCAACGTGGCGCTGGATCTCCTGTTCGTGCTGGCCTTCCACTGGGACGTGTTCGGCGTGGCCCTGGCCACCATCATCGCCCAGTTCAGCTCCTGGGTGTTCGGCATCTTCTTCATCAACCGGAAGTACCCCTTCATCCACATCCGGTTCTTCCAGATGAAGCTGGATCGCCGGCTGCTGCGCCAGGTGGTGCGCCTGGGCATCCCCTCCGCCATCCAGGAATGCCAGTTCTCCGTGGGCATCCTGATCATGCAGGCCCTGATCAACGGCTTCGGCAACTCCTTTGCCGCCGGCTTCGGGGCGGCCAACAAGATCGACACCTTTGCCTTCATGCCCATCCAGTCCTTCTCCACCGCCACCACCACCTATGTGGGGCAGAACATCGGGGCGGAGCGGCTGGATCGGGTGCAGAAGGGGGCCCGCCGGGCCCTGGCCCTGGGCACGCTGGTGTGCATCGCCATCACCGCGGTGGTGATCCCCCTGCGCCGGCCCCTGCTCATGCTCTTTAACACCGAGCCGGATGTGGTGGCCGCCGGAGAGGCCTATCTGCTCCGGGTGCTGACCACGATGTTCATCCTGGCCATGATGTTCATCTTCAACGCCGTCCTCCGGGGCGCCGGGGCCACCACGGTGCCTATGGTGTCCTCCATCCTCTCCCTGTGGGTGGTGCGGGTGCCGGCGGCCTATCTGCTGGCCCATTTCCTCGGCCCGGAGGAGCTGTACTGGGCCTATCCCATCGGCTGGGCCGTGGGCCTGGCCATCAGCGCCGCCGCCTACCTGCGGGGCAGGTGGCGGGGCAAGGCCGTGGTGGGGCGGTAGCCCCTTGCCATTTGCCGGGTTTTGGGGTATACTAACCACAATACGCCGCCGGCAGCGGCCGGCATTCAAAGGAGAAACAACGCTATGGAACAAAAGCCGACCAAGCACGGAAAGGGGCCCAAGAGCCGGCTGGGCAAGATCCTGGTCAGCCTGCTCATCACCGCCGTGGTGGGCCTGGTCTACTTCTATGTGGCCCTGCCGCCCATCAACCTCCAGTCCAGCGACTTCTACACCTTTGTGGGCATCCTCTGCGTGGTGTATGTCCTGTGCGCCCTGGTCACCTCCGGCATGAACGTGGCCACCAGCGGCGGCGGGGTGAAGGACTATCTGCGCTTCATCAAGCAGCAGTGCCTCCCCGTGGGCATCCTGTTTCTGGCCCTGATCGCCGTGGCCCTGGTGGGCGCCATCCTGTCCGCCCCCATCTTCCGGGCGGCGGCCTACCGGGATCTCCTCACCGTGGAGAACGGGAAGTTCACCGAGGATATCAGCCAGATCTCCTTCGATGAGATCCCCACACTGGATCGCTCCTCCGCCGAGTACCTGGGCGACCGCCAGATGGGCACACTCAGCGACATGGTCAGCCAGTTTGAGTACTCCAACGACTCCACCCAGATCAACTACCAGGGCCGGCCCGTCCGGGTGGCCCCCATCGCCTATGCCGATCTGATCAAGTGGTTCACCAACCGGGGCAGCGGCCTGCCCGCCTACGTGGTGGTGGACATGGTGACCCAGGAGGCCCAGGTGGTGCGCCTCAGTGAGGGCATGAAGTACTCCTTCTCCGAGCCCCTCAACCGCAACATCGTCCGCCATCTGCGCTTCCAGTACCCCACCTTTATGTTCGGCACCCCCCAGTTTGAGATCGACGAGGAGGGCCATCCCTACTGGATCGCCCCCCGGGTGGTCAAGACCATCGGTCTGTTCGGTGGCACCGACATCGCCGGCGCGGTGCTGTGCGACGCCATCACCGGTGAGAGCACCTATTGTGAGCTCTCCGAAATCCCCACCTGGGTGGACAACGTGTTCACCCCGGAGCTGATCATGCAGCAGTACGACTACCACGGCACCTATGTCAACGGCTTCATCAATTCCATCTTTGGCCAGCGGGACGTGACCGTCACCACCCAGGGGTACAACTACATTGCCCTCAACGACGACGTGTATGTGTACACCGGCGTCACCTCCGCCAACGCCGACCAGTCCAACCTGGGCTTCCTGCTTTCCAACCAGCGCACCAAGGAGACCAAGTTCTACGACGCCCCCGGCGCCACGGAGTACGCCGCCAAGGCCTCCGCCGAGGGCGAGGTGCAGGATTTGGGCTATGAGGGCACATTTCCCCTGCTGCTCAACATCGCCGGGGAGCCCACCTACTTCATCCCCCTGAAGGACAACACCAACCTGGTGAAGAGCTACGCCATGGTCAATGTGGCCCAGTACCAGATCGTGGCCACCGGCGGCACCGTCAGCCAGTGTGAGCAGGAGTATATCAAGCTCCTGTCTGAGAGCGGCGTCACCACCACCGAGGAGCTGCCCCAGACCGAGGCCAGCGGCGTGATCGCCGAGATCCGCTCCGCCGTGCTGGAGGGCAACACCTACTACTTCTTCCGCCTGGAGGGGGAGGATGTGTTCTACTCCGTCTCCGCGGCGCAGAGCCCTGCGGCGGTGATCCTGGACGCGGGCGACTCCGTCACCATCGAGCACGACGTGCCCGACGAGGGGAGTAGCTCCGACATCCTGGGCGGCGGTGCGATCACCTCCTACCAGCGGGCGGAGGAGTCCGCCCCCACGGAGGTGGAGCCCGCGCCGCCGGTCACCGGCCAGGAGACCGAGCCCGCAGACACCCAGACCGACACGGAGACCGTCCAGGAGGCGGCCGCATAGGGGAAACCCGCACAGGCGGACAGCGACGCTGTCCGCCTGTTTTTCACCTGGGAGGGGAATTTGCCATGATTCTATCCGCATCCCGCCGCACGGATATCCCCCGCTGGTACGCCCCGTGGCTGATGAACCGCCTGCGGGCCGGGGAGGTGCTGGTGGGGGAGCCCTACCGCCCCCACCGGCTCCGCCGGTACGCCCTCACCCCGGAGGGGGTGGACGCAGTCGTATTCTGGACCAAGGATCCCCGGCCCCTGCTGCCCCATCTGGACGAGATCGAGGCGATGGGCTACCGCAGCCTGTTCCAGTTCACCCTCACCCCCTACGGCCCGGACATCGAGCCCGGCCTGGGGGACAAGGGGGAGATCCTGGCGGCCTTCCAGGCCCTGGGCCGCCGCCTGGGACGGGAGCGGGTGCTGTGGCGGTATGACCCGGTCCTGCTGACCGGCGCCATCGGCGCGGACTGGCACCGGGAACGGTTCCGCGCACTCTGTGAGCGGCTGTCACCGTACACCGATCAGGTGACCCTCAGCTTTCTGGATTCTTACCCCGGCCGGCCCATGGACGGCCTGCGGGCCCCGGATCACCGGGAGGCGGCGGAGCTGGCGGAATTTTTCGGGGAGACGGCCCGGGCGTTCGGCCTCTCTCCGGTGATGTGCTGTGAGGCGGGGGATTATGCCCGCTGCGGCATCGGCCGGGCCGCCTGCATCGACCGGGCACGGCTGGAGCGGGTGTGCGGCGGTCCCCTGGAGCTGAAACCCGACCGGGGCCAGCGACCGGGCTGCGGCTGCTGTGAGAGCGTGGACATCGGCGCCTACGACACCTGCCCCACCGGCTGCCGCTACTGCTACGCCAACCGCTCCCCAGGCCGCACCGCCGCCCAGCAGGCCAGGCACGCCCCGGACAGCCCTCTGCTGGTGGGCTTCCCCGGCCCGGAGGACGAGATCATCGACGCTGACTGCGTCTCCGCCCGGGCCTCCCAGCTGCGCCTGTTTTAGCCTCCGTCCAGTGTTTCAGCAGGGACAAAGCCTCCGGCGACAGGGCCAGCAGGGCGCACAGGTTGGGCAGGGCCATCAGGCCGTTGAAGATGTCCGCCAGCTGCCACACCACCGCCACGTCTCCCACGCTGCCCATCACGATGGCGGCCAGGAAGGCCGCCCGGAAGGGGAGCTTCCAGCGGTCGGAGCCGGTGAGGTACTGGAGCCCCCGCTCCCCGTAATAGCTGGTGCCCAGCAGGGAGGTGAAGGCGAACAGCAGCAGGCACACCGACACAAAGGCCCCGCCGAAGGGGCCGTACACCGTGGAGAAGGCAGCGGCGGACAGGGGGGCCCCGGTCATGGCCCGGGTCACCGTGCCCGCCTGGATGGCGGCCAGGGCGGCCTCCTCCTGGTACACGCCGGAGGTGAGGATCACCAGGGCGGTGACGGAGCAGACGCAGATGGTGGCGATGAACACCTCGAAGATGCCCCACATGCCCTGCTCGGCGGGGTCTCTGGTGTTGGACGCGGCGTGGGCGATGGCGGAGGTGCCCATGCCCGCCTCGTTGGTGAACACCCCCCGGGCCACGCCGTAGCGCATGGCCGCCGCCATGCCGTAGCCCATGCCGCCCCCCAGGGCGGCCCTGGGGGTGAGGGCGGCGGTGAAGATCCGCTCCAGGACGGCGGGCAGGGCGGAGCGGTGGACGATGAGCACCACAATGCCGCCCCCCAGGAACAGCAGGGCCATGCAGGGCACCAGCTTCTCGCTGACCTTCCCGATGCGGCCGATGCCGCCCAGAATTACAATCCCGGTGACCGCCGCCGTCACGATGCCCACCGCCAGCCGGTTCCAGCCGAAGGAGGCCTCCAGGGCGGCGGCGATGGAGTTGGCCTGCACCACATTGCCGCCCCCCAGGTTGGCGCACACGCAGCACAGGGCGAACAGGCAGGCCAGGCCCCGGCTGCCCAGCCCCTTCTCCATGTAGCACATGGGCCCGCCCCGCCAGCCCCCGGCGGGCTCCTTTTCCCGGTAGCGCACCGTCAGGGTTTTCTCCAGGCAGCCGGTCATCATGCCCAGGAAGGCGGACACCCACATCCAGAACACCGCCCCCGGCCCGCCGTAGAAGATGGCGGTGGCCACCCCGGCGATGGAGCCGGTGCCGATGGTGGCGGCCAGGGCGGTGGACAGGGCCTGGAGCCGGGTGAGGCCCTCCCCCTCCCGCCGCTTCTCCCGCCGGAGCAGGGAGCCCAGGGTGGTTTTCAGCCACAAGGGGGCCCGGAAAACCTGGAAGAAGCCGGTGCGCACCGAGAAGTACAGCCCGCACAGCAGAAAGAGCCCCAGCAGCCAGGGGTTCCAGATGAAGTTGCCCAGCCGTTCCGCCCACGCCATGCTCCCACCTCCTGTCCTATTTTTTATGCCGGAGAGGTGCGGAACATGCCTGCCGCAGGATGGCATGCAAAACCCCCGGAGTCCGACGGACTCCGGGGGTTCAGCCTGTCGAAAAAGACTTTTTCGACAGGCTGCTGGACTTTTTGAAACTTCAAAAAAGTTTCAAAAAGTCGTTTGATCTAACGCGAAAGGGAACCCTGACGGTTCATCTCCGCGCTAAGCGCCGCCGCGTAGCGGCGGTTGCGCTCCGAAACGCCCTGCGGGGCAGCCTTTCACACTTTCCTTCCCTCCGAATCCTTTGGGCAGGAGGGTTTATCGACAGCCTCAACCCCGGAGTCCGTCGGACTCCGGGGTTTTCGCTCAGGAGGGAGCGGACAGGAGGGAGCGGACAGGAGGGAGCGGACAGGAGGGAGCAGATTACTTGTTCAGGCTGAGGATCTCGCGGGCCTCGGCGGGGGTGGCGACCTGCTTGCCGTACTCCTCGATGACGCGGCGGGCGCGCTCCACGAACTGGACGTTGCTCTCGGCCAGCACGCCCTTGGAGTACATGACGTTGTCCTCCATGCCCACGCGGATGTGGCCGCCCAGGGCCACGGCGCCGTAGAGCATCTCCATGGCGGAGTGGCCCACGCCGAAGCAGCTCCAGGTGGAGCCGGGGCACAGGGACTCCATGGTCTCCTTCATGAAGATCAGGTTCTTCATGGAGCCGGGGATGCCGTTGGCGCAGCCCATGCAGAACTGGAAGTGCAGGGGGGCCTTCAGCACGCCCTTCTTCAGGTAGTAGGCGGCATTGGCGATCATGCCGGGGTCAAAGGCCTCGATCTCCGGCTTGACGCCCCACTCCTGCATGTTCTTGCCCAGCTCCTCCAGGAAGGAGGGGGGGTTGAGGAACAGGGAGGTGTGCAGCCAGTTCATGGAGCCGCAGTCGTAGGAGCCCATCTCGGGGCGCAGCTCCTTCAGGTGGATCTGGCGGGTCTCCTCGGTGGCGTTGAGATCGCCGGAGGTGGTCATGTTCAGGATGATGTCGCAGTCGGGGTGGTTGGCGCGGAGCAGCTCCACGGTCTTGCGGAACTTCTCCTTGTCCATGGTGCCCTTGCCCTCGTCGTCCCGCATGTGCAGGTGGGCCACTGCGGCGCCGGCCTTCCAGCAGGCGTACACGTCCTCGGCGATCTCCTCGGGCGTCATGGGCACGTTGGGGTTGTTGGCCTTGGTGGGCCAGGCGCCGGTGGTGGCTACCGTGATGATGGTCTTATTCTTCAAATCGCTCATGGAATTCAGATCCTTTCCGATGATGTAACGCCACGCAGAGCGGCGAGCATGGCGCCCGCCGCTCTGCGCGGTATAGAAGGTGCGGATTACTTCTTGTTGCGGTTGAACAGCTTGCGCATGTACTCCAGACCGCTGTCGCCGTGGCCGGACTCATCGGCGTAGCCGGTGCCGCCGTACTTGTAGGTGCGGTCGGGCACGCTCTTGTCCAGCTCGTCCTCGTCGATCAGGGCCACGCAGCGGGACATGGCGCCGTCGCCCATGTACCAGCGCAGGGGGAAGCAGAAGAACTGGAACACCTTGCCGGCGGGGATCTTGTCCAGATCGCCGCCCAGGTTCTCCACGCCCACGATGCCGTGGCCCAGCATCTCCTTGTGGCAGGGCTCCCAGGTGCCCCAGACGCCCAGATCCTCCAGCTCGCCGAACTTCTCGTCATAGGCGGCCTGGCCGTGGATGCGGATGTACTCGAACTTGTCGAACTCGGCATAGGCCTCCTCGCCGAAGAGCTCCTTGTACTCCTCGGTGATGGGCTTGCCGGTGGCGCCCAGCAGGTTCATGCGGGTCATGCCGTTGTTGCCCATGGCGGTGTGCAGGGGGTGGTCCAGGGCCTGGGAGTCCATGGCCACGCACTTGACGCCGTGCTTGACGAACCACTTGCCGGCGTCGATGCCGGTGCCGATGGAGTAGTGGTAGTAGGCCTTGGAATCGTCGAACAGGCGGTGCATGCCGGTATTCAGGCACAGCACCTTGCCCTTCAGATCGTCGGGGTTGACGCCGCACTTCTTGCAGGCCTCGTCCAGGTGCTTGTCGGTGATCAGAGTCCAGGGCTCCACGTCCAGCTTCAGCACCACGGCCTCGCCGGTGTAGGCGTCGATGGGCATCTCGTGGGTGTAGCGGGCGCGGCGGCCGTCGAACTCATACTCCATGACGTGACGGGGGGCGTCGCAGTGGGTGCCGGTGTGCATGGTGCAGGTGATCTTGGAGGTCAGCACGCCGCCCTTGGCCATGGTGTGGGCGTTGGTGATCTCGGGCTTGTCAAAGTAGGGCCAGCGGGGAATCTCCGCGCTGAAGGGGTGGGTCAGGTCGACATAAACTTTCTTGCCCATAATCGTCAGTTCCTCCTTTAGAACGTATCAGATGAATGGATTACTTGCCGTAGAGCATGCGGATGAGGTACTCGTTGAGCTCGGCGTTGGACTGGGCCACCTGTTCGGGCGTCCACTTCTGGAAGCCCTCGCCGGTCTTGAAGCCGATCTTGCCCTCGTCCCGCAGCTGCCTGAGCAGGGGGGAGGGCTCGTGGGAGTCCTCCAGATCCTTCAGGATGTAGTCGTGGATGTTGTAGGTCAGGTCGGTGCCCACCATGTCGGCGTTCTCCATGGGGCCCAGCTGGGGCAGCCGCAGGCCGAAGGAGTAGCGCACCGCCTCGTCTACGGTGGCGGCGTCGGCGATGCCGTGCTCCACGATGGAGATGGCCTCCCGCCACAGGGCGTGCTGCATGCGGTTGGCGATGAAGCCGGGCACGTCCTTCCTGCACAGCACGGGCTTCTTGCCCACGGAGCGGAGCACCTCCATGACGGTCTGGGCCGTCTCATCGGAGGAGGCGTCGGACTTGACCACCTCCACCAGGGGGATCAGGTGGCCGGGGTTCCAGAAGTGGGTGCCCACGAACCGCTCCCGATGCTTGAGCTCGGCGGAGATCTCGCTGGGGCTCATGACCGAGGAGTTGGTGCAGAAGATGGTGTCGGGGCGGCAGCGGGCCTCCAGCTTGGCGAAGGTCTCCCGCTTGATCTTCATGTCCTCAAACACGGCCTCGATCACCAGATCGGCGTTTTTCACCAGGTCGCTGTCCATGTCGGTGGTGAAGGAGATGCGGGACAGGCGGTCGCTGAGCTCTTCCTCGGTGATGACGCCCTTGTCCAGCAGCTGCTTGGTGTTGGTGCGGATGCCGGCCTCCACATCGGTGGGGTACAGGTCGTACATGCCCACCCGGAAGTCGGGGTTGGACGCGAACACGTAGCCGATGTTCTTGCCCATCATGCCCGCGCCGCAGATGAGGATGTTCCTGATGTTCTTCATGACGCTCGACTTCCTTCCCGTCTCAGCAGGTCAGGTAGCCGCCGGAGCAGTCGCAGTTGGCGCCGGTGATGAAGTTGGAGGCGTCAGAGGACAGGAAGAGGGTGTAGCCCACGAAGTCGTCGGGCTCGGCCAGGCGGCCGATGGGCTCGCGCTTCAGGAAGTTCTGGTACACGGCGGACTCGGGGTCGAACATCCACTCGGTGAGATCGCTGCGGAACACGGTGGGGCAGATGGAGTTGACGTTGATGCCGTACTTGGCGGTCAGGTCGCAGGCCATGGAGGACACCATCAGATCGGCGCCGCCCTTGGAGGTGCAGTAGCCGGTGTAGCCCGCCATGCCGCGCTTGGAGCGCTGGGAGGTGCACACCACGATCTTGCCGCCCTTGCCCTGATCCACCATCTGCTGGGCCACGTACTTGCACACCACATAGACGCTCTTGCAGTCGGCGTCCATGATGTACTGCCAGTCGGCCACGGACTGCTCCAGGATGTTCTGGGGCTTGTTGTAGCCGTGGGTGACGGCCAGGATGTTGACCTCGCCGTACTGGGCGACGCAGGCCTTCACCATCTTGTCCACCTGCTCCTCGTCGGCGGGGTCGGCCACGGCGTAGGCGCAGTCAATGCCCTCGGCCTTGAACTCCTCCTCCAGGGCCTGGAGCTTCTTCTCGTTGCGGCCGGTCATGAAGACCTTGGCGCCGGCGTAGCCGTAAGCCTTGGACAGCACGGAGCCCAGCGCGCCGGTAGCGCCGGTGACCAGGGCCACCTTGCCCTTGACGGAGAACATATTCTCCACAAAATCCTTTTTCACAGGAACCATGATGATCTCTCCTTCTTACATGATGTGGCCCGTCGGGCTCAGGCCTCGGGGTAGTTGATGATGACCAGCATACGGGCGGGCAGGTTGCTCTCGTTCAGCAGGCCGCGGCCCTCGTTGGGGGGGAAGGAGATGGACTCGTCCTTGTGGATGACATACTTCTTGCCGTCCTTGTCGGTGACGGTCATCTCGCCCTCCAGCACGTAGTAGACCTTCTCAAGCGGGTTGTCCTCGTAGGCCCACTCGGCGCCGCCGCCGGGCAGGAAGGTGGAAACGCCGATCCAGAACTTCTGGGCGCCGGTCTCCTCCTTGCCGTGAATCCGCATGGCCACCATCTTGAAGTGGCCGGCCGCATCATAGGGCTTCAGATCTGCAACAGTACGCTTGACCATTTGTAATCCGCTCCTTCTTACATTTACATTCACATCGGGGGCTCCCAGTCCCCGTTTCCAATGCGTAGTGTAACGAAAAAGGGAAATTTGTGCAATACATACAATTCAGTAAGTAGATAACCAAATAGTTTGCACATACCAAACGGTAACTCTGCGGAAAATTGTGTACTTCCGATAAACCGGCACGGCCGGAATTGTGCAAACTATTTGGTGTAAGACACTTTGGGAGAGTGAACTGTACCTTCTGCCTAAAATAAGCAAAAAAAGATTGTGGAATTCTGTACATACTAAGAGGTTATTACTTGTGGGACAGGGGAAAGTATGATAAAATTATCACAATCCAATCCCTATTAAATAGCAGTAAGCGAGGCGAGTGTTTTGCGAACGGAGAGCTTTGACACCCCCATGAACCCCTATCACTACGTGCTGCACTGCATTGGCGGGAAGTGGAAGATGACCATTCTCCACGAGATTTATGTCTCCGGGAGTATCCGCTTCAATCAGACCCTCAAGCTTCTGCCCATCTCGGAGAAGGTCTTCAGCCAGCAGCTGCGGGAGCTGGTGGAGGCAGGGCTGATCCGCCGCATCTCCTATGACACCGTTCCCCCCAAGGTGGAGTATGTGCTCACCCCCAGCGGGGAGAAGCTCATTCCCGCCCTGGACATTCTCTATATCTGGAGCGTACGCCGGATGGACGAGCTGGACATTCCCATAGATGCCGACGCCTTTGTGGTTCACAAGTCGGAGAAGTATGTGGATGCCCTGAAGGACATCATGGACGCCAACCACTTCTGGCCGGGGCTGGAGCGCCAGCGCGGCGGCCGGACGGAGCGGGAGGAGCAGAGTTGATACAGGACAGACGAGCGGGCCGCCGGAGGGGCGGCCCGCTTGTTTTGTGCAAAAAAATACCGGAGATCTCCCCGGTACTGCTTGACGGGGGATTTTCCATCTGTTATGATAATATGTTGGAAAAAACCTTATGCATATAGAGTTCAGGGCCCGGTTCCAGGCCCTGTTAGAAGGAGAATGACATATGTACTGCACCCGTAAGCTGACCGAACAGGTGACCTGGGTGGGCGGCAGCGACCGCCGGCTGGCCCTGTTCGAGAATCTGTTCCCCGTACCCCACGGCGTATCCTACAACTCCTATGTGATTATGGATGAAAAGACCGCCGTGCTGGACACGGCGGACGCCGCCATCTCCCGCCAGTTCCTGGAGAACGTGCTCCACACCCTGGGCGGACGCCCGCTGGACTACCTGGTGGTCAACCACATGGAACCCGACCACTGCGCCAACATCGAGGCGCTGGCCCTCCGCTTCCCCGGGATGAAGATCGTGGGCAATGCCAAGACCTTCACCTTTATGAAGCAGTTCTACGACCTGCCCCTGGAGGAGCGGATGATCACCGTCAAGGAGGGGGATACCCTCTCCCTGGGCAGCCACACCCTCCACTTCTACATGGCCCCCATGGTGCACTGGCCCGAGGTGATGGTCACCTACGAGTCCAGCGAGAAGCTCCTCTTCTCCGCCGACGCCTTCGGCACCTTCGGCGCCGTCAACGGGAATCTGTTCAGCGACGAGGTGAACTTTGACCGGGACTGGCTGGACGACGCCCGCCGCTACTACGGCAACATCGTGGGCAAGTACGGCCTCCAGGTACAGGCCGCCCTCAAGAAGCTCTCCGCCCTGGACATCGCCATGATCTGCCCCCTCCACGGCCCCGTGTGGCGGGAGAACCTGGACTACCTGCTGGGCAAGTACGACAAGTGGAGCCGGTATGAGCCGGAGGAGAAGGCCGTGGCCATCTTCTACGCCTCCATGTACGGCGACACGGAGAACGCGGCCGATATCCTGGCCGCCGGCCTGGCCGAGGGCGGCGTGAGGAACATCGCCATGTACGACGTGTCCTCCACCCACATCTCCTATCTCATCTCCGAGGTGTTCCGGTGCAGCCACCTGGTGCTGGCGGCCCCCACCTACAACAACGGCATCTATCCCGCTATGGCCAACCTGCTCCACGACATGAAGGCCCTGATGCTCCAGAACCGCACCGTGGGCCTGGTGGAGAACGGCTCCTGGGCGCCGGTCAGCGGCAAGCTGATCCGGGCCGAGCTGGAGGGCCTGAAGGGCTTCCAGGTGCTGGAGCCCGTGGCCTCCCTGAAGTCCGCCCTCAAGGGTGACTCCCTGGAGCAGCTGGGCCAGCTGAAGGACAGCATCCTGGCTTCCCTCAACGGCTGATCAGGTGGACAAAACACGCGGTTGCCGGTAAATCCAGTCTGTCGAAAAGCCTTTCCGACAGACTGACGCGGCCCATCGGTCTTCGACCGATGGGCCGCGCTCTGTTTTTCCTTGCATTCTCTGCTTCCGTCTGTTCAGTCCAGCAGCTCCTCGGCCGGGATCCATTCCTCCGGGGAGAGAAGCTGGCTCTCCACCAGTTCCTCGAACCGAACCTCGAAGGTGTCTTGATCCACCTCTTCATTGTCCAGCAGATAGGTGAGCGTCTCGACACCGCCGTCCGACGTGTCCTCGTGAATCGTCAGGTTGGCGGTTTCCTCGGTCTCTCCATCGGACAGATAGCGGAACAGATTGTACAGGTGGGAGTATCGGGTGGGCCCGGTGCCCGTATCGTACTGCCGTACCATGGTGCCGTCCCGCAGGGGATAGTCCCGGCAGCTTGTCTCCATGATATCGTACTGCCAGCAGGACAATTCCCCGTCCCCGTAGTGGAACACGGCATTGAACAGGGCGGGCTGCCCCACTCTCTGCACCACCAGCTCAGCCCCGCCGTCCCCATCCAGATCCAGCAGTACATACTCCAGCTCCTTCGCCGGGGGCAGGGTGACCTGGTACAGCTCCAACCCCTCCGGAGGGCGGTTCAGCGCCCCTGGCTCTCCCTCCAGCAGGGCCCGGTAGGCCTCCAAGGTCTCGGTCGACACAGGCGCGGGGTATAGCGGCTCCGGCGAAGCGGGCACGGGGCTTCCGGACAGCGCCGGCGGTTCTACGCCCCCCGCGCAGGCGGTAAGGACGGCAGCCAGCAGACAGGCCAGCCCCATTACGGATGTGCGGTTCACAGCGGCACTCCTCCTTCGGACGGTTGTGCGGTCATTATACCACCCGTACACCCCCAGGGAAACCCAGTTGCAGTTTCAAATGTTGAAAATTTGGTAACAAGTCCCCACAAGTCCGGCGCGGAAGTACTGTCGCCGCGGAAGGAGACACGGCACGGCAGCGACGCGCGAATAAACCTTCTGGGGAGGGGCGTGTACTCACGACCCGGGCGGCATGGAGGCTCACCGGGGCCGCAGCTGCCAGAAGACCACGGCGCCGGCGGCGGCCACGTTGAGGGAGTCCACACCGTGGGCCATGGGGATGCGGACGGTGTCATCACAGCAGGCGATGGTCTCGGGGGAGAGGCCGCTCCCCTCGGAGCCCAGCAGGACGGCCAGCCGCTCCGCCTGGGCCAGTCGGGGCTCCTCGATGCTGATGGAGCTGCCGCTCAGGGCCATGGCGGCGGTTCGGAAGCCCATCTTCCGCAGGAGGGCCAGCCCGGCCCGGGGCCACTGGCCCTCCCCCTGGCCGATCCAAGCCCACGGCAGCTGGAAAACGGCGCCCATGCTGACCCGGATGGCGCGCCGGTAAAAGGGGTCGCAGCAGGAGGGAGTGACCAGCACGGCGTCCATCCCCAGCGCGGCGGCGGAGCGAAACAGAGCCCCCACATTGGAGGCGTCCGTGATGTTCTCCAGCACGGCCACCCGGCGGCTGTTCCGGCACACCGCCTCAACATCGGGGAGAGCGGGCCGGCGCATGGCGCAGAGCATACCCCGGGTGAGGGCATAGCCGGTGAGCCGGGCCAGCACCTCCCGGTCGGCGGTGTAGACGGGGACATCCCCGCAGCGCGCCTCCAGCTGCCGGGCGAACAGGGGAAGGTGCCGGCGCTCCATCAGCAGGGACAGGGGGCGGCAGCCGGCATCCAGGGCGCAGGAGATCACCTTGGCGCTCTCGGCGATCAGGACGCCCTGCTCCGGCTCCCGCCGGCTGCGGAGCTGTGCGTGGGTGAGCTGGGTGTAGGGGCTCAGCTCGCGAAGGGAGAGATCTGTGATCTCCACAATGTGTGCCATGGCGCACCTCCCGGGTGGCGGATGTTCTGTCCGGCAGATTGTCCATACCGGACTCAGCGGTACCCACCATATCATATACCGGGCTCTTTTTCAAGCGGTTTCCCGCCGTCTTTTCCCCGGGGATGCCCATCCGTCCATCCAAATTGAAGAAATTGCGCAAGAAAGATTGACAGGGAGTAAAAAATATGGTATGATCACCTTCGCACTTGACCGGAGATCGGACGTGGAGAGATGTCCGAGCGGTTGAAGGAACCGGTCTTGAAAACCGGCGATGCGCAAGCATCCGTGGGTTCGAATCCCACTCTCTCCGCCACATTTTTATTCGTTCGGCAGTCTGTTGTCAGGTATTTGCAGAAGTACCCAAGTGGCCGAAGGGGCTCCCCTGCTAAGGGAGTAGGGCGGGAAACCGTCGCGAGGGTTCAAATCCCTCCTTCTGCGCCAACGAGAAAGCCTAGAACCGCGATGGTTCCAGGCTTTTTCTTTTACCTTTTTGAGTGGAAATACCCTTTGCTTTACCCTTTGCAGGTTCAGAACGTCCTTGATATAGGATTCCATGCGGGCGGAGCTCTCCCGTTTCATTTGGTCGGTGACGTGCCCATATCGTAATTGTGTGGTCAGCAAACCGCTACTACCTTTTCGGGAAGTTTTTCTCTTCTGCCTTTCTCATCGCGATAAGCTGGTCTACCTTCGGCGCAGCCAGGGGCCTTTGATACCGCCAAAACAGTACCCCCTGAGGACATCTCCCCAGGGGGTATAAATACGCTGTGCAGGAACAACAGCCGCTGCAGTTCCGCCTATCTCCGGTAGGTGCGGGTGATACGGGCCAGGCGGCCGGACACGTCGGGGTTGAGGGCCTCCCGCCGCACCCGCCAACTCCAGTTCAGAGCGCCGGAGGTGCCGGGGGCATTGACCCGGGCGTCGGCCCCCAGGCCTAGCAGATCCTGCAGGGGGGCGATGGCCAGGCGGCAGGGGGACATCCAGGCCCCGCACACCGCGCCCCAGCCGAAGCCCTCGTCCTCCCGCAGGCGCAGGTAGTCCGAGGCGAAGTCCCGCTCCGCGGGTGAGGCCAGGGAGAACAGCCACTGCACAAAGGTGGGGGTATCGTGGGTGCCGGTGTACATCACCGCGTCCCGGGGGCAGTTGTGGGGCAGATAGGCGCTCTCCCCGTTGGGATCAAAGGCGTAGACCAGCACCTTCATGCCGGGCAGGCCGCTTTCCGCGATGAAGCGGAGGGCGTTTTCGTCCAGATCCCCCAGATCCTCGGCGATCAGCGCCAGCCCGGGGACGGCGCGCAGCACCTCCACCAGCTCCATGCCGGGGCCCTTTTCCCAGTGCCCCTCCCGGGCGTCCTCCGCCCCGTCGGGGATGCACCAGTAGGTGTGGAAGCCCCGGAAGTGGTCGATGCGCACCACGTCGTACAGCCGGGCCAGGTGAACCGCCCGGCTGCGCCACCAGGCAAAGCCGGTCTTCCGGTGGTAGTCCCAGTCGTAGAGGGGGTTGCCCCAGTGCTGTCCCTTGTCGGAGAAGGCGTCGGGGGGCACCCCGGCCACCCCGGCGGGGGTCATGTCCTCCTTGAGCTGGAACAGCTCCGGCCGGGCCCACACCTCGGCGCTGTCGGGGGAGACGTAGATGGGCAGATCCCCGATGATGGAGATGCCCTTCCCGTTGGCGTAGGCCTTCACCGCCGTCCACTGGCGGAAGAAGAGCAGCTGGAGGAAGGCGTGAAAATCGCACGCCTCCTTCAGCTCCGCCCGGGCCTTTTCCAGGGCGGACTGCTTCCGCAGCCGGAGCTCGTCGGGCCAGTCGGCCAGCGGCTTTCCGTCGAACCTGTCCCGCAGGGCCAGGAACAGGGCGTAGTCGGGCAGCCAGCTCCGCTCCGCCTCCAGGAACTCCGCCAGCTCCCGGGCATAGCGGGCCCTGCCCCGCGCCCAGGCCTTCCGCAGCAGGGGAATCCGGGTCTCCAGGAGCCAGGGATAGTCCACCCGGTCGGGGTTGTCCCGCCGGGCGGAGTCCAGCTCCTCCGCGGTGAGCAGGCCCTCCTCCGCCAGCTCATCCAGATCCAGGAAGAGGGGGTTGCCGGCGAAGGAGGAGGGGGACATGTAGGGGGAGTTGCCCCCGCCGGGGGGCACCAGGGGGAGAATCTGCCAGAACTTCTGGCCCCCTGCCGCCAGAAAGTCCACAAACTCCCGGGCGGGGGTGCCGAAGGTGCCGACGCCGTAGGGCCCCGGCAGGGAAAATACGGGGAGCAGGACGCCGCTTGCGCGCGCTTGCATACAAAGACCTCCAGTACAGGAAGAATCACGTTCCGCCCCATTATAATCCCTGCCGGCCCCGTCCGCAAGCCTTGAAATTGCGGGGGCCTGTGCTATACTGGAAAAATACAAGAGGAGGGGAGCGCCGTGTGGAGGAGCCTGGAGGAGAAGATCCCCGTTGAGGGGGAAAATCTGCGGCTGGTGCGGAGCCTGGCGGAGGAGTATTTCCGCACCCACACCGGGCCGGAGTGCTGGGAGGCGACCCGGGCCCTCTATGCCTCCCCGCACTTCCAGGTACAGGAGGCGGGGGTGTTCCTGTGCGGCTGGCTGGCCCCGGAGCGACCGGAGGCCCTGACTTTCCTGCGGGATACCGTCAGCGCCCACGAGAGCTGGAGTGTGCAGGAGGTGCTGGCCATGGCCTTCGACGCCTGCTGCAGGGAGACGGGGTATGAGGCGGCCCTTCCGGTGATCCGCGCCTGGCTGGCGGACGGACGGGCCAACGTGCGCCGGGCGGTGTCGGAGGGCCTGCGGGTGTGGACGGCCCGTCCCTATTTCAAGGAGCACCCGGAGAAGGCGGTCTGCCTGCTGGCGGCCCGGCGGGCGGACGAGAGCGCCTATGTGCGGAAGTCCGTCGGCAATGCCCTCAGGGACATCAGCAAGACGTACCCGGCGCTGATCCGGGCGGAGCTGGAGACCTGGGACACCGGCTCCAAAGCGGTGATGCAGGTCTACAGGCTGGCGTCTAAAGAAGCTGGAGCCGCGGTGAATAGGTAAGGGCGGGTGCACACACCCGCCCATTTTGCTATGCCGCCGCCAGGATGGTGTCCCGGATGGCATCAAAGACCGCGTCTTGATCCTGGCACATGACCAGCAGGACGGTGCCGTCCTCCAGAGTCTCCAGCCGGGCGTTGGAGGCGATGTCGTACTGGTCGGCCAGATACTGCTCAAAGCTCTGCTTCTGCCGGTCGATAAAGCCCTCCAGCCCCTCCCGCACGGCGGTCTCCCTCCCCTGGGCGGGGTAGACGGCTGCGATGCCGTAGGCCCGCACGTTCATGAGGGAGGCGGACAGGGCGAAGGCGTCCACGTCGTCGGGGGTCAGGCCCATGAGATCCAGATAGAGGGGGAGCTGCTCGTCGGCCTTGTCGGACAGGACGGGCAGGGCGTCGTTGGTCTCGGCGTCCCGGGCGTCCTCGATGGCGGTTTCATAGAGCTGGGTGCGCGCCTCGGCGGAGAGGGCGGGCTTGTCCCCGCCGGAGCACCCGGCCAGCAGGGCCAGGGAGAGCGCCAGGGGGAGTATACGGGTCAGATTCATGTGGGTTCCTCCTTTGTATTGAGAGCCTGGACGGCGGCAGGGGGGATCTCCAGGCGCAGGGCGCCCTCCGAGCCGTCCACCAGGACGGTGTCCCCGGCCTGGACGGCCCCGCTGAGCAGCTTTTCGGCGGCCACGTCCTCCACCTGAGCGCGGATGGTGCGCCGCAGGGGGCGGGCGCCGTAGTCCGGGTCGAAGCCCTGGTCGGCCAGCACCGCCAGGGCGGCGTCGGTGAAGCGGAGGGTGACGCCCAGGGCGCGCATCCGCTCCCCCACCCGCTCCAGCATCCGCCGGGCGATGGCCTGGATTTCCGCCCGGCCCAGCTGGGTGAACACGATGCTCTCGTCCAGCCGGTTGAGGAACTCCGGCCGGAACACCTTCTTCAGATCCTCCAGGACGGCGGCCCTCAGCTCCTCCAGGGGGCGGGTCTCGCCGTCCTTCCGCTCGGCGGCGGAGAAGCCCAGCCTGGAGCCCCTGGCGGTGATGCGCGCCGCCCCCACGTTGGAGGTGAGCACCACCACGGCGTTTTTGAAATCGGCCCTGCGGCCCTGGGCGTCGGTGACCACCCCGTCCTCCATGATCTGGAGCAGGATGCCCCACACATCCGGGTGGGCCTTCTCAATCTCGTCGAAGAGCACCACGCAGTAGGGCCGCCGGCGCACCTTCTCGGTGAGCTGGCCCCCCTCCTCGTGGCCCACGTAGCCCGGCGGCGAGCCGATGAGCCGGGAGACCGTGTGCTTCTCCATATACTCGGACATGTCGAAGCGGAGCAGGGCCTCCTCACTGCCGAACAGGGCCTCGGCCAGGGCCTTGCACAGCTCCGTCTTGCCCACGCCGGTGGGGCCCAGGAAGAGGAAGCAGCCCGTGGGCCGGTCTGGATCCTTCAGGCCCACCCGGCCCCGGCGGACGGCCCGTGCCACCGCCTTCACCGCCTCCTCCTGGCCCACCACCCGCCGGTGGAGGGCGTCCTCCAGGTGGAGCAGCCGCTGGCTCTCCGCCTGGGTGAGGGTGGTGACGGGCACCCCCGTCCAGCCGGACACCACGGCAGCTACGTCCTCGGCGGTGACCGCCCCGGTGTTCTGGCCGGAGCGCCAGGCGGCCTTCTCCCGCTCCAGCTCCCTGCGGAAGTCCTCCTCCGCGTCCCGGAGCATGGCGGCCTTCTCAAAGTCCTGGCCCCGGATGGCCTCCTCCTTCTCCCGGCGGGCCTCCGCCACCTTCTCCTCCAGGGTGCGCAGCTCCGGCGGGGTGCCCAGCCGCTCCATCCGCACCCGGGAGGCGGCCTCGTCGATGAGGTCGATGGCCTTGTCGGGCAGGCGGCGATCCCCGATGTACCGGGTGGAGAGGGCCACGGCGGCGTCGATGGCCCCGTCGGTGATCTGGAGGCGGTGGTGGGCCTCGTACCGATCCCGCAGGCCCCGGAGGATGGCCCGGGCGGTGTCCTGGTCGGGCTCGGGCACCAGCACGGGCTGGAACCGCCGCTCCAGGGCCGCGTCCTTCTCGATATACTTCCGGTACTCGTCGGTGGTGGTGGCGCCGATGATCTGCAGCTCACCCCGGCCCAGGGCGGGCTTGATGATGTTGGCCGCGTCGATGGCCCCCTCGGCGGAGCCCGCCCCCACGATGGTGTGGAGCTCGTCGATGAAGAGGA
>DGYMJ06203__coassemble_334_pt1 | contig 43718 bp, 38 predicted proteins | sample DGYMJ06203__metabat2_low_PE_040 | metagenome-assembled genome bin DGYMJ06203 | reverse complement strand
GTGTACGAGACCCCCGGCGGCACCATCCTCTACCGGGCCCACGAGGTGCTGGAGATGATCACCATCGACAAGGACACCGCCCACATGAAGGCCAAGCTGGCGGTGGACTTCGCCGACCTGGTTTACAACGGCAAGTGGTTCACCCCCCTGCGGGAGGCCCTCACCGCCTTCGCCGCCGACACCCAGAAGCACGTCACCGGCACCGTGAAGCTCAAGCTCTACAAGGGCAACATCATCACCGCCTCCGTCACCTCTCCCGACACCCTCTACTCCGAGAAAATCGTCACCTTCGAGGAGAGCGACTACAACCAGAACGACGCCACCGGCTTCATCAACCTGTGGGGCCTGCCGGATACCATCCTGGCGCTGCGGGATCAGGGCAAACTCTGATCGGCGCAAAGGCACAGCCTTTCCGCCGAGCTTGCAGGCCGCCGCGCGCACGTGCTGCGCACGCACACTTGCGGCCTGAGAAGTGTTTTCCCCGACGCACATGTCGCCGGGGAAAACGGATTCCATCTGATTCGCGCCAAAGGCGCGAACTCTGCGAGGCTTATACAGCGGGCGGCCATCGGCCGCCCGCTGTCCAGAATAGGAGCGATTTACTATGAAACTCTGGGCCGGACGGTTCCAAAAGGAGACCGATACCCTGGTCAACGACTTCAACTCCTCCATCGCCTTTGACGCCCGGATGTACAAAGAGGACATCGCGGGCTCCATCGCCCACGCGGCCATGCTGGGCAGGCAGGGCATCATCGAGGAGCACGAGGCGGAGAAGATTATCGACGGCCTCAAGGCCATCCTGACCGACATCGAGGCCGACAAGGTGGAGTTCTCCCTGGAGAACGAGGACATCCACATGAACATCGAGACCCTGCTCACCCAGCGCATCGGCGACACGGGCAAGCGGCTCCACACCGCCCGCAGCCGCAACGACCAGGTGGCGGTGGACTTCCGCCTCTACGTCAAGCAGGAGATTCCCAAGATCATCGGCATGGTACTGGAGCTGGAGAAGGTGCTCATCCGGAAGGCGGAGGCCAACCTGGACACCGTCATGCCCGGCTACACCCACCTCCAGCGGGCCCAGCCCACCACCTTCGCCCACTACATGATGGCCTACGCCAACATGCTCCGCCGGGACGTGAGCCGGCTGGAGGACTGTATGGCGCGGATGGACGAGTGCCCCCTGGGGGCGGGCGCCCTGGCTACCTCCACCTATCCGGTGGATCGGTTCCAGACCGCCGCCGCCCTGGGCTTTGCCAAGCCCACCGACAACTCCATGGACTCGGTCTCCGACCGGGACTTCGCCATCGAGTTCCTGTCCGCCTGCTCCATCCTCATGATGCACCTGTCCCGGTTCTCCGAGGAGATCATCCTCTGGTGCTCCTGGGAGTTCAAGTACGTGGAGCTGGACGACGCCTACTCCACCGGCTCCTCCATCATGCCCCAGAAGAAGAACCCCGACGTGGCCGAGCTGGTGCGGGGCAAGACCGGCCGGGTGTACGGCTCCCTGATCACCCTGCTCACCGTCATGAAGGGCCTGCCCCTGGCCTATAATAAGGATATGCAGGAGGACAAGGAGTGCGTCTTTGACGCCATCGACACGGTGGAGCTGTGCGTGCCCGTGTTTGCCGCCATGCTGGACACCCTCACCGTCCTGCCCAGGAACATGCGGAACGCGGCCTCCGGCGGCTTCATCAACGCCACCGACTGCGCCGACTACCTGGTGAAGAAGGGCATGCCCTTCCGGGAGGCCTACATGATCGTGGGCCGGCTGGTGAACATGTGCATCAAGTCCGGCGAGACCCTGGACACCCTGCCCCTGAAGGATTTCCGCTCCATCTCCAACCTGTTCGACGCCGACGTGTACCAGGCCCTGGAGCTGAAAACCTGCGTCAACGGCCGCACCGTCTACGGCGGCCCGGCAGCCGACAGCGTGAAGCAGCAGATCGCCAATATCAAAGCATTTGTGGAGGCCCGGGAGCATGACTAAGCCCAAGATCTACATCGACGGCCAGGAGGGCACCACCGGCCTGGAGATCCACCAGCGGCTGGCGGAGCGGGACGACATTGAACTGCTCTCCATCGATCCCGACAAGCGAAAAGACTTGACAGAGCGGAAGCGGCTGATCAACGAGGCCGATCTGGTGTTCCTCTGCCTGCCCGACGCCGCCGCCGTGGAGGCGGTGGGCCTGATCGAGAACTCCCACACCCGGGTGATCGACGCCTCCACCGCCCACCGCACCGCCCCCGGGTGGGTGTACGGCTTCCCGGAGCTCTACAAGGATCCGGCCCAGACCATTGGGACAGCAAGGTTTGTAGCCAATCCGGGGTGCCACGCCACCGGCTTTCTGGCCGCCGCCGCGCCCCTGGCGGCCCTGAACGTGCTCCCCAGGGACTACCCCCTGACCTGCTTCTCCCTCACCGGCTACTCCGGCGGCGGGAAGAAGATGATTGCGGAGTACGAGGCCAGCAATAAAGGGAATGAGCTTTACAGCCCGCGCATCTACGGAACCACCCTGAAACACAAGCACCTGGCGGAGATGCAGAAGATCTCCGGTCTGGAGGCCCCGCCGGTGTTCTGCCCGGTGGTGGACGACTACTACCGGGGCATGGCCACCACCATCCAGCTCCACAACCGCTATCTGCGAGGCCAGCCCACGGCCAGGGAGCTGTCCCTGATCCTGGCGGCCTATTACGCCAAGCAGCCCCTGGTGAGCGTGGCCCCCTACTCCGACCAGCCCGCCTATCTGGCGTCCAACGCTCTGGCCGGCACCGACCGGCTGGAGCTCACCGTCAGCGGCCATGAGGGGCAGACCATCGTCACCGCCCGGTTCGACAACCTGGGCAAGGGGGCCTCCGGCGCGGCGGTGCAGAACATGAATTTGATGCTGGGCTTTGAAGAGACACGGGGCCTGGTGCTGTAAGAGACAGACGGCGGGGGCAAGCCCCCGCCCTACATCAGAATCGCCGTAGGGCGGGCCCGTCCCGCCGCTCCGGCTCAGCAAGGAGTGAAGGATATGAAACAGATTTCCGGCGGCGTCACCGCCCCCATGGGCTTTACGGCCTCCGGCGTCCACTGCGGCGTGAAGAAGGGCAAGGGCGACGGCAACCAGCCCGCCCGCAGCGGTATGCCCGAGGTGTTGGCGGACAAGAAGGATCTGGCCCTCATCGTGTCGGAGCAGCCCTGCGCCGCGGCGGCGGTGTACACCATGAACCGGGTGAAGGCCGCCCCCATCTATGTGACCATGGACCACCTGGAGAACGGGGAGGCCCAGGCCATCGTGGCCAACTCCGGCAACGCCAACGCCTGCGCCCCCAACAGCCACGAGCACGCCGAGGAGATGTGCGTCCTGGCCGCCCGGGCCACCGGCCTGAAGCCGGAGGACTTTGTGGTGGCCTCCACCGGCGTGATCGGCCAGGAGCTGAACATCGACGCCATCGGGAAGGGCCTGCCGGCGGCGGCCGCCGCCCTGTCCAGGGACGGCTCCGACGCCGCGGCCAACGCCATCATGACCACCGACACGGTGAAAAAGGAGCTGGCCTTCACCTGCTCCATCGGCGGCAAGACGGTGACCCTGGGGGCCATCGCCAAGGGCTCCGGCATGATCCACCCCAACATGGGCACCATGCTGTGCTTTATCACCACCGACTGCGCCATCACCCCCGAGCTGCTCTCCGACGCCCTCCACGAGATCGTCCCCCGCACCTTCAACCGGGTGACTGTGGACGGGGACACCTCCACCAACGATATGTGCGTGGTGCTGGCCAACGCCATGGCAGGCAACCCCCTCATCGAGTGGAAGGACGACGGCTACACCGTGTTTGTCAAGACCCTCCGCCACCTGTCCGAGCAGCTCTCCCGTGCCATCGCCGCCGACGGCGAGGGGGCCAGCAAGCTGATCACCTGCACGGTGCAGGGCGCCCGCAGCGAGGAGAGCGCCGAGCGCCTGGCCAAGGCGGTGGTTGGCTCTCCCCTGGTGAAGGCGGCCATGTTCGGCTCCGACGCCAACTGGGGCCGGGTGCTGTGCGCCATGGGCTACTCCAAGGCCCCCTTCCGGCCGGAGTATGTGGACATCTCCTTCTCCTCCGCCGTGGGGGAGATCCTGGTGTGTAAGCAGGGCGCCGGAGTGGACTTCGACGAGGAGAGCGCCAAGAGCATCCTCAGCCAGGACGAGGTGGTCATCACCGTCACCCTCAGCGAGGGAGAGGACACCGCCACCTGCTGGGGCTGCGATCTGACCTATGACTATGTGAAGATCAACGGCGATTACCGCACCTGATACAGACGGGCGGCACATCCTATCGGGGCGCGTATGGCGCGCCCGAATATCCCGCAATCCAATGGAGGCGAAAACCCATGTCCGATTCCCTGGTGGCACAGCGGGCCCAGGTACTGGCCGAGGCCCTGCCCTACATTCAGAAGTACTACGGCAAGACCGTGGTGGTGAAATACGGCGGCAACGCCATGATCTCCGACGAGCTGCGCCGGGCTGTGATCTCCGACCTGATCCTCCTCCACCTGGTGGGCATCCGGGTGGTTGTGGTTCACGGCGGCGGGCCGGAGATCACCGAGATGCTCCGCAAAATCGGCAAGGAGTCCCGGTTCGTGGACGGCCTGCGCTACACCGATGAGGAGACCATGGACGTGGTGCAGCAGGTGCTCTGCGGCAAGGTGAACAAGAACCTGGTGGCCACCCTGAACCAGACCGGGGGCCGGGCGGTGGGCCTGTGCGGCATGGACGCGGGCCTGTTCCAGGCCAGAATGCTGGACGAGAAGTACGGCCTGGTGGGGGAGATCACCGCCGTGGAGCCCCGCGTGGTGGTGGACAGCCTGGAGAACGGCTACATCCCCGTGGTGTCCACCGTGGCCCAGGGGACAGACGGCCCCGCTGCCTACAACATCAACGCCGACACCGCCGCCGCCAAGCTGGCGGTGGCCCTCGGCGCGGAGAAGCTGCTGCTCCTCACCGACGTGCGGGGCCTGCTGCGGGATCCGGCGGACGAGGGCACCCTGCTGCCCGAGGTACGCCTGTCCCAGGTGCCCGGTCTGGTGAAGGACGGGGTGATCAAGGGGGGTATGCTCCCCAAGGTGGAGTGCTGTGTGGAGGCGGTGCGCTCCGGGGTGAAGAACGCGGTCATTCTGGACGGGCGCATCCCCCACTCGCTACTCATCGAGCTCCTGTCCGACGCGGGCATTGGAACGATGCTTCTGTAAGGGGGTACGGATATGAACCATCAGGAACTGATTCAGCTGGACCACCGGCATGTGCTCCAGACCTACGGCCGCTTTGACGTGGACATCGACCACGGCCAGGGGGCCACGCTTTACAGCCTGGACGGAACGGAGTACATCGACTTCACCTCCGGCATCGGGGTGTGCTCCGTCGGCCACGCCAACCCCAGGTGGGTGGAGGCTGTCGCCACCCAGGCGGCCAGGCTGGGACACATCTCCAACCTGTATTACACCCAGCCCTACGCCAGACTGGCCCAGACCCTCTGCCAGCGCTCCGGCCTGGCGGCGGCCTTCTTCGGCAACTCCGGCGCCGAGGGCAACGAGGGGCTCATCAAGCTGGCCCGCAAGTACTCCTTTGACAAGTACGGCAAGGGCCGGGGCACCATCCTCACCCTGAAAAACTCCTTCCACGGCCGCACACTGGCCGCCCTGACCGCCACGGGGCAGGACAGGCTGCACCACTCCTTCTTCCCCTTCCCCGACGGCTTCCGGTACGCCGAGGCGGGCAGCCTGGACGCCCTCCAGGGGGCGGCGGGCCACGACGTGTGCGCCGTGATGCTGGAGCTGGTGCAGGGCGAGGGCGGCGTGATCCCCCTGGAGCGGGAATACGTCCACGATCTGGCGGTGCTGTGCGCCGAGCGGGACTGGCTCCTGCTGGTGGACGAGGTGCAGACCGGCATCGGCCGCACCGGCACCCTCTTCGCCTTCCAGCAGTACGGCATCCTGCCCGACGCGGTGTCCTTCGCCAAGGGCATCGCCGGCGGCCTGCCCATGGGCGGCTTCCTGGTCAGCGAGAAGTGCCGGGACGTGCTGGGGCCGGGGGATCACGGCTCCACCTTCGGCGGCAACCCCATCTGCGCCGCGGCGGCCCAGGCGGTACTGGACATCCTGGACGAGGACGCCCTGGCCGAGGTACAGAGGAAGGGCCGCTATCTCCGCTCCGCCATCGAGGCCATGAACCTGCCCTGTCTGGGGGCTACCCGGGGCCTGGGGCTGATGATCGGCATCGAGGTCAAGCCCCCCCACAGCAACAAGGAGCTGGCGGCCCGGCTGGCCCGGAACGGCCTGCTGGTGCTCACCGCCGGGGATGCCCTCCGCCTGCTGCCCCCCCTGACCATTACCCAGGCCGAGCTGGATCGGGGCCTGGAAATTCTGAAACAGACGCTGTCGTAAGAGGTGAATGCAATGAAGAAAGACCTGCTCAAGCTGCTGGATCTGTCCAAGGCGGACATCGTGAAGATCCTGGACACCGCCGACCAGATGAAGTACAACCAGAAGCACAGCTTGACCCACCAGTATCTGGCGGGCAAGACCCTGGCCATGATCTTCGAGAAGAACTCCACCCGCACCCGGGTGTCCTTCGAGACCGGCATGTTCCAGCTGGGGGGCCACGCCCTGTTCCTCTCCGGCAAGGAGAGCCAGATCGGCCGGGGCGAGCCCATCGAGGACACCGCCCGGGTGCTCAGCCGCTACTGCGACGGCATCATGATCCGCACATTCGGCCAGGAGGAGGTGGAGACCCTGGCAAAGTACGCCTCCATCCCCGTGATCAACGGCCTGACCGACTTCGCCCACCCCTGCCAGGTGCTGGCCGACCTGATGACCGTCCGGGAACACAAGTCCCGGCTAGAGGGGCTCAAGCTGTGCTACATCGGCGACGGCAACAACATGGCCAACTCCCTGATCGTGGGCGGCCTGAAGGTGGGCATGGACGTGTCCGTGGCCTGCCCCGAGGGCTACGACCCCGACTCCCAGGTGCTGGACTTCGCCAAGACCGTCACCGGCAGCACCTTCACCCTGTGCCGCGACCCCAAGGAGGCCGCGGCGGACGCCGACGTGCTGGTCACCGATGTGTGGGCCTCCATGGGCCAGGAGGGGGAGGCCGCCCAGCGCCGGGCCGTCTTTGAGGGGGTCTACCAGATCAACGATGAGCTGCTGAAGCTGGCCCACCCCGGCTGCATGGTGCAGCACTGCCTGCCCGCCCACCGGGGGGAGGAGATCACCGCCGAGGTGTTCGAGGCCCACGCCGGGGAGATCTTCGACGAGGCGGAGAACCGCCTCCACGCCCAGAAGGCGGTTCTCTACCTGCTCATGGGGGAGGAAAGCCGCTGAATCGCCAGGAGTCCTTGCCTGATGAGAGGAGAACCCCCAGCTGTAGCAGCTGCACTCTGGCCCTTTCAGGCGCAAGTAGAGAACCGGAGCCGGCCCACCAGGGCTGGCTCCGGTTCTCTGTTTTTCTGACAGTGGTACCCACTGTCCCTGTCTTCAGCGCTCAGTCCCGCAGATCTGCGGTCCAGTCAAAAATAATTCCTGTTCGAGAGTCTATCTCAAATTCATACTTCATGCTGCCGGAAAAGAGTTCCCCCTCATAGCGGCCCCGTCCATCTCTGTCTTCTTCCCAGAGTTGAATGTCCTCCGGGTCGGCACCGGGCACCTTTTCCTGCACGACGGCTCTGGCCTGATCCTGCGTGACCGCGCTGCCGCCCAGCTGATCCAGCCACTCCTCGTCCACCTCGTAGTCGGCCCCTACAATGCTCCCAGTCTCTATGTCCACTTCAAAATCATAGTCGCCATAGTCCGTTTCGAACTCGATGTCGTAGATGGGAATGCCGTTGTCCCCGTCAGTCTCAATTTGAATGTGGTAGGCATCCGTCTCAGGCACTCCGGCGTTGTTCAGGGCGGTGGTCAGGGCCGTCTCCGGGCTGATTTCACTCTGTTCCCCGCTGACACCGGGAGCCTCCTCCGCCGCGCCAGGAGTCTGCGACGGGGTGCTGCTCTGGACGGCGGGCTGCTGGACGCTCTCTCCGCCGCCCGGCGCAGATGCCGCAGCACTTCCCTGCTGCCCACAGCCCGTCAATAAGGCCAACAGCACCGGTACCATCCATACAGGACTGATCTGCTTCATGTGGGATCCCTCCGCGTCATTCGCCTGACGGCAGTTATACCTGCGTCCAAGTATACCACAGGTATGGGAAAAGAACAAGCCAGCGCTATGACGGCGGAACCCGCGCAGGTCTACTTCCCAAAGGGGCAGACGGGGTAATGGCACTCGGGGCAGCCCAGGCAGAGGCCGCCGTGGCCCAGGGACTTCAGCTCCCGGCGGGAGATGGGCACCCCGGCGGCGATGCGGGGGAGCACCAGGTCAAAGACGGTGGCCTTGGCGTACATGACACAGCCGGGCAGGCCCAGAATGGGGGTGCCGTCGGCGAAGTAGGCCAGCAGGAACATGGCCCCGGGCAGCACCGGCGCGCCGTAGGAGACGATCTCCGCCCCGGTGTCCTTGATGGCGCCGGGGGTGCGGTCGTCCGGGTCCACGCTCATGCCGCCGGTGCACAGCACCAGATCCACCCCCTTGGCGTGGAAGTCCAGGGCGGCGGCGGTGATGGCCGCCCGGTCGTCGCCGGGCAGGCAGTGCTCCGTGACGGTGATGCCGCAGGCCGCCAGCTTGTCCACAATCACCGGGGTAAAGGAGTCCTGAATCAGGCCCTTGGCCACCTCGCTGCCGGTGGTGATCAGGCCGCAGGTTTTCAGCTTCCAGGGGGTGAGGGAGAGCAGGGGCTCCTTCCCCGCCCGCTCCTCGGCGGCCCGGAGGATCTCCTCCTGAATCACCAGGGGGATGATGCGGGTGCCCGCCAGCTTGTCCCCCCTGCGGACGGCGGTGTTGGTGTGGCGGGTGGCGATCATCAGCTCCTCCACGTCGTTGAGGGCGTTGAGGCGCTCCACGTCCACCCGGAACAGGCCGTCGCAGTCGGCGATGAGCTCGATCTTCCCCTCCTTCACCGGCGTGGGGTGCATATGCTCGTTCTGGCACAGCGCCCGCAGGCGCTCGGCGGCCTCGTCCTCGTGGAGGGTGCCCGGCTCCTTCTCCCACACGTACAGGTGCTCCTTGCCCATGCTCAGCAGCACGGGGATGTCCTCGGGGGCGACGATGTGGCCCTTGCGGAACCGGGCGTCCTTGGTGACGCCGGGGATGATCTGGGTCAGGTCGTGGCAGAGCACATGGCCCACCGCGTCCCTGGTATCAATCAGCTTCATGGGATTACCATCCTTCTTCTTGTTGCAGTCTCATGCCCTAGGAGCCGGTCAGCAGCAGCAGGTGCTCCCGGGGCAGCTCCACCCACAGCGACCCGGGGTTCCCCAGGGCGGCCCAGGCGGCCTTGTCCAGCTCGATGCGCAGCCGGGAGAAGCCCTGGGCCCCGCCGGGGGTGGTCATCATGGCCACGGTGGAGAACATCTCGTCCACCACCCGCTCCACGGTGCAGGGCAGGCGGTTGGGGCCGGGGCTGTCCACCGGCCGGAGGAAGTGGGCCCGGATGCCCACGTGGCTCAGGTTGGGGGGCAGGGGAACCCCCGGCTCCAGAGTCATCCCCCAGTCCAGGGCCTCCACCCGCCCGTCGGGCAGGGGGCGGGCCCGGGACACGTTCTTGCACCCGGAGAGCAGGCAGGCGGACAGGGTGCGGGGGGCCTCAAACAGCTCCGCCACCGGCTGCATGGGCTGGGAGCGGCCCTGGTCCAGCACGCACACCTGACTGCACAGGCGGCGCACCTCGTCCCGGCTGTGGGTGACAAAGAGCACGGGGCCCTCAAATCTGCCCAGCAGGTCCATCAGCTCCAGCTCCACCTGCCACTTCAGGTAGCTGTCCAGGGCGGAGAAGGGCTCGTCCAACAGCAGCGCCCGGGGCTCGTTGGCCAGGATGCGGGCCAGGGCCACCCGCTGCTGCTGCCCGCCGGAGAGCTGCCGGGGGTACTTGTGCTCGCTCCCCTCCAGGTAGAAGGCGCGCATCAGCCGCGCCGCCGTCTCCTTCCTTCCGGCCTTGTCCCGCACCCCGGCGGCGATGTTCTGCTCCACCGTCATGTTGGGGAACAGGGCGTAGTTCTGGAACAGATACCCCACCCGCCGCCTCTGGGGGGACAGGTTAATATGGGCGGCGGAGTCGAAGAGCACCTCCCCGTCCAGCTCGATGTGGCCCTCGTCCGGGGTCTCAATGCCGGCGATGCACTTGAGGGTGACGCTCTTGCCGCAGCCCGAGGCCCCCAGCACGCCGGTGACGGCGCCGCTGTCGGTCTCAAAGGCCGCGTCCAGGCGGAAGGGGCCGAAGTCCTTGTGGATGTCCACCGACAGTCTCATTCCCCCACCTCCCCGGTGACCGGGGCCGCCCGGCGGCGGGGCCGGCGGTCCTTCTTCTCCAGCATGTTGACGGTCAGCAGCACCACCGCCGAGATGGCCAGGTTCACCAGCACCCATCTCATGGCCCCGGCGTCGTCGCCGGTGCGCCACAGCTGGTACACCGTGGTGGAGATGGTGGCGGTCTTGCCGGGGGTGTACCCGGCGATCATGGAGGTGGCGCCGTACTCCCCCAGGGCCCGGGCAAAGGCCAGCACCGTGCCGGCGATGATGCCCTGCTTGCAGCAGGGCATGCGCACCCGCCAAAAAATCCAGGTGTTGGAGCGGCCCAGGGTCTGGGCGGCGTAGGCCAGGGTGGGGTCGAAAGACTCAAAGGCCCCCCGGGCGGTGCGGTACATGAGGGGGAAGGCCACCACCGCCGAGGCGAAGATGGCGGCGTACCACACCATGGTCAGCCGCAGGTCGAAGGTCTCCAGAAACCACAGGCCCAGCACCCGCTTGGGGCCCAGCAGCCGCAGCAGGAACCAGCCCACCACCGTGGGGGGCAGCACCAGCGGGAGGGTGAGCACCACGTCCAGCACCCCCTTCACCAGCCGGGGCAGCTTGGCCACATAGTAGGCCGCCAGAATCCCCAGGAAGAAGATGATCACCGTGGACACGGCGGCGATGCGCAGGGAGTTAAATAGCGGATACCAGTCCATGGAAATTCACCGTCCTGTGTAGTGGTATGGGCCCGTCTTTTTTTGACATGGCGTTGGAGGCAGCGGCGGGCGGCTGATAGCCGCACCTACAGGGCTGCTTGGGCAGAAAGCCGTAGGGGCGGATACCATCCGCCCGCCGTCCGCCATTACAGGACGGTGAAGCCCACGCCCTCCAGCACGGCGATGGCGTTCTCGTCGGTGTGGAGGTAGTCCAGGAAGGCCTGGGCGGCGGCCTCAGCGGCCTCGCCGCTGCCACTCTTCATGACGGCGGCGGGGTAGATCACCTGGCTGCACATGTCGGAGGTGGCCTGATCCACCACGGTCAGCTCATAGGTATAGGCGTCGGTGGCGTAGATGATGCCGCAGTCCGCGGCGCCCTCCTTCACCTGGTTGGCCACCTCGGTGACGTTGGAGGCGTAGGTCACCTTGCCGTCGCTCTCCAGCTGGGCGATGTCGATGCCCAGGGTGTCCAGAATCTCCAGGGAGTAGGAGCCCACCGGCACGTCGTCGTTGCCGATGCACAGCAGGGACAGCTTGTCCGTGGCCAGGTCGGAGAAGGTCTCAATGCCGGCGGGGTTGTCGTCGGGCACCGCCAGCACCACCTTGTTCTCCACAAAGTCGATGCGGGTGTCGGAGTAGACATAGTCGGCGCCGTTCTCATTCTGCCCGGCCTCCAGGTCGTTCATCTGGGACTGGCCGGCGGAGATGAACAGGTCGCACACCGCGCCCTCTATGATCTGGGTACGCAGGGTGCCGGAGGATTCAAAAGAGAAAGTGAGGGTGACCTCGGGGGCCACCTCCTTGTACTGGTCGGCGATCTCCGTCAGGGTGGCCTCCAGGGACGCGGCGGCGAACACCACCACCTCCACCGGCTCGGCCTGGGGCGCGGTGGTCTCCGCCGCCGGGGTGGTGCTGTTGGCCGCGGGGGTCTCCGCGGTGCCGGCATTTCCGCCGCCGCAGGCGGCCAGGCCCAGGGTGAGGGCCAGGGCAAGGGACAGGGCTGCAATTCGTTTCATGGTATATTCTCCTTTACAAAATGGTAGGCGTATCCGTTTCCAGATACACCCCGGCCCGCTGCCATGGCATCTCGCTTTAGGTCCACGGGCTCGAAGAATCTATCTCAAACAGGCCGGACGGCCTGCGCTGTACCCGTATTTAATGCTCCACGGCACAATTTCCTACAGTCCCCTTCAAAATCTCCAGCCCATGGGCCAGGGAGGGGAGGATAAACTCCAGGCACTCCCGCACCGCCTTGGGGCTGCCGGGCAGGTTGACGATCAGGGCCTGTTTCCGGATGCCCGCTGCCGCCCGGGAGAGCATGGCCCGGGGGGTGATCTGGAGGGACTGCCACCGCATGGCCTCGGCGATGCCGGGGGCGGGCCGCTCCACCACGGAGAGGGTGGCCTCCGGCGTCAGGTCGGTGGGGGAGAAGCCGGTGCCCCCGGTGGTGAGAATCAGGTCGGCCAGATCCTCGTCGCACAGGCGCTTCAATTCCGAGGCCAGAGGCTCCACCCCGTCGGGCAGCAGAGCGGTGTGCACCACCGTATAGCCCGCCGCCTCCGCCAGCGCCCGGATCACCGGGCCGCTCTTGTCCTCCCGCTGTCCGGCGTAGCCGGAGTCGCTGAGGGTGATGATGGCCACGCGCATGCTCATCCCTCCTCCACCATGGTCAGCTCGTCCCCCACGGAGATGGTGCCCCCGTGGAGCACCCTGGTGAACACGCCCTCCCGGGGCATGATGCAGTCCCCCATGACCTTGTAGATCTCACAGTGGCTGTGGCACTCCTTGCCCACCTGGGTCAGCTCCAGCTCCACGTCGTTGCACCGGAATTTCGTCCCAATGGGCAGGGTCTTGAAGTCATACCCCTCCACCACCAGGTTCTCCCCAAAGGCCCCGTCGTCCACCACGGCGCCCCTGGCCCGGAAAGCCTCCACCTTCTCGTGGGACAGCAGGGACACCTGCCGGTGCCACTTCCCCGCGTGGGCGTCCCCCTGGATGCCCCAGTCCTCCACAAACCGGGCGGAGCCCACGTTCTTCTTCTGGGTTCCCTTCTTCTCGCTGATACACACGGCAAGCACCTTTCCCATGCCGCTCATCCTCCAATCTGATACATGCTCCGCCGCTCGTCCTCCGCCGTACCGGCGGCGGAGAAGTGGTGGCAGGCGGGCTTGGCAAAGATGGCCCCCTCCATGGCGGCGCGGAGGGCGGCCCCGTCGGCGCCGCTCTCCAGCAGCGCCTTCAGGTTCACCCCCGTCTCGTACTGGAGGCAGGTTTTGAGAAAACCGGTGGCGGTGAGCCGCACCCGGTTGCACGACTCGCAGAACTGGTGGCTCACCGCGCTGATGAACCCCACCCGGCCGGTGAAGCCGCCGAAGGTCACATAGCGGCCCGGCCCGCTGCCGCCCCCCTGGGCACAGGGGAGGGCGGGGCCGAAGGCCCCCTCCAGCTTCTCCAGCACCTCCGTCTGGGTGCGGCGGGGCAGGGAGCTCCCCAGCCCGATGGGCATCAGCTCGATGAAGCGCACGTCCAGGGCCCTGTCCCGGGCCAGGGCGGCCAGGGGGACCAGCTGGTCGTCGTTGTCCCCCATGGGCACGCAGTTGAGCTTCACCTTCAGCCCCGGCGTGTTCAGGGCGGCCTCCAGCCCCTCCAGGGCCCGGGGCAGCAGATCCCGCCGGGTGATGGCGGCGTACTGCCCCCGGTCCAGGGTGTCCAGGCTCAGGTTCACCCCGTCCAGCCCCGCGGAGCGCAGGGCGGGGAGCTGCTCCGCCAGCAGCACGCCGTTGGTGGTCAGGGTGACGGTGCGGATGCCGTCAATGGCCTTCACGGCCCACACCAGCTTGTCCAGCCCCTTCCGCACCAGGGGTTCCCCGCCGGTGAGGCGCACCGTGTCAATCCCCAGGCCCGCCGCCGCCCGCACCAGCCGGACAATCTGCTCGTAGGAGAGGATGTGGCTGTGCTCCACCCACTCCACCCCCTCCTCCGGCATGCAGTAGCGGCACCGGAGGTCGCACCGGTCGGTCACCGACACCCGCAGGTAGTGGATGCGCCGTCCATATTGGTCATTCACGGGCCTTCCCCTCCTTGACGTATCGAATCAGCAGCGCCGCCGCACCCTCTGCGTCCCCCAGCGGCAGGGTGGGCACGCCGGGCAGGGACAAGGGCAGGTCGGTCACCAGGGCCAGCAGGGTGGCCGGGTTTGACACCGGCGCCGCCGAGTTGCCGGCGCGCACCACCTCCAGCTTGGGCCAGGCGGAGTACTTGAACCCCTCCAGCAGGATCAGGTCCGCCTCCGGGAACTGGGCGATCAGGGCGGCCTCGTCCACCGCCTCCCGCCGCACCACCTTGTACTTCTCTCCGTCGAAGATGGCCGTACCCCAGGCCCCGGCGGCCAGGAAGCGGCCCGTATCCGTATCCAAAGGCTCCGGCAGGAAGCGGTGCCCGTCGTGCTTGATCACCGCCACCCGCAGCCCGGCGGCGGTGAGGTGGGGCAGCATGGCGGCGATCAGGGCGGTCTTGCCCGAGTTCTTCACCCCGGACACCGCCGCGATGGCCGGCCCCTTACCCACGGTCGTACACCCCCGACTTGCCGCCCTCCTTGTGCACCAGGTGGATGTCCGTCAGCTCCATCCCCTTGTCCATGGCCTTGCACATGTCGTAGATGGTGAGCAGGGCCACGCTCACCCCGGTGAGGGCCTCCATCTCCACCCCGGTCTTGCCCGACAGCTTCACGGTGCACCGGGCGCGGACGGCGCAGTCCGCCTCCAGGATGTCAAAGTCGATGGAGGCGTGGGTGAGCATCAGCGGGTGGCACAGGGGAATCAGCTCCCAGGTGCGCTTCACCGCCTGGATCCCAGCCACACGGGCCACCCCCAGTACGTCCCCCTTGGCGGCGGTGCCCTCCACAATGGCCTCCAGCACCGGCCGGGACACCCGGATGGTCCCCTCCGCCACCGCCGCCCGGAAGGTGGGCTCCTTCCCGGTCACATCCACCATCACGGCGTTGCCCGCCTCGTCAAAGTGATTCAATTTCGCTTCCATATTTCTATCCAACCTTTTTTCATGTAGGGCGGGGGCTTGCCCCCGCCGTGTGGATGGGCGGCACCCCTTGGGGCGCAGCGACCCCTGTTGTCACAGCATCAAAATGTCCACCGTCTCCCCCGCCGCCAGCGGCCCGCCCCCCGCCGGGATGTCCACCAGGCAGCTGCACCCCACCAGGGAGCGCAGCACCCCGGAGGAGTGGCCCTCCGGCAGGGAGACATGGCCGTTTCCGCATTTCCCCCGCACAAACCGGCGGATACCGCTGCCCTTGGGAAAGGGGGTGTCCAGCACCGCCTTCTCCCGCCGGGGCAGCAGCTCCGGCTCCCCGGACAGGGCGGCGAGCAGGGGCCGGGCCAGCAACTCGAAGGTGGTAAAGGCGGCGAAGGGGTTGCCCGACAGGGACAGGATGGGCTTGCCCCCATACCGGGAAAACATGGCCGGGGAGCCCGGCTTCAGCCTCAGCTTCCAGAACACCCGCTCCGCCCCCAGCAGGGGCAGGGTCTGGTGGAAGATGTCCTTGTCACCCACCGACACCCCGCCGGTGGTGATCAGCAGGTCGCAGGTCTCCAGCATCCGTGCCATGGCCTCCGCCACGGCCTGGGGGTCGTCCCCGGCCAGCTGTCCGGTGACGTTCTCCACCCCCAGCTCCCGCAGGCGGGAGAGCAGCAGGGGCAGGTTGGCCCCGTAGATCTTCCCGGCCGGCAGGGGGCGGACGCCGGGCTCCACCACCTCGTCCCCGGTGGACAGCACACCCACCCGGGGCCGCCGGCGCACCGGCACCTCCGTGATGCCGGCGGAGGAGAGCACCCCCACCGCCGCCGCGTCCACCCGGCTCCCGGCGGGCAGCAGGCAGGTCCCCGCCCGGTAGTCCTCCCCCCGGTGCACGTAGTTGTCCCCCGGCCTCAGGGCGGCGTAGATCTCCACCACCGGGGAGCCCATGTCCGTGTCCTCCTGCTTCAGCACGCAGTCACAGCCGGGAGGCAGCATGGCCCCAGTCATCACCCGCACCGCCCGGCCCGGCGTAACAGGCACCCCGGGCGCGTCCCCGGCGCAGAGCGTGTCCGCCACGGCGAGGAACACCGGGTGCTCCCGGCTGGCCCCGGCCGTGTCCGCCGCACGCAGGGCGTACCCGTCCAGCGGGGAGCGGTCAAAGGGCGGCTGATCCATGGGCGCGGTGATCTCCTCCGCCAGCCTCCGCCCCGACGCCTCCGCCAGGGGCAGCTTTTCTGTCCCCAGGCAGTCGATATCTTCACACAGCGCCTGCTGTGCCTCCTCCAGCGTCAGTCCGGTTCTCATGCCTGTTCTCTCCTCCAGATGGTTGGGCGGCCGCACAAAAAAGGGCGCCGCCCGAAAAGGCGGCGCCCTCCTGGACAGAGTTTCCCCAGAAGCGGTGCGGCCCCTTTTCAAACACGGAAGGTCAGAGCGTTTCCCCTCTGGCCCAGGCGAAAGCGCCATAGCCGCAGCCTGCAGGCGCTCCCGCTCGGAGCGGTAATCCTATTGCCTTTATTATAGTGCGGAATCCGCGGCTCCGCAAGCCCCTTTGTTTTGATACCCCATATCGTCAATTTTGTCAGCGGCTCGTTGCAGTGGAATTTTTTCACAGAAATCCGGAACTTCTCTGGAAATTTTTCGTCAAATCAGATAGAATGAGGGCAGTAATACCCGGATACTGCGCCACAATGGAGGGATGAATGATGAAGAAGCTGCTTTCGCTCATGTTGGCCCTGGCCGTTGCGCTTGGGCTGGCCCTGCCGGCGGCGGCCGCGGAGGAGTCCGCCGACGCGGCCCTGACCCGGGTGACTCAGGCGGTCAAGGACACCCTGGCCCTGGACACCGCGGGCTATGACCTGTTCCAGGGAGACCGCTATGAGGACGGCCTGACCGGCGTCTGGAGCCTCCGGTGGGAGGGAACGGATGGCGCACTGTCTGTGGAGGCCCTGGACGACGGCACCGTCACCGGCTACTATCTGGGGGAGAACTACACGGCCCCCAGCAGCGGGTTCCCAACCTTCCCCCAGGGGGACGCAGGGGCGGCATCTCAGGCGGCCCATGCCTTCCTGGACAGGGTGCTGACAGAGGGCGAGTCCGCGGAGTTGGGCGAACCCCGGGGCATGGACAGCCTGGGGGGTGACAGCTTTCGCTTCTCCGGGCAGCTCCTTCTGAACGGCCTGCCCTCTCCCCTGCACTACTCCGTCACCGTTCGGGCGTCGGACAACGCGGTGACCGCCTTCTCCCGGGACACGGCGGCAGGCACCTTTCTGGGGGACGTGCCCTCGCCCGGGGCGGCCGTGTCCCAGAGCCAGGCCGCCGGGCTGCTGACCGCCAATCTGGCCCTGCGGCTGGAGTACGTGCGGGAGGAGGGCAGCTCCGCCGCCGTGCTCCGCTGGCTGCCGGAGGACACCGACACCCTCTACATCGACGCCGCCACCGGCGAGACCCTCAACATGACAGAGCTGGAGGAGCTCATGGCCGGCATGGGCAACGGCGGCGGGAGCGACGCCACCACGGAGTCCCCTGCGGGCGGGGCTGAGAGCGGCCTGACCCAGGCCGAACAGGATGGGATTGCCAAACTGGAGGGGGTGCGCTCCGCCCAGGCACTGGATCAGGCCCTGCGGGCCCAGGCGGCCTACGGGCTGGAGGACTATGCCCTGGCCTCTGTCGACTATGCCCTGACGGGTGAGGGGGAGGAGGAGCAGGTGCTGTGCACCCTGTCCTACCGCCTGGCGGACGGGGAGCAGACCAGGAGCCGCACCGTCACCGTGGACGCCCGCACCGGCGAGGTGGAGTCCGTGACATCCTCGGCCCCCTGGCTGGAGGAGGGGGAGTCCCCCGCCCTGACCGTGACGGAGGCCCAGGCCAGAGCCGAGGCCTTCCTGTCGGAGTTCTGCGGGACGCGGTGGGCAGGACTCACCCTCTACGACAGCCCGGACGGCGGGGAGAGCCGCCGGCCCTATGTCACCTTCACCTACGTGCAGCAGGCCAGCGGCATCCCCTTCCCGGAGAACCGCTATACCATAGCCATCGACCTGGGGAACGGCTCCGTCTACCGCCTCCGCGCTGTCTATGACGAGGCCGTGACCTTTGCCAGCCCCGAGGGCATCGTGGATGAGGCGGCCGCCCTGGCTGCGTGGGCGGGCACCTATGACACCGTGCTGGCCTACCGGCTGGTGCCCCGCCCTCTGGACGGGGACGATCCCCTGGAGGCCAGGCTGCTGGAGCTGGGCCTCACCCACTTCTACGGCCTGCGGCTGACCTACGCCCTGGAGCGGGACGCCTACTGCCTGGGCATCGACGCCGCCACCGGGGAACCGGTCTGGCCGGTGACGGCCGACGGTGCCCTCACCTACACGGATCTGGAGGACTCCTGGGCCCGGGCGGATGTAGAGAAGCTGGCCTCTTACGGCGTAGGCTACGACGGCGGCCTCTTCCGGCCGGACAAGAGCCTGACCCAGTGGGAGCTGGTGGCCCTGCTGGCCAGCCTGGACGGCTGGCTCATCGATCCGGACAACGCCGATGCGGAGATGATGGACGGGGCCTACGCCGCCGCCTACCGTATGGGTGCCCTGACCCGGAGTGAGCGGGATGAGGACAGCCCTGTCACCCGGGGGGCGCTGGTACGCTGCCTGCTGGACTGCGCCGGCTACGGCCCGGCGGCCCGGCTGGAGGGCATCTACACCTGCGCCTATGCCGACGCGGACTCCATCCCCGCCGGCGAGCTGGGCTATGCCGCCCTGGCCCAGGGGCTGGGCCTGGTGGGCGAGTCCTACAGCGGCGCCCGCACCGCCACCCGCGGCGAGCTGGCCGCCATGCTCTGCCGCCTGCTGGAGCGGTAGAGGCAGCGCAGCCCGGCAATGACAAAAGCGCCCGCGCCGTCCATGGACGGCGCGGGCGCAGTCTGTCGAGAAAGACGGTCTATATATGCATAGGCCAGGTTGCCGGCATAACCAGATGAAAAAGCATGGGAAGGAGGGAGGGAGAGCTCTCCATCCACAGCCATTTGGCAAACTATTTAAGGTTCATGGCAGCAAATTTAAGCTTTACCCAGTTCGTCACCTGGGGCAAGCCTCTGTACTGGGTATAACGCATGGCGTGTTTTTCCTTTGCGTCGGCAAAGACCCGCTCAATGGTTTTCTGTTCTAAAAAAGGAAATAGCGCATTTCAGGCAAGAACTCGGAAAGCAACAGGAATAATGTAACAAAGAGCAGCAAAAGTAATTGAATTATTAGAGGCATGCCCATAGGGGCGTCTATGTCAGCTACATCCCTGCCGAGAAAGCGGGGTGAGCGCATGGCAGCACCAAAGCGAGTCTGGCTCTACGGGCGGATTCACCGGGGCGGAACAAGCCAAGTGCTCGACTGCCAAATGGAGCATCTGCGCGGCCGGGCAAAAGAGCAGGGATGGGTGATTACCCGCGAAATCCGAAGCGGCGTTTTCCCTGACCGGCCTGGACTACGGGAAGTCACACAGGCCGCCGCAGATGGACGGATGGATGACGTGGTCGTAAAGAGCATGACCCGGCTATGCCGCAACAGCCTGGACGCCTATGTGTATATGAAGCGTCTGCAAGAGCTCGGTGTCGGCCTGGTTTCCATAAAGGATCAAGTTATGCTGACCGCATCCTCTATTTGCTTGCAGCAATAAAAAGCGAATGGTGATACAGCATTTTTCAAATACTGTATCACCATTCGCTTTGGTGCGCGAGGCGGGACTTGAACCCGCACGTGCGTAATGCACACTAGAACCTGAATCTAGCGAGTCTGCCAATTCCACCACTCGCGCGTGAAGTTCTGAATCAGAACGAATGTTATTATATCCTATGTTTCCCCTCTTGTCAACATCTTTTTGAAAATCTTTCTTGCTTTTTTCCTGCAAAGCTTCCTTCCGCCCGTCTCTCCTCCGGCAGGACAGAAAAAGCCACCAGCCCTGTCTGTCCAGGGCTGGTGGCTCGGAAAACGCTGCGGACACGTGATCCGGTTCAGAGGCAGGCAAGCTTTACCGCTTGCCCTTGTCGTAGGGGATGCCCTCGGCCTTGGGGGCCCGGGACTTCTTGGAGGTGAAGGCCAGAACCACCAGGGTGACCAGATAGGGCAGCATCCGGTAGATATGGGGGCTGATGCCCAGCTGGGCCAGGAGGAATACCCCGTCGCCGTTGATATCGATGCTGGTGTAGGAGGCGGCGATGCACTTGAACAGGCCGAAGAGCAGGGCCGCGCCGGCGATGTTCAGGGGCTTCCAGTTGCCGAAGATCATAACGGCCAGGGCCAGGAAGCCGAAGCCGGCCACCTCGCCGGTGGAGGCGCAGTTGGCGGTGGTGAGGGCGTAGACGAAGCCGCCCATGCCCGCCAGGGCGCCGGAAATGGTGGTGCCGGCGTAGCGCATCTTATAGACGTTGATGCCCAGGGAGTCGGCGGCCTGGGGATTCTCGCCGCAGGAGCGCAGCCGCAGGCCGAAGCGGGTCTTGTAGAGCAGGATGGACAGCACCACAAAGAGGATAATGCAGATATAGGTGGCCAGGTAGGTCTTGTCGATGAAGGTGGAGCCGAAGAAGCCCATCTCATCGTTGCGGCCGTAGCCGAACATGCTCTTTTTGATCATGAACCAGCTGGCCGCGTCGCCGGTGTACATCTGAAGGGTGTTCTGGTTGGCGACAATGCGGATGAAGAACAGCACCAGGGCGGGGGCCATCAGGTTGAGGGCGGTGCCGCCGATGGTCTGGTCGGCCTTCAGGTTCACCGACGCGAAGGAGAGCAGCAGGGAGAACAGGGCGCCCAGAATGGCCGCCACCAGCATGGCCAGCAGCATGAAGCCCTGCAGGGCCAGATAGTTGTCGTTCGCCTTGGCGGCATCAAAGACGCCGGCCTGCTGGGTCAGGTTGACAAAGAGCACGCCCGCGAAGGCGCCGAAGATCATAATACCTTCCAGGGCCAGGTTGATGATGCCGCTACGCTCGGCAAATACGCCGGCCAGGGCCACGATCATCAGGGGGACGGCATAGATCAGGGTCTGCTGAATGAGGAACGTCATGCCTGCTCCCCTCCTTTCTCCGGGGTTCCATCTCCGCCGTCCGGCGGGGCCGTGCTCACCGGGGCGGGTTCCGCCGCCTTCCTGTGCTTCCGGTGGCTGCCGCTGATGGCCAGCTTGATGACCAGGGAGAAGGCGCTCAGATAGACGATGATGGAGATGATCACATCGGTGATATACTCGTTGTAGGCCGTCAGATTGGTGAGCTGGAGGCCCACGATGTCCAGCATGGACATAAAGCAGCCGGTAAAGATCACCCCGATGGGGTTGCACACCGCCAGCAGGGCCACGGGAATGCCGTTGAAGCCGGTGGCGGGCAGGCTCTGATAGGTAGACCAGAAGAACTCCGTGTTGCCCGCCAGGTAGTACAGGGAGGCTGCCGCGCCGGACAGGGCGCCGGCAATGGCCATGGACAGCACGATGTTCCGCTTGTCGGAGATGCCGGCGTACCGGGCGGCGTGGCGGTTGGCGCCGCAGGCCTTGAGCTCATAGCCCAGAGTGGTCTTGTTCATGAGGATATACATGAGGATGGCGATGACGATGGCGATGATGATGCCGCCGTTGACCTGGGAGTTGGGGAAGATCAGATCCAGGCCCATCTTGGAGGTCTCCACGCCGTTGAAGCTGGTCTTGTAGATATAGGCGGTCTTGGTGTTCTCCACGGTGTTCTGGAGGTTCTCAAACAGGCTGCCCCTGTCGAACATCCAGGTCACCAGGTTGGCGGCGATCCAGTTGGTCATGATACAGGCCAGCACCTCGTTGATGTTGAGGAAGGCCTTCACCAGGCCGGGGATGCATCCCCACACCGCGCCGGCCAGGCTGCCGCCCGCAAAGGCGATCACCCACACCAGGGGGGCGGGCACCGTCTCGGTGGGGATGGACAGGGCCAGGATCAGGGTGGCGGCGGTGCCCATCAGGTACTGCCCCGGCGCGCCGATGTTGAACAGGCCGGTCTTATAGGCCACGGCCACCGACAGTCCGGTGAGGATCAGCGGGGTGGCCCGGAAGAGCATGTTGCCGATGTTGGTGGGATTGAAGCCGAAGGTGAGCTGGCCCGCGGCGTCGCGGCCGGTGCTGAACAGGCCGCCGAACACCAGACGAACGCCCTCCCACATGGTGCCCAGGCCCATGGACGGGTTGAGCAGGCCCACCAGCACCACAATCAGCGCGCCCACGGCCATGCCGATGACAATGGAGATCAGCGAGGCCAGAACCGACTTGGTGCTGTCCTTGCCCCAGAGAATGGATAGCTTCTCCTTCATGCGCCCTCGCCCTCCTTTGTCATGCGCTTTGCGCCGGCCATGTAGAGGCCCAGCTCCTGTACGGTGGTGGCCTTGGGATCCAGCTCGCCCACGATCTCCCCCTCGTACATGACGAGGATGCGGTCGGACAGGCTCATGACCTCATCCAGCTCCAGGGAGACCAGCAGCACCGCCCTGCCCTTGTCCCGCTCAGCCACCAGCTGGCTGTGGATGTACTCAATGGCGCCCACGTCCAGGCCGCGGGTAGGCTGCACCGCCACGATCAGCGGCTTCTCCCGGTCTACCTCCCGGGCGATGATGGCCTTCTGCTGGTTGCCGCCGGACATGGAGCGGGCGACGGTCACCGGCCCCTGGCCGGAGCGCACATCGTACTGCTCAATGAGCCGGTCGGCGTACTCCCGCACGGCGGCGGGCTTGATGAAGCCCATGTGCTGGAACCGGGGCTCCCGGAACCGCTGGAGCACCAGGTTCTGCTCCAGGGTGAAGTCCAGCACCAGGCCGTGCTTGTGCCGATCCTCGGGGATGTGGCTCATATTCTCCCCTCGCTGGCGGATGGTGGCGTGGGAGATGTCATGGCCGCAGAGGGTCACGGTGCCGCCGGAGCACTTCTCCAGGCCGGTGAGGCCGTAGACCAGCTCGGTCTGGCCGTTGCCGTCGATGCCGGCGATGCACAGGATCTCCCCGGCGCGGGCCTCGAAGCTCACGTCGTGGACGGCGTCCTTCTTGTGGGTGTGGGAGGGCACGCTCAGATGCTCCACCTTCAGCACCGTCTCGCCGGGGCGGGCCTCGTCCTTCACTACCTCCAGCTGCACCGGACGGCCCACCATCATGTTGGACAGGGACTGCTTGTCCGTGTCGCAGGTGTTTACCGTACCCACATACTTGCCCTTGCGCAGCACGGTGACCCGGTCGGCCACCTCCATGATCTCGTTGAGCTTGTGGGAGATGAACAGGATGCTCTTCCCCTCTTTGGCAAACTCCTTCATGGTGGCCATCAGCTCTTCAATCTCCTGGGGGGTGAGAACTGCGGTGGGCTCGTCAAAGATCAGGATCTCGTTGTCCCGGTAGAGCATCTTGAGAATCTCCACCCGCTGCTGCATGCCCACGGTGATGTCCTCCACCTTGGCGTCCAGATCCACCTTGAGGCCGTACTTCTCCGACAGCTCCTCCACCTTTTTCCGGGCCTCCTTCTTCTGCAGGAAGCCGAATTTGGTGGTCTCGGCGCCCAGGATGATGTTGTCCAGCACGGTGAACACGTCAATCAGCTGGAAGTGCTGGTGTACCATGCCGATGCCCAGGGCCGTGGCGTCGTTGGGGTCGTTGATCTTCACAACCTGGCCGTTCTTCCGGATCTCGCCCGCCTCCGGCTGGTACAGGCCGAACAGTACGCTCATCAGGGTGGACTTGCCCGCGCCGTTCTCCCCCAGAAGGGCGTGGATCTCCCCCCGCCGGAGCTGAAGTGTGATGTCATCGTTGGCGATGATACCGGGGAACTCTTTGGTAATGTGGAGCATCTCAATGATGTTTTCCGCTTCCATAGTCCTCATCCCGCCTCCTCCGTAAAGATAATACTATTATATAATACCACTGGAAGAATTACAAGAAATTTGTCCCAATCCGCCCGCAGGCAGAAACAGGGGGAGCGCATCAGCGCTCCCCCTGTGCAAGGGACATATGGATTGGCTCAGATGATGTTCAGGTTGACGTTGCTCCAGTTGGTAGCAGTCTCGGGGTTGTCCAGGACGGTGTAGTCGTCGTCCACAACCAGGGTGCCGTCCACCATCTGCTGGTACAGAGCCTGATAGTCCTCAACGGAGAACTCCTCGAAGCGCCAGGCGTCGTCGGTGGTGGGCAGGGCAACGGCGTTGTCGGCCACGCCCAGGGAGGTGGCGGTGCCGCCGATCTCGTCCCAGGTGTCGTCATAGACATGGCCCACGGCCCACTGCACCGCGTCGGCCAGGCCCTTCATGGCGGAGGTCACGACGGTGTCGGACTCGCCGGACTGATCCACGTCCACGCCGATGACATAGCCGTCATTGGCGGAGGCGGCGGCGGAGATGGACTGGAACATGGAGCCGCCGCAGGCGAACACAATCTCGGTGCCGTTGGCGTACCAGCCGCTGATCATGGTCTGCAGCTCGGTGGAGGCGGTGAAGGTATCACCGTACTCCCAGGAGTAGTTCATGTCAACGGTGACGTTCTCCTCGGCAGCCGCGGCGTTGGCGCCCTGGACATAGCCATAGCCGAACCGGCAGCAGGCGGGGTTGGTGCCGCCGCCACCGCCGGAGAAGCCCAGCTTGGTGAAGCCGTCCTTCACGGCGGCGTAGCCGGCCAGGTAACCGGCCTGCTCCTCCTTGAAGGCGATGCCGGCCACGTTGGTCAGCACGCTGCCGCTTTCGTCACTCAGGGGATAGCCGTCCACAAAGACGAACTTGGTGTCGGGGTTGGCAATGGCGGCGCGGGTCAGGGCAGCCTCCTGCAGGTAACCGGCGCACACCACCACGTCGGCGCCGCCGTTCACGGCGGCCTGCATGGCGTCAAAGCGGTCGTCGTCGGTGGCCTCGTTGCCGTTGGCGGGCTGATAGTACTTGTAGCTCAGGTCGTTGGCGGCGGCGTACAGCTTCACGCCGTCATAGGTGCCCTGGTTGAAGGACTTGTCCTTCAGCTGGCCCACGTCGGTGACGAAAGCCACCTGATAGGTGTTGTCCGCGGAGGTCATGTTGTCGTCGATGGAATCGGGGTCGGTGGCAGCCTCACCGGCGGGCTCCTCCGTATCGGCGGGAGTGGTCTCACCCGCGGGCGCGGTGCTCTCAGGCGCGGGGGAATCACTGGTGCCCTGAGTGCCGCCGCCGCAGGCGGCCAGACCGGCCACCATGCCCAGGCACAGCAGCAGGGCAAGGAGCTTCTTTGTCTGCTTCAATGTAATCTACCTTCCTTTCGCAAAAATAGCACAGTTTGGTTCAGACATGTGATCCGCTCCGCCCTGCGCTTACGGCACCATTATACCTTATCCCCTCTCAAAGGGCAACCATCTTTTACGTAAAATCACAAATTTTTTTACAAAAGTGTTACATGCAAACAAGAGGACTGGCCCCAGGGGCCAGTCCTCTTGTTATAGATGGATGCTGTTTTCCGGGCCGACGGGCTCAATACCCGCTGGCCTGCTCTCCCTTCGCCAGCTTCACGATCCGGGAGGTGCCCAGGCGGTCGGCGCCCAGATCCAGGAAATCCTGGGCGTCCTGGAGGGTGGCGATGCCGCCGGCGGCCTTGATCTTTACGCCGGGGCCGATGTGCTGGGCAAAGAGGGCCACGTCCTCCTTGGTGGCGCCGCCGGTGGAGAAGCCGGTGGAGGTCTTGATGTAGTCCGCGCCGGACTCGCTGACCAGCTGGCACATCTTGATCTTCTCCTCCTGGGTGAGCAGGCAGGCCTCCACAATCACCTTGAGGATGCGCCCCTTGCAGGAGGCCTTGATGGTCTTGATCTCCTCCAGCACGTCGTCCCAGCGCTTGTCCTTCACCCAGCCGATGTTGATGACCATGTCGATCTCGTCGGCGCCGTTGCGGATGGCGTCCTCGGTCTCAAACACCTTCACCTCGGTGGTGGAGTAGCCGTTGGGGAAGCCGATGACGGTGCAGATCTTGAGATCGCTGCCCACGTAATCGTTGGCCTGCTTCACGTAAGAGGCGGGGATGCACACGCTGGCGCAGCCGTACTCCAGCCCCTCGTCGCAGATGGCCTTGATCTGCTCCCAGGTGCTCTCCGGCTTGAGCAGGGTGTGGTCGCAGTGGGCCAGGATGTTCTTCACGTCCATTTGAATCCTCCCTTTCGATTTCTATGGGTTATTTTACCTCAATCAGCTCGTAGGTGCGGCTGCCGATGCCGATCTTCTCACAGTGGGCCAGGCACACCCGCCAGTCGGTGTCGGGCATGCTGTTGATGAAGGGGTCGTGGTGGTCGCAGAAGCCCTCCCGGCGGAGCTGCTCGTCCAGGTGGGAGCCGGGGATGGGCTGCTGCCGCAGGCAGGCGTCGGCGCAGGCCTGATCCAGAGCCACCGGGTCGGCGGAGGCGAACATGCCCACATCGGGCAGGATGGGCACGTCGTTCTCCCCGTGGCAGTCGCAGTAGGGGGACACGTCGATGACCAGGCTGATGTGGAACTGGGGCCGGCCGTCCACCACCGCCTTGGCGTACTCCGCCATGCGGCAGCCCAGCTCCTCCATGGCCGCATCGCTGCCCGGGTGGATGGCATCGGTGTTGCACACGGCGATGCACCGGCCGCAGCCCACGCACTTGTTCCAGTTGATGGAGGCCTTCCCCTCGGCGTCGAAGGCAATAGCGTCGTGGGCGCACTGGGTGGTGCACTTGCGGCAGCCCACGCAGCGGCTGGCCTTCACCTTGGGCTTGCCCTGGGCGTGCTGCTCCATCTTCCCCCGGCGGGAGCCGCAGCCCATACCCAGGTTCTTGATGGCGCCGCCGAAGCCGGTCTGCTCGTGGCCCTTGAAGTGGGACAGGGAGATCACCACGTCCGCCTCCATGATGGCCTTACCGATCTTGGCGGTCTGGATGTACTCCGCCCCCGCCACGGGCACCTCCACGTCGTCGTTGCCCCGCAGGCCGTCGCCGATGATCACCTGGCAGCCGGTGGACAGGGGGGTGAAGCCGTTTTCATAGGCGGCGTCCAGGTGCTCCAGGGCGTTCTTCCGCCGGCCGGGGTAGAGGGTGTTGCAGTCGGTGAGGAAGGGGATGCCCCCCAGCTCCTTCACCACGTCGGCCACCGCCTTGGCGTAGTTGGGCCGCAGGAACGCCAGGTTCCCCGGCTCGCCGAAGTGCATCTTGATGGCCACCAGCTTGTGGTCAAAATCGATCTCCCCGATGCCCGCCCTGCGGATGAGCTTTTTCAGCTTGTCCAGCAGGCTCACGCCCGGACGGCACCGGAGGTCGGAGTAGTAGACCTTCGCCTGTTCTGACATGTGTGTATGCCTCCCGTGAAACAGAGTTGTTAAGCGGGTCTTATTTTATACCGCTTTCGCCCTCGCCGCAAGTGTTTTTCCGCCGGAACATCAGCAAAAATGCCGCAAAAAGCAGCAGGCTGGCGGCCAGCACCGCGCGCCGGCCCCACGCCCCGCTGCACCAGGCCCCCAGGGCCGCTCCGGCGCAGAAGAACACGATGATGCCGTAATACCGCCCCGCCCGGCGGAGGTCTTCCCGCTCCCCGGTGAGCCAGCCGCGGTAGAGGGCCTCGGTGCCGCTGCGCAGGTTGCCGGTGCACATGGTGGTGGCAAAGGCGCTGCCCGCCACCTTCCGGAAGCTCTGCACCTGGACGGCGCACACATAGGACACCAGCACGTTGGCCCCGCTGTCCGCCCACCCGGGCAGAAGGGCCACCGCCACCAGCAGGATCATCTCCGCCGCCACGGTGAGCTGCCGCCAGTGGAGCCGCTCCCACCTGCCGCAGCGGGCGTGCACCAGCTCGGCGGTCAGCACCCCGGCGGCAAAGGCCAGGATGGGCACCAGGTAGTGGCCCGCGCCGGCCCAGTCCCCCTCCATCAGCCGCACGCCCAACAAGACGATGTTGCCGGTCTGGGCGTTGGCGAACACCCCGCCCCGCACCAGGTAGGTGTAGGCGTCCAGAAAGCCGCCGGCCAGGGCCAGGACGGCCCCCAGCCGGAAGCTCTCCGACATCTGCCGGGTTTCCATCTGCTCCATCCGCCTCCTCCTTTCTCCCGCGAAACAGCCTCGCAGAGTTTTGCCGCCCGCAGGCGGCAAAATCAGATGGAATCCGTCCTTTTCAAGGACATGTGCCTTGAAAAGGACTCTTCTCGCGTGGGAAGCCGGGACAATTGCCCCGCAATCGAGCGGCTTCCCACGCGCAGCTCCTCCTCAAACAAGAGGATGGGGCCTTGGATAAGGCCCCATCCTCTTGTTTGACTAAAAGGGCAGGTTCAGCCCGCCGGTGAGCTGCTGCATGGAGGAGGCGGAGTCGCTCTCCGCCGCCCGCAGGGCCTCGTTCACCGCCGCCACGATCATGTCCTGGAGCATCTCCACGTCCTCCGGATCCACGGCGTCGGGGTCGATGACGACCTCCTTGACCTCCCGCTTGCCGGTGACGGTGGCGGACACCACGCCGCCCCCCGCCGCGGCGGTATAGGTCTTGTTCTCCAGCTCCTGCTGCATCTTCATCATGTCCTGCTGCATCTTCTGAACCTGTTTCATCATGTTCATGTTCATGCCGCCGCCGAAGCCGCCCATGCCGCGGCTGTTGAATCCCTTTGCCATCGGTCGCACTCCTTTTATTCCTGAATAATAATGTTGTCAAACTGCCTGCCGAAGGCCAGCAGATCGTCCAAGTTGTCGTGTTCCGCCGGGGCCGGGGCCGCCTGGCCCGCCTGCGGCGGCGGGGCCTTGCCCACCTTCACCGCGCAGCGCACCTCCCCGCCGGTCTGGGCCGAGGCCAGCCGCCCCAGCTCCTCCAGAATGTGGGGGCCGCCCACCATGGTCTTGGTGAACTCGTCCTTCACCCACAGGGTGAGCACGCCCCCCTCCAGTCGCCCCTCCACCGCAGAGGGGTTGCACAGGAAGGGGTAGACCGCCGGGAACTTCTTCCGCACCGCCGCCACCAGCCCGGGCCAGAGATCCGGCTGGGCGGCGGGAGTGCCGCCGGACGCGGGCTGCCCTCGATCGGGCGCACCGCCAGTCGCAGCCCGGCCCGCTGGCTCCGCAGAGATCGCAGGCGCCTCGGGCTCGTAGCCCACCGGCTCGCCCGGTTCGTCGGGCAGGGGCGGCCGCTCCTCCTCCCAGGGGGGGCGATCCTCCTCCCTGGCTGGGGCGGACGGAGCCGCCGCAGGGGGCGGCGCCTGGGTCTGGGCCGGGGCCGGCCGCTTCAGGGGCTTCTCCGGCACCGCGCAGGCGGCGGGGATGCCCCCCGCCAGAAGCTCCTCCACCCGGCTCAGCCGGGCGTTGAGGGCCGCCGTGCTCTCGTCCAGCGCCGGGTCGCACAGGCGGATCAGGCACAGCTCCGCATCGGTGCGTCGGCTGCCGCTGCGGGCCAGATCCGCGATGGTGGTCTGGAGCAGGCCCAGCATCTGCACCAGCCGGACGGTCTGAAACTGGTTGGACAGGCGGCGCATGGTGGTCTCGTCATAGCCGCCGGTGAGCAGGGCCGCGCCCCCCTGGGGGGCGGTCTTGCGCACCAGGAGATCCCGAGTGAGGGCGGACAGCTCCCCCAGCAGGCTCCCCACGTCCTTGCCCGCGCTGTACAGCCGGGCCAGGGTCTCCAGGGCGCCGGCGGTGTCGCCGCCGCCGATGTGCTCCATCAGGCCGGCGGTCTCCAGGTTGCCCGCCAAACCCAGAGCGTCCAGCACCTCCTGCTCCCCGATGGGGCGGTCGGGCCCGGCGCACTGATCCAGCAGGGACAGGGCGTCCCGCAGGCCGCCGTCGGCCAGCCGGGCCAGCAGCTCCGCCGCATCCCCCCGCAGCTCCATCCCCTCCTGCCGGGCCACGTAGGCCAGGCGGGCGGCGATGTCGCCGGTGGAGATGCGCTTGAAGGAGAACTGCTGGCACCGGGACTTGATGGTGGCCGGCACCTTGTGCAGCTCGGTGGTGGCCAGGATGAACATCAGGTGCTCCGGCGGCTCCTCCAGGATCTTCAGCAGGGCGTTGAAGGCGGCGGTGGACAGCATGTGAACCTCGTCCACGATGTACACCCGCTTGCGCACGGCGGCGGGGGTGTACACCGCCTCGTCCCGCAGGGCCCGAACCTGATCCACGCCGTTGTTGGAGGCGGCGTCCAGCTCCAGCACGTCCAGGATGGAGCCGCTCTCAATGCCCAGGCAGGAGGGACAGGCGTTGCAGGGGTTGCCGTCCACCGGGTGCTCGCAGTTCACCGCCCGGGCCAGGATCTTGGCGCAGGTGGTCTTGCCGGTGCCCCGGGTGCCGGTGAAGAGATAGGCGTGGCTCAGACGGCCGGTGGCCACCTGCCGCTTGAGCGTCTCGGTAATATGGGCCTGGCCCACCACATCGTCAAAGGTGCGGGGCCGCCATTTGCGGTACAGGGCCTGGTACAAGCCGGTCACCTCACATACAAATGAAAAAAATGGAGAGGGGCGGAGGATGCGGAAACGCCGCGTCGCTTCGCCCCTCTCCCGCCGCGTCCGGCGCGTGGCAAGACCGCACACCGGCCTTTGGAGACTGCGCTATGCCCGTTACCCAGGCAGCCGGCTCAGGAGCGGGAACCCCGCGGCACAGGTCGCGGTCCGCTTAGTGCTGCTCGGTTCCCCGCCTGACACGGTTCACGGTGCGGCCTTGCGCGGGACCGATCCATCATCGCTGCTTACCTGGGTCAGACGGCACAACGCAGTTCCGGGGGCCGGGATTCATCCCTGCTGTAGCGGGTTGCAGGTACAGGGCACCGCTAACTCCCCGACTAGTGCGGCCTTGCCGCGGGCCGGGCGCATTCGCGCCGTCCCCGGAAGGCTGGTTTTATTATCATACATCATTTTCGCCCGATTATCAATCCTGTTTTTTGATTTTCTGAAATCCGCAGGGGAACGGGCGGGCCCTCCCCCGCCCCGCAAGACAGGAGGGGAGCGCCGCCCCGGGGCGGCACTCCCCTCCTCAGGATTCACTGTTACGCGTCCGTAGACTCGGGCGCAATGCCCGCCCGCTCCTGGGCGATATTGAGGGCGTGGTCGCCGATGCGCTCAAAGTCGGTGAGTAGCTCGGAGAAGATGATGCACGCCTCATCGGAGCAGGAGCCCTGCCGCATACGCTCCAGCTGCTTGCGGCGGAACTCGTCGGTCATGTCGTCGATGCGCTGCTCCATGGCGGAGACCTTGGTCAGCCACTCGGTGGGCTGGATGCCCTCCTGCTCCAGCAGCTCCAGGGTGTCCAGGCAGACCTGCTCCATGGCGCGGATCTCGTCCTGGGCCTCCTCGGAAAAGCGGATGTGCTTGTCCGCCAGCTTCTGGGTGTACTCACAGATGTTCATGGCGTGGTCGCCGATGCGCTCAATGTTGCCGGTGATCTTAAAATAGGAGCTCATGGCGGAGGAGTCCTTGGCGTTGGTCTCCCGCACCATGCCCTTGGAGATGTACTGGGAGATCTCCTTGTTCAGGAAGTCGATGTACTCCTCGGTGGCCTGGGCCTTCTCCACCTCCTTGGGATCCCGCTCCAGCACTGCCTGGAAGGCCGTGGCGATGTTGTCCTTGGCCATGCCCAGCATGCGGTTGAGCTCCTGGCGCAGCTGGGTCAGGTACATGGCGGACAGGCCGATGGGGTGCTCCTGCTTGGTGCGGGCCGGCTCGGGCACCAGGAAGGCCAGGTGCATGCCCTCCTTCTGATCCTCCTCCCGGTCGGGCAGGATGCGCATGGCCAGCTTCACCAGCAGCCCGCCGCAGGGCAGCAGGAGCAGGGTGGTGACCACGTTGAAGAGGGTGTGCATGTTGGCGATCTGCGCCGCCGGGTTGTCGGTCAGGGACTGCATGAAGGGCACCAGAGGGGTCACCTGGCACAGGATGGTGAACAGGACGGTGCCGATGATGTTGAAGGACAGATGCACCACGGTGGTGCGCTTGGCATTGCGGCTGGTGCCGATGGCGGCCAGCACGGCAGTGATGCAGGTGCCGATGTTCTGGCCGAAGAGGACATAGACCGAGGTGTCCAGGCCCACCACGCCGCTGACCGCCAGGGCCTGCAGGATGCCCACGGAGGCGGAGGAGGACTGGATGATGGCGGTAAAGATGGCGCCTACGGCGATGCCCACCAGGGGGTTGGAGAAGGTGCTCACCATGTTCACAAAGGCGGGCATCTCACGCAGGGGCTCCATGGAGGTGCCCATCATCTCCATGCCGATGAAGAGCACGCCCAGGCCCGCCAGAATGCTGCCGTAGTGGTGGAGCTGGGGCTTTTTCAGGAAGACGATCATCGCCACGCCCACAAACGCGAACAGGGGGGCAATGGCGCCCACATCCAGGGCGATGAGCTGGCCGGTGATGGTGGTGCCGATGTTGGCGCCCATAATGACCCACACGGCCTGCTTCAGGGACATCATGCCGGAGTTGACGAAGCCCACCACCATGACGGTGGTGGCGGAGGAGGACTGGATTACCGCAGTGATGACGGCGCCCACGGCCACACCCAGGATGCGGTTGGAGGTCAGCCGCTCCAGGATGCCCTTCATCCGGTTGCCGGCCGCGGCCTCCAGGCCGGAGCTCATCATCTGCATGCCGTAGAGGAACAGGGCAAGGCCGCCCAGCAGCCCGAGCACGATACTCGCGTTCATATTTCATTCCCTCGTCTTTACATTCTTTTTTCAGATCCTTTACAATTTCCAGACTAAGTATATCGAATGTAAATTACCCCGTCAATGAGAATTTACGTGAATTTTACAAAATCCCCCTCCCCCTTTCCCGTCAAATCGCCGTCCTTCGCCGGCAGGCAATCTTTTCCCTTGACAAAGCCTGCCCGGTCGGATAAAATAATTGAAACAGCATCCCCAAAACAGGTGATGATGGGAAGAAGGCGCGGCCCCTCCCGGGCAGAGAGCCGGTGGTTGGTGCAAACCGGTGCGGGAGACCGCGCGCATCCTGATCCCGGAGCCGTCCGCCTGAACCGCAAGCAGTAGGGCGGGCCGTCACGGCCACGTTACCGGCCGCGGCCTTGTTGGAGGCCATGAGCGCCGCATGGGCAACCGGCGGCGGAAGCAGGGTGGTACCGCGTAAACATACGCCCCTGACCAGATGATTGGTCAGGGGCGTTTTTTCGTACCCTGACCCCGAGAACAGGAGGAATCTGCATGAAGCCCGCACAGGAAAAGTACATCCCCTTCGTCCCCCTCAAGATGGAAAAGCGCGCCTGGCCCGACAAGCAGCTGATGGCGCCCCCCATCTGGTGCTCGGTAGATCTCCGGGACGGCAACCAGGCGCTGATTGACCCCATGAACGTGGAGGAAAAGCTGGAGCTGTTCCACACCCTGGTGGACATCGGCGTGAAGGAGATCGAGGTGGGGTTCCCCTCCGCCTCGGAGACGGAGTATGAGTTTCTCCGGGCCCTCATCGACGGGAACCACATCCCCGACGACGTGACCATCCAGGTGCTGGTGCAGGCCAGAGAGCACCTGATCCGCAAGACCTTTGAGGCCATTGACGGCGCCAGGCACGTGATCTTCCACTTCTACAACTCCACCTCCACCCTCCAGCGGAAGGTGGTGTTCCACACCGACGTGGAGGGGGTCAAGAAGATCGCCGTGGACGCCGCCCACCTGATCCGGGAGCTGAGCCAGCCCGCCATCGACGCGGGCATGGATCTCCGGTACGAGTACTCCCCCGAGTCCTTCATGGGCACGGAGATGGACGCAGCGGTGGAGATCTGCCAGGCGGTGATCGAGGCCCTCCACGCCACGCCGGAGCACAAGGTGATCCTCAACCTGCCCACCACGGTGGAGAACTGCATGCCCAACTACTTCGCCGACGAGATCGAGTACTTCATCTCCAAGCTGCCCAGCCGGGAGAGCGCCATCATCTCCCTGCACCCCCACAACGACCGGGGCGAGGGCGTGGCCACCGCCGAGCTGGGCCAGCTGGCCGGAGCGGAGCGGGTGGAGGCCACCCTGTTCGGCAACGGCGAGCGCACCGGCAACGTGGACATGGTGACCCTGGCTCTGAACCTGTACACCCAGGGGGTGGATCCGGGCCTGGACTTCTCCAACATCAACAAGATCCGGGACGTGTACGAGAAGGTCACCAAGATGAAGATCGGCGAGCGGCAGCCCTACGTGGGCGAGCTGGTGTTCACCGCCTTCTCCGGCTCCCACCAGGACGCCATCAACAAGGGCGTGCGCTACATGGAGGAGAGCGGCAGCGACTACTGGGAGGTGCCCTACCTGCCCATCGACCCGGCGGACGTGGGGCGGCAGTATGAGCCCATCATCCGCATCAACTCCCAGTCGGGCAAGGGCGGTGCGGCCTTCGTCATGCAGCACTCCTTCGGCTTTGACCTGCCCAAGGCCATGCACCCCGAGTTCGGCCACATCGTCCAGGTGGAGACCGACCGGGTGGGCAAGGAGCTCAAGCCCGAGGCCATCTACGACCTGTTCAAGACCCACTATATTGACGCGGTGAAGCCCTACGAGCTGGTGCGCCACTCCTTCGCCGAGTTCACCGACGAGGAGGGCCACTCCCACGTCACCTTTGCCGGCACCCTCCGCCACACCGACACCGTGTTCCAGGTGCAGGGCTCCGGCAACGGCCCCATCGACGCCTTCTTCAACGCCATCCACGGCCAGAAGATGGATCGCTTTACCTTTATCGACTACAGCGAACACGCCATCAAGCAGGGCTCCGACTCCCAGGCCGTGTCCTATATCCACCTGCAGGATCAGAACGGCAAGGACTGGTTCGGCGTGGGCATGAGCCACAACATCAACCTGGCCCCCCTGAAGGGTATCCTCTCCGCCATCAACCGGGCGGTGAACCACGACGCCGAGTGAGCCAATTCCCGGCTTGCGTCCCGGCGGCAAATCCGTTATAATATGGTGGCAACTATGTAAGAGAGGACGCGGACGGCTATGGAAGACCAGCGCGAGGCCCTGCTCCGGCAGATCTGGGCGGCCCAGGACGAGGCCTACGACCTGATGTATGAATATGACTCCCTCCCCCACCAGTACGGGGAAAATACCCTCTACCAGTCGGAGGCCCAGATCATCGACCTGATCGGCGAACACCCGGAGATCACCGTCACCGAGCTGGCCGCCATCCTGAAAAAAACCCCCAGCGCCTGCTCCCAGATCGTGCGGAAGCTGCGGGCTAAGGGCTGGGTGGAGCAGGTGCGCAACGCGGAGAACAACCGGATTTTCAACCTCTATCTCACCGACAGCGGCCAGCGGGTCTACCAGGATCACACGGCGTTCAACCAGTCCTGCCAGGCGGCCACCTTCCGGATGCTGGAGACCTTCTCCACCCAGGAGCTGGAGCACCACCTGCTGGTGCAGCGGAAGCTGAACGAGGCGTATCAGGACGATGTCCGGAACAGCAAACAGCATAACCAATAGCCAACGGAGGCGCGGCGAAGGCCGCGCCTCCGTTTTGTCTTGTCGAATCCGACAAAATGGCTGTCCCGATTTTGTGCGCAGTATAGAATTGTGCGGATTAAATAAAAGTCCTCTTGGCTTCCCCGTCCATCGCGATATTATTATCACAGTTAATGATTAAGTTATTTAATCATGTAGTAAATAAAAAATTATTGCAAACACATGTAAGAAAAGGAGGAATTTTCGTGGAGGAGAAAGGAAAAAAGCTGGGCCTATTTAATTTAATAGGTCTTTGCGTGGGCAGTGCAATCGGTACCGGCATTTTCATCATGATGGGGTCTGGCATCGCCTATACCGGCCGCTCCATCGTTCTGGTTTGCGGCATCGGCTGTATTTACATGCTGCTTGCATTCTGGTATTCCTTGGCGTTCGGCTCCATGTTTGTGCTTCCTGGCGGCGATTACGACGTACGAAGCATGGTTTTCGGGCCAGTGCTTTCCGGTGTCTCCGCCTGGCTGCAAATCGCTTCCGCTTTCGTACTTGCCGGTCATTCCATGGCAATCACCGAATTTGCCGCAATGTTGTGGCCGCAGATCAGAGCATACGAAAATCTTTTTGCTGTTCTCGTACTGACGCTCGGCTTTTTGTGCACGATCCGGGGCTCTAAAGTCCTGACCGTGATTCAGAATCTGGTTACCGTCACCCTGATCATTGCGCTCGTGCTGTTCCTGGTCTATGGTGTTCCCCAGGTTAATCCCACCGAGTTCTTCTCCAATGCAGACGGCGGGTTCTGGCATGGCGGAATCGGCGGGTTCTTCACTGCACTGTCTGTCATGTCCTTCGCCTGTATGGGCACCTCGGCCATGACTTCAATGGGGCCCGTCACCAAAAAACCGAAGCGCACCATCCCCTTGGCATCCATTCTTGCCACATTGGCCGTTGCCGTTGTCTATGCCTTGATGGCTTATGTGGCATCCGGCATCCTTCCCTATGAGCAGATCGCCGGTCAGAATATCAGTGTTACTGCCCAAGTGATTATGCCAACCGGGCCGTATATTTTCTTTGTCGCAGGCGGCGGCATCTTCGCAGTTGCGTCCACCATGCTCAGCGTGATCGCCACCTTCCGCTACCCCATTCAGCGCGTGGCAGAAGACGGTTGGATCCCTTCCGCTTTTACAAAGACCACCAAGGGCGGCTATCCCTGGGTTATGTACCTCGTCCTGTACATCGTGAGCCTGATTCCTCTGGTCACTGGGCTGGACATCGAGGGCGTTGTGGGCAATGTTATGATTCCTACGATGGTTCTTAATGCGGTTATCAACTTCTATTGTATCAAGCTCCCCAAATTGTACCCTGAACAGTGGGAAAAGAGAGGTATCCGCTTCCCGGTCTGGCTGTGGAATATTCTCTCCGTTGCCGGCGGCGTATTCGCCCTGATGATCATCTATAATCTCTTTATCAGCCTCGATACCAATGCGGCAATTCTCTGTGTAAGTGAGCTGGTCGTCGTCTTTGTTCTGTCGATCCTCTCTCTGAAGAAGAAGTGGGTTACTCCCGAGTTGCTGAAAGAGCGGAAAGAGGCTACAATTAAGAAAGCCATCATGGACACTGACGAATGAAAGGGGATATTCCATCATGAAATACGATTTTACTTCTATTATTGACCGCCGCGGCAAAGACGCCAAGGCGGTGGAGGGGATCGGACACAAGGTGTGGGGCAACGAGCCCGACGCCCCCAAGGACGGCTTCGACCCCATCCCGATGTGGGTGGCCGATATGAACTTTGCCACCTGTCCCTCCGTCCCCGCCGCTATCATTGAGCGGGCCAAGCACCCTCTTTATGGCTATTTTTCCGCTTCGGATGTTTATTACGAAAAGATCATCCAGTGGCAGACCGAGCGCAACGGCTTCCGGGATCTGAAACGGGAGTATATCGGCTACGAGAACGGCGTCCACGGCTGTGTCACCAGCGCGGTGCAGACCCTGACCGCCCCCGGCGACAAGGTTTTGCTTCACAGCCCCACCTATGTGGGCATCGCCGCCGACGTGGAATACTTGGGCCGCACCTCGGTGTACAGCCCTCTGAAAAAGGATGAAAACGGCGTGTGGCGCATGGACTACGAGGACATGGACGCCAAGCTGAAAGCCAACAACATCCACCTGGCAATCTTCTGCTCCCCCCACAACCCCGCCGGGCGGGTGTGGGAGCGCTGGGAGCTGGAGAAGGCCATGGAGATCTTTGAGGCCAACCAGTGCTTCGTGATCAGCGATGAGATCTGGGCCGACATCACCTATACCGGCCACCAGCACACCCCCACCCTTATGGTCAACGACTGGGCCAGGGAGCACACCGTGGCGGTGTACGCCCCCTCCAAGACCTTCAACCTGGCGGGTCTGATCGGCAGCTATCACATCATCTATAACAAATATCTGCGCGACCGGGTCACCGCCCACGGCGACGCCACCCACTACAACGAGATGAACGTGCTGTCCATGCACGCCCTGATCGGGGCCTATTCCGACGAGGGCAGAGAGTGGGTCTCCGAACTTCTTCAGGTGCTGGAGGGCAACTGCAAATACGCCTGTGACCACATCCGGCAGCACTACGACGGCGTGGACGTGTCCATGCCCCAGGGCACCTACATGCTCTTCCTGGATCTGACGGACTACTGCCGGCGCACCGGCAAGACCCTGGATCAGGTCATCAAGGCCGGCTGGGATGTGGGCGTGGCTTGGCAGGACGGCCGGGCGTTCCACGGCCCCTGCCACATCCGCATGAACCTGGCCTCTCCCCTCTCCCGCATCCAGGAGGCCTTTGACCGGCTGGACAAGTACGTATTCAACGCATAAGCGCAAAAACGGAGCCGGTTCCCGCTGGGAACCGGCTCCGCGCTTTTTCCGTTTACTGCACGCCCACTTCGTGGAAGAAGCGGTCGTGGATGACCTGGGCCGCCCGGTCGGCCTCGCTGAGATCCACCAGCACGGAGATCTTGATCTCGCTGGTGGCGATCATGTGGATGTTGATGGCCGCGTTGTACAGGGCCTCGAACATCTTGGCGGCCACGCCGGGGTTGTGGATCATACCCGCGCCCACGATGGACACCTTGGCGATGGCGTCGTTCACGTCCACATGGTCGAAGCCCAGGGCCTCCTTCCGGGCCTCCAGGGCCTGCTTGGCCCGCTCCATGTCCTGCTTGCCCACGGTGAAGCTGATGTCCTTGGTGTTGTGGCGGCCGATGGACTGGAGAATGATGTCCACGTTCACGTTCTCCTTGGCCATGAGGGAGAAGATCTTGAAGGCGATGCCGGGCTCGTCGGGCAGGCCCACCACGGCCAGCCGGGCCACGTTCTTGTCGCAGGCAACGCCGCTGACATGCAGTTTTTCCATGGTTTTCGCAACCTCCTTGACTTTGGTGCCGGGCTTGCCGGAAAAGCTGGAGAGCACCTCCAGATTGACGCCGTAGCGCTTGGCCATCTCCACCGAGCGGTTGTGGAGCACCTGGGCCCCCAGGGTGGCCAGCTCCAGCATCTCGTCGTAGGTGATCTCCTCCAGCATCCGCGCCCCCGTCACGTGGCGGGGGTCGGCGGTATAGACGCCGTCCACGTCGGTGAAGATCTGGCACAAATCCGCCTGGAGCACCGCGGCCAGGGCCACCGCCGAGGTGTCCGAGCCGCCCCGACCCAGGGTGGTGATGTCGTCGTACTTGTTGATGCCCTGGAAGCCGGTGACGATGACGATGGTGTTCTTGTCAAGCTCGGTGAGCACCCGCTCCACGTCCACCCGCTTGATGCGGGCGTCGCCGTAGGCCGAGTTGGTGCGGAAGCCCGCCTGCCACCCGGTCAGAGAGATCACCGGATAGCCCATGGCCTCGATGGCCATGGCGCACAGGGAGCAGGAGATCTGCTCCCCCGTGGACAGCAGCATATCCATCTCCCGCTTGGAGGCGTTGGGGTTGATCTCCGCCGCCTTGGCGATGAGATCGTCGGTGGTGTCCCCTTGGGCGGAGAGCACCGCCACCACCTTATGGCCCCGGCGGTAGGTCTCAGTGATGATGCGGGCCACGTTGCGGATGCGGTCGGCGTCCGCAACCGAGCTCCCGCCGAATTTCTGTACAATCAGTCCCATTGGTATATGTACCCCCTACAAAGGAAAAAGTCAGGACAGGCCGGGGCAGGGCGCCCCAGGCCATCCTATGCCCTCAGTCCAGCAGCCGGAACACGGACAGAGGCTCCGCCCCCGCCAGCTTGCCGTCCAGCTCCGGGCGGGTCATGGGGCCGGTGAGGAGGGCGAACTCGCCCGCCGGGGCGTCCGCCCGCGCCAGCAGCCTGGCCCCGGGCAGGGCGGCCTGCACGGCCCCGGCATCCCCGGAGCCCCGGACGTACCAGGCGGAGGCCAGGCCGTCGGGGGACACGGTGGTGTCCTCGCCGCCCTCGGCCCAGAACACCCGCTTCTTCTCATCCCGGTGCTTGGCCGCGTCGATCACATCGGCCACCACGGCGGAGGCGGTGGGCAGCTTGCCCGCCCCCCGGCCGTAGAACATCACGTCGCCGATGGCGTTGCCCTTCACGGCGATGGCGTTGAACACGTCCTCCACCCCGGCCAGGGGGTTCTCCACGTCCACCAGGTGGGGGGACACATAGGCGCACACCCTGCCGTCGGCCTGCCGGATGGCCCGGCCCAGCAGCTTGAGCTTCTTCCCGCAGGCTTCCGCCCAGGCCACGTCGGACAGGGTGACGCCAGCGATGCCCTCGGCGGGCACCTGACGGGGATAGATATGCCGCCCGAAGGCCAGGGAGGCCAGAATGCAGATCTTGCGGCAGGCGTCGTGTCCCTCGATGTCGGCGGTGGGATCCTGCTCGGCATAGCCGTTGGCCTGGGCCTCCTTCAGCGCCGCGTCAAAGCTCAGCCCGCCCCTGATCATCCGGGTGAGGATATAGTTCGTCGTGCCGTTGAGGATGCCGGTGATCTCCTCGATCTCGTTGGCCGCCAGGCACTGGTTCAAAGGCCGCAGAATGGGGATGCCGCCGCCCACGCTGGCCTCGAACAGATAGCTGACCCCCTGCTCCGCCGCCAGGGCCAGCAGCTCACAGCCGTGCTCCGCCACCAGCTCCTTGTTGGAGGTGACCACGCTCTTGCCCGCCCGCAGCGCCCGGCGGGTGAAGTCCAGGGCCGCCTTGGCCCCGCCGATGGTCTCCACCACGATGGACACCTCGGGGTCGTTCTCGATCACCGAGAAGTCGTGAACCACCTTGTCGGCAAAGGGGCTGTCGGGGAAGTCCCGCACATCCAGGATGTATTTCAGGCGGATCAGATCGTCCACCTTCTGATCAATATGGGGGCCGTTGGTGGCCAGCACCTCGGCCACGCCGGAGCCCACCACGCCAAAGCCCAGAATTGCCACGTTCACCATACTCTGTCTCTCCTCCTCACATCCGGGCACTCAACCCGCCAGAATCTCACAGCGCAGCACGCCCTCCATCCGCAGGGCCCGCTCCATCAGCTCCTCCACCGGCAGGGACAGGCCGGAGGTCTCCGCCCCCACCGTCACCGCCGCGCAGCCGTTGGCCGGGATGGACTGGTTGATGGTGAGAATATTTCCGCCCGTCTGGGCAAAGATATTCAGGACGGCGGACAATACCCCCGGTTCGTCCTTCAGCAGGAACTGAAAGGTGACGATCCGCCCGTGGAGCATGTCGTTGAAGGGCCGCACCGCGTCCTTGTACTTGTAAAAGGCGCTGCGGCTGATGCCCACCTGCTGGGCCGCCTGGTGGACGGTCTCGGCCTCGCCGGTCTCCAGGAGCCGCTTGGCCTCCGCCACCTTCAGGAAAATCTCGGGCAGCGCGCCGGCCTCCACAATAAAATAGCCCGGCGTTTTTCCCATACTATGCACCTCCCGCTTTATGTGTCCACAGCGGAAGGCCATTTGTTTTCCGCTTGTGGTCTATTGTAGCACATCCACCCGCCCCGCCGCAAGGGCCAACCTCCGCCAATCCCGCCGATTTCTTCCAGATCTGTCCGCGCTTTTTTGTGGAATCCTACATATTCTCGGGGAAGGGGGCGTCTTTTTGCCGGAAAACAGGCACCTGCGCTTCCTGCTCCGCCTCCTCTACGCCGCCCTGGCCCTGGCCGGGCTGTGGCTGTGCGTCCGCTTCCTGCTGCCCTGGCTGCTCCCCTTTCTGCTGGCCTGGGGGCTGGCCGCCCTGCTGGAGCCCGCCGTGGGCCTTCTCATGCGGCGGCTCCGCCTGCCCCGGTGGGGGGCCGCCGCCCTGTGTACCGCCGCGCTGGCCGCCGCCCTGCTGGGCCTGCTGGCCCTGGCCCTTTGGCGGGCCTGGTATGAGCTGACCCGGCTGGTGGCCCGCCTGCCCGTGCTGCTCTCCGGGCTTCCCGCCCTGGCGGAGGAGCTGGAGGGGTGGGCCTACCGCTTCCTGGTGGCCCTGCCCCTCCCCCTCCAGGACGCCGCCCGGGAGGGGCTGGAGAACCTGGCCCGCCAGGGGGCCGCCCTGCCCGGCCGGCTCTCCCAGGCCCTGGCGGAGGGGGCCGCCGGACTGGCCGCCGCCCTTCCCTCCGCCGCCCTCTTTCTCTTTACCACCCTCCTGGCCGCCTATTTTACCAGCGCAGGCCGCCCCTCCCTGCGCGCCTCCCTCCGGCGGCTGATGCCCGGCACCTGGCAGGAGCGGCTGGGCCGGGTGTCCGGCGGCCTGAAAACGGCCTTCGGCGGCTGGCTCAGGGCCCAGGGGCTGCTGATGCTGCTCACCTTCGGGGAGCTGGCTCTGGGCTTTCTCCTGCTGCGGGTGGAGCCCGCCCTGCTGCTGGCTGGGCTCACCGCCCTGGTGGACGCCCTGCCCGTCTTTGGGGTGGGGACGGTGCTGCTCCCCTGGGGGGCCGCCGCCCTGCTGTTGGGAGATGTTCGGCTGGGCCTGGGGCTGCTGCTCCTCTACGGAGTTGTCACCCTGGTGCGCAGCCTGCTGGAGCCCAGGCTGGTGGGGAAACGGGTGGGGCTGCCGCCCCTGGCCGCCCTGGCCTGCATGTATGTGGGCTTCCGGGCCTTCGGCGTGGTCGGCATGGTGCTTGCCCCCCTGGCCGGGGTGCTGGCCCGGCAGCTGTGGGCCTCCGGCGTGCTGCGCGGGCTCTTCTCCCGGCTGTAAACAGGGGCCGCCGGCATACGCCGGCGGCCCCTCTGTGTCGCTCCGGTTTCACTTGTAGAGCATCAGCACAATGCCCGCGATGATCAGCACCACGCCGCCCACCTTGGTTCCCATTTTGGAGCGCATCCGGCGGAATACCTTCCGGAGCATGTCCAGGGGGATGAGCAGGAACAGGACGCCTACAATAATCAGCAATACCCCCACGGAGAACAGGCCACCCATTTCTTCACCGCCATTCTGTGTGTACTGCTCTGATTGTACCAGCTTCCCCGCCATTTTGCAAGCCGGGCCGCCATTTCATCTTGCCTTTTTCCCGGGCGTCTGATAGGATCAGAGCAGAAAAGGTTGCTGCTGCAACGGGGAGGATACGATGCAGGCCTATCTGGGTGCGCTGCGCCGGGCGGCGCTGTTTCGCGGCATGGAGGATGAACAGATTCTGACGGCGGTGGACTGCCTGGGCGGTCAGCTGCGGCGCTATCAAAAGGGGGCCGCGGTGCTGCGCGCCGGTGAGCCCGCCACCCATCTGGGGGTGGTGCTCACCGGTCAGGTGCAGGTGAGCCGGGCCAGGGCCGACGGCCAGCGGGTGGTCATGGGCAGCGTGGGGCCCGGCGGCCTGTTTGCCGAGTCCTATGCCTGTGCCCGGGCGGAGAGCCTGCCGGTGACCGTCACGGCGGAGGCCGAGGCGGCGGTGCTTCTGCTGGACTGCCGGCGCATCTCCTCCCCCTGCTCCGCCGCCTGCGGCTGCCACGCCAGGCTGATTGCCAACCTGCTGGCCGTGCTGGCGGAGAAGAACCTCCATCTGGCGGGCAAGCTGAACCACCTGTCCGGCCGCACCATCCGGGAGCGGCTGCTGGCCTATCTGGAGGAGCTGTCCGACCGGACGGGGCGGCACATCGTCACCGTCCCCTTTGACCGGCAGGCCCTGGCCGACTACCTGTGCGTGGATCGCAGCGCCCTGTCCCGCACCATCGGCGCCCTCCAGCGGGAGGGCGTGCTCACCGCAGACCGGGCCCGCTTCACCCTTCACAACATCTCTCCATCAGGAGGCGCGTAATATGGGCAAGTACATTCTGGCCCTGGATCAGGGCACCACCAGCTCCCGGGCCATTCTCTTCGACCGGGAGCAGAACATCCTGGGGGTGAGCCAGCGGGAGCTGGCGCAGCACT
>DGYMJ06203__coassemble_333_pt1 | contig 43760 bp, 42 predicted proteins | sample DGYMJ06203__metabat2_low_PE_040 | metagenome-assembled genome bin DGYMJ06203 | reverse complement strand
GCCGTTTATAAAGCCCTGGCACTCCATAGCCACCCCGTAGCTGTCCACGTCCACATCGTCGCCCACAGCGCCCACCAGGGCGCGGCGGGTGTGTTCTGTCTCATTCCTGCGCCGGTAGTAGTCGCACAGGCTGGGGCCGTCCGACTCCTCGCTGCTGGCGGCATGGTATAGCGCGGTCAGTAAGTCATCATCCATCTGCTAGGCTCCTTTCCTCTGCGTCATGGAAGCCCTGCTTCCAGGCGGTTATGATCCACCGGCGGCATACTCGGAGAATATCCCGCACCGCAGGGCTATTGTCCCTCCGTGTGATCAGCTCGTCCATTTTAGCAAGTGAATCCTCCAGCGCGTCGGTGTCTTGCTTCAAGCCGTCTTCGTAACTGAGGTTGAAGCCCTCTACCCATGCGGCCGTGACCTCCCGCTCTCGCTCCGTCAGCTCTCGCTCGGCAAGCTGCTCCTGGTAGGCTGTGAACGCCTCCGGTGTGACGGGGAATGTAATCATACCGCCACCGCCTTTAGATGACACAGGGCCTCCACGATGACCTCGGCCGCGAGCATTGCCGCCTTCTCCGGATCTCCAGAGCGCCGAATCAGCTCTATCAGTTCCTGCTCCATGCTCATACCGCCACCGCCTCTCTGCATTTGGCTATGGCAGCTTGCAGCTTGGCAATCACGGAATCTACATCCTCACCGAGCACACGCCGGTACATATCCGGGTTTTCCAGGCGGCTTTTTAGGCAGCTAACGTGCCATTCATAATCGCTCATCACATGCAAGTCTATGATGGGAACGGGCCCCAGTGCTTCATCCTCAACTATCCCCGTGATTGGGTAGTTCTGCCCGTTGATCATTATGTCCATTGCTATCTCCTCCATCTTGAAATCTGGAGGGGGCCGTGGTACAATGCCCTTGACCCCCTCCGGGGTGGTTGTGGGCCTCTTGTATCTGGCTTTGGTCGGCGTGGATACAAGGGGCTTTTCTCATGCCTGGGGTATCCCTGTATGGGGTGGGGCCTGTTCGCCGGAATTTGGGCCGATTACCTCCCGCCCGACGGCACCGTGTAAATTTTCTATGAGGTGCGCGCCCGTTTTTCGCTTCGGCACAATCCGCATCCAGGCGAAGGGAAACCGGGCCACCACGGAGCCGTCCGGGTTGGTGATCCTGATTTCTACCTCCTCGGGATATTTGGCCTTTAGGCGCTTCACCATTGCGATGCTCCATGTCTCGGCGGCGGTGATGGTAAAGAAGCCTTCTCCCCGCACATGGTCGGTACAGGTTTCCAATAGCGGCATAGCCGATACCTCCCTCATGCCACGCAGAAGCGGCGGGTGGTGCTGGTGCGGGTGAAGCGGGCCGCCACCTCCGGCAAGGCCGCTCTCAGGGCCGTGGTGTCGATTCTGGCGGTCTTGACAGGCTTCCACGTCACCGTGTACTCTCCGGCCTTAATGGCCTCCTGTGCGCCCATGTGGGCCTTGATAGCATCCCGGATGCCCTCGGCCTCCGCCTGGGCCTCCTCAATCAACTGCTGGAGCTGGCGCAGCTCCCGGATCTTCATTTCCAGTTCGTTGATGCTCATGCTGTTTACCTCCTTATTTTCTGGTGGGCCTGGCGGCGGTGGGCGTTACCTGCACCCTCCCGGGGGTGACTGACGGTATCCCGTTCCGCTCTTGCGTGGTGTTCTTGGTGTCCACCTTCGCCTGTCCCTCTTGACATTATGAATTATAGCATATATACCGGTAGATATCAATCGGCGGAATGTACGAATGTCTACCGGTAGATTTGTGGAGATTGTATCTACCGGTAGGTTGCTTTTTGTGATATAATACAGACATGATGGGAGAGGTGCCGGAAATTTCCCGCCCCCCAGGAAGGAGGCCAACATGGGAGAAAAGACAGAGGCCCAAAAGCGGGCACAGAAGAACTACATTGAAAAGTTTGCACGGGTAGAAATTAGAATGACCCCGGAGCGGCGCAGCGCCGTCCAGGCCCACGCAGAGGCCCAGGGAGAGAGCACCACGGGCTTTATCAACCGGGCCATAGACGAGACTATGGAACGGGATAAAGCCGCTGGTGGGGCCAAAGAGGACGGAACATGAAAAAGCCGCCCCTGGTGCAGCGAACACCAAAGGCGGCAAGAGCGATTCAGACCCACACAAAGAATCAAAACCGCGTCCTTATTGTACCATACCGGGCGCGGATGGACAAGGAGGATTCTATGGCAAATATCAAGAGGATAGACGGCAAGACCGGCACCAGCTTCAAGATCACCGTCACAAAGGGCCGGGATATGACCGGGAAGCAGATCCGGAATTATAAGACCTGGGCACCAGAGCGCCCCATGACAGAGCGGCAGATGGAGAAGGAAGTGCAGCGGGTGGCCTTTGAGTTTGAGCGGGAAATCGAACTGGGTTTCCAGGCTGACAACCGCCAGACCTTCGCCGAGTATGCAAAGTATGTGCTGGAGCTGAAGGAGCGGGCCGGGGATAAATACCGCACCCTGGAACGGTATGGGGAATTGATGGAGCGCATTATACCGGCAATCGGCCACATAAAGCTGGTAGACCTCCGCCCGCAGCACCTCAACGCCTTTTACAAGGCCCTGGGAGAGGACGGGGTAAGCCGCAGAGCTGACAAGGCCCACACGGTTGTCGACCTCTCGGCCATGCTCAAAAAGCAGGGGTTGAGCCGGGCAAAGGCCGCAGAGGCGGCGGGGGTGTCTCCTGCTACAATCACGGCGGCCTGTCAGGGGAAGCGGGTTGAACTGCCCACCGCCCAGGCAATCGCCCAAGTGCTGGGGCAGGATGTGGGCAAGCTGTTCCAGGTGGAAAAAGAAAACTCCAGCCTATCCAGCAAAACAATCCTGGAGCACCACCGGCTGATCCGCACTATACTGGCCCAGGCGGAACGGGAAATGCTGGTGCCATATAATGCGGCGTCAAAGGCCACACCGCCAAAAGCAACGGCCAAAGAGGTGAATTACTTCCAGGTGGAGGACGTTATCCGTATCCGGGAGGCCCTGGAGTGTGAGCCATTGAAGTGGAAGGTGATTACCCACCTCCTGCTGATAACCGGATGCCGCCGGGGTGAAGTGATGGGGCTGCGGTGGAGCCGGGTGGACTTCGGAAACAGTCAGATCCGCATTGACATCAATCTGCTATATTCTCCCAAGCGGGGCATATACGAGGACACCACCAAAACCAGCACCGTCCGCTTTATCAAGTTGCCCACCGAGACCATGAACCTATTGAAGCAATATCGCGGCTGGTATCTGGAGCAGCGCCTAAAAAACGGCGACCGCTGGCACGACACCGATTTCCTGTTCGTGAAGGACAACGGGGAGCCGATGATCCCGGACAGCATAACGGCGTGGTTGCGCAAGTTCTCCATGCGGCACGACCTTCCCCACATCAACCCCCATGCGTTCCGGCACACAATGGCCTCCATCCTGATCAGCGAGGGGAAGGACGTGGTGGCCGTCTCCAAGCGCCTGGGCCACGCGAAGGTAAGCACCACCACTGACATCTATTCCCACATCATCCGGCAGGCGGACGAGCAGGCCAGCGAGTGCCTTGCTGACGTGATGCTCAGGCCCGCACAGAAAAAGGCCAGCGGATAACGCTGTGCGCCAAATGTGCGCCAAACGCCCATGTGGGCCTCCATCTGGAAATAAAAAGAAAACCCTGTAACCATTGCGGCTACAGGGTTTCTTGTGGTTGCGGGGGGAGGATTTGAACCTTCGACCTCCGGGTTATGAGCCCGACGAGCTACCAAACTGCTCTACCCCGCGATATGGTGCCGGAGACCGGGGTCGAACCGGCACGGGATTACTCCCACGGGATTTTAAGTCCCGGGCGTCTGCCAATTCCGCCACTCCGGCGTGGAGGGCTCCAGTCTCGCGTTTTTTGAGTGCTTGATTATTATATGACAACGGAATGGATTTGTCAAGCCCTAAATTTCAGCCCGCCGGGGCGTGGCGGGCGGGGGAGGGGAAAAGGGCGGGTTTTGTCGTAAAGCTTTGGTAAAATCCGTTGCGGTTTCGGCGCAAAGCGTATAAACTATAAGGACTTGAACTGTGAGGTGTGCAACCATGAAATGCGGAATTGTGGACGTGGGCTCCAACACCATGCGCCTGTCCATCTACCACTGGGAGGGGCGGCGCTTCAAGCTGCTGATGAACAAGAAGGAGATGGCCGGCCTGGCCGGATATATCAAGGAGGGCGTGCTCTCCGACAGCGGCATCCTGGTGGCCTGCCGGGTGCTGGCGGGGTACAAGGCCCTGCTGGACAACTTTGACATCAAGGAGCTTCACGTATTCGGTACGGCGCCCCTGCGCAACATCGTCAACACCGAGGAGGCCCTGGACACCATCCGGGCGGTCACCGGCGTGGGGGTGGAAGTGCTCTCCGGCGCGGACGAGGCGGCCCTGTCCTTCCTGGGGGCCACGGTGGGGGGCGGCGCTCCGGCGGCGGGCCTGCTGGCCGATATCGGCGGCGGCTCCACCGAGCTGGTGGCCTATGAGAACTGCGCCATCACCTCCGGGTGCAGCCTGCCCATGGGCTCCCTGTCCCTGTTTACCGACTATGTCTCCGGCCTGTTCCCCACCAGGGAGGAGCGGCGGGCCCTGCGGAACCGGGTGGAGAGCGAGCTGGAGCGGGCCCGCACCGCCGGGGTGCACTGCGCCCATCTGACGGGCGTGGGCGGCACCATCCGGGCGGCGGCCAAGCTGTATAATGCCTGCTCCGGCGCGGATCCGGCCAACCGGGTGATTCCGGCGGAGGAGCTGCGTGGCCTCTACAAGGAGCTGAAAAAGGGGGATCAGGGCACCCTGCGGCAGATTCTCCGCACCGCCCCCGACCGGGTGCACACCATCCTGCCCGGCCTGGTGATCCTCAATGCGGTGGTGAAGAGCTATGGGGTGGAGACCATCTCGGTCAGCGCCTGCGGCGTGCGGGAGGGCTACCTGCTCCAGCGTGTGATGGGAGTGGAAAATCATGACGAATGAAGTGGATACCCGATACACCCAGGAGCGGGAGCTGTCTTGGCTGCGGTTTGACGAGCGGGTGCTGGCCGAGGCCAGGGACGAGACCGTCCCCCTGTTCGAGCGGCTGAAATTCGCCGCCATCTTTACCAGCAACCTGGACGAGTTCTTCATGATCCGGGTAGGCTCCATCTCCGACATGGCCCTGTCCAAGGAGCACCATGTGGACAGCAAGAGCGGCCTCACCCCCAACCAGCAGCTCCAGGCCATCTGCAAGGCGGTGCCTGCCCTGTACAAGCAGCGGGACAAGATCGTCTCCCAGCTGGAGAAGCGGCTGCGGGCCTGCAACATCTGCTCCCTGACGGTGGACGAGTTGGATGGCAAGGAGCGCAAGCAGGTGGAGCGGTGGTTCAAGGACTACGCCGCCCCCGTCCTCTCCCCCCTAGTGGTGGATATCCACCACCCCTTTCCCCACCTGCCCTCCAAGAGCCTGACGGTGGTGCTCACCCTGCGGCAGGGGGGCGAGCGGCGCTTCGGCCTGGTGCCCATACCCCGGGCCCTGCCCGCCTTTTACCAGCTGGAGGAGCGGGGGCTGCGCTACCTGCTCACCGAGCAGATCATCATGGCCTTTGCCGACACCCTCTTTGACAACTACCAGGTGGAGGAGAAGCACGTCATCGCCGTCACCCGCAACGCCGACATCAGCCCCGAGGACGAGGACTACGACGTGGGGGAGGACTTCCGGGCCCACATGCTCAAGGTGCTGAAAAAGCGCTCCCGCCTGGCGCCGGTGCGGCTGGAGGTGCAGGGCAGCCCCTCCGACGAGCTGCTGGACTACCTGTGCCCCAGGCTGGAGCTGACCCGGGACTACGTGTTCGTCTCCAAGGCGCCCCTGTCCATGGGCTATGTCTACGCCCTGGAGGGGAAGCTGCCCCCGGAGAGCGCCGCCGCCCTGTGCTACCCCAAGTACACCCCCCAGTGGCCGGCCTGGCTCCACAAGGGAGAGAAGATGATCCCCCAGATTCTCCGGAGGGACGCCCTGCTGTTCTACCCCTACCACTCCATGGAGCCCTTCCTCCGGCTGGTGAAGGAGGCGGCCAACGACCCCAGCGTGCTGTCCATCAAGATCACCATCTACCGCCTGGCCTCCACCGCCAAGCTGGTGGAGTACCTGGCCGCCGCCGCCGAGAACGGCAAGGACGTGACGGTGCTCATGGAGCTGCGGGCCCGCTTTGACGAGCAGGCCAACATCGCCTGGGCCCAGCGGCTGGAGGAGGCGGGGTGCACCATCCTCTACGGCTTTGAGCACTACAAGGTTCACTCCAAGATCTGCCTGATCACCCGCCGGGAGAAGGGCCGCATCCAGCACATCACCCAGATCGGCACCGGCAACTACAACGAAAAGACCGCCAGGCTGTACACCGACTTCTGCCTCATGACCGCCAGCCCGGCCATCGGGGCCGACGCGGCGGCCTTCTTCCAGAACATGTCCACCTCCAACCTGGAGGGGGAGTACCAGCAGCTGCTGGTGGCCCCCCACTCTCTCAAGCCCCGGCTGCTGGAGCTGATGGACGGGGAGATCGAGAAGGCCAGAAGGGGGGAGAAGGCCCGCATCTTCATCAAGGTCAACTCGGTCACCGACCGGCAGCTCATCGACAAGCTGGCCCAGGCCAGCCAGGCCGGCGTGCCCATCACCCTCAACGTGCGGGGCATCTGCTGCCTGCGGCCGGGGGTGCCGGGGCTCACCGACCATATCCGGGTGTTCTCCGTGGTGGGGCGCTTCCTGGAGCATCCCCGCATCTACGCCTTCGGCGCGGGGGCGGAGACCAGCGTGTACATCGGCTCGGCCGACCTCATGACCCGGAACACCGAGCGGCGGGTGGAGATCGCCTGCCCCGTCACCGACCCCGCCGTGCGCCGGCAGATCAAGCACTATGTGGAGCTCTACTGCTCCGACAACGTGAAGGCCCGCAACCTGGGGGTGGAGGGCACCTATACTCCGGTGCCCCGGGCCGAGGGGGCCCCTGCGGTGGACGCCCAGGCCGCCCTCATGGAGGAGGCGGAGCTGGAGGCCGCCTCTGCCGCCGCCCGGCCCGCTCCCGCCCCGGAGAGCCGGAACGGCCTGCTGGGCCGCCTGCTGGGCCGCTTCCGCCGGTAAATTGTAAAATTTCCGCTTCCTCCCCTTGATCTGTGTGCTATAATGTGGGTAGCGAGTAAATCCCTGCGGATGCACAAGGAGGCAATTACGCAACCATGCCCAATTATTACGCGCACCTGAAATTTGGCGATAAAGTCCTGGAGGAGCTGCCCCGGGAGCTGGCCGGACGCATCGGAAGGGAGGAGGCGGCCTTCCACTTGGGCTGCCTGGGCCCGGATCCCCTGTTCTTCTACCACCCCATCCGGCCCAACGGGGTGCGGCGGGAGGGGGTGCGCATGCACCGGGCCTCCGCCCTGCCCGCGGCGGAGCGGCTCCGCCAGGCCATTGAGGACGGCGTGCCCATGGCCGCCGGCTATGGGGCGGGCTTCCTCTGCCACCTGGCCCTGGACAGCGCCTGCCACGGCTATGTGGACAGCCGGGCCGCCGACGGCCCCATCTCTCACATGGCCATCGAGGGGGAGTACGACCGCATGCTCATGGAGCGGGACGGCCTGGACGCCTCGGAAAAGGCCCACCTGCCGGCCAGCCCGGCGGACAGGGCGGTTTGGGAGGCGGCCTCCATGGCCTTTGTCCACGCCTCCCCGGAGCAGATGCGCCGGGCCTACCGCTCCATGAACTTCTACTCCAGCTTCCTGGCCCGCTCCAACGGGCGGGTGCGGGGCAAGGTGATCGGCGCGGTGAGCCATATGCTGCCCATCCCCTCCGCCAAGGGCATCGCCCTGAAGGAGGAGCCCCACCCCTCCGCGGCGGAGAGCAACGCGGATCTGGATCAGCTGCTGGAGGCCGCCGTCCCGGAGACGGCGGAGCAGCTCACCGCCTTCTTCCGCGCCATCGAGGAGGAGGCCCCCGTCCCCCACTGGTTTGACCGGGACTTCAAGGGCAACCCGCCCCGCCCCACGCAGCGCATCGCCTGGCCCTCCGGACGAACCAGACATCTCACGGTTACTTAACGGACAGCAGAGCCGCAGGCGGAAACGCCGAAAAACCGGCAGGCAGAAGTGCCTGCCGGTTTTTCCGTACAGGGTGTACCAGAGGAAGACGGCAGATCCGCTTCTGCCGGAGAATGGCCAGACGCAGAGGAAGAGGCGGTCTAGCGGTCTATTCCAAACGCGCCTGTACAGAAGAGTGCGGTCCGACAGAGGCACTTTGCAGCAATTCATCCAACCGCAGCAGGGCGGCCAGAAATACCAGCACAGAGGCCCACAGGTTGGTGCGGGCGGACTGTGCCGTCTCGCAACCGGCCTCCCGGTCGGTCTTTACCGCCAGGCAGAGGAAGAACCCCAGGCACCCCACCACCAGGGCCGAGGCCCACAGCCGGATGGGGAAGACCTCCGGCAGCTCCTCCGCCCCCGCCCCGTCCCCCCGGAGGGTTCTGCACAGCCCCTCCCGCTGGATGGACACCCCCCAGTAGGACAGACCCACCGACAGCAGCAGCAGGCCCAGGAACAGCAGGCTCCCGTCCACCGCGCACAGCTGCTCCCGCAGCGTTTTTTCCTCCATTGTGCCCACCCCCTGACTCAGTTTATCCACCGGAAGAGAAAAAGGTGTAAAAGGACCAGACGGACAGTGCCCGTCCTGGTGAAGCTGGAATACCCCGCTGTCTGATGTGTATGTCCCCCTCATAATCTGACCTTATTATTTTTGAAAAAACTGAATATTTTAAAAAGGTCAGTTTGGGGTTAGGATGATGGCATAAATCAGAGAAAAGGGAGGCCCCTGTAATGAAGGAACGGAACAAGCTCCATCTGCTGATCATGTCCGCCCTGTTCGCGGCGGCCATCGCGGTGATGACCGCCTACCTGCTCCACATACCCATCCCAACCGGCGGCTACATCCACGTGGGAGACGCGCTGATCTATCTGGCGGCCTGCCTGCTGCCCGCCCCCTACGCCGTGGGGGCGGCCATGGTGGGGGCCGGGCTGGCGGATCTGCTCACCACCCCCATGTGGGTGGTGCCCACCCTGGTGATCAAGGCCGTGGTGGCCCTGCTCTTCACCAGCAGATCCCCCCGGCTGCTCTGCCCCCGGAACCTGGCCGCGGCGGCGGGTACCTGCCTGCTCTCCCCGGCGGCGTACGGTCTGGCGGCCTGCCTGCTGATGGGCAGCGTCCACGCCTTCTGGCCCCAGTTCCTGGGCACCCTGGTGCAGGGCGTGGGCAGCGGCGTGCTCTTTGTGGTGCTGGGCCTGGCGCTGGAGCGCTCCGGCCTGAAGGCCCGCTTCTCCGCCGCGTAAGGCAGAGAAGAAAATCCCCGGACGGCACAGCCGTCCGGGGATTTTTGCATCAGAACTGGGTGCCGCCGAACTCGTGGAAGGTGAGGTTGGGGTTGCGCTCCTGCGTCCAGCCCACGGCCCACTGGGAGCCGAACAGCAGCAGCTGGTTGCCCTTGTAGTCCTCCACCAGCTTCACGTCGGTGCCCAGGATCAGATCCTCCTCCTTGACGGGCTCCCCGTCGTCGGTGGTGATCCACCGCAGGTACTCGTAGGGCAGGCCCTCCATGTAGAGCTCCACGTTGTACTCGTTTTTCAGCCGGTACTCCAGCACGTCGAACTGGAGGGTGCCCACCACGCCCACGATGACCTCCTCCATGCCGGTATAGGGGGTCTTGAAGATCTGGATGGCGCCCTCCTGGGCGATCTGCTCCATGCCCTTCAAGAACTGCTTGCGCTTCATGGTGTCCAGAGAGCGCACCCGCTTGAAGTGCTCGGGGGCAAACGTGGGGATGGGGTCGAACTGGAACTTCTTGCCCGGGGCGCACAGGGTGTCGCCGATGGAGAAGATGCCCGGGTCGAACACGCCGATGATGTCGCCGGCGTAGGCCTCCTCGATGATCTCCCGCTCGGCCGCCATGAGCTGCTGGGGCCGGGACAGGCGGATCTTCTTGCCGCCCTGGACGTGGTAGACCTCCTTGTCCGCGTCAAACCGGCCGGAGACGATGCGCAGGAAGGCGATCCGGTCCCGGTGGGCCTTGTTCATGTTGGCCTGGATCTTGAACACGAAGGCGGAGAAGTCGTCGTCCATGGAGTCCACCACCAGCTCCCCGGCCTTCCGGGGCAGGGGGGGCGTGGTCATGCGCAGGAAGTGCTCCAGGAAGGGCTCCACACCGAAGTTGGTGAGGGCGGAGCCGAAGAACACCGGGGACAGCTTGCCGTGGCGCACCCGGTCCAGGTCGAACTCGGCGGCGGCGCCGTCCAGCAGCTCGATCTCGTCGGTGAGTTGCCGGTGCAGCCGCTCCCCGATCAGGCCGTCCAGGTTGGGATCGCCCAGCTCCACCTCGGTGGCGGTGGCCGCCTTGGCGCCGCCGTTGGAGGTAAAGTGGATGATCTTCTTGGAGCCCCGGTCGTACACCCCCTGGAACTCCTTGCCGCAGCCGATGGGCCAGTTCACCGGGTAGGTCTCGATGCCCAGCTCCTTCTCCAACTCCTCCAGCAGCTCGAAGGAGTCCCGGGCCTCCCGGTCCATCTTGTTGATGAAGGTGAAGATGGGGATGTCCCGCATGGCGCACACCTTGAACAGCTTGCGGGTCTGGGCCTCCACGCCCTTGGCCGCGTCGATGACCATCACCGCGCTGTCCGCCGCCATCAGGGTGCGGTAGGTGTCCTCCGAGAAGTCCTGGTGGCCGGGGGTGTCCAGAATGTTGATGCAGAAGCCCTCGTACTGGAACTGCATCACCGAGCTGGTCACCGAGATGCCGCGCTGCTTCTCGATCTCCATCCAGTCGGAGGTGGCCGCCCGGGTGTTCTTCTTGCCTTTCACCTGGCCGGCCTGGGCGATGGCCCCGCCGTAGAGCAGGAACTTCTCCGTCAGGGTGGTCTTGCCGGCGTCGGGGTGGCTGATAATGGCGAACGTCCGCCGGCGGTTAATCTCTTTTTCGTATAATGACAAGGTAAAATTCCTCCCTGTATTTCTATCATCCTATCGAGGGATCCGTGCCCGCATCAGCCGGATTCCCTTTTTCGCCGGTATGCCGCCGCAGGCACCAGGGCCTTTCCACGGCATGGCACCGATGGCGGCCCGGCGGGCCAAGCCGGTACAGCGCAGCCGCTTTCAGGGCTTGCAGGGTAACCTCGATGCGTGCCACCCAAGGCGCGGCAGCGCCTGTAACGTAACTGCCAATAGAACGGGCGGCGATGCGCGGCCGCTCTCTGCCCTGTCTGTACAGCCCACCGCCGCCATGAGCCCCCGTATTGGGGGGCGCCGGGGGGAACTCCCCCGGCCCTTTCTTTCCCACCGCTTTCTTTTGGAAAGAAAGCGGTGCCCCGGCCGGGCAGGCCCGCCCCGCGAGGGGGCACCCTCCCATGAGCGGGCGACCACAGGTCGCCCCTACGGATGGCGCGCCGAGTCGTCGCGCCCCACGGGGCAAGCGGTTGCGGGGCAAGCGGGCGGATCATATCCGCCCCTACGTGGGGGCTTCGGCTTCCAGGGCGGCCACGGCGGCGGGGATGTCCCGGAAGGTTTCCGCCCGGGGTACCGGGCGGTCAATCTGCCCGAAGCCGTAGGCGGCGTGGAGGAAGGGCACCCCGGCTTTGGCCGCCGCGTTGAAATCCCCCTGGGTGTCCCCGATGTAGAGGGGCCGCCTCAGGCCGTTGCGCTCCACCACCAGGGCGATGTTGTCCGCCTTGGGCAGGCCGGTGCGGCCGGGGTTCTCGAAGTCGGCAAAGTACTTCCCCAGGCCGTGGGCCTGGAAAAAGGCCTCAATATACCCGTCCTGGCAGTTGCTGACGATAAAGAGCCGGTACCGGCCGGACAGAGAGGCCAGCACCTCATCCTCCCCGGGGAAGAGAATGCCGCCGTATTCAGCCACATAGCGGTTTTCCTCCGCCAGGATCTGATCCAGGATGGGCTGCATTTTCTCCTGATCCAGCTCGGGCACCAGGCGGTTGAGGATGTCGGGCAGCAGCATGCCCATGCAGGGCTGGAGCCGCTCCCTGGTGACAGTGCCGGCATATTGGGGCGCCAGGCGCTCCAGCGCCTGATTCCAGGAGACGCAGATGGCGTCCACACTGTCCCACAGCGTCCCATCCAGATCAAACAGCAGTCCGTCAAACAGGGCAGATTCCTCCCATCATAAAAAGAACCACATCCGCCAGGATGGGGCGCTCATCAGAATACCATGATACTATATCATACCCCGGCGGGGGTTTTCAAGCCTCCCGCCGGGGTTTTTGTGGAGAAAACTGCCGCATCGGCACAGATTTTTCAGAGCCGGCCGCCGCTATTCCGCCAGGCAGCTGCGGCCCCGTTTGAGGTAGCGGCCTGCGCCCTTCCGGCCCAGGAACTGGTTGTCCTGTACGATCACCTCGCCGTGGGAGAGCACCAGGTCGATCTTTCCCTGAAGCTCCATGCCCTCGTAGCAGGTGTAGTCCGCCGCGGAGTGGAGGGTGGACTGGGTGAGGGTGCGCGTCCCGTTGGGGTCCAGAATCACCACGTCGGCGTCGGCGCCGGGCTGAATGGCGCCCTTTTGGGGGTAGAGGCCGTAGAGCCGGCTGGGCTCGGTGCAGGCCAGGCGCACCAGCTGGGGCAGGGAGATGCGGCCCTTGGCCACCCCCTCTGAGTAGAGCACCGGCAGCCGCTCCTCCACGCCGGGGGCCCCGTTGGGGCAGGCGGTGAAGTCGCCTACGCCGTACTGCTTCTCTACGGCGAAGCGGAAGGGGCAGTGGTCGGTGGCCACCGCGTCGACGGAGCCGTCGGCCAGCCCGCCCCACAGGGCGGCGCAGTCCGCCCCGGTACGCAGGGGCGGGGACATAATGGCTTTCAAGCCCTCCTGGGGGTCGCTGTAGGCCTCCTCGGTGAGGGTGAGATACTGGGTGCAGGTCTCCACCCCGAAGTGCCGCTGCCCGGCGGCCCTGGCCTTGCGCACCTCCGCCAGCCCGGCGGCGCTGGACAGGTGCACCACGTACACCGGCGCCTCCCCGGCCAGGGCGGCCAGGTGGAGCAGGCGGCTCACCGCCTCCGCCTCGCACCCGGCGGGGCGGCTTCTGGCGTGGTAGATGGGGGCCGTCAGGCCCTGGGACCTGTACCAGCCCCGCAGGAAGTTCACCACCCCGTCGTTCTCGCAGTGGGCGGGGATCACCAGACCGTCCTCCTTGGCCTGCCGGAGCACCTGGAACAGGGCGCTGTCGTCCAGGCGGTCGTCATAGGTCAGGTAGGCCTTGAAGCTGGTGATACCCTCCCGGTCGGCAATCTCCCCCATCTCCCGGAGGATCTGGTCGTTCACGTGCTGGAGCACCCCGTGGAAGCCGTAGTCGATCACCGCTTTCCCGTCGGCCAGCCGGTGGTACTCCTCCACCTGGTGCCACAGGGAGCAGCCCTTGGGCCCGAAGGCCATGTGATCCACAATGGTGGTGGTGCCGCCGCAGGCGGCGGCCACGGTGCCGGTGTAGAAGTCGTCCACCGCCCGGTGGGCCCCGGCCTGGAGATCCATGTGGGTGTGCACGTCCACCCCGCCGGGCAGGATGTATTTCCCGGCGGCGTCGATGCACTGGGCGCCCCGGGCGTCCAGGTTTTTCCCAACCGCCTGGATCACGCCGTTTTCCAGGAGCACGTCGGCGGCAAAGACGGCGGACTCGGTGACCACGGTGCCGTTCTGGATGATGGTGCGCATAGGCCCCCTCCTTGTCTGTTTTGGTTTACCTCAAACAAAAAGTGTTTGAGGCAAACTTTTTTTCATCTCCATCATACGCCAACCGCCTCACCTTGTAAAGGGGGGATTGTGCCCAAAAGAAGGGCCCGGATTTGTGGAAAAACACCGTGCGGGGCCGCATAACTTCTCCCAAGGCCGCCATACTAACCCCAGCAAGGAAGAAACAGGGGAGGCGCCCATGGAACAATTTGCAGTCAAGCCCGTGATCACCTTCGGCACCGGCGCCCTGGCCGCCCTGGAGGAGCTGCCGGGGGAGCGGGTGCTGGTGATCACCGACGGCTTTCTGGCCAAGTCCGGCCTGCTGGACAAGGTGCTGGCCCATCTGAAGGGCCGCACGGTGGAGATTTTCGACCAGGTGGTGCCCGACCCGCCCATCGACCTGGTGGCGAAAGGGGCCCGGGCCCTGGCGGACTTCAAGCCCCGGACGGTGGTGGCCTTCGGCGGCGGCTCCCCCATGGACTGCGCCAAGGCCATGCTGGTGTTCGGCAAAAAACTGGGGGCCACGGGGGAGATCACCTTCGCGGCGGTGCCCACCACGGCGGGCACCGGGTCGGAGGTCACCTCCTTCGCCGTGCTCACCGACCCGGTGCGGGGGATCAAGTACCCCCTGGTGGACGACGAGCTGCTCCCCGACCAGGCCATTCTGGACCCCGCCCTGCTGGCGGGGGTGCCGCCGTCGGTGACGGCGGACACGGGGATGGATGTGCTCACCCACGCCGCCGAGGCCTACGTGGCCAAGGGGGCCTCCCCCTACTCCGACGCTTTGGCGGAGAAGGCCTTTACCCTGGCCTGGGAAAACCTCCGCCCCGCCTGGGAGAGCCAGGGGGAGAGCAGGGCCAAGCGGCAGATGCTCCTGGCCTCCAATTTGGCGGGCATGGCCTTCAACGCCGCCGGGCTGGGCCTGTGCCACAGCCTGGCCCATGCCCTGGGGGGTAAATTCCACGTGCCCCACGGGCGGCTCAACGCCCTGATCTTTCCCCACGTGCTCCGCTTCAACGCCGCGGTCAGGGAGGCGGCGGCCAAATACGGCCAGCTGGCCCGGCTGTGCGGCCTGGCCCCCAACCCACGGGCTTTAGCCGCCGGGTGGAACCGGCTGCGCGCCCAGCTGAAGCTGCCCGACCGGCTGACGGCCTGCGGGGTGGAGACCAGACAACTCCACGCCGCCCTGGACGAGCTGACCGCCGCCGCCCTGGGGGATCTCTGCGCCCCCGCCAACCCCCGGAGCGCCTCGGCGGAGGACGTGAAGGCCCTGCTGAAGGAGCTGGCGTGATGGCGGAGACCCTGCTTTCTGTCGGTATCGACATAGGAACAAGCACCACCCAGTTAGTGATCTCCCGCCTGACGCTGGAGAACCGGGCCAACCCCTTCTCGGTGCCAAAAGTGGCCATTGCCGAGCGGGAGGTGCTCTACCGTAGCGATATTCACTTCACCCCCCTGCTGTCGGACGCGGTGATCGACGCCCAGGGGGTACGAACCATCGTGGAGGAGGAGTACCGGAAATCCGGCTTTGCCAAGGGGGAGATTGCCACCGGCGCGGTGATCATCACCGGCGAGACCGCCCGGAAGGAGAACGCTCGGGAGGTGCTCTCCGCCCTGTCGGCCTTTGCGGGGGACTTCGTGGTGGCCACCGCCGGGCCCGACCTGGAGTCCATCCTGGCCGCCCGGGGGGCGGGTGCGGATGAATACTCCGGGGAGAAATACGCAGATATATTGCATTTTGACATCGGCGGCGGTACCGCCAACCTGTCCCTCTGGTCCCACGGGGAGCTGGTGCAGACCGGCTGCCTGGACGTGGGCGGGCGTTTGATTAAGCTGGACCGGGACAGCGGAAGGATCACCTATGTGTCGCCGGTGATCACCCGGGCCGCCGGGCACCTGGAACATGTAGGGCGGGGGCTTGCCCCCGCCGCCCCGTACCGGACTCCAGTCGTGGGGGATACCGCCGCGCCGGAGGCCTTGGCCCCGGTGATTCAGACCATGGTGGAGGCCCTGGAGCAGGCGGCAGGCCTGCGGCCGGGGCGGGAGAGGATGGACGCCTTTCTCACCCAGGGCACCCGGTGGGAGCCCCGGACCGTGCCGGTGGTGTCCTTCTCAGGCGGGGTGGCCGACTGCATCGACGCCCCCCCCGACGACTGGAAAGCCTACGGCGACATCGGCGTACTGCTGGGGCGGGCCATCGCCGCCTCCCCGGCCTTCCAGGCGGCGGGGCGGTTCCGGGGGGCGGAGACCATCCGGGCCACAGTGGTGGGGGCGGGGAGCCACGCCACCGACCTGTCCGGCTCCACCATCTTCTACCGGGACATCCCGTTCCCCCTGAAAAACCTGCCCATCCTCAAATTGACGGCACAGGAGGAGCGGGGGGACGCCGCCGCCCTGGCGCAATCCATCCGGGACAAGCTGGGGTGGTTTGCCGACGAGGGGGGCCTGAGCCAGCTGGTGCTGGCTCTCCGGGGGGAGGACAACCCTTCCTATGCCCGCATCCAGGCCCTGGCCCGGGGCGTGGCCGACGGGCTCGCCCCCCTGCGGGAGGCGGGATTTGTCCCCATCGTGGCGGTGGAGTGCGACCAGGCCAAGGTGCTGGGGCAGGCCCTGGCCCCGCTGCTGGACGGGCCCCTTTTGTGCCTGGACGGGGTGGGGGTGGACTCCGGCGACTACCTGGACATCGGCGCGCCCGTGGCGGGCGGGACCGTTCTGCCGGTGGTCATCAAGACCCTGGCGTTTCAGAAATCGTAGGGCGGGGGCTTGCCCCCGCTGTTAAGGAGCGATCACATGATACTCAAAACCAAGCTGCTGGGGCACGTCTACGAATTCAAGTCCGTGAAGGACGCCCTGGCCAAAGCCAACGAGGAGAAGTCGGGCGACCGGCTGGCGGGCATCGCCGCCGAGAACGCCGAGGAGCGGGTGGCGGCCAAGGTGGTGGTGGCCAACCTGACCCTGGCGGATCTCCGCAACCACCCCGCCGTCCCCTATGAGGAGGACGAGGTCACCCGCATCATCCAGGATGACGTGAACGAGAAGATCTACGACGAGATCAAGGGCTGGACGGTAGCGGAGCTGCGGGAGTGGCTGCTGGACGAGAAGAACGGCGGCGACGCCATCCGGCGGGTGAGCCGGGGCCTGACGGCGGAGATGATCGCCGCCGCGGCCAAGCTGATGAGCAACCTGGATCTGATCTACGCGGCCAAAAAGATCCGGGTCACCGCCCACTGCAACACCACCATCGGCCTGCCGGGCACCCTGTCCTGCCGGCTCCAGCCCAACCACCCCACCGACGATCCGGACGGCATCATGGCCTCCCTGCTGGAGGGTCTTACCTTCGGGGCGGGGGACGCGGTGCTGGGCCTGAACCCGGTGGACGACAGCGTGGAGAGCGTCCGCCGGGTGCTGGACCGGTTCCAGGAGATCAAGAGCCGGTGGGACATCCCCACCCAGATCTGCGTGCTGGCCCACGTGACCACCCAGATGGAGGCGGTGCGCAAGGGGGCCCCCTGCGACCTGATCTTCCAGTCCATCGCCGGCTCCCAGAAGGGCAACGAGGCCTTCGGCCTGGACGGCAAGCTGATCGAGGAGGCCCGGCAGCTGGCCCTGCGGGAGGGGAACGCCACCGGCCCCAACGTCATGTACTTCGAGACCGGCCAAGGCTCCGAGCTGTCCTCCGAGGCCCACCACGACGCCGACCAGGTGGTGATGGAGGCCCGGTGCTACGGCTTTGCCAAGCGGTTCCAGCCCTTCCTGGTGAACACGGTGGTGGGCTTCATCGGCCCCGAGTACCTGTACAACTCCAAGCAGGTGATCCGGGCGGGCCTGGAGGATCATTTCATGGGCAAGCTCACCGGCATCCCCATGGGGTGCGACGCCTGCTACACCAACCACATGAAGGCCGACCAGAACGACATCGAGGATCTGGCCGTCCTCCTCACCGCCGCGGGGTGCAACTACTTCATGGGCATCCCCCACGGTGACGACGTGATGCTCAACTACCAGACCACCGGCTTCCACGAGACCGCCGCCCTGCGGGAGCTCTTCGGCCTCACCGCCATCCCGCCCTTCCAGGCGTGGCTGGAGAAGATGGGCTTTGTGGAGAACGGCAGGCTCACCGAGCTGGCGGGGGATGCCTCCGTCCTGCTGGAATAGCGGGGACGCGCGCCGGGTCGTCGTGCGCCACGCAGAGCAGGGCGCCGCCCACCCGTATTTCCTGCCGGGCCCCGGCCCGGTGCCCCCGGCGAAGCCCAGCGTCAGCGGGTTCGCCGGGGAGAGGACGAACAACGGAATGAATGAGCCCTGCCGCTTGCGGCGGGGCGAAGAATATGGAGTTTGTGAGGACGATATGAACGAACAAGAGCTGCGCTCCCTGGTGGAGCGCATGGTGCTGGAGCTGGCGGGCCAGCCGGCCGGGGCAGGGAAAACCACCCCGGCCACATCCACCGCCCTGGCGGCGGATGTGGATCCGGCCGGCTGCCTGGAGGACATCACCGAGACGGATCTCCGGCGGCAGTACCTGGTGGAGCACCCGAAAAACGGCGACGCCTTCCGGGATCTCAAGCTGCGCACCCCGGCCCGGCTGGGCCTGGGGCGGGCGGGGGCCCGGTACAAAACCATCTCCATGCTGCGGATGCGGGCCGACCACGCGGCGGCCCAGGACTCGGTGTTTTCCCACGTGGACGCCGCTTTTGTGGAGAAACACGGCTTTGTCCCCGTCCAGACCTTGTGCCAGAACAAGGACGAGTACCTGACCCGGCCGGACAGGGGCCGCCGCTTCGACGAGGCCAACCAGGCCATCGTCAAAAAGACCCTGGGGCAGAGCCCCAAGGTGGCCCTGGTGGTGGGGGACGGCCTGTCCTCCGCCGCCATCGAGGCCAACGCCGCCGACTGCCTCCAGGCCATCCAGGCGGGCCTCAAGACCTACGGCCTGGAGGCCGGGCAGGTGCTGTTTGTGAAATACTGCCGGGTGGGCGCCTCCGACCACATCGGGGAGCTGACCGGCGCGGAGGTGGTGTGCATGCTGGTGGGGGAGCGGCCCGGCCTGGTGACGGCGGAGTCCATGTCCGCCTACCTGACCTACAAGCCCCACATCGGCATACCCGAGTCCAAGCGCACCGTGGTCTCCAACATCCACAAGCAGGGCACCACCGCCGTGGAGGCGGGCGCGCACATTGCGGAGTTGATTCACACCATGCTGGAAAGGAAGGCGAGCGGCATTGACCTGCGCTGAATTACGTGCGCCCGCCTCCACGGGGCCCCGCACAGCGGGGCGCGCGCAAGCGCGGACAAGCGTTTTGCCCGAGGGGCAAAACCTTGATGCCGGGCGGATTCACTCCGCCCGAGCAGATGAAAATGCCTCTGGGGCCCCCGTGCGGCCTGCCGCACGGGGCGCGGCGGGGGCGCATATTGCGGAGCTGATTCACACCATGCTGGAAAGGAAGGCGAGCGGCATTGATCTGCGCTGACGGCAGGCGGCCGCCATGTATGGTATCCCTGCAAAGGCCGATATTTTGGGCGTAGGGCCGGCATATATGCCGGCCGCCCATCAACGAAGGAAGTGATTGTATGACAGGGGATCTGATCCCCGCAAAGGTGCTGGCCACCCACACCATCGCCAACGTCAGCGAGACGCTGGCGGAGAAGCTGGGCCTGCCGCCCCAGTACCGCTCCATCGGCATCATCACCGCCGACAGCGACGACGTGACCTACTGCGCCCTGGACGAGGCCACCAAGGCCGCCGCCGTGGAGGTGGTATACGGCCGCTCCCTGTACGCCGGGGCGGCCAACGCCTCCACCAAGCTGGCCGGCGAGGTGATCGGCATCCTGGCCGGGCCCAACCCGGCGGAGGTGCAGTCCGGCCTGCGGGCCTGCGCGGAGTTCATGGACAGCGGGGTGGGCTTCCGCTCCGCCAACGAGGACGATTCCATCCTCTATTTCGCCCACACCGTCTCCCGCACGGGCACCTACCTGTCCAAGACGGCGAATGTGCGGGAGGGGGAGGCCCTGGCCTACCTGATCGCCCCGCCCCTGGAGGCGGTGGTGGGCCTGGACGAGGCGCTGAAGGCCTCCGACGTGGAGCTGGCCGCCCTCTTTGAGCCCCCCAGTGAGACCAACTTCGGCGGCGGCCTGCTCACCGGTACCCAGTCCGCCTGCAACGCCGCCTGCGCGGCTTTCGCTGAAGCTGTGAAGGCGGTGGCGGCCCGGCCGAGAGAGATTTGACGAAAGAGCGGCGGGCGCAGGCGGCGTGCGAGCGGGAGCGAGCCGCGCCGACAGGCGCGTCAAGCGTTTTGGCGGAGCCAAAACCTTGGAATCGCCGGAATTCACTTCCGGCGATTGGGGTGAAATCCGGGGCCCCCGCCCGGCGGGAGCCGGGTGGGGTCGCCTGCGCGGCCTTTGCCGAGGCGGTGAAGGCGGTGGCGGCGGGAGCAAGCTCCCGCCCTACGAAAACAGGTTCTGCGGAAAACAGATGTAGGGCGGGGGCTTGCCCCCGCCACAGCCGTTGAAGAACCCTCCTGGGGGAGGATTCGGAGGGAAAGATAGTGTGAAAGAAAACCGTCAGGGTTGTCTTTCGCGTTGGATCAAACGACTTTTTGAACCTTTTTGGAAAGTTCAAAAAGTCCGGCAGCCTGTAGAAAAGCCTAAAGGCTTTTCTACAGGCTGCGGCGGGGGCTTGCCCCCGCCGCCAAACAAGGCGAGGTGAACCATTTGGACAAGGATCTGCAATCCATTCAGGAGACGAGAGAGCTGCTCCAGCAGGCCAGAAAGGCCCAGGGGATCCTGGCGTGCATGAGCCAGGGGCAGCTGGACAAAATAACGGCGGCCATCTCGGCGGCCGCGGCGGAGCACGCCAAGCGGCTGGCCGACATGGCGGTGGAGGAGACGGGGTTCGGCAGAAAGGCGGACAAGGAGCTGAAAAACCGCTTCGCCGCCCTCACCCTCTACGACGCCATCAAGGACGAGAAAACCCACGGGATTCTGGCGGAAACCCCCGAAAAGCGGGTCATCGACATCGGCGTGCCGGTGGGGATCGTGGCGGGGCTGGTGCCCTCCACCAACCCCACCTCCACGGTGATCTACAAGTCCATGATCTGCATGAAGGCGGGCAACCCCATCATTTTCTCCCCCCACCCCAGCGCGGTGAACTGCATCTTGGAGACGGTGAATGTGGTGCGCCGGGCGGCAGAGAGCGCCGGGGCCCCGGCGGGGAGCATCTCCTGCATCACCACCCCCACCCTGGAGGCCACCAACACCCTCATGCGCCACGACTACACCCGGCTGATTCTGGCCACCGGCGGCGGGGCCATGGTGAAGGCGGCCTACTCCTCCGGCACCCCGGCCATCGGCGTGGGGGCGGGCAACGGCCCGGCCTATATCCACCGCACGGCGGACGTGCGCCAGGCGGTGCGCCGCATTCTGGACTCCAAGACCTTTGACAACGGCACCATCTGCGCCAGCGAGCAGTCCATCGTGGTGGAGCGGGCCATGGAGGCGGCCGTCACGGCGGAGCTCCGCGCCCAGGGGGCCTATGTCCTGGACGACGGGGAGCACCGGCAGCTGTCCAAGTTCATCCTGCGCCCCAACGGCACCATGAACCCGGCCATCGTGGGCAAGAGCGTGGAGACGGTGGCCAGGCTGGCGGGGCTCACCCGGGTGCCTCCCACGGCCCGGGTGCTGGTGGCCCGGGAGACCGGCGTGGGGAAAGGCTACCCCTACTCCAGCGAGAAGCTGGGCCTGATCCTGGCCTACTACGTGGAGGACGACGAGGAGGCGGTGCTCCGCCGGTGCGTGGAGATCCTGGAGTGGGAGGGGGCGGGCCACACCTTCGCCATCCACACCGAGGATCAGGAGACGGCCAAGCGCTTCGCCGCCGCCGTCCCCGCCAGCCGGGTGCTGGTGAACACCCCCGCCTCCCTGGGGGGCATCGGGGCCACCACCTGCCTGTTCCCCGCCCTCACCCTGGGGTGCGGCGCGGTGGGCGGCTCGTCCAGCTCCAATAACATCGGGCCGCTGGATCTCATCAACATCAAGCGGGTGGCCTGGGGCGTGCGGGAGCTGGAGGAGCTGAGGGGCGGTGGGCGCGCCGGGGCCGTCGCGCCCCACTCTGCCGGGGCGGGCGCCTCCCATGTGGTGGACGAGCGCCTGCTGGATGAGCTGGTGAGCCAGATTGCGAGGAGGCTGAGCGTATGAGCGAGGTCAACGCTGACGGCGTGCTGCTCAATCCCCACGAGGCGATTTTGCAGGAGGTGCAGGCCCTGACCAACTCCCTGACGGCGGAGGAGCCGGAGGGGATGGAGGACGACAAGGCCCACCCCGTCCAGGCCGGAAACGGCCAGCCGGCGGGGGAGGCGGGGGGCGCGCCCCACGTCTCCGTGTCCGCCGCCCTGGCGGCCCCGTCCCACAGGGGGGCGGGCACCGGCAGCTACGCCGCGGAGCACCCGCCCCAGCCGGCCAAAAAGCAGGCCCGGCGGAGCGGAAACACGAAAAAACCAAAGCCGGCTCCCCCCGAGACAGCGGGGGAGCCGGAACAGCCAAAACAGACGACTGACAGGAGGAACCGAAGCATGGCAAACACAAACGCGCTGGGCATGGTGGAGACAAGAGGACTGGTGGGGGCCATTGAGGCCGCCGACGCCATGGTGAAGGCCGCCAACGTGCAGCTGGTGGGCAAGGAGCAGGTGGGCGGCGGCCTGGTGACCGTCATGGTGCGGGGCGACGTGGGCGCGGTGAAGGCGGCCACCGACGCCGGGGCCGCAGCGGCGGAGAAGGTGGGGGAGCTGATCTCCGTCCACGTGATCCCCCGGCCCCACGCCGAGGTGGATCACATCCTGCCCCACGCCTCCGGCGAGCTGGGCGGGGAGTAAGCCATGGCGCTCCTGACCGAGGAGGACGTGCGCCGCATGTCGGACAACGGCGCCCGGGGTCCGGTGGTGGTGAACCGGGGGGAGGTGCTCACCCCCGGGGCCAGGGACTGGCTCCGGGCCCATAAGGTGGAGGTGGTCCACCCCCAGGGAGAGGCCACGGAGCACGCCCCCGGCGCGCCGGCCCCCGCCAAATATCAGACCCTGTTCGGCGCGGCCCTGAACAACAAGCCCGAGCACATGACCCATTTGAGGGGGAACACCCTGGTATTCAAAGACCACCCCCGCATCGCCTTCCGGGGGTGGATTGACGCCCTGGAGGCGGAGCTGCTGCTGGCCCAGCAGGCGGCGGCGGGGGAGGGGCTGACCGCCCTGGCGGAGGAGCTGGGGGAGGCCCTGGCCTTCACCCGCCGGTTCATCCGCTGCGACGTGCTGGACGAGCCGGTGGGGCCCATCCACCTGTGCGGCTATACGGCGGAGCAGCTGCGGGAGGTGTCCCACTACCCGGACAAGCACCTGGGGCAGCCCCACTTTCTGCCCAGCTATACCGACGGCCCCGCCCTGCTGGCGGTGAACCGGGCCCGCACCGTGGCCCGGCAGACCGAGCTGGCGGCCTACGCCGCCTTCCGGGACGCGGACGGCGGGGTCACCAGGGACGACATCATCCAGGGGCTCAACCGGCTGTCCTCCCTGCTGTGGATTCTCATGTGCAAACTCAAGGGGGGACACTATGCACACGCTTAATGCCATAGACGCGGCCGCCCTGGCGGAGCAGATCGTGGCCCGCCTTACCATCGGGATCGAGGCCAGCGGGCGGCACGTCCACCTGTCCCGGCACGATCTGGAGGCCCTGTTCGGCGCGGGCTACCAGCTCAACCGGGTGAAGGAGCTGTCCCAGCCGGGGCAGTTCGCCTGCGCCGAGCGGGTCACTTTGGAGGGGCCGAAAGGGAGCATCCCCAACGTGGTGATCCTGGGCCCGGAGCGGCCGGAGAGCCAGGTGGAGATCTCCCTCACCGACGGGGTGGCCCTGGGGATCACGCCGCCGGTGCGCCTGTCCGGCGACATCGCCGGCACGCCGGGGATCACCCTCCGCCACGGCGACCGGGTGCTCCGGCTGGAGCGGGGCCTGATCGCCGCCAAGCGGCACATCCACATGACCCCGGCGGACGCCGCCCGCTTCGGCGTGGCGGACAAACAGACCGTGCGCCTGCGGTGCTTCACCGCCCGCCCGGCGGTGCTGGAGGACGTGGAGGTGCGGGTGTCCCCCAAATTCTCCACCGTGGTGCATATCGACTACGACGAAGCGAATGCCTGTGGATTTCGCAAGGGCGACCGGGGACTGATTTTGAAATGACCCTGGAGTGGCGGGGGCGGACACTGGTGATCACCTGGCTGCCGGTGGCCTCCATGGGCCGCCTGGTAGCCTGCGCCCCCCAGACGGCGGCGGAGACCGAGGTGCTGGCCGCCCTGCTGGCAGGGGCGAGGGTGCGGGTGGGGCGGGACGCCCTGGAGTACCGCCGCTACCGCCGCACCGCCCCGTTGGGCATCTATCAGAAATGCGCCGGCCTGGAGCGGCGTCTGCGGGAGATGGGAATCTGTGTTGCTGGGACAGGTGGCCGGTAAGGTCTGGGCCACGAAAAAATCCCCCGCCCTGACGGGGCAGGCCTTTCTGACCGTCCGGGTGGGGGAGCGGATCTTGGTGTGCGCCGACTGCGTGGGGGCCGGGGAGGGGGAGACCGTCCTGGTGGCCACCGGCGGCGCGGCCCGGGTGGCGGCGGGAGCTCAGATCCCCATCGACGCCGCCATCGTGGGCATCATTGACGGCGTGTAGGGCGGGGGCTTGCCCCCGCCGTATTTCGCAAGGCAAAAGAAAGGGGACATACCAATGTCCATCAACGAGATTATCGTCTACCTCATGGTGCTGTTCATGGCCCTGGGGGCCGTTGACCGGATCCTCGGCAACAGGTTCGGCCTGGGGGAGAAATTTGAGGAGGGCATCCTGGCCATGGGCTCCCTGGCCCTGGCCATGATCGGCATCATCTGCCTGGCGCCGGTGCTGGCCAGCCTGCTCCGGCCGGTGGTGGTGCCGGTGTACCAGTTCCTGGGGGCCGACCCAGCCATGTTTGCCGGCACCATCCTGGCCAACGACATGGGGGGCGCCCCCCTGGCCCGGGAGCTGGCCCTCACCCAGGAGGCGGGCCAGTTCGGCGGCCTCATCGTGGGCTCCATGCTGGGGCCCACCATCGTGTTCACCATCCCGGTGGGCCTGGGCATCATTAAAGCCGAGGACCGGCCCCACCTGGCCACCGGCGTGCTGGCCGGCGTGGTCACCGTGCCCATCGGCAGCTTTGTGGGCGGCCTGGCGGCGGGCTTTCCCCTGAGCATGGTGCTCCGCAACCTGATCCCCATCGTGCTCATCGCCGTGCTCATCGCCCTGGGGCTGTTCCTCATCCCCGGCGGCATGGTGAAGGGCTTCCAGGTGTTCGGCAGAATCATCGTCATCATCATCACCATCGGACTGGCGGCGGCCATCATCCAGGAGCTGACCCCCCTCACCCTGATCCCGGGGCTGAACCCCATCTCCGACGGGGTGGAGATCGTGGGGGACATCGCCATCGTGCTGGCCGGGGCCTTCCCCCTGGTGTATGTGATCACCAAGGTGTTCCGCAGGCCCCTGATGAAGCTGGGGGGCCTGCTGGGCATGAACGACGTGGCCGCCGCCGGCATGGTGGCCACCCTGGCCAACAACATCCCCATGTTTCAGATGATGGGCGACATGGACCGCCGGGGCAAGATCATCAACGTGGCCTTCGCCGTGTCCGCCTCCTTCGTGTTCGGCGACCACCTGGGCTTCACGGCGGGATTTGATTCCACCATGCTCTTTCCCATGATCGTGGGCAAGCTGGTGGGTGGCGTCACCGCCGTGGCGGCGGCCATGCTGCTCACCCGGAAGGACAGGGGGGAAGACTATGGATAAGCGGGAGCTGGAGGAGCTGGTGCGCCAGGTGCTGCTGGAGCACCTGGGCGGCGGAGGCGGAGGCCACGGGGTAAGATCGGTGCCCGTGCCGGCCCTGGGGGTGGACGAGTCCCACCGGATGGACACGGGAAACCCGGGCGACCGGGTGTACACCCGGGATCTGTTCACCCTGGAGCAGTCCCCCCGGCTGGGGGCGGGCATCATGGAGATGACCGACACCACCTTCCCCTGGACGCTAAACTACGACGAGATGGACTACGTGGTCAGCGGGCGGCTGGACGTGCTCATCAACGGGGAGAAGATCTCCGCCGGGCCGGGGGAGGTGCTCTATATCCCCAGGGGCAGCGCCATCCGGTTCTCTGTCACCGGCCACGCCCGGTTTTTGTACTTCGTCTATCCGGCGGACTGGCAGAGCCGGGGAGGCGGGCAGGGACCCTGGCAGTAGAAAGCCCGGCCCCGGAGCGCTGCTCCGGGGCCGGGTTTTTCAGTTGGCCGGGGGGAGAGATTCGGGCTGGGCGGGGGCCTCGGGGAAGGCCACCGCCGCCTTGAACAGATCCCCGTCGATGTCCAGGCGGAACTGGCCCCCCTGGAGCTCCGTAAGGCTGCGGGCGATGGACAGGCCCAGGCCGGAGCCCTCGGTGGTGCGGGACTCCTCCCCCCGCACGAAGCGTTCCATAAGCTGCTCCGCCGGGATGTTCAGGGCCTGCCGGGACACGTTCTTGATGGACAGGCGCACCTGCCCCTCCCAGACCGTCACGCCGATGTAGATCCGGGTGCCCTCCAGGGCGTACTTGTTGCAGTTGGACAGCAGGTTGTCGATCACCCGCCACAGGTGGCGGCCGTCGGCCATGATCCAGGCCTCCTCCGCCGGATAGGTGGGCACCGCCGTCAGGCCGGACTGGACAAAGCGCTCCTCCCACTCCCCCAGGGCCTGCTGGAGCAGCTGCACCATGCCCAGCCGCTCCAGATGAACCGGCAGGCTGCCGGTGGACGCCTTGGACGCCTCCACCAGATCCTCCGTCAGCTTTTTCAGCCGGTGGCTCTTGCGCTCCAGCACCTCCAGGTATTCCGGGGCGTGGGGGCTGTCCAGCCCCTGCTTGCGCAGCAGATCCACGTAGTTGATGATGCTGGTCAGGGGGGTTTTCAGGTCGTGGGACACGTTGGTGATCAGCTCGGCCTTGAACCGCTCGCTGCGCAGGCGCTCGTCCACCGCCGTGCCCACGGCCTCGCCCAGGTCGTTGAGCTGCCCCGCGTGGGCGGCCAGGTCGTAGTACATGTGGCTGGTGTCGATTTTGAACTCCGGCTCGCCGCCCAGGATGCGCTCCGTGCCGTCCCGCACCCGCCGCCACTGGAGCGTCCAGCGGCACAGCGCAAACAGGGCGACGGCCTGGAGGGCCACCCATACGGGGAACGGCAGCGACAGGAAGAAGACGCTGCACACCACATAGAGGAGGAACAGCAGCACCGTCCGGCCGGTGAGGGGCCAGGCCCGGGCCAGGGCCCGGAGTCCACGGCCGATCAGGCTGCCCAGCATCCGCAGCACGTTGTTGTGCCAGAAGGTGCCCGCCCTGATGCGGACGGCGGCGGTGAGGCACAGGGCCAGCAGGGTGCCCATCACCCCGATGGTGATGAACCCAAGGCCCACCCACAGCTCTGTGACCAGCTCCAGAGTGTTGAGCCCGTAGGTGATGGAGTCCCCGGCGTTGATCAGCACGGCGATAATCCAGAAGGCGCAGAAGGCCAGCGCATCAAAGGGGATGCGGTCAAACCAGTTGAGGCCGGGGCGGGGCCGCCCTGCCTGCCAGCCGGCGGCGCGGAACAGGAAGACCAGCAGCACCCCGGTACAGGCGTCCAGCACCAGCGCCAGCACGGCCACCAGGGGCAGATAGCGGACATAGCTCTGGAAATCCTGCTGGCCGCTCCAGAACTCATCCCGGACGATGAGAGGGTCGGCCACGCCGTACTCCAGGGCCAGCACCGACTGGGTCACCCGGCTGTCCCTGGCCTCGTCGTAGTCCCAGTCGTCATAGCCGTCATAGGTATAGCCGTAGTAGGCGGCCTGTTCGACGTCCTCCGGGAGAAAGAGCTGCACGGTGCCGTCGGGGAGCACCACGTTGAGCAGGTAGTACCCCCGCCCGCTGTCCCAGATTTTGTAGTCATAGTCGGCCTCGCCGCTGTTCTGGGCCACGGTGAGCTCGGTCTGCTCCACCGCATGGACGTGATCCTCCAAAGCGGCGCTTCCCTCCAGGTTGGAGTAGATCAGGATACCCGTGTCGTTGCGCCGGATGGTGAAGCGGAAATTGGTATGCTCCGCCGACAGGGCCTCCTCCAGGTTTTCCAGCCGGCGCTGATCCAGGTAGGGCAGGGTGCCCTCCCACTCCCTGGCCTGGAGCAGCCGGGCCAGCTCATGGAGCTGAACCTCCCGGTTCATGAGATCATCGTAGTAGTCATTGCTGTCGTAGTAGCTGCTGCCCAGCCAGAGGGTGTCCCACTGGCTGATGGTGAACACCGTAGTCCAGAAGCCCCCCGCCCCGATGATCAGGGTCAGCAGCACCGCGGCCGCCTTGGCCGCCAGGCTTGTTTTCAGTTTTTCCATGGGATCACCTCTTGGCGGGGAAATGTGAAGGCCGGCAGGGGCGCACCTGTGTGCGCCCTCCTTCCCCCATACGGGGAGGCACACAGGCCGGCCCCTACGCTTTTTCCATCTTGTAACCCAATCCCCACACCACCTTGATATAGCGGGGGTTGGCCGGGTCGATCTCCAGCTTCTCCCGCAGGTGGCGGATGTGGACGGCCACCGTATTCTCCGAGCCCAGGGAGGGGTCGTTCCACACCAGCTCGTAGATCTGGCTGGTGGAGAACACCCGGCCGGGGTTCTTCATCAGCAGCAGGAGGATGTTGTACTCCAGGGGGGTGAGACTCACCGGCTCCCCGTCCACCGTCACCGACTTGGCCCCGTCGTCCATGGCGATGCCGCCGTTGGTGAGCAGGGAGGGATTGTCGTTCCCGCCGCCGCTCTTGCCCCCCAGGCTGGTGTACCGCCGCAGCTGGCTCTTCACCCGGGCGATCACCTCGATGGGGTTGAAGGGCTTGGTGATGTAGTCATCCGCGCCGATGTTCAGGCCCAGGATCTTGTCGCTGTCCTCGCTCTTGGCGGTGAGCAGGATGATGGGCACGTTGCAGCTCTCCCGCAGCTTGGCGGTGGTGCGGATGCCGTCCAGGCCGGGCATCATCACGTCCAGCAGGATCAGATCCACCGTCTGGCGCTTCACCGCCTCCAGGCACTCCAGCCCGTCGTAGGCCTTCACCGTCTCGTACCCCTCGCTGGTCAGGTAGATGTCCAGGGCGGAGACGATGTCCTTGTCGTCGTCGCAGATCAGAATGGTGTTCATACCCTCACCTCGTCTTGCAGAATCAGTCTAGCGGAAAAGATTTAAGTCCCACGGGGGAAATGTTTTAAGAACGCCTTAAGACATGGAACATTTTACCCTAACTTCCGTCTAAAAAGCAAATAAAATTATGAGGAGGGTTCCCCGTGAAAGGAAAGCTGCTGTCTCTGCTCCTGCCCCTGGCCCTGCTGGCGGGCTGCGCCGCCCCCCTCGGGGCGGGTGTGACCGACCTGTCCCGGCAGTTTGCGCTCGGAACGCCCGCGCCCCCGGAGGCCGACGGGGCGGCGGACGCCGCCATCGGCAATCTGGGGGCCCAGCTGCTCCGGGCGGTGCGGGAGCCGGGGGTGAACGCCCTGCTCTCCCCCCTGTCCATTTCCCTGGCCCTGTCCATGACGGCCAACGGCGCCGCCGGGGATACCCTGGCGGAGTTTGAGGCCCTGCTGGGGGCGGATGTGGACACCGTCAACGCCAACGCCGCCTCCCTGCTGGCCGAGTATGAGCACTTGGGCGGCAGCACCGTGTCCAATCTGGCCGACTCCCTGTGGCTGGACGACAGCCTGGAGGCCAACGAGCTGTTTCTCTCCCGGTGCACCGCCTTCTATGATGCGGGGCTCTATCAGGCCGACCTCGCCACCGAGCAGACCAGGCGGGCGGTGAACGGCTGGGTGGAGGAGAACACCGGCGGCATGATCCCCGAGATATTGACAGAGGTGCCGGCGGAGGACGCCGCCCTGCTGCTGGTCAACGCCCTCTATCTGAAAAACACCTGGGCCGACGGGTTCGACCCGAACAGCACCCGGGAGGACAGCTTCTACGCCGCCGACGGGACGGGCACGGTGACCGACTTTCTCTCCAACGGCATCCGGCAGGAGCAGTACTTCCGCACCGAAGACGCCGCCGGGGTTGTGCTGCCCTACGACGACGGGCGGCTGGCCTTCGCGGCCGTCCTGCCCGATGGGGACTTGGACGCCTGGCTGGAAAACCTGGACGGGGGCACCTTCCCGGCGCTGGTTGGGGCGGCGGAGGACACCCGGCTGCTGCTCCGGATGCCCAGGTTTGAGGCGGAGTGGGGCGGCGAGCTGGCCGACGCCCTGGCCGCCCTGGGCCTGGACGCCGCCTTTGACCCGGCCCGGGCTGACTTCTCCGGGCTGGGCACCACGGAGAGCGGCGACCCCCTCTTTCTCAGTTCCGTGGCCCACCGGGCCAGGATTGAGGTCAACGAGGAGGGCACCGAGGCCGCCGCGGCCACGGTGGTGGAGGTACGGTCTGGAGGGCCCGCACCTATGGACTATGAGGAGCTGATCCTGGACCGGCCTTTCTGCTATGCCATTGTGGATCTGGAGCGGGGGGTGCCCCTGTTTCTGGGCACCTTTGAGCGGCCGCAGCCGGCGGGCGGATGATATCCGCCCCTACAAAATTGCGGCGATCTGTGGTATGCTGGGGGAAAGGAGGCGGGAAAGATGGTGCTGTGGCTGGGACACGGGGACGCATATGAGCTTCTGGGAGAGCTGGTAACGGCGGAGTACGGCCTGGCCGCCCTGCCGCCCGTGGAGCGGGACGAAAACGGCAAGCCCTTCTTCCCCGGCACGCCGGGCCTCCACTTCAACCTGAGCCACAGCGGGGGCCTGGCCCTGTGCGGCGCGGGGGGCGCCCCCCTGGGGGTGGATGTGGAGCTGGTGCGCCCCCGGCGGGCGGGCCTGGCCCGGCATGTGCTCTCCGGGAGGGAATACGCCTGGTTTCAACAACAGGGGGGCGGCTGGGGGACGTTTTATACCCTCTGGACGTTGAAGGAGGCACGGGTCAAGTGCACCGGCCGGGGCCTGCGGCAGGCCCCCCGCACCATCGCCGTCCCCCTGCTGGCGCCGGGGGAGGAGGGGACGCTGGACGGGCTGGCGTTCCGGGCCTATTCCGGCGAAAGCTGGCGGGCGGCGGCCTGCTGTGTCCTGCCGGAGGCCCCCTCCGGACGAATTGTTAGAATTTCTTAATCATTCTTTAAGGATTGCACCGAGGTTTTCTAAAGAAAACTCCGCTATACTGGGTACAGTAAAGGAGGGGAACCCCCGTGCGTATTCTGATTCTCACCGGAAAATTCGGCATGGGCCACTGGTCGGCCTCCCAGTCCCTGCGCCAGCAGCTGCTGCGGGCGTTTCCCGGGGCTGAGGTGGAGGTGCTGGATCTGGTGGCACAGGCCATGCCCAACGCCTCCGATGCCATGTATAAATGCTTCAACCTGCTGGTCACCCGGGGCAGCGGGCTGTTCAATCTCTACTATAAGCTGACGCGGGATCTGCCCGCCGACACCTGGACTCTGCTGGACGACCTGTTTCTGGATGAGCTGTCCGGCCTGATGGTGGAGAAGAGCCCCGACGCGGTGATCGCCACCCACCCCCTGTGCGCCCGGATGGTATCCCGCTGGAAGGGGGCCACGGGCAGCCGCCTGCCCCTGATCACCTGCGTCACCGACCTGTCCAGCCACTCCGAGTGGATCCACAAGTACACCGACTGCTACCTGGTTGGCTCCAACGACATCAGGGAGAAGCTGGCCGCCAAGGGGGTGGAGCGGGAGAGCATCTGTGTCACCGGCATCCCCGTCCGCTGTGAGTTCAAGCGGCCCGTGGTGCGCCGGCCGGGCCGCACCCGCCAGCTTTTGATCATGGGCGGCGGGCTGGGCCTGCTGCCCAGGAAGGACAGCTTTTATGAGGCGCTGGACGCCCTGCCCGGCGTCCACACCACCATCATCACCGGCCGGAACCAGAAGCTCTACGACCGCCTGGCGGGCAGGTATCCCCACATCCAGGTGCTGGGCTTCACCGACCGGGTTTACGACTACATGGCCCGGGCCGATCTGGTGCTCACCAAGCCCGGCGGCATCACCCTGTTTGAGACCATCTTCTCCGAGCTGCCCATCCTGGCGTGGGAGCCCTTTCTGGAGCAGGAGAAGCTCAACGCCCGCTTCCTGGTGAAGCGGGGCCTGGGCCGCGTGGCGGCCAAGGAGCCCGAGGAGTGCCTGGAGGCCATTCGGGCGCTGATTTACGACGACGCGGCCCTGGAATCCATGCGCGCCAACATGCGGCATATGAAGGGGCAGCTGGAGAGCGAGAGCCTGGCCCGGATTCTGGCGGGCCTGCGGGAGGAAAAAGGAGTGGGCGTGGCATGAGCAGGAAAAAGACGCTGGTCGGCATCGGGCTGATTGTGGCCATCATGGCCCTCACCGGCTGGATGCTGTTCAAGGATCAGCCCATCACCCGGCTGCTCCAGATCCTGGGCCGGCTTAAGCCCGGCTGGCTGGTGCTGGGCCTGGGGCTCATGCTGGTGTTTGTGGGGTGCGAGGCCCTGTGCTCCCACCTGATCCTGGGCCGGCTGGGCCACAGGGCGCCCTACCGGCACTGCCTGGGCTACTCCTTCGTGGGCTTTTATGTCAGCTCCATCACCCCCTCCGCCACCGGCGGCCAGCCCGCCCAGGTCTACTACATGTCCAAGGACGGCATCCCCGCCGCCCACGGGGCCCTGAACATGATGCTCATCGCCGTGTGCTATCAGGTGGTGGTCATGGGCTACGCCCTGGCCATCGTCCTGCTGCGCTTTGATCTGGTGACCAACCTGGGCACCGGGCTGGGGCTGCTGCTCCTGTTCGGCGCGGCGGTGAACGGGGTGCTGACGGCGGGCATGCTGTGCCTCATGTTCCTCCCCAACGCCGCCCGGAAGCTCACCGGCTGGGTGCTGTCCCTGCTGGTGCGGGTGCGCCTGGTGCGCAACGAGGCCGCCGCCCGGGAGAAGCTGGAGAAGCAGATGGAGGAGTACCGCCGGGGGGCCGAGTGCGTCAAGCAGAACCCCGGCCTGGCGCCCGCCCTGCTGGGCGTCACCTTCTGCCAGCTCACCGCCCTGTTCGCCGTGCCCCTGGTGGTGTACCACGCCTTCGGCCTCAGCGGCAGCGGCGCCATGGCCATCATCGGCACCCAGGCCCTGGTCACCCTGGCGGTGGCCTCCCTCCCCCTGCCCGGAGCGGTAGGCGCCTCCGAGGGCGGCTTTGTGGCCGCCATGAAGCTCTTCTTCGGCGCGGGGCTGGTAGCCCCGGCGGTACTGGTCTCCCGGGGCATCAGCTTCTACGCTTTCCTCCTGATCAGCGCGGGCGTCACCCTGACAGTCCACCTGCGCACCCGGAAAAACCGGGCCATCGAGGTCTCCCCCCGCCTCCCTAAGACGGCCCGGGGCACGGTGGCAACATAAGATCCCGGCGGGCGGCCATCCGGCAAACGGGTGGCCGCCCCTGCCGCCCCGGCGCCGGGGCGGCAAAACACATCCTTGCAGGTGGACTATGATGGATATGGATAAGGAACAGTGGAACGGGGCCACCGGCCCCATGGAGGCGGGGCCGCCTGGCGGCAGCGCGGAGGCCCCGGAGCGCCTGAGCCGGTTCAGATATGCCGCCGCTGCGGCGGCAAAAGGGGCCGTGGTGGGCGGAACCATGCTGATCCCCGGGGTCAGCGGCGGCACCACGGCCATCATCCTGGGCATCTATGACCAGCTGGTTCGGGCGGTCAGCGGCTTCCGCGCCCACAAGCGGGAGAGCCTGCGGCTGCTGTTCTGGTTCTGCCTGGGGGCCTGCGGCGGGATCCTCCTGCTGGCCCGGCCTCTGCTGGGTCTGCTGGAGCGGTTCCCCCTCCCCACCGGCTGCTTTTTCCTGGGGGCGGTGGCGGGCAGCGTGCCCGCCGTCTACCGGAAGAGCCGGATCCAGCACTTCCAGTGGCGGGTGCCCGTCTATGTGCTGCTGGGGGCGGCGCTGGTGCTGGCGCTGAACCGCCTGCCGGTTCCGGCCCATGAAGCGGCGGCCGGCGGGGCCGGGGGCTTCCTGCTCCTGCTGCTGGCGGGGGCGCTGTCGGCGGCGGCCCTGGTGCTGCCCGGCATCAGCGTATCCTACCTGCTCCTGCTGCTGGGACTGTATGACGGGACGATGACGGCCATTGCCCGCCTGGATCTGGCCTTTCTGTTCCCCCTGGCCCTGGGGCTGCTGGCGGGGATCTTTCTGTTCACCAGGGCACTGGATCTGCTGATGACCCGCTATCCCCGGGCCACCTATCTGGTGATCCTGGGCTTCATGCTGGCCTCCCTGCCCACCCTGCTCCCCGGGCTGCCGGGCGCGGCGGAGTGGCTGCCCTGCCTGCTCTCCCTGCTGGCCGGCTTTTTGCTCATCCACCGGGTTTCCCGGCTGTGAGCGGGCTCATTGCCTCTTGTGCCGGGGCCGCTCCTGTATTATAATGTGGCTACGTTTTGAGCAGGAGGAGCGACTATGAAATATTTGGGTATCGATTTGGGCGGCACCAACGTGGCCGCCGCCGTGGTGGACGAGGAAGGGGCTGTCCTGGGCAAGGTCAGCCTGCCCACACCCCGGGGTGTTGAGGCGGTGGCCGACCAGATGGCGGCGGCCTCCCGGGCCGCCGTGGAGGCCGCGGAGCTGTCCATGGATGAGATCGCCTCGGTGGGCATCGGCTCCCCCGGGGCCATCGACCCGGAGAACGGCGTGGTGAAATTCTGGTCCAACCTGGATTTCCGGGACGTGCCGCTGGCGGAGATGATGACCAAGCGGCTGGGCAAGGAGATCTACCTGGAGAACGACGCCAACGCCGCCGCCCTGGGGGAGTACGCCGCCGGCGCCGGCAAGGGCAGCCAGTCCCTGGTGCTGGTCACCCTGGGCACCGGGGTGGGCAGCGGCGCGGTGCTGAACGGGAAGCTCTACACCGGCTTCAACTACGCCGGCATGGAGGCGGGCCACATGGTTATCGAGCACGGCGGGCGGCCCTGTACCTGCGGCCGCCGGGGGTGCTTTGAGGCCTACTGCTCCGCCACCGCCCTCATCAAGCGCACCCGGGAGGTGATGGAGGAGGATCCCAACTCCCTGCTGTGGAAGCTGGCGGGGAGCCCGGAGGAGGTCAACGGCCGCACCCCCTTCGACGCCGCGGCCCAGGGCGACGCCGCCGCCGGCCGGGTGATCGACGAGTACGTGGACTACCTGGGCTGCGGCATCGCCAGCCTGGTGAACCTCTTCCAGCCCGAGGTCATCTGCATCGGCGGCGGGCCCTCCGCCCAGGGGGAGACCCTCATGGCCCCGGTGCGCTACATCCTCAACCGGGAGGACTATGCCCGCAACAACCTCCACCGCACCCGCCTGGTGCGGGCCTCCCTGGGCAACGACGCGGGCATCATCGGCGCGGCCCTGCTGCCGCTGTTCCGGTGAGATCCAGGGGGGACGCTGTCCTCTGAAAAGCCTCGCAGAGTTCCGCCGCCCGAAGGCGGCGGAAGCAAGTTCAAATCTGTCATTTCCGGGGACATGCGCCTCGGAAATGACACTTCTCATGGCGGAAGGGCCGACTTTTTCGTAAGAAATCGAGGCCCTTCCGCCATGCGATCCTTCTCGAAAAAGCGGCTTTGCCGCTTTTTCGAAGCAGAGCGGAGGACCCGCTCAAAGCGGGCCCTCCGTTGGTTCATAGCCGGCGCAGGGGCCGGCATTCGGCTCTGGCTCCACTCCGTCCTCCCCCTCCTTGGGCAGGGGGAACAGGAGCAGGGACACCCCATACAGTACCGCCGCCGCCGCGGCAATGGCCTCGATCTTGTGCCCCTCCAGCCACTCCCTCCAGGGCTCCAGCTGGGGGAGCTTTCCCGCCCCGGCATAGAGCCCCACGGCGAGGATGACGCACAGGGCCAGCCGGGTGAGGGCCTGGGACTTTTCCGGCCTGGTCTCCACAGGCTCCGCCTCCTTTCCCTCCAGTATAGTGCGGGGCAGGGGCGGTGCAGAACGGAAATCTGCCCGGATCGGGTGTGAAGAATCGGTAAATTCTGAGAGGCCGGGCTTGTTCCGGCGGCGGGGATCTACTATAATGTCTAGTGAATCAACCGCGAGGCGGTCTATTCGCGCGGCACGTCCGCGTTGTTTTTCAAATTCCAAGGGATCAGAGGCGGAAGCATGAAACAAAAGCGCGCCCACAAGCGGGCCCTGCCGGAGCCACCAAAGCCCCGGCGGGAGGTGCCCCGGGTCAACGCCGATCCGGAGCAGGGACTCAGCCTCCACCAGGTGAAGGAGCGGCAGCAGCACGGCTGGGCCAACGACCCGGTGGAGTCCCCCACCAAGACCGTGGGGGAGATCGTTCGGGAGAACGTGTGCACCTTCTTCAACTTCATCTTTGTGGTGCTGGCGGCCCTGCTCATCGCGGTGGGATCCTTTGAGGACATGCTCTTCCTCCTCATCGCCGCAGCCAACACCGGCATCGGCATCTTCCAGCAGCTGCGCTCCAAGCAGACCATCGACAAGCTCAACCTGCTGGCCGCCCCCCGGGCCAACGTGGTGCGGGAGGGGAACCTGATCTCCGTGCCGTCGGCCCAGCTGGTACGGGACGACGTGGCGGAGCTCTCCTCCGGCGACCAGATCCCCGCCGACGCCACCGTCCTCTCCGGCCAGATCCAGGTCAACGAGGCCCTGATCACCGGCGAGGCCGACGCCATCACCAAGGCCCCCGGCGATGAGCTGCTCTCCGGCTCCTTCGTGGTGTCCGGCCGGTGCCGGGCCCGGCTGGATCGGGTGGGGGCGGAGTCCTACGCCGCCCGCCTGACCACCGAGGCCAAGAAGGACGTCACCGTGGGCAAGAGCGAGATGATGTCCTCCCTGGACAAGCTCATCCGGGTCATCGGTATCCTGCTGGTACCCATCGGCGTGGCCCTGTTCGTCAAGGAGTTCGTCTTTCTGGAGCGCACCGCCCAGGAGGCGGTGATCTCCATGGTGGCCGCCCTCATCGGCATGATCCCCGAGGGGCTGTACCTGCTGACCAGCGTGGCCCTGGCGGTGAGCATGCTCCGCCTGGCCCGGGGCAAGGTGCTGGCCCAGGACATGAACTGCATCGAGACCCTGGCCCGGGTGGACGTGCTCTGCGTGGACAAGACGGGCACCATCACCGAGCCCCACATGGAGGTGGGGGAGGTGGTGTACCTGGACGAGGAGAAGTACGCCGAGACGGTGGTTACCGAGACCCTCAACGCCTTCTACCAGTCCATGGAGGCGGACAACGATACCGCCCGGGCCATGCAGCAGAAGTTCCACGGCAAGTCCCTGTGGCACGCGGCCCAGACCATCCCCTTCACCTCCGCCACCAAGTGGAGCGGCGCGGTGTTCCCCGGCCACGGCTCCTTCGTGGTGGGCGCCCCCGAGTTCATCATGGGCAATCGCTACGCCGATCTGAAGGAGGCGGTGGACCCCTGGTCGGAGAAGGGGTACCGGGTGCTGCTGGCGGCGGAGTACGACGGGGTGCCCGACCAGAAGGGGCTGGATCCCCGGCGGGTGTCCCCCATGGCGCTGATAGCCCTGTCCAACCGCATCCGCCCGGCGGCCCCCAAGACCTTCCGCTACTTTGCCGAGCAGGGGGTGGCCGTCAAGGTCATCTCCGGCGACAACCCGGTCACCGTGGCCGAGGTGGCCCGCCAGGCCGAGATTCCCGGGGCGGAGAAGTACGTGGACGCCGCCACCCTCCAGAGCGACGCCGACTTTGACCGGGCGGTGCGGGAGTACACCGTGTTCGGCCGGGTGACCCCCAACCAGAAGCGCAAGCTGGTGCGGGCCCTCCAGAAGCAGGGCCACACCGTGGCCATGACCGGCGACGGCGTCAACGACGTGTTGGCCCTGAAGGACGCCGACTGCGGCATCGCCATGGCCTCCGGCTCCGACGCCGCCTGCCACGCCGCCCAGCTGGTGCTCCTCAACTCCGACTTCTCCGCCATGCCCAAGGTGGTGGCCGAGGGCCGGCGGGTGATCAACAACATCCAGCGGGCCGCCGCCCTCTACCTGGTGAAGAACATCTTCTCCTTCCTGCTGGCTGTCATCTCCCTGTTCGCCACCTTCCCCTACCCGGTGACGCCCCTGCAGCTGTCCTTCCTCAGCGCCATCACCATCGGCGTGCCCTCCTTCTTCCTGGCGCTGGAGCCCAACCACAGCCTGGTCAAGGGCAAGTTCCTGGCCAACGTGTTCCGCTCCGCCCTGCCCGGCGGGCTCACCGACCTGATCGTGGTGCTGGGGGTGGAGGCCTTCTACCTGGTGTTCGGCTTTGCCGAGAGCGAGCTGTCCACCATGTCCGCCATCCTGCTGGTGGTCATCGGCATCCTGGTGCTCTACGAGGTGTGCAAGCCCTTCGACTGGAAGCGCCGGGTGCTGTGGGGGGCCATGGCGGGCTCCGGCCTGGTGTGCATCCTCTGGTTCGGGGAGAGCTTCGGCCTGAGCCAGCTGAGCCTGGAGGCCTTTCTGGTGCTGCTGGTGTTCCTTTTCGCCGCCTATGCCATCATGCGGTTCATGCTGGGCCTCTTCGATGCCGGCGAGACCCTGTGGAACGGCACCCGCCGCCTGGGCCGCCGGGTGGTCAGGAGGCGGTAGGACATGAAACTGAGGGCCTACCAAAGCGGGGATCTCCCCGCCATTCTGAACCTGTTCCGCGATACCGTCCACACTGTCTGCGCCCGGGACTACACCCGGGCACAGCTGGACGCCTGGGCCCCGGCGGAGCTGGACGCCGCCGCCTGGGACGCCTCCCTGCTGGCCCACCGGACTCTGGTGGCGGAGGAAAACGGGAGCATCATCGGCTTTGCCGACCTGGCAGAGGACGGCTATCTGGACCGGCTCTATGTCCACAGGGACTGGCAGGGCCGGGGGGTGGCCTCCGCCCTGTGCGACGCCCTGCCCGGCGCCCGGCTCACCCACGCCTCCCTCACCGCCCGTCCCTTCTTTGAAAGGCGGGGCTGGCATGTGGTGAAGGAGCAGCAGGTGGAGCGCCGGGGTGTGCTCCTGACCAATTTTGTCATGGAGAAGTGACTGGCCCTCCGTATTGGACGGCGGGGGCAAGCCCCCGCCCTACAGAGTGGCCGGAAACAAACGGCGCGTCAAGGATGCCGCGCCCTACGGTGTCGTCCAAGCTTCGGACTGTTTGTTTTGACAGAACCCGATTGCCACGACCGCCATACTATTTCAGGGGCATGGCACTGATGGCGGCCCGGCGGGCCAAGCCGGTACAGCGTACCTGTTCCCAGGGCTTGCAGGGTAACCGCGATGCGTGCCACCTAAGGCGCGGCAGCGCCTGTGACATAAGTGCCAAGGGAGCGGGCGGCAATGCGCGGCTGGTCTTTGCCTCGTCCGTACAGCCCACCGCCGCCATGAGCCCCCGTTTGGGGGGCGCCGGGGGTGCACCCCCGGCCCCTTCTTTTCCCCCATTTCTTCGGGAAGAAATGGGGGCGCCCGCCGCGCAGGCGCCGCCCGGGGGTCGGGCCCCTCTGGATTACCCATGCAAGGAGGACTTGCGTGACAAAACGGGCCGGTTCTGTTACCATAGGAACAGCAAGGAGGGGAGGCTATGCACGACATCGCCCGAAATCTGAAGCGCCTGCGGCGGCAGAAGGGCCTGACCCAGGAGGAGCTGGCCGACAACCTCCATGTGACCCGGCAGGCGGCTTTTGAAGCATTCCGGCGAGAGTACAGGCCGTCAGTTGGCTATTGGTTGGATATTTATCTCATCTGGCCCATGTTGGGGATTGCCCTAGGTATGGCAGTGTGCGCCCTGATTTGTATATGGAGAGATCTTCACCCCCAGCGGCTGGCAATCCGGCGTGTCCTGTTTTGGGCGGCAGTGGGCAGCGCACTCCTGCTGGTGTTATCGGTGCTATACCAATATTGGGGCCCGTGGCCATTTTCCTGGTTTTGGTATCACCTCTCGCTGGGCCTGTGGTTTTCCGGATGGACTTGGTATGTCATCGGCGTCCTGCTGTTCTGCGGCTGGGGGGAGAAAAGCGGGTTGATTTCCCAACCGGATTCGGGTAAAATGATAGGCGTGAGTTTATCAGCTCACGCCTATGCCTTTGTAAAGGGGGTTCCTTCTGTGATGAAGGTGCTCTATCTGCTCAATTTCGCCGGCAAGGCGGGCACGGAGCGGTATGTGGAGACCCTGGTGAAGTATCTCTCCGCCGACGGGCTGGTGCAGCCCTTTTTCGCCTACAACGAGGGCGGGCTGCTGGTGGAGCGGCTGGAGGCCATGGGGGTGCCCTGCCGCCGGGTGGAGATGCGCAGCCGGTTTGACAAGCAGGCCGCCAGGGAGCTGGCCGCCCTGTGCCAGGAGTGGGACATCGACCTGATCCACTGCCACTACCTGCGGGAGCACTACACCGCCCTGCTGGCCAAGAAGTACAACAAAAAGATTCGGGTGGTGTATACCAACCATTTCGTGCTGGCCAACGACTTTATCACCCGCCTGTCTAACCGGATGATGGACAAGCGGCAGGACCAGATGATCGCCGTGTGCAATAAGGGGAAGGAGCAGCTCATCGCCAACGGCTGGAGCGGCGACCGGATCCAGGTGATCTTCAATGCGGTGGATCTGGACGCCTGGGCCGGAGGCCGGGCGGACTCCACCCTCCGGGCCGAGCTGGGCCTGGACGAGGACCGGTTTGTCATGCTGTGCGCCTCCCGGTTTGCCGAGGACAAGGGCCACAAGTACCTGATCGACTCGGTCAAGCGGCTGACGGAGCGGACGGACAGGCCCTTCACCCTGGTGCTGGCAGGCGACGGCCCCCTGCTGGAGCCCACCAAGGCCCAGGTGGCGGAGCTGGGTCTGGAGGACTGCGTCAAATTCATCGGCTTCCGCAAGGACATGAAGAACCTGTACAAGGGTTCCGATCTGTACGTCAACTCCTCCCAGCACGAGGCCCTGTCCTTCCTGATTATCGAGGCCATGGCCGCCGGCCTGCCGGTGATCGCCACCGACATGGGGGGCAACTCCGACATCGTCAACGACGAGGCCGGGTGCGGCCTTCTGGTGGAGTACGACAACCCGGACTCCATGGCCGGGGCCATGAAGCGCTTCCTGGAGGAGCCGGAGTTCCTGGCCCGCTGCCGGGAGAACGCCCGCAAAACCATCGAGGACAAGTTTGAAATCCACAAGATGTGCCGGGCCACCTATGGGGTGTATGAAAAAGCCCTCCACGACTGATTCCAAGGAGTATTTTTGCCTATGTCAATTACCAAAAGCAGCCTCTTTGTCCGCCTTTTCCTGGCCGTCTGGCTGGGCCTGAAAAACGCGGCGGCCAACAGCGCGCTGGGCCGGGCCTGTGACCGGCTCCAGGGCTGGGTGGTGCGCCAGGCCCATGGCAGCGCCATCTGGAACTTTGTCTGGCGGGAGGGGAACATCCCCAAGGCCTGGCCGGGCAGCATCGCCTGCCGCCTGTTTACCGCCATCGTCAACATCCCCTGCGCCATCTTCAAGGCCGTCTACCGGGCGGGGAGGCGGGTGTGGGACGGCAGCCTCTTCTGCCGCCTGATGGGAACCCTGGGGGGCGCAGCCTTCCTGTTCCTGGGCCTGTTCATGATGGTTATGCTTATGGCCCCCCACGAGAAGTGGAATAACATCTACGGCCTGATGGGGGTGGTGGCCCTCACCGGCCTGTTTGTGGTGGGCAGCGCCTCGAGATCCCGGCGCAAGCTGGAGCTGGACGCACAGGGGCCCTATTTCACCGTTTATATGGCCTTTATCTGCATCGCTACGGTGGGCTCCCTGTCCACCCATATGTCCCTGCGCTTCTTTGCCTTCCACCTGACCGCCTTCCTCATCGTGCTGCTGGCGGTCAGTTCGGTGCGGAAATATGAGCAGCTCCAGCTCATGGTGTCCCTGGCAGTGGTGGGCCTGTCGGTGGCCGCCCTCTATGGCTGCTACCAGGGCTATGTCGGCGTGGATATCGTCCCGTCCCAGCAGGACATGAGCGTCAACGCCGGCATGCCGGGCCGGGTGTACTCCTTCTTCGACAACCCCAATAATTTTGCCGAGCAGCTGGAGATGCTCCTGCCCTTGAATCTGGCCTTGTTCCTCAACTGCCGTTGGCGGGGCAAGCTCCTGTCCCTGCTCTCCCTGTGCCTGGGCGTGGCGGCCATCGGCTTCACTCTTGGCCGGGCCAGCTGGATCGGCCTGGCCTGCGCTGTGGTGGTGTTCCTGGCCCTGCTGAACTGGCGCTGGGTGCCGGTATTCCTGGTACTGGGTCTGGCTGCCATTCCCTTCCTGCCAGAGACCATCTATAACCGCATCCTCACCATCGGCAACACCAAGGACAGCTCCACCCAGTACCGCTTTGAGATCTTCAAGACCACAAGAAATCTGATGGAGGATTACTGGTTCCGCGGTGTCGGCCTTGGCACCGATGTGATGAAGAAGGTTTTCGAGACCTATCCCACCAACTTTGACGGCACCTATCCCGTCCACACCCACAACAACTATCTGCAGATGTGGGGAGAGGCGGGGATCTTCGCCCTGTTCTCCTATCTGGCCCTGCTGCTGTGGCGTCTCAAGACAGGCGTGAAGGCCTTCTGTGCGGCACTGGATCCCCGGGTCCGGCGGATGCTGGCCGCCGCCATCGGGGCCTTCTGCGGCATCCTGGTAATCGGCCTGGCCGAGTATACCTGGTTCTATCCCCGAAACATGTTCACCTATTGGTTCCTCTTCGGCGTCATCGGTGCCTGCGTCAAGCTGACTCAGATGGAGCGCGCCCGGCACACTGCGTAAGATATTTCGGGGTCGTATACCTGTCAGATCAGAAATCCCTCCCGGTTATTCAACCGGGAGGGATTTTGCAAATATGGGAGCACGGCGCCCGCATTTCCGTTATGTGTGGAGTTTTGTCAGATCATAGGGCGTGGTCTGATAGACATAGTAATTGAGCCAGTTGGTATAGAGCAGCTGCCCGGCGCTGCGCCAGCGGACGATGGGCACCCGGGCGGGGTCGTCCTCCGGAAAATAGTGGGCGGGTACGTCGATGTCCAGCCCCTTGTCCTTGTCCCGCCAGTACTCCCGGGCCAGGGTGTCGGGGTCATATTCCGGGTGGCCCATGACGAAAAACTGGCTGCTGTCCTCGGTCTTGACCGCGTACACCCCCGCCTCGGAGGAGGTGGCCAGCAGCTCCAGGCCGGCGGCCTTCCGAATGTCGGCCTCCCACACCTCGGTATAGCGGGAGTGCGGGGCGAAGAACACGTCGTCAAAGCCGCGGAACAGGGGGGAGGAGGGCTTGAGCACCCGGTGCTCATACACGCCGAAGAGCTTCCTGGGGAGGGAACGCTTCTCCACCCCATGGTGGAAGTAGAGCCCCGCCTGGGCCCCCCAGCAGATATGGAGGGTGGAGTGGACATGGGTGCGGCTCCACGCCATAATCTCGCACAGCTCCGGCCAGTACTCCACCTGGCTGAACTCCAGGTTTTCCACCGGCGCGCCGGTGATGATCATCCCGTCGAAGTTCCGGTGGCGCACCTGATCAAAGGTGGTGTAGAAGGAGGCCAGGTGATCCTCATCGGTGTGCTGGGAGTGGTAGCTGGCGGTGCGCAGCAGCTCCACCTGGATCTGCACCGGCGTGTTGGACAGCTTGCGCAGGATCTGCGTCTCCGTGACGATCTTGGTGGGCATCAGGTTGAGAATCAGGACGTTCAGCGGGCGGATGTCCTGATGGATGGCCCGGTATTCGGTCATGACAAAGATGTTTTCGCTCTCCAGCACCGCGGTGGCGGGCAGGGAGTCGGGAATCTTGATAGGCATGGGTAATCCCCTCCGGTCTCTGTTCCTATTACTATAATAAGAGTAGCATATTTGCCCGCCGGTTGCAACCGGCGCGGAAATTGAAAAAGACTGAAAAAAACGAGAAAAAAGTGTTGACAAAAGAGGGAGGGGGTGGTATTATATCTGAGCGCCTCACGGGAGGGCAAGAAAAAGAAGGAAACAGACGGGAGAGACC
>DGYMJ06203__coassemble_332_pt1 | contig 43773 bp, 31 predicted proteins | sample DGYMJ06203__metabat2_low_PE_040 | metagenome-assembled genome bin DGYMJ06203 | reverse complement strand
CTCAAAAAAGCCCGGAATATCAAGGAAAATCATCGCTCAGACGATTGAAATACGGTCTCAAGGCAGCCCGCCGCGCTCCGCAGTTCAGCAAGCGCTGATTTATCTGCCGGACTTATCAGAATGCCGCCCATATGGGCGGCATTTTGCTTGCGCTCTTTTGGAGCCCCATCGCAGATGGGGCGGCGTACTGCGCCCGCAGGCGCGTTTCGGAGCGCAGCCACCGCTTGCGGCGGCTCCTGCCGCGCAGGCCTTCCCAGGCTGTAGATAAACCCTTCAGCCGAAGGATTCGGAGGGAAGAATAGTGTGAAAGGGAACAATCAGAGTTCCCTTTTGCGTTGGATCAAATAACTTTTTGAAGTTTCAAAAAGTTTCTCAGCGTGTCGAAAAGACTTTTTCGATACGCTGAGAAGGCCCGCGGCATAGCCGCGGGCCTTCCTGTTTTATTTCCCCTCCTTGTCCCGGACAAAGAAGTAGGTGGCGTTGGGCTGGCTGCCCTGGCGCACGTCCACCTCGAACCGGGGCAGGGCCTTCACCAGCTTGCTCAGCTTGGAGAAGCCGAAGTTACGGGGGTCGAAGTCCCGCTTCTTGCGCACCAGCAGGTTGGCCACCTCCCCCAACTGGGCGTAGCCATCCTCGTCGGCCATCATCTCCACCGAGTCGGCGATGAGGGTGACGATGTCCTGGGGCACCCGGCTGGCGGGCTCCGGCTCGGGCTGGGGGACGGGGGGCTCCCCCGTCTTTTTCTTGGCGGCCTTCTTGGGCTTGGGGGCCTGGGCCGCCGCCCGGGCCGCCTCCTCCGCCCGGGCCTGCTCGGCGGCGGAGCGGATGACCTCGATATACACGAACTTGTCGCAGGCCACGATGAAGGGGTTGGGGGTCTTTTTCTCCCCCATGCCGTACACCTTCTTGCCCGCCTCCCGCAGGCGGATGGCCAGGCGGGTGAAGTCGCTGTCACTGGACACCAGCACGAAGCCGTCCACCTGGCCGCCATAGAGGATGTCCATGGCGTCGATGATCATAGCCGAGTCGGTGGAGTTCTTGCCGGTGGTGTAGCTGTATTGCTGCACCGGGGTGATGGCGTTCTCCAGCAGCAGGGGCTTCCAGGAGGCCAGGTTGGGGGTGGTCCAGTCCCCGTAGATGCGCTTGATGGTGGGGGTGCCGTAGACGGCGATCTCCGCCATCACATCCCCCAGAGCGGAGCGGGGTGCGTTGTCCGCGTCGATGAGCACCGCCAGGCGGAGATCCATTTCTTCCGACATAGGAGCCTCTCCTTCTTAAAGTACAAAGTGGTAGAACCGCAGCATCTCGTACCAGTTGTCCGTGCCGAAGGATATGGTCTTGTCGTCCTCCAGCGCCGCGCCGGGGTAGAAGCTGCGGCGGTAGGCGTCCTTGTGCTCCCGGTAGCGGACGGTGGTGGCAAAATAGGCGGGCATGGGCACCCGGCAGGCGTCCGCCCGGGCCACGGCCTCCTGGGCGCCGACCCGGATGGCCTCCACCGCCGCCTGGGGGTGCATGGCCAGCACGCCGCCGCCCCGGCCCTCGTTCACCGCCACGGTGACGATGTTGGGGATCAGATTGCGGGCGAAACCACACAGGGCCGCGTCCCCGGACAGGAAGGGCACCGGCACGCCGCAGTACCCGGCGGTGTAGGCGTTGATGAGGAACTCGCTGGCGGGCATCTGGTTCAGGGTTACCTGGTCACACTGGGTGGTCATGGTGTGGGACAGGGGGTTGCCGCCGCAGGCTGCCCAGGCGTGGTAGCCGGTAAAGAGCACCGCGCCGAACTGTCCGACGTCCAGCCCCGCCATCATGGAGAGGGGGTCGCCGGTCCAGCCCCGGAAGAGCCGGGCCTGCCGGGGCAGCCTGCTCCCGTCCAGGTTGCGGGCGGAGTCGTGGGCGTCCTTCACCACGATCTCCTCCGCCCCGGCGGCCACGGCCCCCTCACAGGCGGCGGCCACTTCGGCGGTCATCTGGGCGGCGAAGGGGCGGTAGTCGTCCATGGTGGCCCGCTCGGTCTCCGCCCAGTCGGCGATGCCGCAGGTGCCCTCAATGTCGGCGCTGAGATAGACTCTCATGCCCGCCCCTCCCTTCTGCGGACGATGTCCTCCACCTGGTGGAGCTGCTCCACCGTGTTGACCCCCAGCATCTCCTCCGGGGTGCAGGTGGGGCAGGCCCCCACCTTTCCGCCCCTGGACAGGATGTAGGACGGCGCGTCGGTGAGGTAGTACTCCCCCTGGGCGTTATTGGGCTGGAGCTGGTCGATGGCCTCCCACAGGGGGCCGGCCTCAAAGACGTACACGCCCACGTTCAGCTCCCGGATGGCCTTCTCCTCCGGGGTGCAGTCCTTGTCCTCCACGATGTGGGAGAAGGCCCCGTCGGCCTTGCGCACGATGCGGCCGTAGGGCAGCTCCTCGTCGGACACGGCGGACAGGAGGGTGCAGGCGTTGCCCTCTTTTCGATGGGTGGCGATCAGGGACTCATAGGTCTCCCGCCGCAGCAGGGGCATGTCGCCGTAGCACACCAGGACGCTGCCGGTAAAGCCCGCCAGGGCCTCCCGGGCGCACTGGACCGCGTGGCCGGTGCCCCGCTGGGGCTCCTGCACGGCGTGGAGATAGTCGGGGTAGGCGGCCGTCACCTTCTCCCGCTCGTAGCCCACCACCAATGTAATATCCTCCCGGGGCAGGAAGGACAGCTCGTCCAGCACGTAGTCCAGCAGGGCCCGGCCGTCGGCCTGCCGCAGCACCTTGGGGAGGTCCACGCCCTCCGTGCGCAGGCGGGTGCCCTTACCCGCCGCCAGAACCACCGCTTTGATGCCTGTCTCCATGGAATTCATCCTCTTTTCTTCCGGTTCTTCCGGATTGCTGATACAATGAGTATACCATAATTCCCGGCGCCGTGACAATGCGGCCGCCCATTTTTTCTCCGGGGGCGCGCAGCATTTTGCCGCCTCCAAGCGTTTATAGGGGTGAAAGGGGGGAGGAGAGATGACAGACCCCGACCGGTTGGAAGAAGTGATCGCCACCTACGAAACCACCCTGTACCGGGCCGCCCTGGCCGTCCTGGGGGACGCCCACGAGGCGGAGGACGCGGTGCAGGACGCCTTTCTGCGCTATCTGGAAAAGGCCCCGGACTTCCCGGACGCCGCCTATGAGCGGGCCTGGCTGCTGAAGGTGACCGTCAACGGCTGCAAGAGCCGCCTGCGGTCCCCCTGGCGGCGGCGCACCGCCCCTCTGCTGGACACCTACCCCGCCGCCGACCGGGAGGAGCGGGAGCTGCTGGAGGCCGTCCAGGCCCTGCCGCCCAAGGACCGGGCGGTGATCCACCTATACTACTACGAGGGCTATCAGACCGCCGAGATCGCCGCCATGACCGGCCAGCGGGAGAGCACCGTCCGCTCCCGCCTGTCCCGGGCCAGGGACAAGCTGCGCAGGCTGCTGAAAGGAGAACCGGAATGAACCGCTATCGTTCCTATATGAACCGCATCCACGCCCCGTCCGGCCTGCGGTACCGGGTGCTGGAGGCGGCGGAGCGGGGGCAGCGCCCCCGCCGCCCCGCCCACCGCTGGATCGGGGCCGGGGCCCTGGCCGCCTGCTTCGCCCTGGCCTTCTTCGGCGGCTGGCAGGCGTGGCGGTACGCCGCCCATTATCAGCCCGATCCCACCGCCGGGGTGGCCGACCCGCCCGCTGTGATCACCCCCGCCCCGGCGGAGACGGAGCACACTCTGGTGGTGGAGGCCCCCTTTGACGGCCAGCCCCACGGCTTTTTCGCTGTGCCGGCGCTGGAGTTTGCCGACGTCACCGGCTGTACTCCTTACCTGATCGACTGGGACTGGAAAGGGGATGCCTCCGTTTTGCCTTTGAATGCGCAGGAGATTATCACTGTCCTGGGCGGGGAGGATGAAGTGCCCTGGTCTCTGCTCTGGTCGGGCTTCGGCCTGGACGGCACGGTGACCCACGGAGAGGACGGCCGGGTGCTGCTGGCCTCCGTCACCGGCGAAAATGGGGACACCTCCTTCACCCTGGAGCTCTCCCCCGGGCAGCTCCCTCCCGGCGGCGAGTCCTATCCCGACGCCGCCGTCCAGGACTATGACGGCGTGGCCGTCACCGCCTGGTACACCCGCCCTGACGGGGACGGCGGGCCGAACTACACCTACTGCGTGGAGTTCCTGAGCGGGGACATGGGTGTGCGCTTTACCTGCGACAGCCCCGACCAGGAGACCGCCAGCTGGCTGTCCTGCGTGCTGGTGCGGTATGCCGCCCAGGCGGACAGCGGCTTCACCACGGAGCACCTGACTCCCGGCGAGATTCCGGCGGCTGGCGAAGAGCTGACTTTGGCGGATGTCCGGGACAATGATCTGAATTCCTGGCTGCCGCCGGCGGACGCCCTGCCGGCTGGGTTTACCTTTGAGGGCGGACGAGCGGAGCAGAACTGGGGGGAGCAGTCCCTTTTATCCGCCGTTTGGAACCGGGGGGAGGACAGCATTTCCGTCACTGTCCGCCGCTCCGCCGGCGGCGTCGATTACCCAGAGGCCGATCTGGCTCTGGAGGACGTGACAGCGAGTGCCCTGCAAGGGCTGGGGCGGCAGTATGCGGGGGACGACGCTCTCTGGCAATGGAGTTCCCTGGCAGTGGATTGGGGAGACGGTGTGCTGGTGGAGTACAGCCTGCGCGGCCTCACGCTGGAGGAGGCGTTGGGGCTGATTTTGGGCACGCCGGGGCGCGCCTCCACATCCATTGTTGAGTTCCCCGCGACGGAAAAAGATCCCTGGACAGTGCCCAACCCCATGCCCGATCCCTCCCCCTGGCAGGTGTTCCCCCTCCAGTGAGGGCGGCCCCGCCCGAAAGAAAACACACGGCCCCCGCGCTGAAAAGCGCGGGGGCCTCTCTGTTCTTTTTACGCGGGCGGCCTGCTGTAACAGCGGCTGATCTCAAACTTGCCGGTGCTCAGGTTGTCCTTTGCCAGATTCCTGGCGTTCCAGTCGTTGAAGTGCCACCACTCCGACTCCAGCGGGCTCATGCCCGCGCCGGTGAAGTAGCCCCGCAGGGCGACGGCCGGGTCGTTCATGGTGTCGGCGAGGGTGTCGCTCCCCGGCCCCAGGGTGGAGGCGGCGGCCATGCTCAGCTCGTGGATGGCGGTGGGCATATCGTACTCGATGAAGTCGGTGATCGCCAGGTACTCCCGGCCGCCGGTGGTGCGCACCTGAGTCTGCTTCACCTTCACCAGGCCCACGTCCACGGCGAAGCCCCGCTGGTGGTTGGAGTAGCCGGTGTTGATGAAGTAGGTCATGCTCCAGGGCGGGGTGGTGATCCCCGCCTTCACCTCCGGATCCTCCTCCGCCAGGGCGGTGAGGCCGTCAATCACCGCCAGCTGGGTGGAGCGGGGGCGGAAGGCCTCGTAGAGCTTGAGGCAGTTGCCCTGGGCCAGAGCGGCGTGCTGGGCGGCGCACACTTTTTTGGCGGCGGCGTACAGCATGGGCATCATGAACTCCTCCCGATCCAGCCGGGGGTTGTAGGCGGCCCCGGGGTAGAAGCTCTCCCCGGTGACGCCGGGGATCTCCTTCCCCGAGCTGACGTAGACCGCTCCATAGGAATTCACCGCGTCGTAGAGCATGGACGGGATCACGTCGGGCAGGTTGATCAGGCAGTAGCGGTGATCCACCCATCCCACGCCTGCGGCGGCCTCCACCTTCCACCAGTGGCCCTGCTCGGAGAGGATGGTGAAGCCCTCCCCCGGCTCCAGCACGTCCAGGGCCCCTGCAAAGGGATCCGGGGAGGGCGTGGGCTCCGGCGTCGGTGTGGGCGCTGGCGTTGGAGTTGGAGTTGGGGTGGGGGTAGGGATTGGCGAAGGGGTGGAGCTCGGTGTGGACGATGGCGTGGGGGCGGGCGAAGCCGCCGGGGCCGCGCTCTCCGGGCTTCCGCTCTCCGGGGGGAGGGGCTCCGTCTCCCCCGCCGCCGGGGCGCTCTCGGCCGGCTGGGCAGTCTCCTCCGCCGGCGCGGCGGACAGGGTGGGCACAGGGGCCGGCGTGGGCACGGCGGGGACGGGCGTGGGGCTGGGCGCGGCCGCCGGGGTGGGCGTCGCCGCAGGTGTGGGGGTGGGGTCGGGCTGGGGCTCCGGCCACAGGCCCAGCTCCACCGAGGCGTAGCCGGTGGCCCCGTTCACCGGCAGCTCCAGCCCCGCCGCCGTCAGCTCCGGCGGCTCCCGATCCAGCGTGTGATCCTCGCCCCACACCACCGTCTCCGGGGTGGGCGACGGGGTTGGGGTCGGGTCAGGGGTGGGGCTGCTCTCCGGCGTGGGGGTGACGGCGGAGGTGGGCTCCGGCGCGGGAGAGCCGGAGGGCTCCGGCTCCCGGCTGCCGCAGGAAGCCAGGGCCAGCAGCAGCGCCAGGGCGCAGCACAGGGACAGCACTCGTTTCATGGCGGACGGATTCTCCTCCTCAAAATGTCGGCGCGGCGTCTCTATGCCAGCTCCAGCACCCGGCTCACCACCTGGGCGGCCTCGGCCCGGGTGGCGGAGGCGTTGGGGGACAGGCGGCCGCCGCTGCCGCCGAACAGGCCGGCGGCGGTGGTGCGGGCGGCGGCCTCCAGGGCCCAGAGGGCGATGTCGCCGTCGTCGTCAAAGCCCAGGCCGTTGGCCTCGGGCAGTTCCACAAAGTTGTCCACCAGCACCATCATGTCCTGGCGGGTGAGGGCGGAGTCGGGGTTGAAGCGGCCGTACTGGTCGCCCTCCACCAGTCCCAGGGCGGCGGCCTCCTCGATGTACGCCTGGGCCCAGTGGCCGTCGATATCGGCGAACGGGGGCTCCGGCTCGGGGGCAGGCTGCTCCGGCTCCCCGGCGGTATCCTCCGGCGGGGCGGTCTCCGCGGGCTGGGCGCTCTCCTCCGGCCCGGGCAGCGGGGGCAGCTGGCCGTCCGCCGCCAGGGCGCTGTACAGCATGGCGGTGAACTCCGCCCGGGTGACGGCCTGGTCGGGGCGGAACTGCTCCCCGCTGGGGTGGAGCTCCGCTCCCAGCGCGTCCAGCTCCTCCACCGCCTGCCACGACCAGTGGAAGGCGGTGTCGGTGTAGGGGGCGTCGGCGGCCAGCCTGGCAAAGCCGTAGTCCAGCAGGGCGGTGCTGTCGGTGTGGCGGGTGGTGTTGTTGTCCGAGTGCATCACCACGCTGATGATGCGCCGCCCGTCCCGCTTGGCGGTGGCGCTGAGACAGTAGCCGGCGGCGTTGATGGTGCCGGTCTTGAAGCCGTCGGCCCCCTCATACTCGAAGGCCAGGCCGGGCAGCAGCTGGTTGGTGTTGGGGTAGGTCGTCCCGTTGAAGGTGACAGAGGTGGCGGAGGTGTAGTCCAGGATCTGGGGGAAGCGGCGGATAAACTCCCGCACCAGGATGGCCTGGGAGCGGGCGGTGAGGTAGTGGACGTGGGCCCCGTGGCAGTTCTGGTACTGGGCGGTCATGCCCAGGCGCTGGGCGGTGGCGTTCATCCGCTGGACAAAGGCCGCCTCGGTGCCGGAGATGTACTCGGCCATGGCCACGCAGCTGGCGGAGGCCGACGGGATCAGGATCAGCCTGAGCAGGGTGTCCACCGTCAGGCTGCCGCCGTAGGGCAGGGGCACGGCGGTGGGGTAGCGGGCCTGGTTGCGGGAGATCTGGGCGGAAAAATCGCTGATGGGCACCAGGGTGTCCAGAGTCAGGTTGCCGGCCTCCAGCTCCTCGAAGATGATGTAGGCGGTCATCACCTTGGTCATGGAGGCGGGGACGCGCATGGTGTCCGCGTCCTTCTCATACAGGGTCTCGCCGGTGTCGTAGTCGATGACGATGGCGCTGTCGGCGGCGATGCGGGGCTCAGCGGGCTGAGACGCGGCGGAGGCCGCGGGCAGCAGGCCCGTCAGGAGTGCCAGGATCAGCAGCAGGGCGGTGAGGCGAGGGGCGTGCTTCATACGGGACAACTCCTTCTCTCAAAAAATATCTCTCTGTATTATGCCACATCCGCCCTTCTTTGTCAATTTTTCACAACTCATTACTGGCTGTACAGAGAAATTTTTGTCTCTTTTTCTCCTGCCGGTGCCAGATGCCGCCGCCGGAGCGTATTTTAGCAGGAAGGGACCATTCCGAAGCATCTTTTCAAGCAATGAGCGGATGTGTTACCGACCTGCGGCACACAGTATCTGCGTCTGTCAGTTAAAGATATGAATATTTTGCAGGATGAGCCCTGTAAAAAGCGGCCGCCTCATATGAGGCGGCCACAAATGTGTTGTGAATCACGATTCAACTTGATATGTCATGTCAGAAAAAGGCGCCCCAGATCAGGAAGCCTCCGCAGGCCACCAGGCCGGTGAAGATAGTGACAATCACCAGGTAGCCCATGATGTTGCGGGCGGACAGGCCGGCGATGCCCAGAGCAGGCAGCGCCCAGAAGGGCTGGATCATGTTGGTCCACTGGTCGCCCCAGGCGATGGCCATGGCGGCCCGGCCGTACTCGATGCCCATCTCGGTGGCGGCGGGCATGACGATGGGGGCCTGCACGGCCCACTGGCCGCCGCCGGAGGGCACGAAGAAGTTGATCAGGCCGGCGGACAGGAAGGTGAGCACGGGGAAGGTGATGTCGTTGGAGATGTTGGTGAAGAAGTTAGCGATGATGCCGGCCAGAGACACGCTGGTCTCAGGGTTTTGGGCCACCATCAGGCCCATGATGCCGGCATAAAAGGGGAACTGGAGCAGGATGCCGGCGGCACCGGAGGCGGCGTCAGCAATGGCATCCACGTACTTGCGCAGGTCGCCGTGGAGCAGGATGCCCAGAAACAGGAAGATCATATTGACGATGTTCAGATCCAGGTTAAAGCCCTTCTGAACAAAGTAGTACACGATGTAGGCGAAGCCCAGCACCAGGGTGATCACCCACAGGATGCGGCTGTGCTCCATCTTGTCGGCGGGAGTCTCAATCTTGTACAGCTTCTCCTCTTCCTCCGCCAGCAGAGCGGGATCCACCGCGATGGTGTGGGCGGCGTCAGGATGCATGGCGTAGTTGACCAGGGGCATGAGGAGCAGGATCACAATGACCATGCCCAGGTTGACCGGGTGGAAAATGGTATCCATAGTGCCGGCGTAGTAGTTCACACCCAGAATGTCAGTGCCGCCCTGGGCTCCGATCTGCAGGGGGATGGAGCCGGACAGGCCCGCGTGCCAGATCACGAAGCCGGAGTAGGCGGAGGCGATCAGCAGGGGGTAGTCCACGTCCTCCACACGGCGGGCCACCTCTTTGGCCAGCAAGGCGCCGGCGATCAGGCCGAAGCCCCAGTTGAGCCAGCAGCAGATGGTGGATACGAAGGTGGTCACCAAAATGGCGCTTTTCTTGTCGCGGGCCAGGGTGGCGATGGCGGCCAGGGCCCGCTTACAGGCCTTGGCGGATGCCATGGCAGAACCCAGCACCAGAACCAGGGCCATCTGCATGGAGAAGGACAACAGACCCCAGAAGCCGTCAGAGGAATCCCCTCCCTGGCCGCCCCAGGCCCATACCAGTTCCAGCGGCCCCTGCTGGGTGCCGATCATGGCGCCGATGAAGACTACCGCGGTCAGGATGACGGCGAACAGGAACGGATCCGGAAGCCATCGGTTCACAACCCGGACACACCCATTGGTAAAGCGTTTGAACATAAATATCTCTCCCTTATTTTTTCACAACACGGTTGCATTATACTTATAAACCGCATTAATATCAATATAATCTTTGGCATTTGGGGGAGAAATTAGTATATTTATTCATTTTTGATATTGCATTAGAAAAATCGATCGTCCGCTCCCTCCGGAATCTCCAGACCCAATGACTTTTAGCAGGGAAACCATCCGCCTTCCCTAATCCCCCGCCCCATGAAATTCCCCGCCGCATCAGCGGTGGGGAATTTTGCGCGGTTTTTCTAAAATTTCAGTTGTAAGTCGGTTTGATTTAATGTATAATGAACAACAGCAGTCCTGCTGATCGTTTCGGGCTTGTTTGAAAATTGGCAATGTGCCCAGCGGCGAGGGGTTTTGGGCCGCTGGCAAGCAGTTTTTTCGCAGGAATCCTGACGGATTTCAAGAGAAAATTGCGCCGTCCAGAGGACAAAAGGCCCGTCGATTGGGCATGTTGATATGTTTCAAATAAGACCTGGGGCCGCTGCTGACGATCTCAAATGTAAGGAGAGGAAACAAAGTTATGAGCTATTCCGTACAAAATATCCGCAACGTCTGCCTGCTGGGCCACGGCGGGAACGGCAAGACCTCCCTGGCCGAGAGCATGCTGTATTTGACCGGTGGCACCGTCCGGCTGGGCAACCCCGTGGACGGCAACACCGTTTGTGATTACGATCCCGAGGAGACCCGCCGTCAGATTTCCATCTCCACCGCGGTGGCCCCTATTGAGTATAACGGCTGTAAGATCAACGTGCTGGACACCCCGGGCTACTTCGACTTCGTGGGCGAGGTGATCGAGGCCCTCCAGGTGTCCGACGCGGCCATCATCGTCTGCTCCGCCAAGGCGGGCATGAGCGTGGGCGCCGAGAAGGCGTGGAAGCTGTGCGAGCAGCGCAAGCTGCCCCGGCTGCTCTATATCTCCAAGACCGACGAGGACAACTCCGACTACAACGCCGCCTTTGAGACCCTGCGGGAGCGGTTCGGCAAGAACATCGCCCCCGTGGTGGCCCCCATCTGGGACGCGGACAAGAAGGTCATCGGCTTCATCGACGTGCTCCACAAGCGGGCCTTCGAGGCCGGCCCCAAGGGCGAGCGCATTGAGATCGACGTGCCCGACGACAAGAAGCCCGTGCTGGACGAGCTGTACGACGCCCTGAAGGAGTCCGTGGCAGAGACCAGCGAGGAGCTGATGGACAAGTACTTCTCCGGCGAGGACTTCACCTACGCCGAGATGATCCAGGGCCTGCGGGCCGGCGTAAAGGATCTGTCCCTGTTCCCGGTGGTGTGCGGCTCCGCCGTCACCGGCCTGGGCACCCGCATGCTGCTGGACATCATTGTGGAGCTGCTCCCCTCCCCCCTGGAGGGCCGGCCCCTCATGGGCGAGAACGAGAAGGGCGAGCTGGACGAGTTCGTGCCCTCCCCCGGCGCCCTGCCCGTGGCCTACGTGTGGAAGACCGTCTCCGACCAGTACGGCAAGTACTCCTATGTGAAGGTCATGTCGGGCAACATCAAGCCGGATATGCAGATGATCAACGCCCGCACCGGCGCCACCGAGAAGCTGGGCCGCCTGTACGTCATGAAGGGCAAGAAGGCCGAGGAGGTCAAGGAGCTGGAGTGCGGCGACATCGGCGCCATCGGCAAGATGGACAAGGTGAAGACCGGCGACTCCCTGTCCGACCCCCGCAAGGTGGTCAAGCTGGAGGCCATCCCCTTCCCCGAGCCCTGCTACTCCGTTGCCATCACCCCCAAGACCAAGGGCCAGGAGGACAAGATCGCCGCCGGTCTCACCCGCCTGAACGAGGAGGATCTGACCTTCAACTGGGTCAACAACGCTGAGACCCACCAGATGGTGGTCTCCGGCACCGGCGACATGCAGATGGACGTGATCCTCTCCCGCCTGAAGAGCCGCTTCGGCGTGGACGCGGAGCTCTCCGAGCCCCGTGTGGCCTACCGGGAGAAGATCCGCAAGAAGGTGGAGGTGCAGGGCCGCCACAAGAAGCAGACCGGCGGCCACGGCCAGTTCGGCGACGTGTGGATGCGCTTCGAGCCCGGCGACACCGAGGAGCTCCAGTTCTGCGAGGAGGTCGTGGGCGGCGCCGTGCCCAAGAACTACTTCCCCGCCGTGGAGAAGGGCATGCGGGAGGCCGTGCAGCACGGCGTGCTGGCCGGCTACCCGGTGGTGTACCTGAAGGCCACCCTGTTCGACGGCTCCTACCACCCGGTGGACTCCTCCGAAATGGCGTTCAAGACCGCCGTGCAGCTGGCCTACAAGGCCGGTATGCCCCAGGCCAGCCCCGTGCTGCTGGAGCCCATCGGCGAGCTGAAGGTCACCATCCCCGACAGCTACATGGGCGACGTCATCGGCGATCTGAACAAGCGCCGGGGCCGTGTCATGGGCATGAACCCCGACGGCGAGGGCAACCAGATCGTGGAGGCCGAGGTGCCCATGGCTGAGATGGGCCGCTACGCCATCGATCTGCGCTCCATGACCCAGGGCCGCGGCTCCTTCACCTTCCACTTCGTCCGCTACGAGGACGCGCCGCCCGCCGCCCAGGAGAAGGCCATCGAGGCCGCCAAGGCGATGCAGGACGAGGCCGACTAACCCAATACGCACAAGGGCCGGGCTGAAAACAGCCCGGCCCGTTCTTTCCCGGCGGCAGTCGGCGTGTCCTCGGGGGCCCATTCAATGGGGCTCCCGGCGCGGCCCGCCGCGCCGGGAACTGGACGCGCCGCCCGCCGCCCAGGAGAAGGCCATCGGGTATACGGGGCCCCCAACCGAGCCCAGCACAGCGGGTCGGTTGGGGAGCGGAGGAGCAAGGGAGCGATTGAGGAATGGCCGCCAGGCCGTTCCGAAAACAGCGGACTTTGCGACGACGCGGCGATGCAGGACGAGGCCGACTAACCCAATACGCACAAGGGCCGGGCTGAAAACAGCCCGGCCCTTGCATGTGCCCGTATCTTTTTAATTATTGTGCTCCTTGGCCGCGCGGACAAAGTCCCGGAAGAGGGGGTGGGCCCGGTTGGGCCTGCTCTTGAACTCCGGGTGGAACTGGACGCCTACGAACCAGGGGTGCTCCGGCAGATCCACAATCTCCACCAGCCGGCCGTCGGGGGACAGGCCCGCCAGGCGGAGGCCCGCGGCCTCCAGGGTCTCCCGGTACTGGTTGTTGAACTCGTAGCGGTGGCGGTGGCGCTCGGAGATCTCCGGCCCGCCGTAGGCGGCGGCCACTGGGCCCTCGGCCTCGGTGATGCGGCAGGGATAGGCCCCCAGGCGCATGGTGCCCCCCTTGGCGGTGACATCCCGCTGGTCGGGCATCAGGTCGATCACCGGATAGGGGGTGTCGGCCAGCTCGCTGGAGTGGGCGCCGGCCAGCCCCGCCCCGTGGCGGGCGAACTCCACCACCGCCATCTGCATGCCCAGGCAGACGCCGAAGAAGGGCACCCGGTTCTCCCGGGCCCAGCGGATGGCGGAGATCATGCCCTCCACCCCCCGGCCGCCGAAGCCGCCGGGGACGATCACGCCGCCGCAGCCGGACAGGATCTCCCCGGCGTTGTCGTCGGTGAGCTGCTCCGAGTCCACCCAGCGGATGTCCACCTGCACCCGGTTGGCGATGCCGCCGTGGGTCAGGGCCTCCACCACCGACAGGTAGGCGTCGTGGAGCCCCACGTACTTGCCCACCAGGGCGATCTCCACCCGCCCCTCCGGGTGCTTGGCACGGTGGACCATGGTGGCCCACTCCGTCAGGTCGGGGGCGTGGCAGATCAGCCCCAGCCGCCGCACCACCGCGTCGGCCAGGCCCGCCTTCTCCAGCAGAAGGGGCACCTCGTAGAGGATGGAGGCGGTGAGATTGGGAATGGCGCACTCCCGGGGGATGTTGCAGAACAGGGAAATCTTGTCCAGGATCTCGCCGGGCACCGGGGCGTCGGAGCGGCAGAGGATCACGTCGGGCTGGATGCCCAGGCTCAAAAGCTCCTTGGCCGAGTGCTGGGTGGGCTTGCTCTTCAGCTCCCCGGAGCCGGGGATGGCTACGATGAGGGACACGTGGACGAACATGACGTTGTGGCGGCCCCGCTCGGCGGCCACCTGGCGGATGGCCTCCAGGAAAGGCTGGGACTCGATGTCGCCCACGGTGCCGCCGATCTCCACAATGGCTACGTCGGTGTCCTCGGTGTCCAGCTGGTAGATGTTCCGCTTGATCTCGCCGGTGATGTGGGGGATGATCTGCACCGTGCCCCCCAGGTAGTCCCCCGCCCGCTCCCGGTTGAGCACGTTCCAGTACACCCGGCCGGAGGACACGGAGGAGTGGACGGTGAGATTCTCGTCAATGAACCGCTCGTAGTGGCCCAGATCCAGGTCGGTCTCCGCCCCGTCGTCGGTGACGAACACCTCCCCGTGCTGATAGGGGTTCATGGTGCCCGGATCCACGTTCAGATAGGGATCCAGCTTCTGTACCTTCACCTTCAGGCCCCGCTGCTTGAGCAGGCGGCCCAGGGACGCCGCCGCGATGCCCTTGCCCAGGCCGGACACCACGCCGCCGGTGACGAAAATAAACTTTGCCATACGGATACCTCCCATTTTCGGACGCCCTTGTCCCGGAGCCCCCTTGCCCCGTTTTCTAAAATCAAATCCGACTTATTGTACCCCTCTGTCCCCGCCCCGTCAAGGCATTTTGCAAGCAGCACGCTCAATTCCTGCATATTGCACAAAAGGCCCGTCCGCAGACGCGGACGGGCCTTTGGGTCACTTGTGGTAGAGCTTGTTGGTCTCATACTGGGGCTCGCAGGTGAGGCGGAGCCCCAGGCGGCTGTAGGTGCCGGTATCCGCCGGGGAGAGGATCACGGTGGAGTGGGCCTCACACCCCCGCAGGGTGGAGAGCTGCTCCAGGGCCCGGCGTGCCAGGGGGTTGGTGGTGGCGGAGATGGCCAGGGCGATGAGGATCTCGTCGGAGTGGAGCCGGGGGTTGACGGAGCCCAAGTGGTTGACCTTCACGGCCTGGATGGGCTCGATGGCCTCCCGGGAGATGAGATGGTGCTCATGGTCGATGCCCGCCAGGCGCTTGAGGGCGTTGAGCAGGGTGGAGGAGGAGGCGCCCATGAGATCGGTGGTCTTTCCGGTGACCACCTCCCCGTCGGGCAGCTCGATGGCGCCGGCGGGCTTGCCGGTCTCCTCGGCCACCTGGGCGGCGGCGGCCACCACCGGGCGGATGGACACGTCCACGTGGGCCTGCTGCATCACCAGCTCCAGCTTGTTCACCAGCTCGTCGTCGGCGGCGCCCATGCGGCGGTCGCACAGGGCGGTATAGTACCGGCGGACGATCTCCTGCCGGGCGGCGGCGCACACCGCCTCGTCGTCCACGATGCAGTTGCCCGCCATGTTCACCCCCATGTCGGTGGGGGACTTGTAGGGGCACTCCCCCATGATCTTCTCAAACATGGCGGAGAGCACCGGGAAGATCTCCACGTCCCGGTTGTAGTTCACCGTGGTCTCCCCATAGGCGGCCAGATGGAAGGGGTCGATCATGTTCACGTCCCCCAGATCGGCGGTGGCGGCCTCGTAGGCCAGGTTCACCGGGTGCTGGAGGGGCAGGTTCCAGATGGGGAAGGTCTCAAACTTGGCGTAGCCCGCCTTCACCCCCCGCTTGTACTCGTGGTAGAGCTGGGACAGGCAGACGGCCATCTTGCCGCTGCCCGGGCCGGGGGCGGTGACCACCACCAGGGGGCGGCTGGTCTCGATATAGTCGTTTTTGCCGTAGCCCTCGTCGCTGACGATGAGGCTTGTATTGTGGGGATAGCCGGCGATGGGGTAGTGGCGGCAGGTTTTGACCCCCAGGCTCTCCATCCGGCGCTGGAAGGCGTCGGCGGCGGGCTGGCCGGCGTACTGGGTGACCACCACGCCGCCCACCAGCAGGCCCTCCCCCCGGAAGGCGTCGATCAGGCGGAGCACATCCACATCGTAGGTGATGCCCAGGTCGCCCCGGATCTTGTTTTTTTCGATGTCGCTGGCACAGATGGCGATGACGATCTCCACCGAGTCCCGCAGCTCCTTGAGCATGCGGATCTTGCTGTCCGGCTCGAACCCGGGCAGCACCCGGGAGGCGTGGTAGTCGTCAAAGAGCTTGCCGCCGAATTCCAGATAGAGCTTGTTGCCGAACTGGCCGATGCGCTCCCGAATATGGGCGGACTGGAGCTCCAGGTATTTCTGATTGTCAAAGCCGATCCTGTCCATGCTTTCCTTCCTCTCCTGTGGCAAATTCACTCAACGGATATTTTAGCACATTCTTGCCCGCCCTCAAAGGCTTTTTTCCCATTTTGGCAAATTTCACGGCGTCCCTTGACAGAGATGTCCTACAGGTGTAGGATCTCCTTACAGATGCGACAACTGTAGGAGGGGTTCTCATGAAGCTGAGCGACAAGGAGTGGCGGGTGCTGGACGCCCTGTGGGCCGCCGGGGATGACGGGCTGTCCCTGGGGGCGGCGGTGGACGCCCTGCGGCCGTCCACCGGCTGGAGCCGCAGCACCGTGCTCACCTACCTCACCCGTATGGAGGCCAAGGGTCTGGTCACCATCGACAAGGCCGCTTCCCCCCACCGCTACCGCCCGGCGGTGCGCCGGGAGGACTGGGCCGCCGCCGAGCGGCAGGGCCTGCTGGACCGGGTGTACCAGGGCTCGGCGGGCAAGCTGGTGGCCGCCTTTGTGCGGGACGGCTCCCTCACCGCCCAGGAGCGGGAGGAGCTGCGCCGTCTGCTGGACGAGATGGAGGTGTGAGGCGTGGACAACCTCTGGTCGTTTCTCTATCAGACCCTGGCCGTGTCGGTGGCGGCGGCGGTGCTGCTGATTGCCAAGCGGCTCTTTCTGGACAAGCTCTCCCCCCGGTGGCAGTATGGGGTGTGGGCCATCCTGGCCCTGCGGGCCCTGGTACCCGCCGGCCTGCTGGGCCGCACCCTGGCGCCCGGTGGACAGGTGGTTCTGGAGGCGGCCCGGATGGCCGCGGAGGGGCGCCTCTCCTCCGCCCTCACCGACCTTTACACCCCGGCGGCGGTGACGGCCCCGGTGCCCCTCTTTCCCCATGGCCTGCCCGCGCCGGGGAGCGTCACCGATGTGCTTTTTTATTTCTACGCCGCCGGGGTGCTTCTGCTGGCCCTGTGGTTTTTCCTGTCCTATCTCCGCCTGCGCGCCGCCCTCCGGCGGGGCGCGGCCCCCTCAGCGGAGACGCTGGGGCAGGTGGAGGGGGTGGCGGCCCGGTACGGGTTGAAGGTCCCCCGGCGGGTGGTGGTGCTGCCCGGGCTGGAGAGCGCCTTTGTGTGCGGCCCCCTGGCTCCGGTGCTGGTGCTCCCCGACCGGGAGGTGGACGACAAGGTGCTCCTCCACGAGCTGCTCCACCTGCACCACGGCGACGTGTGGACCGGGGTGGGGGTGTGCGTCCTCCGGTGCCTGCACTGGTGCAACCCCCTGGTGTGGTATTGCTGCGACCGGATGCAGAACGACTGTGAATCCCTGTGCGACCAGCGGGTGCTGGAGCGGCTGGAGGGGGAGGAGCGGCGGGCCTACGGCGTGATCCTCCTGTCCATGGCCGACGACCGGCACGCCCGCGCCCCCGGCACCTCCTCCATGGCCAACGGCGGGCAGAACATCAAGCGGCGCATCGCCGCCATCGCCCGGTTCAAGCGCTATCCCTCCGGCATGGCCCTGGCCTCCGTGGGGGTGGCGGTGGTGCTGGCCGTCACCTGCCTGGGGGGCGTCAGCGGCGCGGTGGAGGTGCCCGGCGGAACCGACCGGGGCGCGCTCGCCCTGGCCCGGGCCCAGCTCAACCGGCCCACCACCGCGGCCGGGGCCCTGGACACCTACACCAAGGCCATTTTGTGCGACAGCCCGGTCTACCTCTCCATGGTGCTGCCGGAGGGGGCGCGGGAGGACGCCTGGCAGGCCGGACTGGCCCCCCACGATGAGGCAGAGCTGGAGGATGCGCTGGACGCATCCCCCTTCAACGAGCTGGGCTACCGCTGGTCCCGCCCCGCCTGGCAGGCGGAGTGGTCGGTAATGAACCTCCTGCCTGACGGGGCGGGGGGCTATACCGGGACGCTGTTCTTCTCCCCCCTGTCGGTGGATAACACCTATGGCATCGTGTACCAGCAGGTGGCGGTACAGCCCGACGGGGCCCACTGGACGGTGGAGCCCCTGGGGGATCTGACCGTGTGGCCGGATCCCAACCAGGAGGGGATCTGGCTCTGCCCCAACTCGGAGGCCCCTTACACCACCTATGTGACGGAGACCGCAAACCTCCGGCTCGAGGTGGACGTCCAGTGCCGACTGGGGGTGGACAGCACCGTATCCCCCACCACTTCCGGCTTGTTCTCCTGGGCTGCCTCCAACACGCTGGATCCTGTGCCCCGGCCCCACACCGGCTTTACCTGGATGCGGGATGGGTACGGCCTGCGGCTGCGCTCCGCTGACACCGGGGAGTCCTTCGCCCTGGATGTGAGCATCGCCCCCATGGACGCGGACAGTGACCCCGCCCAAGCTCTGGCCGAGGGCTATCGTGTCACCTTGGAGCCCGGCGGCCTGGATGACGACCCAGTCAAGTTCAGCACAGGAACGTATAACGGAGAGGAGCTCAGCCTGACCGCCATGCCCGCCGCCCTGGCGGTCTCCTTCAACGACGGCGGCCAGGTCTATACCTGCACCGCCTATCCCCAGGAGGTGACGCCGTGAATAACCAAAATATCCGCCACGCCCTGAGCAGGATCGCCTGGGCCTATCTGCTCATCCTGCTGAATTTCCGCATCAACGACCTGGATCTGCTGCCCAACTGGGCGGGCTATCTGCTGATTTTCCTCGCCATCGGGCAGCTCTCCGGGGAGCTGCGGAACCTGCCCCTGCTCAAGCCCTTCTGCATCCTGCTGGGGATTGCGGCCGGGGTGGACTGGCTGGCCCTCCCCCTCTCCGGCGCCGAGCTCACCGGGCGGTTCTTCCTGCTCTCCGCCCTGGTCGCCTGCGTGGCACTCTACTTCCACTTCCAGCTGCTCACCGACCTGGCCCTGCTGGCCGACGGGCCGGGGGAGGCCCCGGTGCTGGCCCGCCGCCTGCGGGTGTGCCGCAACATTGACGCGGTGCTGCAGATTGCGGTCGCCCTGCTGTCCATTCTCCCCCTGCCGGCGGAGGAGGCATGGGTGCAGCTGCCGGCCGTCCTGCTGCTCCTGTTCTGGCTGGGGACGCGGGTGGTGATCGCCGTCAGTCTCTTTGTCCTGCGGGGCTTCTTCCCTCTGGAGGAGACGTGACGGCTTTGTCCGGAAGCGTCACCCTAATTAAAATGCCGCCCATACGGGCGGCATTTTGATTAGGCCGGGTTTCCCTTGACAAAATAATTAGACAGTTGTAAAATGAAATCAGAAATAAGACGAATGTCTAATTGGAGGGATGACCATGGACGTGCTGGAGCGGCTGCCCGATGCGGAGCTGGAGGTCATGCAGGCCCTGTGGGCGCAGAAGGCCTACCCCGCCTCCTCCGGCGAGCTGATGGAGGCCCTGGCGGGGAAGCGCTGGCGGATGCCCACCCTGCTCAAACTGCTCTCCCGGCTGGAGGAGCGGGGCTTCGTCCGCCGGGACAAGGACGGGCGGAGCAACCGCTACACCCCGCTGGTGCGCCGGGAGGACTATCTGGCCGCAGAGAGCCGGGCATTTCTCCAAAAGCTCCACGGCGGCTCCCTGCCCAGCCTGGTGGCCGCGCTGATGGACAGCAAGGCCATCTCACAGAAGGATCTGGCGGAGCTGGAGGACATTCTGAGGGGAGGGGACGGCGGTGCGTGACTTCCTGTTTTCCCTGTTTGAGGTGAGCCTCACCATGGGGGCGGTGGCCGCCCTGCTGCTGGCCCTCTCCCCGGTGTGGAAGCGCCGCTTCCGGCCCCAGTGGCGGTACTGGGCCTGGCTGCTGGTGGCCCTGCGGCTGGCGGTGCCTGTGAATATCTCCCTGCCCCAGGCTCCGGTGACGCTGGAGGCCCCCGCGCCGGTGGAGCTGTCCGCCGCCTGGGTGGACGAGGGGGCGGAGGGCTTCCAGGGGGTGGAGTTTGCCGCCAGGCCGGCGGAGAGCGCGCCAAATGGAGGCCAAGCCGGTATGGCCCAGGCGGAAGCGCCTGCCCCCGGTTTCTCCCTCACCCTGGCGGAGCTGGCCTTTTGCGTGTGGTGCGCCGGGGCCGCCGGGGTGCTGGCGGTCCAGCTGACCCGGTACGCCGCCTTCCGGCGGCACACCCGCCGGTGGAGTGCCCCGGCGGGGGAGTATGAGGGCATCCCGGTGGAGAGCTGCGCCCTCCTGTCCGCCCCGGTGCTGGTGGGGCTGATGCGGCCCCGCATCCTGCTGCCCGAGGGCCTCACCGGAGAGAAACGGGCCTACGCCCTGGCCCACGAGGCCGCCCACGCCAGGCGCCGCGACCTGTGGTACAAGGCCCTGCTGCTGTGGGTGTGCGCCCTGCACTGGTTCAATCCCCTGGTGTGGGCCCTCCGCCGCTCGGCGGAGCGGGATCTGGAGATCTGCTGCGACGCCGCGGCCCTGGCCGGGAAGGACGAGGGCTGGCGGAAGGGCTACGGCGCGGCCCTGCTGTCCTTCGTGTCCGCCCGGCCGGCGGCCCCCCTCACCAGTCAGTTCGCCGGCGGCGTCCGGGGTCTCAAGGAGCGGTTCCGGGTCCTGGCGTCCGCCGCGCCCGCCCGGCGGGGGCGGCTCGCCCTGGTGTTGGTGCTGTGCGCCGCCCTGCTGGGGGGCTCCCTGGTGGCCTGCCGGCAGAGCGAGACCCCGGAGGAGACCACCCCGCCCACAGGCACGCCGCTGGGGGAGGTCATCGGCCCTGACGAGCTGGCCGATGGCACCTACTGGGCCACCCTGCCCGCCATGAACTGGTGGGCGGCCGGTGAGGACAGCCCGGAGCTGAGTTTGATCCTGGTGGAGCTGGATCCGGACACCATGACCCTCACCAGCGGGGATCCCTATCAGGGGGATTCGGTGACCCTCCCGGTGGCGGAGGATGTGGAGCTGGGCAATCACGGGGACAACGGGCTCAGTGACTTTTTGATGTGGTCGATGCTCTCCTCCTATTACCCCATGGTGCTGGAGGTGGAGGTAACCGGCGGCGAGATCACCGCCATGACCTGGTACACCGCCAATTTGTCCACGGACTTGACGGAGCTCCAGGCCGTGATCCACGGTGTGGATCCGGAGGCGGGCACCCTCACCTACGCTGTGGATGACGGGAACGTGGGGGCGGACAGCAACTGGATCGAGGCGGCGGTGCTTGACGGCGCGGTGGATCTGGAGGCCCTGGCCCGGCAGATCGATCCCATGGGCAGCTGGGGCCTGAACTGCACCCTGACCGTCCGGGAGGACGGGCAGGTGGCGAAGATTCTGGAGCGAGGGCTGCCGGACGGCACCTATTACATCCGTTTTATTCAAGGCATTACGGCTGCGATGGGTGACGGTACCATCGCCGCTTTCAGCGCATACGCCTATCAGATGGATACAGAAACACAGCGGATGAGCCGCAGCGAACAAGAGGTGGAGTTTTCCCTGCTGCAAATGGATGTCACCGGCGAAGACGTTGTCTACCAATACAAGGAGGATGTGGCCCTGTTTCAGGCGGATGGCACGGCCTATAGCGGCAGCACGGACGAATTTCTGAAGGAGTACATGGCTGACATCGAAGCGGCCTATCCATCGGTGGCAAATATCGACCGGCCCACCCTGCAGCTCACGGTGGAGCTGGGCGTGGTCACCTCCATGACCCGCCTGCCCGCGCCGTAGGGGCGGATGCTGTCCGCCCCTACGGGAGGGGGAACACGCTGCCCACGGCCAGCAGCTTCTCCCGCAGATCCGCCCGGAAATCCGGGTCGGCGGGGTTGAGGCTGTTGATCACCACCCCGTCGCTGCCCTCCCTGGCTGTTGAGTGGACATACTTGTCACCCCCCAGGCAGAGGGCGATGTGGCCGGGGAAGTAGAGCAGATCCCCCGGCCTGCGCGCCTCAAAGGGAATGGGGTGGGCGGGGAAGCCCTCCACCAGCCGGGCGTCCCGGTAGAGGGACACTCCGCAGAAGAACCAGGCCATGAAGGTGAGGCCCGAGCAGTCAATCCCCAGGGGGGACTTGCCGCCCCAGCGGTACTGGGTGCCCAGGTAGGAGCGGGCCGCCTCCACCGCCCGCTCCCGCAGCCGCTCCTCCGGCCAGTCTGGCGGCGTCTCATAATATTCTGTCAGAAGGCTGCGTTTCGTATAGCCCTCCCGGCCGTCCGGGAGGGCTATTTTCTGCCAGCCATCCTGTGCCTCTCCCAGGACGGCGGCCAGGGAGCCACGGGGCAGGGTGTCCGCCACGGGCCGCTCCACCTCCGGGCCGAAGAGCACGTCGGCAAAGGGGGCGCGGACCAGCAGCTTCTCCCGCCCCGCCCAGCTGCCGGCGGGGCGCAGGCACTCCCGCCGGGCCCAGCCCTCATAGCGGTAGGCGGTGCGCACCCTGCACCAGCCGGTGGACAGCTCCTCCAGAATGTCCGCGCTCCAGCCGCACAGCAGCTCGTCCACCCGCTCCGCCCCGGCGCTGGCGGCGGCGTAGAGGGGGCATAAAGGGACGGATACCACAAATTCCATACAAAACCCTCGCAATCTGTTCCAAAAGCTGGTATACTATAAGAAAGTCCGTTTTATCGGACAGAAAATCCGCTACTCTGAGGACAGGAAAGGGGGAGAGGCGTATGCCCCGCAGCGCCAATCAGAAGCTGAAGCTGCTCTGCCTTTGCAAGATCCTGTGGGAGCGCACCGACGAGGAGCACCCGCTGACGGTGCCGGAGCTGATCCAGGCCCTGGAGGCCTGGGACATCAGGGCCGAGCGCAAGAGCATCTACGACGACATGGAGGCCCTGCGCGCCTTCGGCCTGGACGTGCAGAACCGGAAAGGGAAGGCGCCGGGCTGGTTCCTGGGGGAGCGGCCCTTCCAGCTGGCGGAGCTGAAGCTGCTGGTGGACGCGGTACAGTCCTCCAAGTTCATCACCCAGCGCAAGAGCCGGGAGCTCATCCGCAAGCTGGAGTCCCAGGCCAGCGTCCACCAGGCCCGGCAGCTCCAGCGGCAGGTGTATGTGGACCGCCGGGTGAAGAGCATGAACGAGAGCGTGTACTACACCATCGACAAGCTCCACACCGCGATTGCAAACCGGAAAGCCGTGACCTTCAAATACTTTGAGTATAACGTTCAGAAGGAGAAGGTGTTCCGCCGGGAGGGGAAGCGGTACATCGTCTCCCCCCTGGGCCTCATCTGGGACAATGAGAACTACTACCTGGCGGGCTACGACCACCACAGGGAGGAGCTGCGCCACTACCGGGTGGACAAGATGGCGGAGCTGGCGGTGACCTGCCTGCCCCTGGAGGGGGTGGACGGGGAGCTGGATATCGCATCCTATGCCCAGAAGCACTTCGGTATGTTCTCCGGCCGGGAGGGGCAGATCACCCTCCGGTGCGCCAACCGCCTGGTGGGGGTGGTGCTGGATCGCTTCGGCCGGGAGGCCATGCTGGTGCCCGACGGGGCCGACCACTTCACCGTCACGGTGCCGGCGGTGGTGAGCCCCCAGTTCCTGGGCTGGATCTTCGGCCTGGGAGACGGGGTGCGCATCCTCAGGCCCGACTGGGCGGCGGAGGAGATGAGACGGCAGCTGGCCGCCGTGGCGGCGCTGTACCAATAAAACAGGGGCCCGGAGCGGATCGTCCGCTCCGGGCCCTATTTGACTTGCAAACCGAGCTCCTACAGGCCGGTGGAGCCCTCGCCGCCCATGAGGGCGGTCATCTCCTCAATGCGCTCCAGCGGGAAGGGGGGCGCGGACAGGGGCTTCATGGCGATGGACATGAGCTTCATGGGGTTGTCGTCCGCCGCCACCCGGTTGGACGACAGGGCGCCGCACCGGCGGCAGCGGTGGACAATGGCCCACTCGCCGCTTTTCCGCACCCACACGGCGATGGCGTCCATCAATCCGCCGCAGTCGGCGGAGCGGTCGCCGGGCTCCACGTCCAGGTGGAGGCTGGTCAGGCAGTTGGGGCAGTGGTTGCGGTGGTCCGAGCCCGCGCCGGCAGAGACCACCGGGCGGCCGCAGTGCCGGCAGGTAAAGCTGTCCGTGCAGGGGTGGGTCTGATAATATCCGCGCTCGTATTGCTTGCGCTTGTTGATTCGGTTCATGGGAAGATTCCTCCTGAAAGTAATGATGGAAATACTTCCGGGAGGGCGGTGGTCATTTATACTGCGCACCAGCCTCCCGGCTAGGCGCAAACCACCGAATCATATCTCAGCTCCAAAAGATAACGCTCCTTTATGGTCAATTGGGGTGTGGCGGCATCTGCCACGGGCCTACCATAGCACGACAGGAGCGGCTTGTCAAGCCCCGGAGCGGGGCGGCGGGGGCAAGCCCCCGCCCTACGACCAAGTTTGCCACACCTCGGGGCAGTAGCCCACGGTGGCCTGTCTCCCGTTGCGGACGATGGGGGTTTTCAGCAGCCGGGGCTCCTCCAGCAGCTTCTCCGCCTTGTCCGCGTCGTAGGCCAGGTAGTTGAGCAGGGCGGCGTCGGGGTGCTTGGGGTCGATGAGGGCCTCCAGCCCCACGGCGTTCATCACGCTTTTCAGCTCGCCGGGGCTGATGCCCACCTTCCCCAGGTCGATGGACTGGAACTTGATGCGCCGCTCCTTGAACCAGCGCTCCGCCTTTTTGGTGTCAAAACACTTGCTTTTTCCGAAAATCTGGATGTTCATAGCGCATTCCTCCGGGGTTTTGTGGATCATATTGTATCACAGGAGGGGCATTCAGGCAATAATAGGGGAAACTGTGTGTGAAAGGATGTTTCCCAACCTTGAAAGCGATCATCTTGGCCGGGGAGCGGGAGGAGGGGTTGTCCCCCCTGACCCTGGAGCAGCCCCGGTGCCTGCTCCCCCTGTTCGGAAAGCCTCTGCTGGCCCGCCAGGCCGAGCATCTCCGCCGCTGCGGCGTGAGGGAGATCGGGGTGGTGCTGCCCCGGCTGGCCGGGCTGGTGTCGGACGCCCTGGGGGACGGCGGGGAGCTGGGGGTGCGCTTCACCTGGCTCACCCGGCGGGAGCCCCTGGGCGCCGCCGCCCTGGCGGGCAGCTGCCGGGACTTCTCCGGCGAGGAGGACGTGCTGGTGCTCCCGGGCGGGGCGGTGTGGGATGGGGATCTGGGCGCGGCCCTGGCCCTCCACCGGGTGCGGCCCTCCGCCGCCACCCTGCTGCTGGCCCACCGCCCGCCCGCCTCCGGGCGGCCCCTGGTTCTCACCGACCAGGAGGGCCGGGTGGAGCGGCTGCTGGCCCACCCGGCCGGCGGGCTGCTGTCCAGCCAGGCGTACACCGGTGCCTGCGTGCTCACGCCCCGGGCTCTGGACGCCCTGCCGGAGGGGGCGGACTGGCCCCTGGAGCGCCTCTTTGCCGCCCTGCTGGAGAAGGGGGAGGCCCTCTGCGGCGCGGCCGCGGAGGGGGCCTGGCGGGAGATCACCGACTCCGCCTCCTATCTGGACACGCTGGCCGACGCCCTGTCCGGCAGGCTCCGTCTGTGCTGGGACGTCCCCCGGGCGGCCCCCGGGGTGTGGAGCGCCTCTCCCCTTCCCGCCGGGGTGCAGGTGGTGCCCCCCTGCTACCTGGGCCCCAATGTCAGGGTGGGGGAGGGGAGCCTGCTGGGCCCCCACGCGGTGCTGGAGGAGGGCTCCGCCGTGGGCCGCCGGGCGCTGGTGCAGCGCTCCGCCCTGCTGGGGGCGGAGGCGGGGAGCCGCGCCACCCTGTATGGCGCGGTGCTGGCCCCCGGCGCGAGGGCCGGGGCCGGCTCGGTGCTCAACGAGGGGGCAGTGCTCTCCCACGGCGCGGCGGCCGGGGAGGACGCCATTCTCCTGGAGGGGGTGGCGGTGTGGCCCCGCCGCCGGGTGCCGGACGGCGCCCGGCTTACCGCCGCCCTCCGGGACGGGGGCGGCGTCCTCCCGCTGGCCTTCGGGCCGGGGGGAACCCTGACCGGCACCGTGGGCGGGGAACTGACGGCGGAGCGGCTGCTCCTGCTGGGCTCCCTGCTGGGCCGGGAGGGAGCCCTGGGGCTGGGCTGGGCCGGCGGAGCGTCGGCCCGGATGCTGGCCCAGGCCGCGGGCAGCGGCGCGGCCGCCGCCGGGGCCAGGGTGATCTCCCACGACGCCCCCTGCCCCTCCGCCGCCGCCTGGCTGGCGGAGCAGTGGGCCCTGCCCGCCGTTCTCTTTGTCCGGCAGGAGGGGGAGAAGGCGGTGCTCCACCTCTTTGACCGGCGCGGCCTGCCCCTGGGGCGGGAGCGCCGGCGCAGGCTGGAGGGGGCCCTCCTTCGGGGCCAGCCGGGCCGTATGCCCGCCCTGGGGGTGGGCCGGTGGGAGACGGTCTCCGGCGTCGGGGCCTCCTACGCCGCCGACGGGGCCCGGCGGGCCCGGCTTACCCGGGCGCCCCTGCGGCGTCTGGAGGTGTCGGTGCCGGGGGAGGCCCCGGCCGACCGGGTGCTGGCCCAGGCCCTGGAGAGCCTGGGCTGTCAGGTGCGGCGGGAGAGCCGCCCCGGCGTGCCCGCCTTCCAGACCCTCCGGGGCGGCTTTGCCCTCACCGCCGTGGACGAGGAGGGGGAGGTGCTTTCCCCGGAGGAGCTGCTGGCCGCCGTGGCCCTCATCGAGTACGAGAACGGCGGGGGGCGGGTGGCGGTGCCCGCCGCCGCCCCGGCGGCCATCGACACCCTGGCCGCCGGCTACCACGGGGGCGCCCTCCGGCTGGGCCGGGACGGGGCGGAGGCGGAGGCGCGGTACGGGGAGCTGCCCTGGCTGCGGGACGGGATCTTCGCCGCCTGCCGCATCTGCGCCCGCCTGGGCATGACCGGGGAGCGGCTCCGGGGCCTGACGGGAAAGCTGCCCCGCTTTGCCATCTGCCGGCGGGAGGTGCCCCTCCGCCGGGACGGGGAGGAGGTGCTGGCCCGGCTGCTCCGGGAGCTGCCCGGGGCCCGGGCCGCCGGGGAGGGCCTGCGCCTGCGCCAGGGGGAGGGGTGGCTCACCCTGTCCCTCCGGGCCAGTCCCGCCGTCCTCCGGGTGGTGGGGGAGGCCCGCACCGCCGAGCTGGCCCGGGAGCTGTGCGACTTCTGCGCCCGCAAGGCGGAGGAGGCCGCCCGGCCGGGCCCGGAAAAATAGGAGTATACTTTTTGGAAAAAGTATGATATACTGTAGAAACCTATCATGGCTTTATGCGCGGATTCGCGCTTGAATAAGCAGGACACAGAGAGCATACGGGCGAGGCGGTGGAGCGGCGTCCCCCTTTTCCGGCGAGGCAGGGCCGGAACGGGTGGGATGCTGTGCCGCCTTGGTTTTGTGCGCCCGCACTCCTGTGCCCTTACATACCTATCCCTATGGATATAGAATTGAAGGAGTGTTTCAAGACATTTATGGCTGAAAAACTGAAAATCATCTCCCTGGGCGGACTCAACGAGATCGGCAAGAATCTGACCGTCTACGAGTACGGCGGGGACATCATCATCATCGACGTGGGCATGGGCTTCCCCGACGACGACATGTACGGCATCGACGTGGTGATCCCCGACTTCACCTATCTCATCAAGAATAAAGACCGCATCCGGGGCATCTTCCTCACCCACGGCCACGAGGATCACATCGGCTCCATCCCCTATCTGCTGCGGGATGTGAACGTGCCCATCTACGCCACCCGCATGACCGCCGGGCTGGTGAAGCTGAAGCTGGAGGAGCACCGCCTGCTGAACAAGACCAAGCTGATCACCTGCGAGGCCGGCGAGGTGGTGAAGGCGGGCAAGTTCACCGTGGAGTTCATCCACGTGAACCACTCCATCGCCGACGCCTGCGGCTTTGCCATCAAGTGCGGGGTGGGCACGGTGGTGCACACCGGCGACTTCAAGATCGACCCCACCCCTATCCAGGGCGGCATGATGGATCTGGGCCGACTGGGACAGCTGGGCAAGGAGGGGGTTCTGGCCCTGCTGGCCGACTCCACCAACGTGGAGCGCCCCGGCTTCACCAAGAGCGAGCGCAGCGTGGGCGACTCCTTTGACGCCCTGTTCCGGGGCTGTCAGCAGCGGATCATCGTCACCACCTTCGCCTCCAACGTGGATCGCATCCAGCAGATCATCGACGTGGCGGCCCGGTACGGCCGCAAGGTGGCGGTCACCGGCCGCTCCATGGAGAACGCCATGAAGGTGTCCACCGAGCTGGGCTATATGAGCATACCCGACGGGGTGCTGGTGGATCTGGCCCACATCAAGAGCCTGCCCAAGCACAAGATCTGCATCATCACCACCGGCAGCCAGGGCGAGACCATGTCCGCCCTCACCCGCATGGCCTTTAACACCCACCGTCAGGTGGACATCCAGGCCGGCGACCGGGTGATCATCTCCGCCTCCGCCATCCCCGGCAACGAGAACTCCATCGGCAACGTGATCAACGAGCTCTACCGCAAGGACGCCGAGGTGGTCAACGAGCGGCTGGGCGCCCTCCACGTGTCGGGCCACGCCTGCCAGGAGGAGCTGAAGATCATCCACGCCCTGGTGAAGCCCAAGTTTTTCATCCCCGTCCACGGGGAGCAGCGGCACCTGAAAACCCACGCCAAGCTGGCCCAGCAGATGGGCATGCCCCCCAAGAACATCATCATCAGCGACATCGGCAAGGTCATCGAGCTCACCCCCAACTCCGCCAAGATCAACGGCACCGTGCCCGCCGGGCGGGTGTTCGTGGACGGCTACGGCGTGGGCGACGTGGGCAGCGTGGTGCTCCGGGACCGGAAGCACCTGGCCGAGGACGGCATGATCGTGGTGGTGGTCTCCATGTCCGGGGAGGACGGCTCCGTGGTGTCCGGCCCCGATATCATCACCCGGGGCTTCGTGTACGTCAAGGAGTCCGAGGGCCTCATGGAGGAGCTGCGGAAGGTGGCCGTCAAGGCCCTGGAGGAGTGCCAGACCGACACCCTCAACGACTGGGCCGCCATCAAGTCGGAGATCAAGAACGCCATCTCCAACTTCCTCTACAAGAAAACCAAGCGCAATCCCATGATCCTGCCTGTTATCATGGAAGTGTGAGTCAAACGGGGGCATGACCATGGGTCATGCCCCCGTTTGAAAAGGCTTGCATGGCAGAAGGGCCTCGTTTTCTAGTGAAAAAGTCGGCCCTTCTGCCATGAGAAGTGTCATTTCCGGCGCGCATGTCGCCGGAAATGACGGATTTTCATTTTATTCCTGCGGCTGCGGCCGCAGGAACTCTGCGAGGCCTTGGAGTAGGGAAGGGAGGCATTGTAGTGAGACGGATGTTCTGGCTGGCGCTGGCACTGGTGCTCCTGCTGGCCGGGTGCGGAGGGGGAAATCTGCTGGTGGCAGGGGAGATCACCGAGGCCGAAGTGGAGGACGGCCGCCTAGACTCCGTGGTGCTCCGCAGCAGGAGCACGGGGAAGGAAGTGTTTGTCCAACTGACGGAGGACACCACTGTGATGCCCATACTGGAAGGAGCCACGGCGGAAGAACTTCTGGACGGCGAGGGGATCACGGGCCGCCTGGAGCTGGAGGCCGACTGCTCCACTCTGACAGGCATCTGCACCGCCCGGGAGATCCAGATCACCGGCGCCAGGAGGGAGCAAGGGATTACCCTCTCGGACGGAACCGCAGTGGAGATCTGGGACACCGCCTTTTTCGGTACCAACTATATCCTGCCCGACGGCACGGAGCTCCTGCGGGAGAACAGGCCCAGCGGGCCGCAGAACGTGCATGTGGGCGGTGTGGAGGGCTTTGACCAGCTGTCCGCCCCGGCCCGGGAGGCGGTGGCCTCGTATTATGCGGAGCAGGGTCTGCTCTACAACGTGGAGGAGGTGCTGGGGCGGGCCTACGCCGACTACCGGGACGGCGGAGAGGACTTTTCCACCTATCTGGTGGAGCAGTCCGTGTCCCCATCCGCCTCCAATGAACGGCTCATGTATTTCACCACCACGGTGTTCTGCTCCATTGACAGCGGCACGGCTGAGGAGACTTCCCTGCCCGCCGTCTTTGACCGGGAGACCGGGGAGAAGCTGGACATCTGGTCCCTGTTCGCGGTTCCGGAGGAGGAGGCCCGGGCGGCCCTGGTGGATAAGATGGCGGAGGGGGGCTATATCCCCCGCGCTGAGCTGGAGGCGGCCCTGCGGCCGGAGTACATCATCTTCCGCACCGACAGACTGGACATTACTTTTCCCCGGGGCACCCTGCCCAGCCAGGAGTACGCCACCGGCGGATCCTTTGACTATGCGGAGCTGGACGGCCTGCTCCAGCCCTGGGCCATCCCGGTGGAACCGGAGCAGGAGCGGTAGAAGTAGAAAAAGAGAACCGGCATGGCCGCAAGGCCATGCCGGTTCTCAGCTTGTCAAAAGACCTTTCCCGAGGGGAGGCCTCGCAGAGTTCCTGCGGCCGCAGCCGTAGGAATAAAATCAAAATCTGTCATTTCCGGGGACATGCGCCTCGGAAATGACACTTCTCATGGCGGAAGGGGCGACAATTTCGCAAGAAATCGAGCCTCTTCCGCCATGCACTCCTTTTCAAAAAAGTGGCTTATGCCACTTTTTTGAAAGTCTCAGAAGTTGCAGCGCACGATGCAGGTGAGGGTCTGGCCGTCCACGGTGCAGGTGATGGTGGCGGTGCCGGGGCCCGCCGGGCGAACCACGCCGTCGGCGGAGATGGTGGCCACCGACGTGTCGCTGACGCTCCACGTGGGGGTGGAGGAGGTTCCGCTGACCTGCATCTGCACCGACGGGTTGTCCATGCCACTGAAGGTGAAGTCGGTGTGGTTCAGGGACAGGGAGGCGGAGGTGGTGCCCGAGCCGGAGCCGGTGCCGGAGGGGGCCAGCCCCTCGCTGCTGGTGGCGGAGTTGTAGACCGTGACCGTCACGTCGGCCGCGCCGGGCATGGAGGCGGTGATGGTGGCGGTGCCGGTCTGGGTGCCGTGGTAGACCACGCCGCTGTCATCCACCGAGGCGATGTCCGGATTGCTGCTCGTCCAGGTGATGGTGCCGGTGGTGCCGGCGGGTGTAAAGGTGACCTGGAGGGTCACCGGGTAGGGATAGGTGTTGCTGAAGGAGAACTCCGTCTGGCTCAGGGAGAAGCCGGTGGCCGTCTGCTCCGCCGGGATGGTCTCGGTGCCGGGCTCCTCCGTGGCGGGCGGGGTGGTCTCGTCCACCGTGCCCGTCTCATTGGGATCGGGGCTGACACTCTCCGTCTGGGCCGGAGCGCTGTTCTCTCCAGGGCCGCCCACGTTCCCCTTGGAAACCAGGGGCATGATGATGGTGATCACGATGATCACCGCCGCGATGATCAGGCCCAGGGAGATCACGCGGGTGATGATGCTCAGGGGCGAGGGGCCGCGGCCGTAGCCGCCCCCCCGGGTGTTGGTGGCCAGGCGCTTGCCGCCCCTGGAGCGGGAGCCCTCGCCGGACTCGTCAAGATCCTCCTCCACGACGGGCTGTTCCACCTCGTCGCAGAAGGGGCAGTGCTTATATGTGGAAGAATAATCCTCCCCGCAGTAGGGGCAGTGGATCATTTCGGGCTGGCTGCTGCGGACGCGCTTTGCCATGGCAATCCCTCCGGTCGACATTCTTGGCTCTATTTTACAACGAACCACGGCCCTGCGTCAACGGCGAAGGGCGAAATGTAAAGCTTTTTTAATATTTATGTCAACTGAACGGAGCCCTTGCGCCCTGGAGGCGATTCGGATATAATAGGGCTAACCGAAAAACGAGGTGTTGCAGCTTTGAAAGGTTCTCTCAGCGCCGCCGAGGTGCATAAACAGTACAGTGACGGGATCACCGCCTTCCGCCGCCAGATCTCCGACGCCACCCTGCGGGTGAAGTTCACCCAGGAGGTGGACACCTTCATGCGGGCCTGCGCCCTGGGGGTGTGGCAGCGGGACGGGGCCACGCCCACCCCCCGCTATGTGGAATACTATAACGCCATCTACACCAAGGGCAACCCGGTGCCCTCCATCCTGTTCTGGGAGCTGTCCACCGCCGTCAGCGAGTACCCCGGCTTCCGGGTGCCCGACTTCTTCGCCCGGATGCGGGCCTGCGACAAGGTGGCGGGCACCCGCCTGGCCCGGCGGTTCATCGATCTGGTGACTCTGATGGTGCTGCTCTTCGCCGCCGTGGATGACGCGGTCAGCGAGGAGGAGGCCGGGTTTGTCAACACCTGCGCCGACACCCTCTCCGCCCTGTGCGACCGGGACGGCCTCGAGGGGGAGAAGGCCCCCCTGGACGTGAAGGACTTCGTCACCAAAAAGCCCAGGGCGGAAGCCCCCGCCCCCGGGCCGGAGGAGGCGGCTCCAGCCCCGGCGGGGCAGGCCAGGGGGGAGGAAAAGCCCCAGGAGGAGGCCCAGCCCGCCCCCAGTCTGGAGGAGCTGCTGGCCGAGCTGGACGGCCTGTGCGGCCTGGACAAGGTGAAGGCCGACGTGAAGAGCCTGATCAACCTGGTAAAGGTGCGCAGGCTGAGGCAGGAGCACGGCCTGCCCGTGCCCCCCATGTCCCTCCACCTGGTGTTCATGGGCAACCCGGGCACCGGCAAGACCACCGTGGCCCGGCTGCTGGCCAGGATCTACCACGCCATCGGCGTGCTGTCCAAGGGCCAGCTGGTGGAGGTGGATCGCTCCGGCCTGGTGGCCGGCTTCGTGGGCCAGACCGCCATCAAGACCAATGAGGTGATCCAGAAGGCCCTGGGGGGCGTGCTCTTCATCGACGAGGCCTATGCCCTGGCCAACCAGGACGCACCCAACGACTTCGGCCGGGAGGCCATCGAGACCCTGCTCAAGGGCATGGAGGATCACCGGGACAACCTGATCGTCATCGTGGCGGGGTACACCGAGCTGATGGGCAACTTCATCCACGCCAACCCCGGCCTGGAGAGCCGGTTCAACAAGTATTTCTACTTCGAGGACTACAACGGCGCCCAGCTGCTGGAGATCTTCCAGTCCATGTGTGAGAAAAATGGGTATACGCTGGATGATAAGACCACGGAATATGCCAGAACGTATTTCAAAGAGCTCTACGAGGAGCGGGACGAGAACTTCGGCAACGCCCGGGACGTGCGCAACGTGTTCGAGCGGGCGGTGGCCCGCCAGTCCGACCGGGTGGCCGTCCTGGAGAACCCCGGCAAGGAGGAGCTGATGGCCCTCACCACAGCGGATCTCCAAGAGGAGGATGCGCCGCAGACAAAGGAGAGCAATCCGTAGGGCGGGGGCTTGCCCCCGCTTTTTTTCGTCGGAAGGCGCGCCGAGGTCGTCGCGCCCCACGGATCGGTGGTTCCGGGGAAAACGGGCGGATGATATCCGCCCCACCTATCCAAACAGCAGGACCCCCGCATACGGCAGAGCGCCGCATGTGGGGGTCCATAGCTTATAGATCAGATGATATTGACTTATCCGCACTTGGAGTAGCCGCAGTCCCGGCAGGTGACGCAGCCGCCCTCGTGCTCCAGCCTGGCGCCGCACTCGGGGCAGAACTTGGCCAGCTTGGCCTCGGCGGGGGTCATGCCCGGGTGGGGGATGGGGGCCGCCGCCTTGGCGGCGGGGTTGATGGGGGCCGGGGGCACGGCGGGGTGATTCCCGTCCTGGGAGACCTTGAGCACCTTCTCCAGGGCCTTGGCGATGGCGTCGGGGCAGGACATGACGGGCACGCCGGGCTGCCGCAGGCAGGAGGGGCAGCGGATGCCCTTGAGCTGCTGGATGATCTCCTTGGGATCCATGCCGGAGCGGATGCCCACGCTGACCAGGCGGGCGGTGGCCTCGCTCTGGCTGGGGCAGCCGCCGGCCCGGCCGGTGTTGGTGAACACCTCGCAGATGCCGTTCTCGTCGTAGTTGACGGTGATATACAGGTTGCCGCAGCCGATGCGCACCTTCTCGGTGAAGCCGCTGGTCACCGCCGGCCGGGGCCGGGGCAGGATGTGGCCGTACTCGGCCTGGGGAAGCTGGCACTCCTCGCACACGCGGCCGGTGGGGGCATCCTCCTTGCCGTCGTTGACCTTGCCGATGTTGAGCACCTGCTCGTTCCGGCTGCCGTCCCGGTAGATGGTGGTGCCCTTGCACCCCAGGGTGAAGGCCAGCCGGTACACCTCGGCCACCTCCTCGCGGGTGGCGGAGGTGGGGAAGTTCACCGTCTTGCTGACGGCGTTGTCGGTGTACTCCTGGAAGGCGGCCTGCATCTTCACGTGCCAGATGGGGGACACGTCGTGGGCGCAGACGAACACCCGCTTGATCTCCTCCGGGATGCCGTCCACGTGGGCCAGGGAGCCCTGCTCCACGATCTGCTTCATCAGCTCCCCGGAGTAGATTCCCGCCTCCACCAGCTTGTCCTTCAAAATCTGGTTGGTCTCGATGAGGTGGGTGTTGTCCATCACGTTGCGGATGTAGGCGTAGGCGAACACCGGCTCCACGCCGGAGGACACCCCGGCGATGATGGACAGGGTGCCGGTGGGGGCGATGGTGGTGACGGTGGCGTTGCGCAGGGGCCTGCCGTCCTTATAGATACTCTCGGAGAACAGGGGGAAGGGGCCCCGGACTTCGGCCAGCTCCTCACTGGCCCGGTGGCCGATGGTGTTTACCGTGTCCATGATCTCCCGGGCCAGCTCCACCCCCTCGTCGCTGTTGTAGGGCACGCCCATGTAGAGCAGCATGTCCGCGAAACCCATGACGCCCAGGCCGATCTTGCGGGTGGAGCGGGTCATCTGGTCGATCTCGGGCAGGGGGTACTGGTTGACCTCGATCACGTTGTCCAGGAAGTGGACGGCGGTGCGGATGGTCTTCTCCAGCTTGGCGCGATCCAGCACCCACCCGGCCGGGGTCTTCATGATGTGGTTGACCAGGTTGATGGAGCCCAGGTTGCAGCTCTCATAGGGCAGCAGGGGCTGCTCCCCGCAGGGGTTGGTGGACTCGATCTCCCCCTGGGAGGGCACCACGTTGTCCCGGTTCAGCCGGTCCAGGAAGATGATGCCCGGCTCGCCGGTCTGCCAGGCGGAGCTGACGATGGCGTCAAAGACCTCTTTGGCGTTGAGCTGGCCGGTGACCTTCCCGGTGGCGGGATTCACCAGGTCGTAGGGCTTGTTCTGGCTGGCCGCCTCCATGAAGGCCTCGGTGATGCCAACGGAGATGTTGAAGTTGGTGATCTCGCTGGTGTCGTTCTTGCAGGTGATGAACTCCAGAATGTCGGGGTGGTCCACCCGCAGTATGCCCATATTGGCGCCCCGGCGGGTGCCGCCCTGCTTCACCGCCTCGGTGGCGGAGTTGAACACCTTCATGAAGGAGATGGGGCCGGAGGCCACGCCGCCGGTGGAGTTGACGGTGGAGCCCTTGGGGCGGAGCCGGGAGAAGGAGAAGCCGGTGCCGCCGCCGCTCTTGTGGATCAGGGCGGCGTTCTTGATGGCGTCGAAGATGTCCTCCATGGAGTCGGCCACCGGCAGCACAAAGCAGGCGGAGAGCTGCCCCAGGGGGCGGCCGGCGTTCATCAGGGTGGGGGAGTTGGGCAGGAAGTCCAGGTTGACCATCAGGTCGTAGAACTCCCTGGCGGTGGCCACCACGTCGGCCTTGGGATCGAAGTGGCGATCCCCCTCGGCGATGGCGTTGGCCACCCGGTGGAACAGGCCGTCCACCGTCTCGGTGGGCTGGCCGGCCTCATCCTTGGCCAGGTAGCGCCGCTCCAGCACGGCGCGGGCGTTTTCCGAAATGGGCATATGAAATCTCTCCTCCGAGTTGTATTTGAACACAAGATATTGTATCCGCATTGTCACAGCTTGTCAACATTTTGGCGCTTGTGGGAGAGATAGAAAATCGGTATAATAATTTGTACAAATTTAGGGAGGTGCGAAATGGAGCGATCTGAGCGGGCAGAGCGGGCCCTGCGGCTGCGGGGGCACCGGGAGAGGTTCTCCCGCCTGGGGTGGGCCCTGGTGGCGCAGATGGCCGCCATGCTGGCCGTTCAGACGGCCCTGCTGCTGGCGGCCCAGGCGCTGGCCCCCGTGCTGGTGCGGAGCGGAGTATTCCTGTGGCTGGTGTCGGTGCTCTCGGCCTACGGGGCGGGGGTGCCCGCCGCCTGGCTGGTGCTCCGGGGCACCGAGGAGGCGCCGCCCCAGCCGGGGGCGCCCCTGGGGCCGGGGCGGTTTTTCCGGAGCTATCTTGCCGGGCTGGGGCTGATGTACCTGGTCAACCTGGCCACCCTGGCCCTGATGGGCCTCGTCGGCCTGCTGCGGGGGCAGACGGTGGAAAACCCGGTGGACAATATGGCGGACTACCCGCTGGTTCTCAACCTGCTGCTGGGTTGCGTCATCGCCCCGGTGTGCGAGGAGTACCTGTTCCGCGGCCTGCTGCTGAACCGCCTGCGGCCCTACGGGGAGCGGTTTGCCGTCTGGGCCTCCGCCCTGTGCTTCGGCCTGTTCCACGGCAATTTCAGCCAGTTCTTCTACGCCTGCGCCATCGGCGTGCTCTTTGCCGGGGTGGTGCTGAAAACCGGCCGGCTCCGGCAGGCAATGCTCCTCCACGCCCTGATCAACTTCGTGGGCACGGGGCTGATCCCGCTGCTGTCCGGCCTGGGGGAGGCGGGGGACTGGCTGCTCACCCTCCTGGTGCTGGCGGCCATGTTTGTGGGGCTGGCCTTCCTGCCGGCCATGAGGCGGGAGTTTTCCCCCGCCCCGGGCTGGAAGGGCCTCACCGCCGGGGAGGCGTGGAGGTGCTTCCTGGCCAACCCGGGCATGCTCTGCTTCCTGGCTCTCTTCCTGCTCCTGGCGGGGAGCTATCTGGTGTGAAGGGGCACGCCCCTACGGATAGGCGTTCCAGTAGCTCTCCCCCGCCTCCAGGGGGATGCCCCGGGCGGCAAAGAGCTCTTCAATGGTGCAGAACAGGTAGCCCTGCTGGTGGAGGGCGTCCACGATCTGGAGGGCGGCGTCCACCGACTCGGGGAAGATGTCGTGCAGGAGGATGATGCCCCCGTCCCTGGCCCCGGCGGTCACCTCGGCCGCCACCCGGTCGGTGTCCTGATCCCGCCAGTCCTCCGGATCGATAGACCACAGGATGATGGGACAGCCGGCCCAGCTCTTGACGCTCTCGTCCAGCATGCCGTAAGGGGGGCGGAGGAGGAAATCGTTGTGGCCCAGCACGGCTTTCAGGGCGTCCCGGGATTTCTCCACCTGGCTGTCGAAGTCGGCCCGGTTCAGACCGGTGAGCTTCACGTGGTCAAAGGTGTGGATGCCGATCTGGTGGCCCTCCTCATCCATGCGGCGCACCACGTCCTCGTTGTGTTCAATCTGGGCCCCGATGAGGAAGAAGGTGGCCTTCACCCCCCGCTCCGCCAGGCCGTCCAGCAGGCGGGTGGTGGTGGAGCGGCGGGGCCCGTCGTCGAAGGTGAGGGCGATGAGCTTCTGCCCCTCCGGCAGCTCCGCGGCCGCGTCCGTCTCCACCGCCGGGCCGCAGCCGGACAGGGGGAGAACCAGCGCCAGCGCGGCCGCCGCCAGCCGCCGCAGCTTTCCATATGACAAACCCGCCCACCGCCTTTCCAGAGCCTTCGGCCCTAGTATGCGCGGTGGGCGGGTTTGCTTTCGCTGTAAATTCTGTCAGGCCTCCGGCGACCGGGGATCTGGGTCGCCGCTGACCGCCAGAATGTACTCGTAGTAGGGCAGCAGGAACTCAAAGCCCTCCACCAGGGTGTCGGCCAGCCCGTGGCCCCAGAGCAGCTCCTCGTGGGCGGCCTCGTGGCTCAGGACAAAGTTCTTTTTGCGGTACCAGGGCTCCAGCAGCTTGGAGGGGGCGGGCCTGGGCCGCTTGTAGTCCGTGCCGGTGAGGGCAAAGACCTCCTGCCGGTTGAGGCGGCGGGCCAGCTTCTCCATGGGCTTGGGCTCCCGATCCATCCGGGCCCGCAGCTTGGCCATGGTGAGGGCCGGGGCCTCCCAGAAGCCCATGCCGTAGGAGTAGCCCTCCGGCTCCAGCTCAAACCAGAAGGTGGGCAGGGAGCCGGGATGCTCCAGGGGCTGGTGGATGCTCAGCCACAGGTGATCCTTATAGGGCCCCCGGCCGAAGAGCCGCCGGGCATCCCGGTAGATGCGGGACACCTTGGCGATCAGATCCAGGTCGGGGTGCCGGTCGGTAAAGCGCTCGTACACCTCGTCGCACAGGGCCTTCATGGGGCGCTGAAAGGTGTCCAGATACTCCTGCTTGTGCTGTTCAAACCAGCTCTTCTCGTTGTTGAAGCGGATGCCCCACATGAAGTCCACGACGGACTGGGGAAAGCCTTGGAACACGGGATAGACCTTCTTTCTCTCTGCGATGTCAAACGCAGGCCCCCCGGGTTACGGGGGGCCTGCTGCGGCAATTACTCCAGGGGGATCATGCCGGGGCCGGTGGAGGGCTCGGAGGAGGTCTCCGCCGGCGGCGTGGGTTCGGCGCTGGGCACGGACTCCGGGGTGGGCGTGGGCGCCGGCTCCGGCGTGGCGGCCGGGGTGGGCGTCGGCGTGGCCTCCGGCATCGGGGTGGATGTGGGCTGGGCGGAGGGGGATGTGCCGGGCGTGGCCGACGGGGTGGCCGACGGCTCCGTGCTGGCGGAGGGGGACGGCGTGGGCGTCACCGGCGTCAGGGTTTTCAGGCCGGTGGAGGTGTCGATGCCCAGCCGGGCCGCGTCGGCGGGGTTGTAGTAGTACACCGCGTCGGAGGCCTTATAGGTGTTCCGGTAGAGGAAGATGGTGTCCACGGTATTGCCGTTGGCGTCCACCAGCTTCTGGTACACGTCCACCGTGTAGCCGTTGTAGCGGGAGTAGTTGGTGTCCCGCACGGGCTCGCTGCCCACGGGGATGCTGTCCTTGGGCTGATAGGTGTTCTTGAAGGGCACGCTGGAGATGACCACGCTGTAGGGCTCCCCGTGGATGCCGGTGGTGTCGGTGCCCCGGATGGTCACATGGAGCTTGTGGCTGCTGTCCAGATAGGCCTCGATCTTGATGGGATACTCAGTGCTGTTCTTGAAGCGGAAGTCCAGCTGATTGCTCCATACGGTGGCATCGGTGCCGATGACCGGCATATAGCCGCCGTTGAACTGGTGCTTGTGGCGCTCCACCGTCTCCAGGTTGGCCTTCAGGGTCACCCAGTACAGGGTGGAGGACAGCTGGCAGATGCCGCCGGCGGTGGCGTCCACGCTCTGGCCGTTCTGGTAGGTGCCCGCGGCCTTGTAGCCGCTGGCCAGGGTGTAGGGGCCCGCCGTGTCGTTGTAGGAGAAGGTCTCCCCGGGCAGGAGGATGGTGTCGTTCACCCGGTCGGCGGCCAGGTCGATGTTGAACCAGCGGTTGGACGGGCCGGCGCAGGAGGTGGTGCCGGTGCCCAGCACGTCCTTGAACAGGTTGTCTTCCAGCTTGGCGGTGGTGATGCTGGGCTCGGTAAGGGTGAGGGGCACGCCCACGGTTCCGCCCTCGTCCGAGGCGTCCAGGGCGGCCTTGGCGGCCTCGGTGTCGAAGTCCACGCCGGTGACCGAGGGGACGACCTCCCGGGTCTCCTTGTCTAAGTAGGCGTCGGCGGGCTCCACGGCGATCTCGTCCCGGATGGCGTCAAAGTCCGGGTCGGCGGGGGGCGCGGTGGTGACCTGGGCCTCAATGGGCGCGGCGTCGGCGTCCGTGCCGGAGACCGACTGGCCCAGCCGCTCCTCCAGCGCGTCGATGAGGGCGGCGGTGTCGATGGTGCGGCCGGTGACCCCCTTGTGGAGCACCAGCTCGGTGTCCGTCACCTCCCAGGTGGTCTGGGCCTCGGGATCGGCGCACTCCTCCACCGCCTGGGTCACCGAAGCAGGCGTGCCGCTGATGGTCACCGGCAGGGAGAGCCGCTCACCCCCCAGCAGGGCGGACAGATACCGCCAGCCCCGGACGAAGAAGCCGCCGGAGGACTGCTCCGCCAGGGCGGCGTCCACCGCGGCGGCGGCGTCCGCCTGGACGGTGGGATCATCCCCCTGGACGGTGTATGTTTTCCCGTCGCAGAGAAACTGGGCGCTGCTGCCGGAGAGCAGGCCCGGCAGGGCCTCCTCCAGGGCGGCGGAGGCCGCGTCCCGGCCCATGCCGCCCACGTTCACACCGGCGATGCTGGTGTTGGGCAGCAGGGTGCCGCCGCCCGCGGCGGCGCACAGCCCGGTATATCCGGCCCCCAGGGCCAGAACCACAACCAACAGGACGATCAGAGCGAGCTTCTTCCCGCTCCGCTTTTGCTTGGGAGGGCGCTCCGCCACACGCCGGCCCGCTTGCTTTTCCATATCAATCAGCTCCAACTGTGTGAGAAGTTTATAACCGAGTTTCATTATAGGTCTTTCATCCGCAAAAAGCAATTACAGAACGGTTACATCCGCGCGCGGCGCGGCCCGGATGCCTTTGCCGGAAAAACCGGCGGAAACCGCTTTACACCGGGGCAAATTCGCAGTATGATAAAAAGGCCCGGGATCTGAGGGGACAGAATCATTTTTCATCTTTCTTAAAGGACTTATCCAGCGAAACTTTAACACTTCTGTGATAGAATAGCAGACAGGAAAACGAACAAGAAACAGGGGGACATGGCCCATGGCAAGCTATCAAAACGAAAACCGGCCAGATCCGGGGGATCTCATCTCCTGGATTGTTACCATTGTTTTACTGGTGAGCCCGGTGTGGCCCATCGGGCTGATTTTGCTGTTCCGCAAGCTCACCAGGGATTCCCGCCGCCGCCGGACTTCCCGCCATCCATACGACATGCGCCGGGAGGGGGCGGCCCCCGGCACCCAGGGCATGGGCCGGCAGACGCCCCCGGCGGGCCAGGCCTACACCGGCCGCAGCCCCCGGCAGGGCAAGCCGGTGAACCTGGATCGAGGCAAGGGCCTGACCATCTGGGGCATCGTGCTGGCGGTGGTCTTCGGCATCGCCCTCACCGGCTTCCCGGCGGTGGCCATGGGCAGCGGCTTCCTCAACGCCCTGGCGGTCATGAGCCCGGTGATCGGCTTTTTCGGCGGCGGCCTGGCCATGATCTGGGCGGGCACCCAGCGCACCAAGAAGGCCAAGCGCTTCCGCAAATACCTGGCCCTCATCGGCAAGCGGGAGAGCATCTCCATCACCACCCTGGCCCAGGCCATGCCCGTGTCCGTCCACAAGGCCTGTGACGATCTCCAGGATATGCTGGACAGCGGGGTTTTGGAGAAGGGTTATCTGGACATGTCCACCGGCCGGCTGATCCTCAGCGACGAGGGCCTCCAGGAGGAGGCGCCCCCCGCGCCCGAGCCGGAGGAGGAGTCCGAGAAGGAAGAGGACACCCTGGATATGACCGACGACGACGCGGTGCTCGCCGCCATCCGGCAGCTCAACGACGACATCGACGACGAGATGATGAGCCAGAAGATCGACCGCATCGGGGAGATCACCGGCAAGATCTTCGCCTACCAGAAGCAGAACCCCAACCGGGCCGGGCAGCTGCGCAGCTTTTTGAGCTACTACCTGCCCACCACCCTGAAGATCCTCAAGGCCTATGCCCGCATGGAGGAGCAGGGCGTGGAGGGTGAGAACATCCGCTCTGCCAAGGAGCGCATCGAGGGCATGATGGACAAGGTGGTGGAGGGCTTCGAAAAGCAGCTGGACCGCCTGTTCCAGGACGATGCCATGGACATCGCCACCGATGTGCAGGTGCTGGAGCGGATGCTGGAAAAGGACGGCCTCTCCGGCGGCAGCGGCATGACCCTGGGCGGCTAGACAAACGAAAAAGGGGCCCCTGCCGGCGTGCAGCCGACAGGGGCCCCTTTTGTCTCACAGAGTTCCGCCGCCCGCAGGCGGCGGAATAAAATCAAAATCCGTCATTTCCGGGGACATGTGCCTCGGAAATGACACTTCTCACGCAGGGCAGGCCGACTTTTTCGCCAGAAATCGAGGCCTGCCCTGCGTGCAGCTTTTCTCAAATGGAAGGGGGCATCCTGATAAGGATGCCCCCTTCCATTTGAATCACGATTCCATGTGCCGCCCCAAAAAGCCCGCGATGGTCTGAGCCAGCTTGTAGTCGGTCTCGCTGCTGCTCAGGGCCCCCTCGGTGCCCACAAAGAGCACGCAGCCCAGCACGTCCCCCTCGGACAGGATGGGGGCGGCGCAGGCGATGAGGTACTTGTCCTCACCGTCGCACACCGGCACCGGGGCGGAGCCGCCCTGGTACTGGTAGATCTGCCGGCCCTCCATGATCTGCTCCAGCTCGGGGGAGATGCGCTTGTCCATCAGCTCCCGCCGGGACAGGCCGGCCACGGCGATGCAGGCGTCCCGGTCGGTGATCACGGCGATCTCGCCGGTGGTCTTGTTCAGGGTCTCGCACATCTGCCCGGAGAAATCCCCCAGGCCGCCCATCAGGGAATACTTCTTAAAAATGACGCCGCCGTCCTTGTCGGTGTAGATCTCCAGCGGGTCGCCCTCACTGACAACATTGGCATGGAACACCTTGTCCGGCCGCTTTTCAGACCGCTGGACGATGGTAATGGATGAGATATGTCCCATGCCCTCCTTAAAATTTACGGTGTCCCCCTGAACCGGGGCCATGGCGGCCGCGGCCTCCGGCATCTCCTCCGGGAGGGCCCCGCACCGGAGCAGGCTGTCCACGTCGGCCTTGAGCTGGATCTCCAGATGATCCTCATAGACCCTGATCTTCCGGATGATGAGCTGGAGATCGTTCCGCTCCAGCTTGTCCTTGGCCAGGATGTCGTCGAACACCTCCAGGGCCGTCTTGGCCGCCCGGTTGACCCGGATGATGGTGCTGCGCTTGTCCACCGCCATGGCCAGCTGGTTCCGGATGCCCTCGATGCGGCGGGCCAGGTCGCTCTCCAGTTCATCGTAGGTCTGCTCCAGCAGCTCCTCCTGCTCCGGGTGCTTCACCAGATCCCGGATGCGCTGGCGCTTGGTTGCTTTCAGCTCCTCCTGGAGCTGGGCCAGCACCTCCTCCAGATGGACGGCGCTCTGGCCGGCCTCGGCCACGTCCTCCCGCTCCCGGGCCAGCTCCCCGTTGAGCCGCTCCAGCATCTCCGCGGAGCTGTCCTTCACCTTCCGGACGTAGGCCTTCATCAGCTCGTCCAGCCTGTCCACCCGGATGTGGTGGCTGGTGCAGCCCTTCAGGCCCCGGCGGTGGTAGGTGCCGCAGGTGTAGGCCGGGCGCAGGTCGGAGCGGCTCATGGCGAACATGGGGGCCCCGCAGTCCCCGCACTCCAGGAAGCCGGAGTACACGTTGTCGTTTTTCTTCTGCCCCCGGTAGTGGGCGGCGGAGCGGCTCTCCCGCAGGGCGCGGACGGTGGCGAAGGTGCGGTAGTCGATGATGGGCTGGTGGTGGTGCTCGATGACCACGTGCTCCCCTACGTCCCGGCGCACGTCCTTCCCGTTGATCTTCTTCCGGGTGTACTTGCCCTGCCGCAGGGTGCCGATGTAGAAGTCGTTGTCCAGAATCCCCTGGACGGTGACGATGGCCCACACCGGCCTGGCGGTGCGCCTGCAGTCCTCCCCGGCGGCCTCCTTCCGCTCCCGCTCCGCCATGCGGGGGGTGGGCACCCCCTGGTCGGTCAGGTGGTTGGCGATCTTCTTGTACCCCCAGCCGTCGATGTACAGCCGGAAGATCTCCCGCACCACCTCCGCCTCGGTGGGGATGAGCTCAAACTCCTGGTGCCTGTTGATGAGATAGCCGTAGGGGGCGGCGCAGATCCACCTTCCGTCCGCCTGCCGCCGCTGGATCACCGACTTCACCTTCTTGCTGGTGTCGGTGACGGGCATCTCGTTGATGAGAAACTGAAACTGGATTTTCAGCCAGTCGTCGTCGTTGGGGAAGTCGATGTTGTCCCCGATGGAGATGATGCGCACCCCGGCGTCCCGCAGATCCTCCAGCTCCACCAGCCCCCGGCTGTTGCGCCGGGAGAAGCGGGAGAAGTCCTTGACGATGAGGATGTGGTGCCGATGGGACATGAGCCCCTTCCGCATGGCCTGGTAGCCCTCCCGCTGCTCAAAGGTGTAGCCGGAGCGGTCCCGGTCCTCGTAGAAGGTGAGGGTGCTGTCGGGGAACCTCTGCCTGACAAAATCCTGGATGATGGCCTTCTGGTTCTCGATGGACACGTTGTCCC
>DGYMJ06203__coassemble_324_pt1 | contig 45844 bp, 53 predicted proteins | sample DGYMJ06203__metabat2_low_PE_040 | metagenome-assembled genome bin DGYMJ06203 | reverse complement strand
ATCCAAACGATCTGGTCGGGCTGGGTCATGGCCGCCATCTCGTCAATCCAATCCAAAACCGCGCGATTGCTTGTCAATGCCATGAAAGTATCCCCCTTTGATTGTGTAGTGCGGGAAAGTGCTGTTATTCCTATTGTAGAAGATGCGGCCAGTTTTTGCAAGCCCTTTTGTCCGAATTTGCAAAAACCACCCGGTTTCCCCTCACAGCCGGCGGGAGAGGGTGGCGGCCAGGGCGGCGAACTGGGGGATGCCCAGGGTCTCCCCCCGCACGTTTTCAGGCAGGCCGGCCTCCGCCAGCACGGCTCGCAGCTCATCCTTGGGCACCCGGCTCCCGAAGGCGGAGGTGAGCCCGTTGAGCAGGGTCTTGCGCCGCTGGGCAAAGGAGGCCTTCACCACCTGGAAGAACAGCCCCTCCTCCACCAGCTCCTGGGGCGGTTCCTGCCGGGGCACCAGCTTGATCACCGCCGAGGTCACCTTGGGGGCGGGGAGGAAGCACTCCGGCGGCACCTCGAAGAGCAGCTCCGGCGCGGTGTGGTACTGGCAGAATACGGAGAAGGCCCCGTAGTCCGCCGTCCCCGGCGCGGCGCAGATGCGCAGGGCCACCTCCCGCTGGATCATCACCGTGATGGAGGCGAAGCACCCCGCCTCGATCAGGGCGGTGAGCACCGGCGTGGTGATGTTGTAGGGCAGGTTGGCGCAGGCTATGGCTGTAAGGCCGGAGAACTTGTCGGCTGCAAGTGCGGCCAGATCCAGCTTCATCACGTCGCCGGGCACCACCTCCACGTTGTCGTAGGGGGCCAGGGTCTCGTCCAGAATGGGGTAGAGGGTACGGTCCAGCTCCACGGCGGCCACTTTGGCCGCCCGCCGGGCCAGCTGCACCGTCAGGGGCCCGATGCCAGGGCCGATCTCCAGCACGCCGGTGGTCTGGTCTGCCCCGGAGGCCTCCGCGATGTCCCTGGGCACCCAGCCCTCGATCAGGAAGTTCTGGCCCATACTCTTGGAGAAGCGGAAGCCGTGGCGGGCCAGCAGGGCCCGAATGTCCTTCTCATTGCATAAATCCATGGGGGATCACCTCGTGTCCCAGGGAGCACATCACCTGGAATTCTCTCTGAAAATCTGTAATGGTTTTTTCCTTCACAGGGAAAGAGCTGTCGAAAGTGTCCAGCTCCGCCGGGTCGGGATCATAGGGGAAGCCCTCGTGGAAGCGCCCGGCGGCGTGTTCCAGGGCGCCGGGGGAGAGCTCCACCGCCTGGAGGCCGGGGAGGTACTGGCCGCTTTCCAGGGAAATGCCCCACTTCTCCCCGCACCAGAAGCCGTAGCGGCCGTAGTGCCGGGGGTCGCCCAGGATCACGGCGGCCCGCTCACCTGCGGCCTGGGCCGCCCGGAGGGCGTGGCACACCAGGGCCCGGGCCAGCCCCTGCTTCTGATACCGGGGCAGCACGGCCAGGGGGCCGAAGGTGACGGTGTCCAGCCGCCCGCCGCCGGCCAGTTCGATCCAGCTGGCGGAGCAGGCGATCTGTCCGGCCAGCCGGCCGTCCGCCTCGCACACGAAGGTCAGCTCCGGCCGGAAGGCGGGGGACTGGCGGAGCAGGTGGAGATAGTGGTGCTCGTTGCACCCGGGCTGATAGACGTTCCAGAAGGCCTCCCGCACCAGCTCCTCCACGGCCCGGTGCTCGGCGGCGCGCTCCTGTCGAATGGTGATTTCCATACAGATACCTCATATTGATGTGATAGTATGTTACAGTATACCACAAAAAGGCGGGACAGGCTACGCCTGTCCCGCGTGTTTTGGCTTTTGTTTCACTAACAGAAGGGCCTTCACGTCCTCCAGCACCTGGGGGGAGGAGACCTCCAGCGACAGCCAGCGGACGGAATTCATGGGCTTGGCGGAGTTCCACAACTCCCTGGTGTACGCCGACAGGGTGGGGAGCAGGGCCTCCGCCTGGGCGGGGGCCGCCACCAGACAGGTGAAGGCCCCCGGCGTGGGGTAGAGGGTACAAAGAGCCCGGCTGCCCGCCCGGTACTTGACATTCCAGCCCCGGCCCATGGAGCAGCGGCTGTAGGCGTATTTGGGGGTAAGGGAATAGGCTTCACAGATCCAGCGGTTCAACTCGTCCCACAGGGGATTGAACACATAGACAGAGAGTTGCTCCGGGGTGGGTTCCTCCGGCCCGGGGTAGATGGCGTTCCAGTCCATTACTTCCTCCATCGCAGCAGCATGGGGAAGAACCGGCGCATCTGGGCCCTGGCCTGTTCCTCCGTCATGCCGGGGTTGGCCTGCACCGTCATGGGGACGCAGAAGTCGATCATCTGCTCCATGGACATATTGCCGGTGAAGGCCCCGTTCTGATAGCAGTATTTGCAGTAGTGGGGGCTGGGGGTTCCGTCCCGTTCGGTGCCCCGGAGGGCGGGGTCGTCCATGGGCATTGCGCAGGACTGGCAAAAGGTCTGGTTCATGGCAGATTCCTCCTGTGTGTGAGATGCCCCCATGGTACCACACATATCCTGACATCCTGTGTCAGGGTTTCCGTGGTGCTCTGCCATGTTTTCCGCCAGCAGGGCCAGCCGCCGACGGAGTCCCTCCGGCTCCAGTACCTCCACCCCCAGGCCGAAGGAGAGCAGGTAGCCGTACAGCCATGGATCCTCCGGGAAGGAGACGGACACCTCCAGCGAACCGTCAGTCCGCCGGGTGACGCAGCCCTCGTCGAACTCGTCGTATACCCGGTAGGCGAAGGCGGGGGAGAAGCGCAGGCGCACCGATACCACCGGTGCGTCCCCCGTCCAGCCGTTCTCCATGGGCGGCGGGGAGAGGGTCTGGCCGAAGGGCCCTCCGATCTCCAGCTCCAGCATCCGGGTGAGCTTGAAGGTGCGGTAGTCGCGCCGCTCCAGGCAGAGGGCCTGGAGGTACCAGGACTGTCCCTTGAACACCAGCCGGGCGGGGCGCACCCGCCGCCGGGCGGTGGGCCCGCTGGCGGAGAGGTAGAGGAAGGAGAGCTCCCGGCGGGAGAGAATGGCATCCCGCACCACGCCGAACCTGGCGTCGTCCTGCCCGGCGCTGCCCCAGCGGGACAGCTCCACCCGCAGCCAGTCCGGCTCCGACCGTTGAAACAGGGCGGACAGCTTGGACAGGGTGTCCGCCGTCTCCCCTCCGGTCTCCACAGACAGGCTCCGGAGGGCGGTGAGCAGCTGCCGCTGCTCCGCCTCGGTAAAGGCGGCCCGGTGGAGGGTATAGCCCTCCAGCAGGGCCACGCCGCCGTTCCGCCCCGGCGCGGCGTACACCGGAACTCCCGCCGCCGACAGGGCGTCCACGTCCCGATAGATGGTGCGCACCGACACCTCGAAGTGCTCCGCCAGCTCCCCGGCGGTCATGCGGCCCCGCTCCAGCAGGAGGCAGAGCAGCTCAAACAGCCTGCCCTGGGACATCAGGGCGTCCTCAGCCGGGCCATTTTATAGTTGTCCCAATACTGCCCGTCCCGCACCACGGACATGCGCAGCAGAGCCTCCTTCTCAAAGCCGAATTTCTCGTAGAGGTGGATGGCCCGAGCGTTGTCGGCAAAGACCTCCAGTTCCACCCGCACCAGCATGAGCCAGGTGTCCGCCAGATCCAGCACGGTTTTCATCAGGGCGGTGCCGATCCCCTGATTTTGAAACTCTGTGTGTACCAGCATACCCAGGGTGCCCACGTGGCGCATCCGGGGATTGGTGCAGACCTGGAGCCCGGCGGAGCCGATGACGGTGCCGTCCTCCAGCACCGCCACAAAGATGTGGTCGCCTGGGCCGAAACGCTGAAAGCCGTCTATGCTGTGCTGAACCCGCTCGGAGGGGAGGCCCAGGGTGGTCTCAAAGACGCCGGGCATCCGACGCAGGGCGTTGAAGCCCGGCGCGTCGCCGAGCTCCATGGGACGGATGGTATAGTTCATGTCAAAGCCTCCCCGGGGATACGGATGCGGGCCATCTTGCAGTCGTCTACATAGCGCCCATCCCGTACCGTGGTCATGCGCAGCAGGCCCTCCTTCTCAAAGCCCAGCTTCTCATAGAGATGGATGGCCCGCTCATTGTCGGCAAAGACCTCCAGCTCCACCCTCACCAGCATGAGCCAGTTGTCCGCCAGATCCAGCAAGACCTTCATCAGAGCCGTGCCCACCCCCTGGTTCTGGTAATCGGTGTGCACGTAGAGCCCCACACTGCCCACGTGGCGCATCCGGGGGTTGGAGCAGACCGTGAGCCCGGCGCAGCCGATCACGGTGCCGTCCTCCAGCACCGCCACGAAGTTGTGGTCGTCGGGCCCCAGCCCGGCGATGAACGCCTCGCTGTCGGCGGTGCGGCAGGAGGGAAGCCCTGTGGTGTTCTCAAACACGTCGGGCATCCGCCGCAGGGCGGCGGCACCCTCCGCGTCCCGGGGCTCAATGGGGCGGATGGTATAGTTCATGAAGTTCGCCTCCCGATGGGTATTTTGGCAATCATAGCACAGCGCCGGACAAAAAACAACCGCCCGGGGGATTTTCCCTCCGGGCGGAACGGTATTTTGTGTCAATAGGCCACCACAATCCCGCCGTCGTTGGCGTACATGGTGGCGATGCCGCCGGTGTCGCTGACCAGAATCTCGTCAAACCGGCACTGCTTCATGGCCAGCTCCTTGACGTAGAAGGCCCGCTCCAGGCAGTTGCAGTGGACGATGGACAGCCGCTTTCCCACGTGCTTGAGGTCGTCGGCCATGAGGGCCACCATCTTGTTCAGGGCCTGCTTGACGGACATGGCCTGGCCCTTCTTGCAGATCTCCCCCTCGGGGGTGGCGCCCATCAGCAGTTTGATGCGCAGGGTGCTGGTGACCAGGGACTGCACCCGGCTGAGACGGCCGGCCTTGCGCAGGGTGTCCAGGGTCTCCAGCACGAAATAGGTCTCCATCTCGTTGATATAGCGGGAGACCTGATCCACCACGGTGGTGAAATCCATCCCGGACTGGGCCAGCTCCTGGATTCTCAGGGCCACCAGCACCTCCCCCGCTGAGGCGGAGCAGGAGTTGAAGATGTGCACATTGGCGCCGGGGTGATCCTCCAGCCAGATGCTGCGGGCCTGGGCCGCCGCGTTGTGGGAGCCGGACAGCAGGGCGGAGAGGGTGACCACATACAGGTCGTCCGCCCCGCAGTCAAAGGCCTCCAGGTATTGCATGGGGGAGGGGCAGGCGGACTGGGGAGCGGTCTCACTCTCCTTCATCCGCCACAGCAGCTCTCCCTGATCAAAGGTGTCGTCATCCACGATGGTGTGGTTGCCCACCCGGATGGTCAGCGGCACCTTGACAAAGCACTCCTCCCGGAGCTGGGCCGGCGTCAGATCGCAGCAGCTGTCGACAATGATCTTGAAAGACATAGAAAAAACCCTCTTATATCATAATCAGAATTATATCTTTGGATTGCAGCCATTGTAGCACGCGCCGGCAAAAAAGTAAAGCGAAAAACTGTGAACAATCATCCGCTCCAGGCAAAACGATCCGGAGCACCCACCAGGATGCGGGCGGAGCAGGGGGGCACGGGCAGCCAGGTGCGGCCGCCGTCGTTGTGAAAAATGGCGTCGCCGTTGAGCACGTCCTGGAGCACCGGCTCCTGATGGGGGAACTCCAGGTGGATCTCCTCCTCCGCCAGGTTCAGCAGGACGTACACCCGCTGCTCCGGCGTGGCGCGGCGGTAGATGAGCTGCTCGTTCTTGATCACCACGTTCTCAAAATCCCCATACCGCAGGGCGGGGAAGGCCGCCCGGATGGAGGCCAGCTTGGACAGGTGGGCGCACAGGGCCTGATCCCGGCCTGTCATCTCCGCCAGCTCCAGGCAGGGGCGCAGGGGGGCGTCGGACTCCCTGGTGCGCGCCCCCTCCACGGCCCACTCACTGCCGTAGTAGACGGAGGGGATGCCGGGCATGGTGTAGAGGATGGTGTAGACGTTTTCCAGGTGGCGGCGGTTGGTGAGCTGGCTGGCCAGCCGGTTCACGTCGTGGTTGTCCGCGAAGCTGTAGAGGGCCAGATTCTTGTAGATGCCGCCGGGGCCGAACTGCCGCTGGAGGGAGTGGGCTATCTCAAAGTAATTTTTGGTGTTGTGGGCCGACCAAAGGCCCTTCCAGCACTCGTAGTTGGTCACCGAGTCCAGCAGCTCCGGGTTGGCCCAGCGGGCGTAATCCCCGTGGATGATCTCCCCCATGAGCCAGAAGTCGGGGTTCCGCTCCCGGACATAGCCCTTGAGGGCGCGGAAGAAGTCGAAGTCCACGCAGTCGGCGGCGTCCAGCCGCAGGCCGTCGATGTGGAACCGATCCATCCACATCCCCACCGCGTCCAGCAGGTGGCGTACCACGTCGGGGTGGCGCAGGTTGAGCTTCACCAGCTCGTAGTGGCCCTGCCAGGCGTCGTACCAGAAGGGGTCGCCCATGGGGGAGGGGCCGCCGAAGTTCAGGTTGTGGAACCAGCCGCAGTAGGGGGAGGACTGCCCGTTTTTCTGCACGTCCTGGAAGGCCCAGAAGTCCCGGCCCACGTGGTTGAACACCCCGTCCAGCACCACCCGGATGCCGTTCTGGTGGAGGGCGTCGCACAGCTTGGCGAAGGAGTCGTTGTCCCCCAGGCGGGAATCCACCCGGTAGTAGTCGGCAGTGTCGTAGCCGTGCCTGGTGGACTGGAACACCGGCCCGAAGTACACGGCGGTGATCCCCAGCGCCTTCAAATGAGGAATCCAGTCGTACAGCTTGTCCAGCCGGGGCACCGGGTTAGCGAAGTCGTTATACTCCGGCGCGCCGCAGAACCCCAGGGGGTAGATGTGATAGAAGACCGCGTCCTGTGCCCAGCTCATACAGAGCCCTCCTTTTCTTCCTCCTCCAGCTCACGCAGCAGCTTCTGATCCTCCTTGGAGGACAGATCCAGCCTGGCGTACAGATCCGGCCGGCGCTGCCGGGTGCGGAGGATGGACTGCTTGCGCCGCCACCGGGCGATGTTCTTGTGGTCCCCGGAGCGGAGGATAGGGGGCACCCTCCGGCCGTGCCACTCCTCGGGCCGGGAGTACTGGGGGTACTCCAGCAGGCCGTTCCAGTGGCTCTCCTCCTCGAAGCACTCGGGGTCGGACAGCACGCCGGGCACCAGCCGGGCCACCGCGTCGGCCACCACCATGGCGGCCAGCTCCCCGCCGGTGAGCACATAGTCCCCAATGGAGATCTCCTCGTCCACGCACTCCTCGATGAACCGCTCGTCGATGCCCTCGTAGTGGCCGCACACCAGGATCAGGTGGTCATAGTCGTCCCGCAGGCGGCGGGCGTCGGCCTCCACAAAGGTCTTGCCGGCGGGGGAGAGGTAGATGGTGTGACCCGGGCCGTAGGTGTCCACGATGTGCTTCCAGCACTGGTAGAGGGGGTCGGCCTGCATCACCGCTCCGTGGCCGCCGCCGTAGGGGTAGTCGTCCACCTGCTTCTGCTTGTTGAGGGTGTAGTCCCGGATCTGGTGGGCCTCAATGCGGATGATGTCCCGCTCCTGGGCCCGGCCCAGGATGGACTCGTTCATCATGTCGCCCACGGTCAGGTCGAACAGGGTCATAATGTCGATTCTATACATCGGTCCGCATCCCCTCGATCAGACGCACCTTGAGATAGCCGCCCTCCACGCTGGTCTCCACCAGAAACTCGTCCACGGCGGGGATCATATACTCGTGCTCCCCCTTGACCACGTAGACCTCATGGGCGGGAGGGGTGAGCACGTCGGCCACCACCCCCAGCTTCTCCCCGCTGTCGGCGTCCAGCACGTCCAGGCCGATGAGATCGGCGATGAAGTGCCGCCCGTCGGGCAGCTCCACGCCGGTGCGGTCGATGAACACCGTCTTGCCCTTGAGCACCATGGCGGCGTTCACGTCGCTGACCCCCTCCAGCTTAGCCAGCACGTTGCCCTTGTGCACCCGGCGAGCCAGGACTTTGACGGGCCTGCCGTCCAGATAGAGGGTGTCGAACTGGCAGAGGAACTCCGGCGTGTCACACCAGGGGACGATTTTGACCTCCCCCTGGATGCCGTGGGTGTTGACGATCTGCCCGGCCTCTAAAAATTGATTTTTCATCGGTATCACTCCGAATATCAGGGTTATCCCCCTCGGAGAGCGAGGGGGGCATCCGGGGGGAATCGATTCCCCCCGGAAGGGGCGGCTATGGAGCGAAGCGACACATGTTCCGCAGAACATGTCCGCCCCTTGAGGGGGGTATGGAAGAAGCCGGCCGACCATCTGGTCGGCCGGCTTCTTCCAATCTAGGGGGGACAGCGTCCCCCCTGGACTTAGTCGACGATTTCGACGGAAACCTTGGTGCCCTGGCGCTGGGCCACCGAGCGCATCAGCGCCCGGATCTCCTTGGCGATGCGGCCCTGACGGCCGATCACCTTGCCCATGTCCTCGGGGGCCACCCGAAGCTCCAGGACGGTCTCGCTCTCGCCCGGATACTCGGTGACCGACACGGCGTCGGGGTTGTCCACCAGGTTCCGGGCGATATAGGTGAGCAGTTCCTTCATGCCAGCCGAGACCTCCATTAGATGGCGCCAGCTTTTTTCAGCAGGGCCTTCACGGTCTCAGTGGGCTGAGCGCCAGTCTTGATCCAGGCCTGGGCGCGCTCGGCGTCCACCTTGATCTCGGCGGGCTGGGTCAGAGGATTGTAAGTGCCGATCTCCTCGATGAAGCGGCCGTCACGGGGATAGCGGGAATCCGCCACCACGATGCGGTAGAAGGGGGCCTTCTTGGCGCCCATCCGGCGCAGTCTGATCTTAACCATTGTATCTTCACCTCCATGTAATTTCGTACATCTATGGAAACGCGCCGCGGCGCGCTTACCAACTCACTTAAAAGGGCATGCCGGGCAGCTTGCCGAACTTGCCCAGCTTTCCCATCTTGCCCATGCGCTTGAGCTGCTTGTTGGAGAACTGGCGGGTCATCTGGCGCATCATCTCAAACTGCTTGAGCAGACGGTTGATGTCCACCACCTGGGTGCCGGAGCCGGCGGCGATGCGCTTCTTCCGGCTGTTGTTCAGCAGGGAGGGATCCTCCCGCTCGGCGGGGGTCATGGACAGGATGATGGCCTCGGTGCGGGAGAGGGCCTTCTCGTCCACATTGGCCCCGTCCAGGGCCTTGGCGTCCACGCCGGGGAGCATCCCGGCGATGTCGGCCAGGGAGCCCATGCTCTTGATCTGCACCAGCTGGTCGTAAAAGTCGGCCAGGGTGAATTTATTCTTCCGGAGCTTCTGCTCCAGCTCGGCGGCTTTCTTGGCGTCAAAGCTCTGCTGGGCCTTCTCGATGAGGGAGAGCACGTCGCCCATGCCCAAAATGCGGGAGGCCATGCGGTCGGGGTAGAAGATGTCCACCTGGTCCAGCTTCTCGCCCTGGCCCACAAACTTGATGGGCTTGCCGGTGACGGCCTTGATGGACAGGGCCGCGCCGCCCCGGGCGTCGCCGTCCAGCTTGGTGAGCATGACGCCGGTGATGTCCAGCGCCTCGTCGAAGGCCTTGGCGGCGTTCACCGCGTCCTGGCCGATCATGGCGTCCACGATCAACAGGATCTCGGTGGGGTCGATGGCGGCCTTCATCACCTTCAGCTGCTCCATCAGCTCCTCGTCCACGTGGAGCCGGCCGGCGGTGTCGATGAACACGATGTCGTTGCCGTGCTGCTTGGCGTGCTCAATGCCCGCCCTGGCGATGTCCACCGGGTCGACCTGGCCCATCTGGAACACGGGCACGTCCACCTGCTGGCCCACCACCTCCAGCTGGGTGATGGCGGCGGGGCGGAAGGTGTCGCAGGCCACCAGGAGGGGCCGCTTGCCCTGCTTCTTCATAAAGCCCGCCAGCTTGGCGCCGTTGGTGGTCTTACCGGCGCCGTTGAGGCCCACCAGCATCACCACCGTGGGGGGCTTGGGGGAGATGGTCAGCTTGGTGCTCTCGCCGCCCATGAGGTTGGTGAGCTCCTCGTTGACGATCTTGACGATCATCTGGGCGGGGGTCAGGCTCTCCAGCACGTCGGCGCCGATGGCCCGCTCGGTGACGGTGGCCACGAACTGCTTGACCACCTTGAAGTTCACGTCGGCCTCCAGCAGGGCCATGCGGATCTCCTTCATGGCCTCCTTCACGTCGGCCTCGGAGAGACGGCCCTTGCCCCGCAGCTTCTTGAACGCCGCGGAGAGCTTTTCGGTCAGTCCTTCAAATGCCATGGATTACTCCTGTTTCAGCTGGGCCAGGACGCCCTTGAGCTGGCCGCAAAGGGTCTCCACCTCGTCGTCCTGCCAGCGCTCGTCGTTGCGCGCGGCGATGGCGTCCACCGCCGTCTCCATCTGGGCAAACTGCTCCTGCATCCTGTGGAAGCGCTTGATGATGCCCGTCTTGTCCTCCAGCTCCGTGAGGATGGCCTCGGCCCGGACGATCACGTCCCGGACGCCCTGCCGGGTGATGCCGTAGTTCTCCGCGATCTCGGCCAGGGAGAGATCCTCATTGTAATAGAGGTCGTAGAACTCCTTCTGCCGGTCGGTGAGCATGTCGCCGTAGAAGTCGTAGAGCAGGGCCATGCGGTAGGCCTGGTTCTTCATGCGGAGCGCCTCCCCTCGGATCTGTGTAAAGGTGGTAAAGTTTCTGAGCTTTACAACAGATGTGATGATACTATAAATTGAACCGCTTGTCAAGAGAAAAATGGCCTACAGCGCGGATTTTTCCGGCTCTGCCGCGTACCACAGGGGCAGGCCCAGCAGCACCGCCCCGCCAAGCAGGTTGCCCAGGGTGACCCACAGCAGGTTCCATCCCATGGCGGCGATGTCCGCGCCGGGCACCAGCAGGGCGCAGAGGGAGAAGTAGGCCATGTTGGCGATGGAGTGTTCCAGCCCGGCGAGGACAAAGGTGGTGACCACCAGGAACACCACGATGGCCTTGGCGGTCTCGCTTTTCAGACGGAAGCCGGCAAAGACGGCGATGCACACCAGGAAGTTGCACAGCACGCCCCGGAGCAGGAGCAGATACCAGGGGGGAGACAGCTTGCCAGGCACCAGGATGGCCAGATAGGCCCCCAGCAGATCACCGCTGGCGCCGGAGCCGGCCAGCAGCAGGCAGAGCACCAGAATCCCCGCGAAGTTGCCCACCCAGGCCAGCGCCCACACCCGCAGGGTGCCGCCCAGTCCGGCCTTCCCATCGTAGAGGGAGACGCCCATCACTAGGGTGCAGCCGGTGAACAGCTCGCCCCCCAGCAGGACGATCAGCGTCAGGGCGGCGGAGAAGGTGACCGCCGCCAGCAGCCGGGCCACAGGGAGGCTGGTGTCGTAGAACCAGGCCGCGCAGAGGGTGGAGAGCAGGGTGCCCACGAAGATGAAGGCCCCCGCCATGGCGGCCCGGGCGAAGAAGCGGCCGGGGGCGGAGCGGGACAGCTGGAGCTTCTGCTCTCCGGCCTGGGTGAGTGCGTTTACTGCGTCACGTGTCATAAATTGCCTCCTTCTCGGGACAGTGCGGATTCCTTTACATCTATTGTAATGCGTACCGAACAAAGCCGAAAGCCTTGAAAGCCAAGGCTTTCAAGGCCCGTTGGCTTTGTTCAAGTGCAAGGGTTTTGGGCCGAAACAGCCCAAAACCCTTGCACTTCCTGGGGCGGCATGGATATGCCGCCCCAGGAGGACGCATTGCAACAATGGCTAAATTCTTCCCACAAACGCCGATTTCGGCGTATGTGGGAAGAATTGCGCGGCTACGCCGCGCGAATAAACCGCTTTGCGGTTGATTCAGCAGACATTATTGTACCGGAAGGGGGGAACGACGGCAAGCCGCCGCCATGCCAATCTTTTTTCGTTTTGCTAGTGTCAAAACCGTCAAAACGTTGTATAATATGCGGTGCTGATATCTTTGCCATCCAAGACAACAGGCAGGAAGGAACACATACCTCATGAGAGACCAGGACGAGATTTTTATGCGGCAGGCCATCGCACTGTCCGCCCTGGCGGTGGAGCACGGCAACGAGCCCTTCGGCGCGGTGCTGGTGAAAGACGGCCAGGTGGTCTATACCAACGAAAACCAGATCCATACGGCCGCGGATCCCACCTTCCATGCGGAGGCGGGGCTGCTCCGCCGGTTCTGCGGGGAGACGGGGATCACAGATCTGAGGGACTACACCCTCTACTCCAGCTGCGAGCCCTGTTTCATGTGCTCCGGCGCCATGGTGTGGTGCGGTCTGGGGCGGCTGGTCTACGCCGCCAGCAACGTGGATCTGGGCCATATCCTGGGGGAGGCGGGCTGCCCGTGCAGCCAGATGGTGTTTGACCACTCCTCCCACCGGCCCCAGGTGACCGCCGGCGTGCTGCGGGAGGAGAGCCTGGCGATTCTGGAGAAGTATTTCTCCCCCAAGACAGACAACTGACAGTTCCCATATTAGAAAGGAATGGTAACCCGTGATGGAAGTCACACGGACGGAATTGCTGCCCGGCGTCCACCTGACGGCGGTGCAGACAAAGAAATTCAAATCCAGCGTGCTGGGGATGCAGTTCCTATCCCCGCTGGCCCAGGAGACGGCGGCGCTGAACGCCCTGCTGCCCGCGGTGCTCCGCCGGGGCACGGTGGCCCACCCGGATATGGAGCGCCTCTCGGCCGCCCTGGACGAGCTGTACGGCGGCACCCTGGAGCCCACGGTGCGCAAGAAGGGGGAGACCCAGTGCGTGGGCTTTGTGGGCAGCTTTCTGGACGACGCCTACACCCTGGACGGCTCCGCCGTGCTGGAGCCGGCGGCGGCGCTGCTGGGGGAGCTGGTGCTGGAGCCCTGCACCCAGGACGGGGCCTTCCGCCCCGACTACACCCGGCAGGAGCGGGAGAATCTGGTGAACCGCATCCGCGCCCAGATCAACGACAAGCGGCAGTACGCCCAGCTGCGGGTGGTGGCCGAGATGTGCGCCGGGGAGCCCTTCGGCGTGGACAAGCTGGGGGACGAGGAGACCGCGGCCTCCATCACCCCCCAGGCCCTGTGGGAGCACTACCAGAAGCTGCTGCGCACCGCGCCGGTGGAGTTCTACTACTGCGGCTCCGCCCCCCTTGAGCGGGTGGAGGACGCGGTGCGGGCCATCGCTCAGCGCCTGCCCCAGGGGGAGCGGACGCCGGTGCCCCACCCCGTCAAGGGGAGCGCCCCCGCCCAGCCCCGCCGGGTGGAGGAGGCCCTGGACGTGACCCAGGGCAAGCTGGCCATGGGCTTCCGCACCGGCGCCGACGCCTGGGACGAGGACTACCCGGCCCTCACCCTGGTCAACGCCGTCTACGGCGGCACCACCACCTCCAAGCTGTTCATGAACGTGCGGGAGCGCCTGTCCCTGTGCTACTACGCCAGCTCCGGCCTGATGAAATACAAGGACGTGATGCTGGTGTCCTCCGGCGTGGAGTTTGACAAGGTGGGCCAGGCCCAGGACGAGATCCTGGCCCAGCTGCAGAACTGCCAGGAGGGCCAGTTCTCCGATGACGAGCTGGAGTGGGCCCGCCGGTCGGTGGTGAGCACCCTCATGACCACCCTGGACGCCCAGAGCCGGCTGGAGGACTACTGGCTGGGCCAGTCGGCCGCCGGCCTCACCGAGGCCCCCGACGAGCTGGCGGAGCGGGTGGAGCACACCACCCGGGAGCAGGTACAGGCGGCGGCCCAGAAGCTGACGCTGGACACGGTCTATTTCCTGAAAGGCAAGGAGTGAGCCCATGGTAAGCAAGGAATACCCCCGCATCGGGGAGACGATTTATCACGCGGAGCTGCCCAACGGCCTGCACATCTATGTGGACCGGCGGCCCGAGTTTCAGAAGAGCTATGCGTTTTTTGCCACCAACTACGGCGGCATGGACATGAAGTTCCGCCTGGACGGCCAGTGGCGGGACACCCCGGCGGGGGTGGCCCACTTCCTGGAGCACAAGATGTTCGACACCGAGGACGGCAACGCCCTCCAGGATCTGGCGGCCAACGGGGCGTCCCCCAACGCCTTCACCAGCTCGGCCATCACCGGCTATTTCTTCGAGAGCACGGAGAAGTTCTACGACAACCTGAAAATCCTCCTGTCCTTTGTGTCCATCCCCTACTTCACCCAGGAGAGCGTGGACAAGGAGCAGGGCATCATCGGACAGGAGATCCGCATGGTGGAGGACGACCCGGAGAACCAGGTGTTCTACGGCCTGATGGAGTGCCTGTTTGACCACCACCCCATCCGGGTGCCCATCGCCGGCACCCAGGAGTCCATCTCCCACATCACCGCCGACACCCTCTACGCCTGCCACAAGGCGTTCTACACCCCCTCCAACATGGTGCTCACCGTGGCGGGGAACGTGGAGCCGGAGGAGGTTGTCCGCATTGCGGAGGAGCTCCTGCCCCAGGAGCCCGGCGGCGAGATCCAGCGGGACTACGGCGGGGAGGAGACCGGCCGTGCCGCTTCGGCGGAGAAGGAGCTGACCATGGAGGTGTCCACCCCCATCTTCCAGCTGGGCTTCAAGGCCGATCCGGCCACGGCGGGGGAGGAGCACCTGCGGGAGCAGCTTATGGGCGAACTGGCCTGTGAGGCCCTGCTGGGCAACTCCAGCCCCCTGTACGCCAAGCTGTACAGCGAGGGCCTGATCAACAAGAATTTCGGCTACGGCTTTGAGCTCTACCCCGGCTGCGCCCTCATGGCCGCCGGCGGCGAGAGCCGGGATCCCAAAGCCGTGCGGGACGCCGTGCTGGCCGAGGGGGAGCGCCTGGCCCGGGAGGGCATCGACGAGAGCCTGTTCCGCCGGCTGAAAAAGGGCGTCTACGGCGCCAAGGTGCGGGGGCTCAACTCCTTTGAGAATGTGTGCATCGAGCTGGCCCAGGCCCATTTCGCCGGGGTGGAGTACCTCACCTTCCCGGAGGTGTTCGACGGCATCTCCAAGGCCGACGTGGAGGACTGCATCCGCCGCTGGGTGACCGGGGAGCGGTGCGGCCTGGCCGTGATCCGGCCGGGGGAGACGGCATGATGGGTACCGTCACCTTCCCCGGCCTGGGGCTGGAGTTCCACCTGAACTCCATTGCCTTCCGCGTGTTCGGCTGGCCCGTCCACTGGTACGGCATCATCATCGCCGCCGGATTTCTGCTGGCGGTGCTGTACTGCTGCCACGTGTCCGGCCGGTTCGGCATCAAGCAGGACGACATCATCGACATGCTCTTCTTCGCCGTGCCCCTGTGCATCATCGGGGCCCGGCTCTACTACATCATCTTCTATCTGGATCTCTACCGCCGGGAGGACGGCTCCCTGGACTTCGGGGCCATGGTGCGCATCTGGGACGGGGGCCTGGCCATTTACGGCGGGGTCATCATGGCGGTGATCGTGCTTTTCGTGTTTTGCAGGGTGCGGAAGATCAAGTTCCTGGCCTTTGCGGATCTGGGCGTGTACGGCATGCTCATCGGCCAGATGATCGGCCGATGGGGCAACTTCGTCAACATCGAGGCCTACGGCGGCCCCACGGACCTGCCCTGGCGCATGGGCATCTACGCCTACGTGGACGGGGCGCGGCAGTACATGGAGGTACACCCCACCTTCCTGTATGAGTCCCTGTGGAACCTGCTGGGCTTTGTGCTCCTGGTGGTGATCGCCAGAAAGTGGCGGAAGTTTGACGGCCAGATGTTTTTGAGCTACTTCGCCTGGTACGGCGTGGGCCGGGGCTTCATCGAGGGCCTGCGCACCGACAGCCTGTACTTCTTCAACACTCCCATCCGGGTATCCCAGGTGTTCGGCTTTGTCACGGCGGCCATCGCCATCGTGCTGCTGATCATCAACCTGGGCTTCCGGAAGCACGATCCGGACGACCTGTGGGTCAACCGGGTAAAGAAAAGCGCCCGCAGGGTGGCCCTGGTCTATGTGGAGGGCGACCCGGCGGGGGCGAAGTGGCTGAAGGAGCAGAGCAGGCGCCTGACCCAGGAGTTCGCCAGGCTGGAGACCTACGCCCTGCCCGCAGGGACTTCCGCGGAGGAACGGGACGAGCTGCTGACCGCCCTGAAAGAGCGGGAGGATCTGAGCGACGTGCTGGTCTACCAGCAGAAACAGCCATAGCCAAAAAGAGGGAGTCCCCCGGCAGAGCCGGGGGACTCCCTCAGTGTGTCGAAAAAGTGGCGGAAGCCACTTTTTCGAGGAAGATGCGCGCAAGATGGACCTCGATTCCTGACGAAAAAGTCGGCCCATCTTGCGCGAGAAGTGTCATTTCCGAGGCACATGTCCCCGGAAATGACGGATTTCAATTTTATTCCGTCATCTGTGGATGACGGAACTCTGCGAGGCGTTCCCTGCGGGGGACTTCCTGCATGTACTTCGCTTTGTCAGCCCACGTAGTTGACGCCGATGCGGTCCTGGGGAATTTCCCGGGGGGCGTAGCCCTCCTCGGACTGTCCCAGAACCAGGCCGCAGCAGGGGACGAAGCCCTCCGGCAGGCCAAGGGCCTTCACCAGCTCGGGGCGGCTGCTCAGGGCCACAACGGCCCCCCAGATGTAACAGCAGCCCACGCCCAGGGCGGTGGCGGCCAGGGACATGGTATGCACCAGAATGGCGGCGTCGGAGTAGGCCGGGTTTGCCATGGCCTCACCGGGGAACCGGGAGGAGGCCACCACCAGGGTCGGGGCCCCGTAGAGGGGGTGAGAGCCGGGCTGGCCCATGAACTCGGCGCAGGCGGCCTCGATCTCGGCCAGCAGCTTGGCATCGGTGATTACCGTCAGGTGGACGTTCTCATACTGCCCCATGGCGGTGGGGGCGGTGTTGGCGGCCTGGAGGATCTCCTGCAGCTCCCCGTCGGAGACGGGAGCACCGGTGTAGCTGCGGATGCACCGGCGGGACTGGAAGAGCTCAAAGGGATTCATGCAAACAACTCCTTCTTGTAATTGGATTGTAGTTTTATTATACTAAAGAAGAAAATGGATGCAAGTACGCAGAAATAACCGACTAAGTATCAAATCTCTGACTATTGGGAGGAATCCAAGATGGAGTACGGCACCTTTCAGGAGTATCAGGCCCGCCTGCGGGTGGAAAATGCTGCCATGACCTGCCCCGTGGGACGCACCCTGCGCCTGTTCCAGGGAAAGTGGGCCATCCGCGTGCTCTTTGAGCTGAGCAAGACGGACACGGTTCGCTTCGGAGCGCTGAAGCAGCGGGTGGAGGGCATCACCAACACCATGCTGACCTCCACGCTGCGGCAGCTGGAGGAGAACGGCCTGGTTCGCCGGGAACAGTTCAACGAGGTGCCGCCCCACGTGGAATACGCCCTCACAGAGGCGGGGCGGGATCTCTACCCCATCTTCATCGAGATCGGCCGGTGGGGGGAGCGGTACCTGCCGGCGCCGGCGGGGCTGGGCACCTGAACGGTTCGTCCCCGTCAGAGATAGCGGCGAACCCGCCCCATATAGCGGGCGTATGCCGCCCCGAAGGTGCGGAGGCACCACCGCTCCTCCGCCCGGATGAGCACGTGGGCGGTGAGCTGAAACACCGCCAGGCAGAGCAGCAGGAGGAGAGACCGGGTGAGCAGGGCGCACCCCAGGAACAGGAGGAAGTAGGAGACATACATGGGATTCCGGGATAGGCGGTAGATACCGGACTGGCAGAATCCCTCCTCTGACGGGACGGCAAAGGCGGCCACAGACAGCACAAGCAGCAGGAGGCCAGCTGCATACAGGACTCCGCCCGCCCGGAAGCAGGCGGGCGGGGCAGCTTTGACCCGGGAGAGCAGAATGAGGAGCAGAAGGGCCGCGGTGGAGAGCTGATAGATCCACAGGGCCGCCCGCTCCCACCCCTCTACAGGCGGATAGTGGGCGGCACGCCGCAGGCCGTCCCGACTCAGGGCAGACAGGAGCCCAAAGCGGATGAGAAAAAAGGGAATCAGGAGCAGAGCGGCCACAAGCACACCTCCCATCGGCCGGAATACTGCCCTGATTGTACCACAGAACGGCTGGCACGGGAAGCCGGCAGGGCCAGGAAATGGGCGGGGGATCCGTTTGGATCCCCCGCCCGTTCCTGTTTTGGGGCCCGGGCATGCAGACCCGTGGCATAAACAGGGACAGGCGTTCATAGGATGTGCCAAGCACAGAAGAAGGACGTGAGCAAGATGACGGATGAGCGAGACACGGCCCGGTTCCGCCAGGCGGCGGCCCTGCTGCCGCCCCGGCTGCGGCAGCTGACCGGGGGCCTGGACAGGGAGAGCCGGGGACGGGCAGAGGAGCTGCGCCTGCGGACGGGCCGGCCCATGACCGTGGTATTCCCGGAGGGGGAGCGCCCCCTGTCCGGGGAGCCGGTGACCCAGCGGGAGCTGTACGCCGTATTGGAGACCGCCACCCAGGCCTCCGCCCACGCCGCCCTCGAGCGGGTGCGCAGCGGTTTTTTCACCGTGCAGGGCGGCCACCGCATCGGCATCTGCGGTACCGCCGTGGTGCGGGACGGGGCGGTCATCAATCTGCGGCAGCTCTCCTCCCTGGCCATCCGGGTGGCCAGGGAGGTGCCCGGCGCCTCCGCGCCGGTGCTGGACAGGCTGTGGAGCGAGGGGGAATTTCAGAGCACCCTGCTCCTCTCCCCGCCGGGGGGCGGCAAGACCACCCTGCTGCGGGATCTGATCCGCGCCCTCTCGGACGGAGAGGGACATCCCGCCCTGCGGGTTGGTGTGGCGGACGAGCGGGGGGAGCTGGCGGCCATGTACCAGGGGGTGCCCCAGCTGGCCGTGGGCGGGCACACCGACGTGCTGGACGGCTGCCCCAAGGGAGCGGCGCTGCTGATGCTCCTGCGGGGCATGAATCCCCAGGTACTGGCGGCGGACGAGATCACCGCGCCGGAGGACGCGGCCGCCCTGGAGATGGCGGCCAACTGCGGCGTGGCTCTGCTGTGTACGGCCCACGGGCGGGAATTGGAGGACATACAGACCCGGCCCCTGTACCGGAGGCTGCTGGACGGGAAGCTGTTCCGGCGGCTGGTGACCATCCGGCGGGACGGCGGAGAGCGGGCTTACCGGGTGGTGGAGCTGTGCTGAGGCTGATGGGCGCCGCCCTGCTGGTGGGCGGCTGCGGCGCGGTGGGCTTCTCCGCCGCCGGGCGGCTGGCCCGGCGGGTGGGGGTGCTCCGAGCCCTGCTGGGCGCCCTGGAGGGGATGGAGCGGGAGCTGGCCTTCCGCCTCACCCCCATGCCCGAGCTGCTGGAGCGGGCGGCGGAGAGCCCGCCGCCGGCAGGGGAGCTGTTTGCCCGCTGCCGGGCCAGGCTGGACGAGCTGGGGGAGCGGCCCCTCTCCCAGCTGTGGCGGGAGTCGGTGGAGGACACCCCCCTGGGGCTGACCGGGTCGGCGCTGCTGGCCCTGGAGGAGCTGGGGGACGTGCTGGGCCGGTACGACGGGGAGGAGCAGCGCGCCGCCCTGGCCCGAACCCGGGCGGAGCTGGGCCGGGCCCTGGAGCAGGCCCGGGAGGAGTCGGAAAAGCAGGGGCGGATGTACCGGGCCCTGGGCCTGACGGCCGGGGCGATGCTGGCCATCCTGCTGCTGTGAGGGGGAGAAACAGATGGATGTGGATTTGATTTTCCGGATTGCGGCCATCGGGATCCTGGTCTCGGTGCTCAACCAGGTGCTCTCCCGCTCCGGGCGGGACGAGCAGGCCACCATGACCACCCTGGCGGGCCTGGTGGTGGTGCTGGTGATGGTGGTGCAGCAGATCAGCGATCTGTTCGATCTGGTCAAGAACCTGTTCGGGCTGTAGGCCATGGAGAGCGTGGTCAGATTGGCGGCCGCCGCCGTGGCCGCCGCCCTGTGTGCGGTGGTGGTCAAGCAGCACGCCAGGGAGGTGGGGGCGGTGCTGGCCCTGGCCGCCGGGGCCCTCCTGCTGGGGGCGGCCCTGGGTGCCATAGAGGAAGTGCGCGCCCTGGCGGACGAGCTGGGGGAGCTCATCGGCCTGTCCCCGGCGGTGCTGGCGCCGGTGCTCAAGACGGTGGGCATTGCCATCCTGACCCGCATCGCCGCCGAGCTGTGCCGGGACGCGGGGGAGGGGGGCATTGCCGCGGCGGCGGAGACGGCGGGAGCCGCCGCCGCCGTGCTGACGGCCCTGCCTCTGCTGCGGGCGGTGCTGAGCACCATAACGGGCCTGCTGTGAGGGAACATAGATCGGAGAGGTACCAATGAGACGAATCATACTTGCATTTCTGGCCGCGCTTCTCCTGCTGCCGGGCGCGGCGACGGCGTCGGCCAGCGGGGGGGACGTGCTCTCCGCCCAGTCGGAGGCCCTGGAGCTGGACGGCCTGGAGGACGCGGCGGGGGACTGGCTGCCCGGCGTGGAGCTGGAGGCGGGGCTGAGTCTGGACGAGGGGCTCCGCTCCATCGTGGACACCGGCAGCGGAGAGCTCTTCGGCGTGGTGCGCAAGGCGGTGCGCAGCGGGGTGCTGCTGCTGGCGGTGGTGCTCCTGTGCGGCCTGGCGGAGGGGCTGTACGCCGGGACGGGGGCGGGCCGGGCGGTGGACGTGGTGTCCATCGTGGGGGCCCTGGCGGTGGCCGCGGTGGCGGCGGCGGACGCCAACACCCTGATCGGCCTGGGCCGGGAGGCGCTGGACAATATGTCCACCTTCTCCAAGCTCCTGCTGCCCACCGTCACGGCGGCGGCGGCCGCCGCCGGTTCCCCCGGCGGGGCGGTGGCCCGGCAGCTGGCCACCATGCTGTTCTCCGACGTGCTCATCACCCTGATCACCCAGCTGCTGCTCCCCCTGGTGTACGCCTACATCGCCGCCTGCGTGGCCCACGCGGCGGTGGGCAACGAGGGGCTCAAGCGCATCGCGGGCACCCTGAAGTGGCTGGTGACGGCGGTGCTCACCACCGTGCTGGTGGTCTTCGTGGGCTATCTGACGGTGAGCGGGGTGATCGCCGGCACCACAGACGCGGTGACCGTCAAGGCGGCCAAGTTCACCATGTCCAGCCTGGTGCCCGTGGTGGGAGGCATCCTGTCCGACGCGGCGGAGACCGTGCTGGCCGGGGCGGGCATCCTGAAAAACGCGGTGGGGGTGTTCGGCATGCTGGCGGTGCTGGCCATGTGCGTGGTGCCCTTCCTCCAGCTGGGGATCCACTACCTGGCCTACAAGGCCGCCGCCGCCCTCAGCGCCACCGTGTCCGGCGGCCGGGTGGCCGGGCTCATCGACCAGCTGGGCGGGGCCTTCGGCCTGGTGCTGGGCATGACGGGCTCCTGCGCCCTGCTGCTGCTCATCTCCCTGGTGTCCGCCATCACGGCGGTGGTGAGGTGAGGCCATGCTGGAGCTGATTCGCCAATGGCTGCTGGGCATCACCGCCGCCGCCATGCTGGTGGCCCTGGCGGAGGCCCTGTGCCCCGACGGGAACATCCGGGGCATTCTCCGCCTTACCGGCGGGCTGGTGCTGCTGGCGGCGGTGCTCAATCCCCTGCTGAAGCTGGACACCGAAGCGCTGGGCCAGGCCCTCACTCAGTACCGGCTGGATCTGAGCGCCTACAGCACGGAGCTGGAGGAGGAGAACGAAACTTTGATGAAGGACATCATAGAGGAGCAGTCCGCCGCATATATTCAGGACAAGGCGGCCGGGCTGGGCATCGTCTGCCGGGCGGCCGTGGAGGCGGAAGGCGGGGGGGATTGGCCCGTGCCCACCGCCGTCACCATCACCGGGGCGCTGACGGCGGAGCAGCGGGAGGCGCTGACGCGCGCCATTGAGGCCGACTTCGCCATCCCGGCGGAGCGGCAGACGTACGAAAGCGGGGGCGAGGGATGAAAAGCAAGGAGCTGGGGGCGCTGGGGAAGGGCCTGCGCGCCCTGTGGGAGCGGAACAAGTTTGTGCTTCTGGTGATTGCGGCGGGGGCGGCGCTGCTCCTCCTGCCCGCCCTGCCGGGGGGGAGCGGAGCAGCCGGGGAGTCGTCCGCCGCAGCCGGGGAGGAGGCGGACGCCTTCCAGGTGGAGGCGCTGGAGAAGCGGATGGAGGAGGCCCTGTCCCGGATCACCGGGGTGGGGGAGGTGCGGGTGGTGCTCACCCTCCAGAGCAGCCCCAGGCGGATCCTGGCCCAGGACACCCAGAGCACGGTGGAGGCCGACTCCACCGACGCCGCCCTGACCACGGTGGTGCTCTCCGGCGGCGGGACGGAGGAGACCGTCACCCTCCAGCAGATTTCGCCCCAATATCAGGGGGCCCTTGTGGTATGCTCGGGGGGCGGGAACCCGTCCGTCCGGCTCCAGGTGGTGGAGGCGGTATCCGCGCTGACGGGACTCGGCGCGGATCACATATCAGTCTGTGAAGGAAAGTGAGGCAGCTAAGATGAAAGTGTGGAAGCGGAATGCGGTGGTGGCGGCGGTGGTACTCTTTGTGTGCGCGGCGGTCTACCTGAACTGGACGTACCAGAGCGGGGAGACAGCCGACGCGGGCAAGACCCTGGGGGAGGCCGCCCTGGTGAACGGGCAGACGGACGACCCTCTGCTCTCGTCCACGGCCAGCCCGGCTCCGGAGGCGTCCGCCACCCCGGCGCCCTCCGGCGGCGGCTACTTTGACTCGGCCCGGCTCAACCGCCAGCAGGCCAGGGACAGCGCCCTGACCATCCTGGAGGACGCCATGGCCAGCGAAAACGCCGACGAGGCCATGAAGGAGGCCAACGGCCAGGCCATCCAGACCATTGCCGGCTATACCGTCTCCGAGGCCCAGATCGAGAACCTGGTCACCGCCAAGGGGTATGCCGACTGCGTGGCCTTCATCAGCGGCGAGAGCGTCAGCGTGGTGGTCTCCGCCCAGGAGGGCGGCCTCACCGACGCAGATGTGGCCAAGATCACCGAGATTGTCACCGACGAGACCGGCTATGAGGCCAGCCAGGTCAAGATCATCGAGGCCCAGGAATAGGCGGGGGGCGGCTCCGGGCCGGCGGCGCCGGAAAAACCAGTTGTAATTTCTCTTTTTTGTGGTACAATGATCCCCAAGAGCACCAGAGCACGAAAGAAAAAAGGAGCGTGACCGGAATGGCTGACGGAAAGGAATATGTCTCCCGTCCTGACGAGCTGGGGAACATCCACATCTCCGAGGAGGTTCTGGCGGCGATTGCCGCTGCCGCCGCCACTGAGGTGGAGGGGGTCGGGAGCCTGGCCGCCAACCTGGGCAGCGACATTGCCGAGCTGCTGGGCGGCAAGAAGAACCTGTCCAAGGGCGTCCACATCACGGTGGAGGAGGAGAGCGTCCGGGTGGATGTCTCCATCCTGATCAAGTACGGCTATACCATCATCGACGTGGCCAAGGAGGTTCAGAACGCGGTATTCAGCGCCATCGAGAATACCAGCGGCCTGACGGTGGAGTGCGTCAATGTCCACGTGCTGGGCGTGACCTTTGACCGGGAGGCAAAGAAGCCCCAGTAAGCCAGCATTTCCAGCACCGGCGTGTGCCGCCAACGGCGCGCGCCGGTGTTTTGCGTGGAAAATACCCAAAGCCCGGGGCGCGCTGCGGCGCACCCCGGGCTTTTTGCCGATGTGTGGAATTTGCTCTTTCCTTTTTATGCAGCTTTGTTGTATAATGTAGCTACCTATGACGATAAGCTGCGGGAACTGTCCCGCCATGGAGGAGACATAATGACCAGAACTGCTGCCCGTGAGATCGCCGTCCACTTCGCCTTTGAGCTGGGCTTTACCGGCCAGACGGCGGAGGAGCTGCTGGCGGAGGCACTGACCAGAAAGACCTTTGCCCAGATCGGGGAGGAGGAGCCTCTCTACGCGGAATTTCCCAATGAACAACAGCGGGAGTATATCACCCGCCTGGTGAAAGGGGTGTATGAGCATGCCCCGGAGCTGGACGAGTATATCTCCAAGTACGCCATCGGCTGGAAGTTCTCCCGCCTCAACCGGGTGGCGGTGGCCATCATGCGGGTGGCCATGTATGAGATCCTGTATATGCAGGACATCCCCAACGCCGCCGCCATCAACGAGGCCGTGGAGATGACCAAGCACTACGAGGAGCCCGAGGTGGTCTCCTTTGTCAACGGCATCCTGGGCTCCTTTGTCCGGGGGGAGTGCGTGCCCGATCCGGTGGGCCCCATCGGCCGCCGGGCCGCGGAGGCCCCGGAGAAGACGGAGGTTCCCGCCGGGGAGCCCGGGGAGGAGCAGGCGTGAGCATGCGCACCCTGGGCATTGACACCAGCAACTACACCACCTCGGCGGCAGTGTTTGACGGCCGGGACGGATACAACGCCGGCCGCCTGTTGGAGGTACGCTCCGGCGAGCTGGGCCTGCGGCAGAGCGACGCTCTGTTCCAGCACGTGAAGCACCTGCCGGAGCGGTTTGCCGAGCTGCACGCGGCCGGCTGGCTGGACGGCCTGGCCGCCGTGGGGGCCAGCACCCGTCCCCGGGCGGTGGAGGGCTCCTACATGCCCTGCTTCCTGGCGGGGGAGGGCCAGGGCCGCGCCCTGGCCGACGTGCTGGGGGTGCCCTTCTATGCCGTCTCCCACCAGCAGGGGCATGTCGCCGCCGCCGCCTGGTCGGCGGGCCGCATGGAGCTGCTGGACGGCCCCATGCTGGCCTGGCACCTGTCCGGCGGAACCACCGAGCTGCTGTATGTGGAGCCGGAGGGGTGGAACGTCCGGGCGGAGAAAATCGGCGGCACCAGCGATATCTCCGCCGGACAGCTCATTGACCGCACCGGCGTGCTGCTGGGCCTGGATTTCCCGGCGGGGAAGGCCCTGGACGCCCTGGCGGCGGAGAGCGGCCCGGTGTCCGGATTTTCTGTAAAGCTGAACGACCTTACATTCTCCCTCTCCGGCATGGAGAACAAGGTAAAGGCCCTGGCGGAGCAGGGGAAGCCCCCGGCGGAGATTGCCCGGTTTGCCCTGGAGACGGTGGCCTCAGCGGTGCGCCGGGCCACCGACGCGGCTAAGAAACGCTGGCCCGGCCTGCCGGTGCTGTGCTCCGGCGGGGTGGCATCCAACCGGCTGCTGCGCGCGGTCATGGCCGACGCGGCCTTTGCCGAACCCCGCTACTCCACCGACAACGCCATGGGTGCGGCGATCCTGGCCCATCGGGCCCTGGAGCGGGAGGGAGAGGCATGAACACCGCGCCCATCTACAGCGTCACCCAGGTCAACCAATATATCAAGGGCCTGCTGGATCGCGACGGAGCTCTGGCCGGCCTTTTTGTGCGGGGGGAGCTCTCCAACTACAAGTGCTACCCCTCCGGCCACCACTACTTCTCTCTCAAGGACGCGGAGGGGGCCATCCGGTGTGTCATGTTCCGCCGGGAGGCCGCCGGCCTCCGATTTCGGCCGGAGAACGGCATGAAGGTGGTGGCCTTCGGCCGGGTGACCGTGTTTCCCCGGGACGGCCAGTATCAGCTCTACTGCAGCCAGCTCACCCCCGACGGGGTGGGGGAGCTGCACATCGCCTTTGAGCAGCTCAAGGAAAAGCTGTACCGGGAGGGGCTGTTCGACCAGGCCCACAAGAAGCCCATTCCCCGGTTTCCCAAAAGGATCGCCCTCATCACCTCGGCGGCGGGGGCGGCGGTGCGGGACATGCTGCGCATACTGGGGGCCCGCTGGCCCCTGGCTGAGGCGGCGGTGATCCCGGTGCGGGTTCAGGGGGCGGAGGCCCCCGGGGAGCTGTGCGCCGCCATCGCCTGGGCCAACCGGCACAAGGTGGCAGACTTGATTATCACCGGCCGGGGCGGCGGCTCCATGGAGGATCTGTGGGCCTTCAACGACGAGGGGGTGGCCTGGGCCATCTACGCCTCAGAGATTCCGGTGATCTCCGCCGTGGGGCACGAGCCCGACGTGACCATCTCCGACTTTGTGGCCGATCTGCGGGCGGCCACCCCGTCCAATGCGGCGGAGCTGGCGGTGCCGGATCAGAACGAGATCTCCGTCTGGCTGGCCCAGACGGAGGGGCGCATGGCCCAGGCGGTGTCCCGCCGGCTGGAGCGGGCCCGCAAGGAGCTGGAGCAGGCCGGCCGCTGCCGGGCCCTCCGGGAGCCCATGAGCTACGTGGACGACAAGCGGATGCTGCTGGACTACCAGCGGGAGCGGCTGGCCCACGGCCTCACCGGCGCGCTGGGGCGGGAGAAGGAGCATTTCGCCCGGCTGGCGGCCTCCCTGGACGCCCTGAGCCCCCTGAAGGTGCTGGGGCGGGGCTACGCCATCCCGAAGCGGGAGGACGGCACGGTGCTCCGGTCGGCCAGGGCTGCCAGGCCGGGCGACCGGCTGGCCCTCCGCCTGTGTGATGGAGAAATTTCCTGTGAAGTGATCAAACCTGTCAGATAGGGAAAGGATAAGACCAACATGGCGGAAAAGAAAATGACCTTCGAGCAGGCCATGGCCCGGCTGGAGGAGATTGTCAAGCTGCTGGAGCAGGGGGAGGCCCCCCTGGAGGACGCGCTGTCCCTCTTTGAGGAGGGTACCAAGCTGATGAAGAAGTGCTCCGCCCAGCTGGATCGGGCCGAACAGAAGGTGACCAAGCTCCTGGCCGGGCCGGACGGCGCCCCGGTGGAGGAGCCCTTTCAGGGGGAGGGCTAGGCCATGGGGAAGCTGGAACGGCTGGACGCCCACCGGGCGCGGATGGAGGCGTGGCTCCGGAACTGCTTCCTGGAGCGGGAGCCCCGGGGAAGCCTGTATGACGCCATGCGGTACAGTCTGCTGGCCGGGGGCAAGCGCCTGCGGCCGGTGCTGACGCTGGAGGCCTGCCGCCTGTGCGGCGGCGATGTGGAGAAGGCCCTTCCCTTTGCCGGTGCGGTGGAGATGGTGCACACCTACTCCCTGATCCACGACGATCTGCCCTGCATGGATGACGACGATCTCCGCCGGGGGCGGCCCACCAACCACAAGGTGTACGGCGAGGCCACGGCGGTGCTGGCCGGGGACGGCCTGCTCACCGCTGCCTTTGAGGCCATGCTGGCGCCGGGACAGGCCCTTCCGCCGGAGCGGATTGTACTGGCCGCCGGCATCCTGGCCCGGGCCGCCGGCGGCGCCGGCATGGTGGGCGGCCAGATCCTGGACATGGCTGGAGAGGAGCGCGCCCTCACCCTGGCCGAGGTGGAGGAGCTCCAGCGCCTCAAGACCGGCGCACTGATCACGGCGGCCCTGGAGATGGGCTGGGCCGTATCCGGCGGCACGGAGGAGCAGCGGGAGGCCCTGCGCCGCTATGGTGCCGCGCTGGGCCTGGCCTTCCAGATCCAGGACGACATCCTGGACGTGGTTGGGGACGAGGCCGCCCTGGGCAAGCCCATCGGCTCTGACGCCAGGAGCGGCAAGACCACCTTTGTCACCCTCAAGGGGGTGGACGGGTGCCGGGCGCTGGTGGCCCGGCTGACGGAACAGGCGGCCGAGGCCCTCGCGCCCTTCGGAGACGAGGGCGCCGAGCTGCGGGCCCTGGCCGAGTCCCTGGCCGACCGGCAGACGTAAGGGGGGAGCGGATATGCGCAATGTAGTGGATTTCCTCACGGGAAATCTGATCCTGAATCTGTCCATCCTGGCCTGGGCCATGGCCCAGATCATCAAATTTGTCATCACGCTGATCACCAAGGGCAAGCTGGACTGGCGCCATATCCTCTCCAGCGGCGGCATGCCCAGCTCCCACTCCGCCTTTGTGTGCGCCTGCGCCGCCGCCATGGGGTACATGTACGGCTGGGCATCCCCGGTGTTCACCGTGGCGGCGGTGGTGGCCATCGTGGTCATGTACGACGCCTCCAACGTCCGCCGGGCGGCGGGGGAGCAGGCCAAGATCCTCAACTATATTATGGAGCACTGGACTGAGATGAAGCCCGCGCTCTTCGGCAAGGAGCTGAAGGAGTTCCTGGGCCACACGCCGTTTCAGGTGCTGATGGGCGGCCTGCTGGGCATCGGCGTGGGCCTGCTGGGCGCCTGGCTCTGGTCATGATTCTGGTTCCGGGCCCCGCAGCGGGGCCGGGGGGTGAACAACTCTGAATTTCGATCTCGATCATATGCCCGAACAGCTGGGCGGCCTCAGCGACAGCGAGGCGGCGGAGCTGTGCCGCCGTCTGCGGGTGCGGCTCATCGACACCGTGTCCCGGACTGGGGGGCACCTGGCCTCCAGCCTGGGGGCGGTGGAGCTGATTGTGGCCATCCACCGTGTGTTCGACACGGGGCGGGACAGGCTGGTCTTTGACGTGGGGCACCAGTGCTATGCCCACAAGATCCTCACCGGCCGCAACGCCGCCATGGAGACCCTGCGCACCTTTGGGGGGATCGCCGGCTTCCCCAAGCCGGTGGAGAGCCCCAGCGACGCATTTATCGCCGGCCACGCCTCCAACTCGGTATCGGTGGCCCTCGGGATGGCAAGGGCTAGAACTTTACAGAATGAGAATTATCAGGTGCTGGCCCTGATCGGGGACGGGGCGCTCACCGGCGGCCTGGCCTATGAGGGACTGTCGGATGCCGGCGACAGCGGGGAGCCGCTGATCGTCATCCTCAACGACAACGGCATGTCCATCACCCGGAGCGTGGGCGGCGTGGCGGAGCATCTGGCCCGCCAGCGGCTCAAGCCCCAGTATCTCCATTTCAAAAAGGGCTACCGGAAGGTGATGAGCGTCCTCCCCCTGGGCGGGCACATCTACAACGTGACCCACAAGGTCAAGACGGCCATCAAGGAGACCCTTCTGCCCTGCAGCCTGTTCGAGGACATGGGCTTTACCTATCTGGGGCCGGTGGACGGCCACGATGTGAAGCGCCTGACCCAGCTGCTCAGCTATGCCAGGGAGCTGAAGGGGCCTGTCCTGCTCCACGTCAGAACTGTAAAGGGGAAAGGCTATACGTCTGCGGAGCGCAACCCGGATCTCTTCCACGGGGTTGGCCGCTTCTGCGTGGAGACCGGGGAGCCGGTACACCCGACCGCCCCGAACTTCTCCGCTGTGTTCGGGCAGGCCCTGTGCGAGCTGGCGGAGAAGGATCCCAAAATCTGCGCCATCACGGCGGCCATGCAGGGGGGAACGGGCCTGAACGGCTTTGCACAGCGCTTTCCGGAGCGGTTCTTTGACGTGGGCATCGCCGAGGGCCACGCGGCGGCCATGGCGGCCGGCATGGCCAAGCAGGGGATGACGCCGGTATTCGCGGTGTATTCCACCTTTCTGCAGCGCAGCTATGACATGCTCCTCCACGATGTGGCCCTCCAGGGCCTCCATGTGGTGCTGGCGGTGGATCGGGCCGGCCTGGTGGGGGAGGACGGGGAGACCCACCACGGCCTCTTTGACCCGGCCTTCCTGGACACCATCCCCGGCATGACCGTCCTCTGCCCCGCCAGCTTTGCCGAGCTGCGGGACATGCTGGAGTATGCCGTCTATGAGGTGAAGGGCCCGGTGGCCATCCGCTATCCGCGGGGCGGGGAGGGGGCCTATCAGGACGGTGCCCCCCGGCATCCGGCGGTGCTGCTCCGGGAGGGGACGGATTTCACGCTGGTGGGCTGCGGCACACTGGTCAACGAGCTTCTGGACTGCGCCGACCGCCTGGCGGCGGACGGCATCCGGGCCGAGGTTGTGAAGCTGAATACCATTACACCACTTCCCCTGGAGCTGGTGGCCCGGTCTGTAAAAAAGACCGGGCGGCTGCTGGTAGCGGAGGAGAGCGCGGAGATGGGCGGCATCGGCCAGCGCATCGCCGCCGGGCTTCTGGCCGTCGGCGTACCGGTGCAGGGGCTGGCCCTGGCCAGTACGGGCCGGGGCTTTGTGACCCACGGAACCATCCCCCAGCTGCGGCGGCTGTGCGGCCTGGATGGGGAGAGCCTATATCATCGGGCAAGGGAGGTCTGCGGACATGGCAAATCAGAAGAAGCGTCTGGATGTGCTGCTGGTGGAGCGGGGGCTGGCTGACAGCCGCCAGCGGGCCCAGGCCGTGATCATGAGTGGACAGGTCTATGTCCGGGAGCAGAAGGTGGACAAGGCGGGCGCTCAGATCGAGGCGGACGCCCCCATTGAGGTGCGGGGCCAGACCCTGGCCTATGTGAGCCGGGGCGGGCTGAAGCTGGAGAAGGCCCTGAAGACCTTTACCGGCATCGATCTGCGGGGTGCCCGCGCCATTGACGCCGGGGCCTCCACCGGGGGCTTCACCGACTGCATGCTCCAGAACGGGGCAGAGAAGGTATACGCGGTGGACGTGGGCTACGGCCAGCTGGCCTGGAGCCTGCGCAGCGATCCCCGGGTGGTGTGCATGGAGCGTACCAACGTGCGCTATCTGACGCCGGAGCAGATCCCGGAGCCCCTGGACTTCGGCACGGTGGACGTGTCCTTCATCTCCCTGAAGCTGATTCTCCCCGCCCTGCATACCCTCCTCAAGCCGGAGGGGCAGCTGGTGTGCCTGGTAAAGCCCCAGTTTGAAGCGGGCCGGGAGAAGGTGGGCAAGAAGGGAGTCGTCCGGGATCCGGCGGTTCACCGGGAGGTGCTGGAGCAGTTCCTGATCAACGCCGCTGAGGCGAATTTTACTGTAAAGGAAATGACCTTTTCGCCCATTCGGGGGCCGGAGGGCAATATCGAATATCTGGGACACCTGACCGTGGGGGCCGGCGCACCCTGGGCCGGCGATGTGGCCGCCCTGGTGGAGGCCTCCCACGGGGCCCTGGAAGGAGCCGGAGCATGAAAGTAGTACTCAGTCCAAACCCCTATCGGGACAGGGGGCTGCGGGCGGCCCAGGCCGCGGAGAAGATCCTGCGCAACGTAGGGGTGGAGACCGCCATGTGCCTGCCCTTTTCTGTGGAGGGAGGTGGCACGGAGCTCCCCAGGCACATCACCCTCAAGAACACCCAGGAGGAGCTGAAAACGGCGGACCTGCTGGTGTGCTTCGGCGGGGACGGCACCATCCTCCATGCCGCCAAGGACGCCAACGCCTTCGGCGTGCCCATCCTGGGGGTCAACCTGGGCAGCGTGGGCTTTATGGCCGAGCTGGAGCAGAGCGAGCTGTCCATGCTCTCCAAGCTGGCGGCGGGGAAGTACACCACCGAGTCCCGCATGATGCTGGACGTGGCGGTGCGCCGGGACGGCAAGGTGATTTTCAGCGATATTGCCCTCAACGACGCGGTTCTGACCAAGGGGGCCGTGGCCCGGGTGCTGGAGCTGGAGGTCTATGCCGACAAGGCGCTCATGATGCGCTTTTCCGCCGACGGGGTGATTGTGGCCACCCCCACCGGTTCCACGGCCTACTCTATGTCTGCGGGCGGGCCCATTGTGGAGCCCACGGCGGAGAACATGATCGTCACCCCCATCTGCCCTCACGCCCTGTCGGCCCGCTCTGTCATCCTGGGTCGGGAGCGGTTGGTGTCCCTGAAAATGGGGCGGCTGACCCGCAAGACTGCCTATCTCTCGGTGGACGGAGGCAAGGCGTTCCGCCTCAGCGGGGGGGACACCGTGGAGCTGCGGGTCTCCAAGTCCAAAACCCGGCTGGTGCGGGTGACGGGACGGAGCTTCTATGATATTTTAAGTCAAAAATTGGGAGGAGCGAAGGCATGAAGGCAAAGCGTCAGCAGGAGATCCTGCGCATCATTGAGGAGCAGGACGTGGACACCCAGGATCAGCTCCTGGCGGAGCTGCGGGCCCGAGGGGTTCAGTCCACCCAGGCCACCATTTCCCGGGACATCAAGGAGCTGCACCTGGTGAAGGAGCTCACCGGCTACGGCACCTACCGCTATGCGGTGTCGGAGCGCAAGGCGTCGCTGAACTTTGCCGGCCGCCTGCGCACCATCTTCAAGGAGGGGGTCACCTCCTTCGACCTGGCCCAGAACATCGTGGTGCTCAAGACCATGCCGGGGCTGGCCTCGGCGGCCTGCGCCGCCATCGACGGCATGGACATCAACGGCCTGGTGGGCAGCCTGGCGGGGGATGACACCGCCCTGCTGATCATGCGCACCAATGAGGACGCCCAGGCCTTCTGCAATGAGATCCACACCATGCTGAAATAGTCTAGGGGGGACTTTGTCCCCCCTAGATACGAGCCTGCGTGCCGGCATAGCCGGCGACTTGGCTCGATACCCCCCTCACCCGCGCACTGCGCGGGTGGCTGCGGCCGCCGCGGCCGCAGGTTATGGTGTGCTGCGCAGGCGCATGTCCTGCTTCGCACATTTCCGGATTTTTTGCGCCGAGGCGCAAACTCTGCGAGGCTGGTGAACGGTTTATGCTCTCTCTGCTTCATATCGAAAATATCGCGGTGATCGAGTCGGCGGACATCCAGTTCGACAGCGGCTTCAACGCCCTCACCGGCGAGACCGGCGCGGGCAAGTCCATCGTGGTGGACGCCATCGGGGCCATCACCGGGGAGCGCACCAGCCGGGAGCTGATCCGCACCGGCGCCAAGTCCGCCCAGGTCAGCGCCGTGTTCACCGGCCTGCCCGATCTGGACTGGTTCCGGGAGAACGGCATGGGGCCGGACGAGGACGGGAACCTGCTGCTCCAGCGGGAGATCCAGCCGGACGGGAAGAATGTGTGCCGCCTGGGCGGCCGGCCCATCACCGTGGCCCAGCTGCGCCAGCTGGGGCGGCAGCTGCTGAATATCCACGGCCAGCACGACGGGCAGCAGCTGCTGGACGAACGGTGCCATCTGGACTACCTGGACGGCTTCGGCGGCACGGCGCCCCTCCAGGCCCGGTTCCGGGAGGCCTATGACAAGCTGTCCGCCATCCACAAGGAGATGGCAGCCCTGCGGATGGACGAGGCGGAGAAGGCCCGCCGCATTGACAGCCTGGAGTTCCAGATCAACGAGCTGGAGCGGGCGGAGTTGAAGGCCGGGGAGGAGGAGGCCCTCACCGAGCGGCGCAGCCTGCTGCGCAACGCGGGCAAGCTGATCGAGGCGGTGGAGGGGGCCCATCTGGCCCTCTCCGGCGACGAGGAGCGGGAGGGGGCCGCCGGCCTGATCGGCCAGGCGGAGGGCGCCCTCCACGCCGCGGCCCGGCTCAGCGGGCAGGCGGCGGCGCTGGCGGAGAGGCTGGCGGAGCTGTCCGCCCTGGCGGACGACGTGTCCGAGCAGGTGCGGGAGCTGCGGGACAGCCTGGACTTCGAGCCCGGCGAGCTGGACGAGCTCGAGAGCCGGCTGGACGTGCTCCACCGGCTGAAAAAGAAGTATGGCAGTACGGTGGAGGACATGCTGTCCTATCTGGAGCGCTGCAAAAAGGAGCTGGATGAGATCCAGTTTGCCGACGACACCATTGCCCGGCTGGAGAAGGAGCAGGCCAAGGCTCTGGCGGAGGCGAAAAAGCGGGGCGAGGCCCTGAGCCAGGCCCGACAAAAGGCGGCCAGGGCTCTGGAGGGCCGCATCCAGGACGAGCTGGCCCAGCTGGACATGCCCAAGGTGCGCTTCCGGGCGGAGTTTTCCCCCAAGGCGGGGGAGTACGCCATGGACGAGACCGGCATGGACGAGGTGCAGTTTCTCATGTCCGCCAACGTGGGGGAGGACTTAAAGCCCATCCAGAAGATCGCCTCCGGCGGTGAGCTGGCCCGCATCATGCTGGCGCTGAAAAACGTGCTGGCGGAGAACGACCAGGTGGGCACCCTGGTGTTCGACGAGGTGGACACTGGCGTATCCGGCCGGGCGGCCCAGAAGGTGGCGGAGAAGCTGGCCGGGGTGGCCCGCACCAAGCAGGTGCTGTGCGTCACCCATCTGCCCCAGCTGGCCGCCATGGCGGACGTCCATTTCTCGGTGGAGAAGGGGGAGAAGAACGGACGCACCTTCACCCGGGTGGAGCGGCTGAGCCGGGAGCGCCGGATGGAGGAGCTGGCCCGCCTCACCTCCGGCGACCACATCACCGACGCCACCCGCCGGGCGGCGGGGGAGCTGCTGGACAGCGCGGAGCAGTTCAAGAAGAAGGGAAAATAACTGCACAAAAGTTTTGTTTTGTGAAGTTGGAGATTTCCCGCTTGACAAATGTCCTCACCCGTACTATAATCCAACCCAATAGGAAACTGCGATGACAGGGAGAAGTACCAGTCCGCGTCCCGCCCAGAGAGCCCCCGGTTTGGTGAGAGGGGGGAGGGGACAGGCCGGGAAATACACCCTGGAGCAGCCGCCCGAACCACGCTTGTGTGCAGTAGGGCTGTGTCGGGTGCGCCCGTTATCGCGCCGGGGTGTGATGGCACCCCATGAGGCCGCTTTCGCGAGGGAGCGGCGAACCAGAGGTGGTACCGCGTAGCTTTACGCCCTCTGTCCGTGAGGACAGAGGGCGTTTTCTCATTCAAAAGGCTGACAGCCTTTTGAATGAGGCTAGATTTTATTCCGCCGCCACAGGCGGCGGAACTCTGCGAGGCCTCTGTACGAATCAACCATTGATAAAATGAGACACAGGAAAAGGAGACAGACCAATGACCATCTACGAAGAACTGCAAGCCCGGGGCCTGATCGCCCAGGTCACCGACGAGGAGGAGATCAAGGAGCTGATCAACAACGGCAAGGCCACCTTCTATATCGGCTTTGACCCCACCGCCGATTCCCTTCACGTGGGCCACTTCATGGCTCTGATGCTGATGCGCCGCCTCCAGAAGGCGGGCAACCGGCCCATCGCCCTCATCGGCGGCGGCACCGGCATGGTGGGCGACCCCTCCGGCCGCACCGACATGCGCTCCATGATGACGGTGGAGACCATCCAGCACAACTGCGACTGCTTCAAGAAGCAGATGAGCAAGTTCATCGACTTCTCGGAGGGCAAGGCCCTGATGCTCAACAACGCCGACTGGCTGATGAACCTGAACTATATCGAGCTCCTCCGGGAGGTGGGCGCCTGCTTCTCGGTGAACAACATGCTGCGGGCCGAGTGCTACAAGCAGCGCATGGAGAAGGGCCTGTCCTTCCTGGAGTTCAACTATATGATCATGCAGTCCTACGACTTCTACCACATGTTCCAGACCGTGGGCTGCAACCTCCAGTGCGGCGGCGACGACCAGTGGTCTAACATGCTGGGCGGCACCGAGCTGATCCGCCGCAAGCTGGGCAAGGACGCCTACGCCATGACCATCACCCTGCTGCTCACCTCCGAGGGCAAGAAGATGGGCAAGACCCAGGCCGGCGCCGTGTGGCTGGATCCGGAGAAGACCAGCCCCTATGACTTCTACCAGTACTGGCGCAACGTGGACGACGCCGACGTGCTCAAGTGCCTGCGGATGCTCACCGACCTGCCCCTGGAGCAGATCGACGAGATGGACAAGTGGGAGGGGGCCCAGCTCAACCAGGCCAAGGAGATCCTGGCCTTTGAGCTGACCAAGCTGGTCCACTCCGAGGAGGAGGCCCGGAAGGCCCAGGACGCGGCCCGGGCCCTGTTCTCCCAGGGCGGCGACCGCTCCAACATGCCCACCACCGCCCTGGCCGCCGGTGATCTCACCGACGGGGCCGTCGGCGTGCTGGATCTCATGCTCAAGTGCGGCTTGGTGCCCTCCAAGAAGGAGGCCCGCCGCCTCATCGAGCAGGGCGGCGTGGAGCTGGACGGGGTAAAGGTCACCGACGTGGCCGCCTCTGTCACCGCGGAGCAGCTCTCCGGCGAGGGCGTGACCATCAAGAAGGGCAAGAAGGTGTTCCACCGGGCGGTTCTGAACTGAGCGGGCAAACGCGGCCGATATTTCATCCATACCGGGCGGGGAGCTGATTTACGGCTTCCCGCCCGGCTGTTTTGGTTGCGGAACGCGGGCAGTCATGGTACAATTTGAACAGAGACAAGGAGTGGAAAGGGGAGGGGTACTTTGGATGAAAAAGACAAGCGCAGCGAGAAAAAGTGGAAGTGGTATGTCCTGGAACGGAAATCCGTATCGCTCCTGATTGTACTCCTCATCGCCATTCTGTTCTATGTGGGGCTGAACCATGTGGACGTCATTGCGGTGCGCGTGCGCATGTTCACCAATGTGATGATGCCCTTCATTGCCGGTTTTGCCATCGCCTACCTGCTCAACACCCCCATGTGCTTTTTTGAGCGCCGGGTATTCAAGCGGTACAAGCACAGACGGGGCCTGTCTATTCTGACGGTCTATCTGCTGGCCCTGGCCATTGTGGTGATTCTCCTCAATCTGATCATCCCCCAGGTGGCCCAGAGCGTGATCGACCTGGCCACCAATATGCAGGGCTATCTCAACAGCCTGGACAAGCTGGTGCAGGAGCTCATCGTGCAGTTCGATCTGGACGCCGAGGGGGTCAACGGCCTGTTGGGCTCCTATCAGGATCTGATCCAGTCGGCCACACAGCGGGTGTCAGAGGCCCTGCCCCAGCTGCTGGGCTTCGGCTATGCCGTGGGCACGGGCGTGGTGTCCGGCATCACCGCGGTGATCTCCTCCATCTATATGCTGGCGGGGAAGGGGCGGCTGGTGCCCCAGCTGAAGAAGCTCATCTACGCCGTCCTCGCCAAGCCCCGGGCCGACTGGCTCCTGGATGTGTGCAGCCGGGCCAACCGGATTTTTGTGGGCTTCATCAACGGCAAGCTCATCGACTCGGCCATTATCGGTGTGCTGTGCTTCATCCTCTGCCTGCTTGTCCGCATACCCTACCCCATGCTCATCAGCGTGGTGGTGGGCGTCACCAATATCATCCCGTTTTTCGGGCCCATCATCGGCGCCATCCCCTGCCTGATGATCCTGGTGATCGTGGATCCCTGGGCGGCGCTGCGGTTCTTCGTCCTGGTGATCGGCCTGCAGCAGTTTGACGGCAACATCCTGGGCCCCAAGATCCTGGGCGACAGCACCGGCCTGTCCGCCATCTGGGTGCTGGTGTCCATCGTGGTGTGCGGCGGGCTGTTTGGCTTCCCCGGCATGGTGCTGGGCGTGCCCACCTTTGCGGTGCTGTACACCCTGGTGCGGGACTGGGCCAACAGCCGCCTGCGGCGGAAGGGCCTGGACGGAAACGGCAGGCCCCTCCCGGGCGCCGGGCGCCGGCCGGAGGACTCGGAGGAGGAGCACACCCCGTAAAAAGTTCATCACAACAGAGGGGCGCGAAGCCATGGCTTCGCGCCCCTCTGTTTCTGTCTGGATTATGCCGCCGGGTTTTGGAGCAGCCCTGCCTCCTCCATGGCCTTTCGGAGCACCTCCCGGTGGCGGTCGGAGAGCGCACACAGGGGCAGGCGGAGGGAACCTACGTCCCAGCCGGCCAGGTTCAGGGCCGCCTTGATGGGGATGGGGTTGACCTCGATAAAGAGGGCGTCCATGAGGGCCTGATACCGGAGCTGGAGGGCGGCGGCCTGTTTGAAATCCCCCTCCAGGCACAGGTGGGACATGCGCACCATGGCCTCAGGCGCCAGGTTGGCCGCCACCGAGACCACCCCTTCCGCCCCCAGGCTCATCATGGGCACCACCTGGTCGTCGTTGCCCGACCAGACATGGAAGTCCGGCCCGCAGAGGGCGCGGGTATGGGAGAGCAGGGAGAAATTCCCGCTGGCCTCCTTGACGCCGTTGATGTTGGGGTGCTGGGAGAGAACCCGGTAGGTCTCGGCGGTGAAGGACACGCCGGTGCGGGAGGGCACGTTGTAGAGGAGGATGGGCACCTCCACTTGGTCTGCAATCGTGGTATAGTGCTGAATGAGCCCGTCCTGGGTGGCCTTGTTGTAATAGGGGGTGACCAGGAGCAGGGCGTCCGCCCCCGCGTCCTGGGCATGCCGGGACAGCCGGAGGGCGGCGGCGGTGTCGTTGCTCCCCGCGCCGGCGATCACCCTGGCCCGGCCGTTCACCCGCCTGACACAGGCCTTCACCAGCCTGATGTGCTCCCGGACAGAGAGGGTGGCGGACTCGCCGGTGGTGCCGCAGACGCAGACGGCGTCCACACCCCCCTCCAGCTGCCGGTCGATCAGGCGGGCGAACTGGTCGTAGCTGACGGCGCCGCTGTGGGTAAAGGGGGTGACCAGGGCGGTGCAGGCCCCGGTAAAGACGGGCTCTCTCATGGAAATGGGCTTACCTCCTTACGATGTAGCCCTCCGCGCACAGCAGTTCAGCCAGAAGTACCGCGCCGCCGGCCGCGCCGCGGAGGGTGTTGTGGGACAGGCAGACGAACTTGTAGTCGTACTGCGTGTCGGGACGCAGGCGGCCGATGGAGACCGCCATGCCGCCCTCGGACATCCGATCCAGCCGAGTCTGGGGGCGGTCGGGCTCCTCAAAGTAGTGGAGGAACTGCTTGGGGGCGGAGGGGAGCTCCAGCTCCTGGGCCCGGCCCTGGAAGCCGGCCCAGCGGGCCTTGATCTCGTCCATGGTGGGCTTGTTCCGCAGGCGCATGAATACCGCCGCCATGTGGCCGTTGGACACGGGTACCCGCAGGCACTGGGCGGTGATGGAGGGGGAATCGGCGTTGACGATCACGCCGTTCTCCACCCGGCCCCACAGCTTCAGGGGCTCCTGCTCGCTCTTCTCCTCCTCGCCGCCGATGTAGGGGATCACGTTGTCCACCATGTCCGGCCAGGTCTCAAAGGTCTTGCCGGCGCCGGAGATGGCCTGATAGGTGCACACCAGCACCTGCTCCAGCCCGAACTCCCGCAGGGGATGCAGGGCGGGGACATAGCTCTGGAGGGAGCAGTTGGACTTGACGGCGATGAAGCCCCGCTGCACGCCCAGACGCTTCCGCTGAGCCTCGATGACCCGGATGTGCTCGGGGTTGATCTCGGGCACCACCATGGGCACGTCGGGCGTCCAGCGGTGGGCGGAGTTGTTGGAGACCACGGGGCACTCGTGCTTGGCGTAGGCCTCCTCCAGGGCCTGGATCTCCTCCTTCTTCATATCCACGGCGGAGAACACGAAGTCCACCCGGGCGGCGATCTCCTCGATGTCGGTCTCGGCGTTGTACACCACCATGCCTTTGGCCGCCTCGGGCATGGGCACATCCAGGGCCCAGCGGGCGCCGATGGCCTCCTCGTAGGTCTTGCCGGCGGAGCGGGCGCTGGCCGCGATGGCGGTCAGCTCAAACCAGGGGTGGTTCTCCAGCAGGGTGACAAACCGCTGCCCCACCATGCCGGTGCCGCCGATGACGCCAACTCTGTACTTTTCCATAACCAATACCTCCATCGTCATAGTATCCTATTCCAAACACCGGTTGGTGTGCGTGGAATCCAGCGGATTTCCCGGGAAACCGCAAATCCGCGGTTTACAGAACAGCCGGTTGTGTACTATAATGTCAAAGACGGCTGTATTCTGCCGGTATCCGTCCGGCGCGGGCCGCCGGCCCCGTCTGATACGGATACTGCCCAGTTTGAAAAATTGTACCACAGGGAAAAGCGGCGTGTCAACGAAAGCGAGCTGAGAATTTCACCAAATGAAGGGTAAAACATGCGGAAAAATGGTTCGTGCCGCGGTGCTCTCCGCGGCCCTGCTGGCCGGGGCCCTGCCCCTGAGCGCTCAGGCGGCGTCGGTGGAGGCCGATCCCACCATCCGGGTGGGCCTGTACTACGGCAGCAGCGCCCTGGCCGGTGCCAACCTGGCCAACGAGGTGGGGGAGGGCTACCGCTTCGGCTATTTTGATGAGGACAGGGCGTTCCAGGAGCTGGGCTACACCTATGAGAGCGCCGTCTCCATGGTCAAGACCCAGAATGTCTGGTACGGCACCGGGGTGGACTGGAACGGCTCGGGCTACTACGACAGCCAGACCTCCGACATCGCCGTGGGCTGCTGGCATCTGGAGCTGCCCGGCACCTACCGCAGCTTCGAGGAGGCGGCGGACGAGGCCGCCCGGTACGAGGGCGGCTTCCCGGCGTGGATTGACGGGGTGTACACCGTACGGGTGGGGGCCTATCTGGATCAGGACGAGGCCCTGGATGCCCAGGCGTCCCTGGGCCTTTCGTCGGCCAGTGTGGCGGGCACCTCCGGCGCGGGGGTTTCTGTGGTGCGCACGGGGACGAATGAGATCCTGTTTCAGTTCGACAGCACCCAGGGGCTGTATCTGGCGGTAAACCCGGGCCAGAGCGACCGGGAGGAGGCTCAGACCCACTTCCGGGGCAGCCTCTATTTCGGGGCCTTCGAGTACCGGCGGAGCGGCGGGGACATCACCGTGGTCAACGTGCTGTCCATGGACGACTATATCCAGGGGGTCATCCTGCAGGAGATGAGCGCCTCCTGGCCGCTGGAGGCGCTGAAGGCCCAGGCGGTGTGCGCCCGCAGCTACGCCTGGGGCACTCTTCAGGCCAGCAAGCACCAGGGCGACGGCTTCGATCTGTGCAATGCCGTCCACTGCCAGGCGTACAAAGGCGTGGCTGAGATGAGCGACAATAGCCGCCGGGCGGTGGAGGAGACCAGCGGGGAGTACCTGTGGTACAACGGCCAGGTGGCCGAGCAGGCGGTGTACTCCTCCCACAACGGCGGGGCCAGCGAGAGCGCCGTCAACGTCTGGGGCAACGACTACCCCTATCTGACCGGAAAAATCGACCCCTATGAGGCGGCGGTGGCGGACAGGATCTCCAACTACAACTGGACGGTCACCTTCACCGGCGAAAAGCTGGCGGAGAAGGTGGGGGCCTCCGCCGACATCGTCAGCTTCCAGATCACCGAGACCAGCGCCACCGGAAACACCATTGAGATCACCCTCACCGACGCCAACGGCAAGCAGTATGTGGAGTCGGGGGACGACTGCCGCACGGTGCTGGGCCTGCGCTCCATCCGCTACACCGTCAACGGCGGCGGCTCCGCCTCCGGCGGCTATACCGTCAACGGAACCGGCACCCTGTCCACCCTGAACGGGGCCTATGCCGTCAACAGTGACGGCGACGTGAGCGCCCTGACCGACGGGCGGGCCTATGTCATCACCGGCGGCGGCTCCACCGCGCTGCTGGAGCCAAGCGCCGGCGGCAGCTCGTCCGCCTCTGTCAGCTCCGGTGATGGCACGTTTACCATCACCGGCTCCGGCTGGGGCCACAGCGTGGGCCTGAGCCAGTGGGGCGCCTACGCCATGGCCCAGCAGGGCTATACATATGAGGACATCCTCACCTTCTATTACACTGGAATCGAGGTGCGCACACCATAAAGACCGCTGATTTTGACTTTTACCTGCCCGAGGAGCTGATCGCCCAGACGCCGCTGGAGCGGCGGGACGCCTCCCGGCTCATGGTGCTGGACAAGGAGACCGGCGCCACCCGGCACCTGCATTTCTATGACCTGCCCACTCTGCTCCGTCCGGGGGACTGCCTGGTGCTCAACGACTCCAGGGTGCTGCCCGCCCGGCTGATCGGCCATCGGGAGCCCGGCGGCGGCGCGGTGGAGGTGCTGCTGCTCATCGACCGGGGGAACAAGACCTGGGAGTGCCTGGTGCGCCCCGGACGCAAGCTGAAGCCCGGCGCCCGCGTGTCCTTCGGGGACGGGGAGCTGAAGGCCGAGGTGGTGGAGGTGTGCGAGGGGGGCAACCGGCTGGTGCGCTTCGAGTACGAGGGCATCTTCCTGGAGACCCTGGAGCGGCTGGGCAAGATGCCCCTGCCGCCCTACATCAAGGCGGAGCTGCAGGATCCCGAGCGCTATCAGACCGTCTACTCCCGGGAGGCGGGCTCTGCCGCCGCCCCCACCGCCGGACTCCATTTCACCCCGGAGCTGCTGGAGCAGGTGCGGGCCATGGGGGTCAAGACCTGCTTTGTCACCCTCCACGTGGGCCTGGGCACCTTCCGCCCGGTGAAGGAGGAGGAGATCACCGACCATGATATGCACTCGGAGTACTGCATGATCTCCGCCGAGACCGCTGAGGCCATCAACCAGACCAAGCGGGAAGGGGGACGGGTGATCTGTGTGGGCACCACCTCCTGCCGCACCATCGAGAGCTGGGCGGCGGAGGACGGCACCCTGAAGGAGAGCGCCGGGTGGACAAAGATCTTCATCTATCCCGGCTACCGCTTCAAGGTGCTGGACGGCCTGATCACCAACTTCCACCTGCCGGAGTCCACGCTGATCATGCTGGTGTCCGCCCTGGCCGGGCGGGAGCACGTCCTGGCCGCCTACAACGAGGCGGTGGAGCAGAAGTACCGCTTTTTCTCCTTCGGAGACGCCATGCTCATCTCCTGAACCCCCTGCGGGGCGCGATGCAGACGCGCCCCGCAGATTTTTTTGATCCCCCCTTGACAAAATGACAGTGGTTTGGTATGATTTGACCATAAACTGTAACTAAAAAAATTACAAATAGAATAGCAGGCCTCCGCCGGCGGCATCCTAAGGCCGGCGGCAGGCCGGGAAAGGAAGATTGCTATGACCCCTGTGACGATTACCAAGGAGAATTTTGCGGAGCTGGTGGAGCGGGCGGAGAAGCCCGTGCTGGTGGACTTCTGGGCGCCCTGGTGCGTCTACTGCCGCCGCATCGGCCCCGCCGTCGACCAGATTGCCCAGCAGTACGACGGACAGCTCGTGGTGGGCAAGGTCAACATTGACGAGCAGCCCGAACTGGAGGAGCGGTTCCAGGTGGACACCATCCCCACCCTGCTGCTGTTCCGGAACGGCCAGGCGGGGGAGCCCCTGATCGCCCCCGGCTCCAAGGCCCAGATTGTGGACTGGGCCGGCCTGTAAGCGGGGAGGGAAGTCGGTATGAGCACAGCCCATTACGACGTGGCGGTGATCGGCGGCGGCCCCGGCGGGTATACCGCCGCCCTCTACTGCGCCCGCAGCGGCCGGTCGGTGGTGGTGCTGGAGAAGCTGTCCGCCGGCGGCCAGATGGCCACCACCGACCAGGTGGACAACTACCCCGGATTTGACGAGGGCATCAACGGCTTTGAGCTGGCGGAGCGGATGGAGCGGCAGGCGCAGCGCTTCGGCGCGGCCACCGTCTATGCCGAGGTGACCGGTGTGGAGCTGTCCGCCTGCCCCAAGCGGATCGAGAGCTCTGAGGGGGAGTTCACCGCAGACGCGGTGATCCTGGCCACCGGCGCCTCTCCGAGGGAGCTGGGCCTGCCGGGGGAGGGCGCCCTCCGGGGCCGGGGGGTGGCCTACTGCGCCACCTGCGACGGCATGTTCTTCAAGGACAAAACAGTGGCGGTGGCCGGCGGTGGCAACACGGCGGTGGAGGACGCCCTCTATCTGTCCAGACTGTGCAAAAAGGTCTGGCTGATCCACCGGCGGGATCGGCTGCGGGCCTCTGCGGTGTACCACCGGGCCCTGGAGGAACAGGGGGTGGAGATCATCTGGAACACCCGGATTACCGCCCTGCGCAGGGAGAAACGCCTGACAGGGCTGGAGCTGGAGGATGTGAACACCGGCGCCCGGCGGGAGCTGGCGTGCGACGGCCTGTTTGTGGCCGTGGGCCGGGTGCCGGATACCGCCCTCTTCGCCGGGCAGGTGGACATGGACGGGGCCGGCTATGTGGCGGCGGACGAGTCCACCCGTACCAGCATCCCCGGCGTGTTCGCGGTGGGGGACGTGCGCACCAAGGCGGTGCGGCAGATCGTCACCGCCGCCGCCGACGGGGCCGTGGCGGCCCACTACGCGGAGGAGTATCTGCTCTCCCTGGCGGAGGGGGAGGGAAGCGCATGAACAGCGCGTTCTGCCTGGCGGTTCACGCCCTGGTGTACCTGCACCACCGGGGGGAGCTGGTGTCCAGCGAGGAGCTGGCCCGGAACATCTGCACCAACCCGGCCCGGGTGCGCAAGGTGATGGCGGGCCTGAAAAAGGCCGGGCTGGTGGAGACCCGGGAGGGGAGCGAGGGGGGCTACCGCTTTGCGGGGGAGCCGGAATCCCTCACCCTGGACCGGGTGGCAGCGGCGGTGGACGCCCGCTTTGTGGCCGCCCGCTGGCGCAGCGGCAGCGTGGACCAGCCCTGCATGGTGGCCTCCGGCATGGCGGACGTGATGGACGGCCTGCTGGGGGAGCTGGACGACCGCTGCCGCGCCTATCTTTCCACCGTCACCCTGGCGGAGCTCGACCGCCGGCTAAAACTTGTTAAGTAGGAGATGACCATGGGACTTACACTGGAGACCAGCGTACCCGTACTTACCGTGCTGATACAGGGGCTTCTCAGCTTTTTCTCCCCCTGTGTGCTGCCCCTGGTGCCCCTGTATGTGGGCTACCTGGCCGGGGGCGCCAAGACCGTGGATGACCAGGGCAATATCCGTTACCCCCGGGGCAGGGTGCTGGTGAACACCATCTTTTTCGTGGTGGGGGTCAGCTTTGCCTTTTTCCTGCTGGGGTTCGGCTTCACCGCCCTGGGCACCTTCTTCACCAGGAATCAGACCTGGTTTGCCCGCATCAGCGGCATTATCATGATCCTCTTCGGCCTGTACCAGTTCGGCCTGTTCGGCCGCTCCCGGGCCCTGGAGAACGAGCACCGCCTGCCCTTCCGGCTGGACCGCTGGGCCATGAACCCTCTGGTGGCCCTGGTGCTGGGCTTTACCTTCAGCTTTGCCTGGACGCCCTGTGTGGGCCCCACCCTGGGCAGCGTGCTGCTGATGGCCTCCTCCTCCGGCAGCGCGGCCAGGGGCTTCCTGCTCATCGGGGTGTACACCGTGGGCTTCGTGGTGCCCTTCCTGGCGGTGGGCCTGTTCACCGGCACGGTGCTGGACTTCTTCAAGCGCCACCAGAAGGTGGTGCGCTACACCGTGAAGGTGGGGGCGGCCCTGCTGGTGCTCATGGGCGTCATGACCCTCACCGGCTTCATGAACGGCATCACCAGCTACCTGTCCAGCGCGGCGGGCAGCGGCGTATCCAACCAGCCCCAGACCGGGGAGAGCGCGGCCCCCGTGCCGTCCCAGGCCCCGGCATCCGAGACGCCGGCGCCGGAGGAGAGCCCGGCGGCGAGTGAGCGGCCGGTGATCCCCGCCCCCGACTTCACCCTGGTGGATCAGTACGGGGAGACCCATACATTGTCCGACTACGCGGGCAAGACGGTGTTCCTCAACTTCTGGGCCACCTGGTGCGGCCCCTGCAAGAGCGAGATGCCGGAGATCCAGGCCCTCTATGAGAAATACGGGGAGAACCAGGGGGATCTGATCGTCCTGGGGGTGGCCAACCCCAAGACCGAGGACACGCCCTATAACCAGGACGTGACCCAGGCGGAGGTGGAGCAGTTCCTGGAGGACAATGGCTACACCTTCCCGGTGGTGATGGACACCACGGGCGAGACTTTTTATTACTACGGCATCACCGCCTTCCCCACCACCTTCATGATCGGTGCCGACGGCAACGTGTTTGGCTATGTGCCCGGGGCCCTCACCGGCGACATCATGGAGTCCATCGTCCAGCAGACCATGGACGGCGTGGCAGAGCAGGAGACGGAATAGACAGAAACGAGGTGCGCCCCGGCGGCGCACCTCGTTCTTCGTGTCTCAGCTCCCGGTGGGAACCGGGGTTCCGAGTTTGACCAACAGTACCACAGCGGCCATGCCCAGTACAAACAGGGCGCACCAGAGCAGGAAGGCCCGGGATTTGACAGCCAATCCCCGCCGGGACAGCCGCTCCAGCACCCTGCCCATAGCCAGGGAGAGCAGGAAGCACCCGCCCCAGATGGCCCATCCGTCGTAGCCGTGTCCCCAGGGGGCTCCGGCGGGGTTGGGGCCCGCCAGCTCCCCCAGCGCCAGGCCCAGGGCAAAGCCGATGGAGGCGGTGGCTGAGAACCGGTATTTTCCCCAAAGGGCGGGGAGGGCGGAGATCAGCAGGGCGGCCCAGAACAGCTTCTGGCGGAGCAGCCAGCCGTACAGGTAGGAGAGCTGCAGGGGATCACTCCCCAACAGCCAGCCGACCGCGGAGCAGGTGCCGTCCGGGTTGGTGCCCAGCACCCGGCCCAGCAGGTAGATGACCAGGTAGGCACCAACCACGGCCAGGGCGGCCAGAAGATTGCGCCGCCGCCGGCTCCGGCGTGTCTCCGCCTCCGCCTCCCGCTCCGCCCGGAGGAGGGCATAGGCCTGCTCTGCGGCTCCGCTCCCCACTGCCGGGGAATCCAGCAGGCTGCCGGCGGTGGTGCCCAGCAGCTCCGCCAGCCTGTGGAGGTTCTCCGCGCTGGGGGCGGACTGGCCGGTATCACATAGTTAAAGATATTGGTATCATTCAATCAATTTTGCCGATAAAG
>DGYMJ06203__coassemble_302_pt1 | contig 60487 bp, 58 predicted proteins | sample DGYMJ06203__metabat2_low_PE_040 | metagenome-assembled genome bin DGYMJ06203 | reverse complement strand
AGTTCCTCAATGGCTTCTTCGAAAGTGATGTTATGTTCGACAGTTTTAATATATCTCGTATAATCTGATGGTGTCCCAAACGAGCATTCATCTGTATATAGCCAGCCGGTATATGGCTCGATTACGCTGGGGTCGCCAGATATAACTGTACTTGTGATAGTAGCGATAAGTTCTCCGTTGAGATAGACTTCATTGCCTCTTACCTCAATGATGTCCGACCCAACTTCGATATAAGAGATTTTTCCATTTACTTGGTAGTGAACCACAACGGATTCATTGCCCAAGCTGACCGTTTCTTCCTGAAGATCGGAATCCAAACCGGCGGCAAAAGCCGGACGCGTGACGGTAAACAGGATTGCCATAGACAGCAAAAGAGAGAAAAATCTTTTCGTCATTGACCTCCGTTATAGATCACATGGTTGGTATGGACAGGAAAAAACGCTCAAGCGCGGCTCATCGGAATCACCCTCAAATTTTCATTATATTGTGCCGGATTATCTTGTGCAAATTATACTATAAATCTAGAAAAAAGCAAGAATTATCTGCGAAATTGCTCGACACGAATCGACACCTGCCTACCCACGGAAACCGACTGGACATCTTACAAAAAGTCCTTGAAATCGGCGGGGAAATGTGCTATCATAATAATCACGTTTGAGAAACGCGCAATTTTGTTGCGCCCGAAAATAGCACAAACCGCCCTAACGGGGCCGAAAGGACGATGTATCGTGAGCATTCCTCAGCTGGTTTTGAGCATTATTGACGTGGCCGCCGCCATTTTCCTGATCGCCGTGGTGCTGCTCCAGTCCGGTAAGAGCGCGGGCCTGTCCGGCGCCATCGCCGGCGTGGCCGACACCTTCATGGCCAAGAACAAGGCCAAGAGCTGGGACGCCAAGCTGGCCAAGATGACCAAGTGGGTGGCCATCGGCTTTGTGATCCTGACCTTTGTGATGTGCCTGCTGTAACCCGAGACACGAAAGCGCCCTTCCGGCCGGAAGGGCGCTTTTTGTATGCCCGGACACTTTTTTGTGGTACAATAGGGAAAACAGACAGACTGCGGAAAGGATGCTGCATATGAGAGACAAGCAGGCCGGTGAGATCACCGGCATCTATCAGGCCACCAGCCGGGGCTTCGGCTTTGTGACGCCGGAGGACGGAAAGAGCCGGGAGGACGACTGGTTCATCCCGCCCCGCTCCGACGGAGGCGCGTGGCACGGCGACCAGGTGCGCATACAGCCCCTGGAGGAGGAGGGGGAGGGCCGCCGCCGCACCGCCAGGGTCACCGCCGTCACCGGGCGGGCCAACAAGACGGTCGCCGGCATCCTGTCCAGACACAACCGGGAGCTGTGGCTCCAGCCGGACAATGACAAGCTGCCCGGCCCCATCCAGGTGCTCACCAAGCGCCGCAATGTTCGGGCGGGGGATCGGGCCGCCGTAGCCATGACCAGCTTCGGCAGTTCCAAGCTGCCCCCCATGGGCACCCTGCGGGAGGTGTTCGGCCCCGCCGGGGAGCGGGAGAGCGCCGTGGCCGCCATCCTCTACCAGAACGACATCAGCCGGGACTTCCCCGATGCGGTGCTGGCCGAGGCCCAGGCCGCGCCCCAGGCGGTGGAGGAATCCGCCAAGGCCGGCCGGCTGGACCTTCGGGATAAGACCATCATCACCATCGACGGGGCGTCCTCCAAGGATCTGGACGACGCGGTGAGCCTGGAGAAGGACGGCCGGGGCCGCTGGGTGCTGGGGGTGCACATCGCCGACGTGAGCCACTACGTCACCCAGGGCTCCGCCCTGGATCTGGAGGCCTGGGAGCGGGGCACGTCGGTGTACTTCGCCGATCAGGTGGTGCCCATGCTGCCAAAGGAGTTGTCCAACGGCATCTGCTCCCTCAACCCCCGGGTGGACCGGCTGGCCCTGTCCTGCATCATGACCCTGACGCCGGAGGGGGAGGTGGTGGACCACACCATCGCCAAGAGCGTGATCCGCACCACCGAGCGGATGACCTACGAGGACTGCAATCTTCTGCTGGACGGCCAGCGGCGGGGGCAAGCCCCCGCCCTGCAGGAGCGATATCAGGACATCCTGCCCATGCTGGAGGACATGGCCGCCCTGTCCAAGGTGCTGGCGGGCCGCCGCCGCCGGCGGGGCGCCCTGGAGCTGGACACCAAGGAGAGCTATGTGATCTGCGACGAAACCGGCACGCCGGTGGACGTGGCGGTCCACGCCCAGGGGGTCAGCGAGGCCCTGATCGAGTCCTTCATGCTGGCGGCCAACGAGTGCGTGGCGGAGCACCTGAACAAGCTGGACAAGCCCTGCGTCTACCGGGTCCACGAGAAGCCCTCCCCCGACAAGGCCGAGGCCCTGCGCACCATGGTGGCCCCCCTGGGCTACGACCTGAAGGAGGCCGACGGCCCCTCCCTCCAGAAGCTGCTGGACGCTTCCAGGGGCAAGCCAGAGGAGGCCGCCGTGTCCATGATGGTGCTCCGCGCCCTGATGAAGGCCCGGTACGACGGGGAGAACCTGGGCCACTTCGGCCTGGGGGCCAAGTACTACTGCCACTTCACCTCCCCCATCCGCCGCTATCCGGATCTCATGGTCCACCGCCTCCTCACCGACCTGCTGGACGGGAAGCTGACCGGCGGGCGGGAGAAGAAGCTGGCCGCCGCGGTGCAGAAGGCGGCGGTGCAGTCCTCCCAGCGGGAGCTGGCCGCCCAGACCGCCGAGCGGGAGATCGAGAAGCGGTACATGGCCGAGTTCATGCACGGCCATCTGGGGGAGACTTTTGCCGGCGTGGTGTCGGGGGTCACCCGTTTCGGCCTGTTCGTCATGCTGCCCAGCGGGGTGGAGGGCCTGCTCCCCGTGGAGGCCCTGCCCGGCCAGGGCTGGCAGTACGACGAGAGCCGCCTCACCCTGGTGAGCGAGGGGGGCGGCGTCTCCTATACCTTCGGCTCCCCCCTGGAGGTGGTGTGCGCCGCCGCCGATCCCACCACGGGGCAGATCGACTTCACCCTCCCCGGCGTGGACCCGGCGCCCCGGGCCGCCCGCAGGGAGAAAAAGGAGGAGGCCCCCAGGCCGCCCCGGCGGGAGAAGCACCGGGGCAACCGCCGGGCCATGCACGTGCCCAAAGGGCGGAAAGGACGGAAAAAGCGATGACAAAACGGAATCTTCTGGCGGGCCTATTGCTGATTGTATTTGTTCTGACCGCCGGCTGCGCCGCCCGGCCGGCCCAGCCCACCGATATCCCGGCGGCGGAGACCACGCCGGCGGCCGCCCCGTCCCCCACGCCCACGCCGGAGCCCACCCCTACCCCCGACCCCATCGCGGAGGCGGTGGCGGCCATGACCACGGAACAGAAGGTCTCCCAGCTGCTGGTGGCGGGCATCGAGGGCACCCAGCTGGGGCAGGACGCGGTACAGGCCGTCCAGGACTACCAGGTGGGCGGCGTGATCCTCTTCGGCCGCAACGTGGAGAGCGCCTGGCAGCTGGCGGAGCTCACCAACGGCCTGAAGGATCTCAACGGGGACTACACCCCCCTGTTCCTCTGCGTGGATCAGGAGGGGGGCCGGGTGGACCGGATGCCCCCGGAGGTGGCCGACCTGCCCAGTGCCTACACCTTTGGGGAGCGCTATGATGCCTCCCTGCTCCAGCAGCTGGGGCAGACACTGGGAGCGGAGTGCGCCGCCTTCGGCTTCAACATGGATTTTGCCCCGGTGATGGACGTGTGGTCCAATCCGGACAACACCGTGATCGGCGACCGGGCCTACAGCAGCGATCCCAGCCGGGCGGCCAACGCTGCCGCATGGGTGGCCGGCGGACTGGCTGACACCGGGGTGATTGCCGTGGGCAAGCACTTCCCGGGCCACGGAAGTACCTCCATCGACTCCCATGTGGAGCTCCCCGTGGTGGACCAGTCTAAGGAGGACTGGCTGTCCGGAGATGCCGTCCCCTTCTGGATGGCGACGGACAGCGCCGTACCGGCCATCATGGTGGGGCACATTCTGATGCCTCAGCTGGATCCAGACCGCCCTGCGTCCCTCTCTTATACCATGGTCACGGAGCTGCTCCGAGGAGAACTGCGCTTTGACGGGGTGGTATGCACCGACGATCTCACCATGGGGGCCGTCTCCAATACTTACGGCATGGGGGAGGCCGCCGTGCTGGCGGTGGAGGCCGGGTGCGACCTGCTGCTGGTGTGCCACGGCGCGGACAACCTGACGGCGGCCCGGGACGCCCTGCTGGAGGCGGCGGACAGCGGCCGCCTCTCCCCGGAGCGCCTGGACGAGAGCGTGAGGCGCATCCTCTCCCTCAAGGCGGAATACGGCCTGACCAACGACCCGGTGGACACGCCGGACGTGGACGCCCTCAACGCCCGCATCGGGGCCCTCACGGAGCAGATCACGGAAGCCTCCTCCTGACGCCTGCTTTACAAAAAAGCGCCCCCGTGCCTAAAGGGCACGGGGGCGCTTTGATGTGGCTACAGGGAAAAATCCTCATCCTTCAGCTTGCTGAAGTCGGGGAGCACCGGCGGCGGGGGAACCCGCTTCAGCGGGTCGTATTTGAAGCGGCGGCAGCTGCCGCCGGGGGAGACCACGCCCTTCCTGACACAGAGGATCTTGTCGTCCTCCAGCTGGGCGCCGCGCTGGCAGTAGGCGCAGCGGGGCTCAATATCCTTTTGAAACAGCATGGACTCCACCCTCTCTCGATTCCTCTTTCCGCAAACACTATTATAGCACGGGACGGCGGCCCTTGCCAAGCCCTTTTCGGACTCCGGCGGCCGCGGTGAAGAGAAACGCCAGAAAGAGCACCCAGGCGCAGACGGTGGAGATGACCAGGGTGCTGTGGAACTCCATGCCGGCGATGCCCGCCACCTGCTCGGCCAGGTAGTCGGACACCGGGGCCTCCAGGGGGAACAGCCGCACCAGGGCGGCGGTGAACAGGGCGGACAGCCCGCCGTGGAGCAGCTTGCCCGCCAGGTAGGTGCCCGCCGACAGGCCGCTGCCCCCCAGAAAGGAGAGCACCTGGCAGTGGACGGAGATGCCCGCCCAGCCCAGCATGAAGGCGGCGGCCACCAGCCGCCCGCTGAGGGAGCCGTCCCCCATGAGGGTGGTCACGCCGGTGGACAGCTCCAGCGCGCCGGTGAGCAGCCGCTGGGCCCACTCCGGGGTGAGGCCGAAGGGGGCGAGCAGGGTGCCCAGCAGCCCCGCCAGAGCCGGCAGGAGGCCGGAGCGGATGAGCAGCTGGATCACCACCGTGAAGAAGACCACGAAGGCGCAGATGTTCAAGGTGGAGAGGAAGGCGTTTTTGATGGAGCCGGTGAAGGCGGCGGTGAGGCGGGGAGCGCGGAACTGGGGCTGGGGACGGGCCGCCGTCCCCCGGCGCTCCGGCCCGGAGCGGTAGAAGCGGAACAGAAGCCCCACGCAGCAGGAGGCGGCGGCATGGGCCAGGTAGAGGAGCACCCCCACCCGGCTGCTGGCGAACACCCCGGTTCCCACCACCCCCAGGATGAAGGCGGGGCCGGAGTTGTTGCAGAAGGCCAGCAGCCGCTCCGCCTCGGTGCGGGTGCACTGGCCGCTCTCGTACAGGCCGATGGCGGTCTTGGCCCCCACCGGGTAGCCGCCGATGAACCCCAGGGCCACGGCGGAGGCGCAGGCCCCGCCCACCCGGAACAGGGGGCGCATCAGCCCCTCCAGCAGCCGCCCCAGATACCCCGCCAGCCCCAGCTCCACCACCAGGGAGGACAGGACGAAGAAGGGGAACAGGGAGGGGATGATCACGTTGTAGCACAGCCGCAGGCCGCTTCTGGCCGCCTCCATGGCGGGCTGGGGATAGAGCATCAGCGCCAGGGTGGCGCACAGCAGGGCCAGGCCCAGCATCGCATCCCGCACACGCTCCCTGGACAGCAGCCTGGACATGGGCACATCACCTCCACCAAGAGGCATATGCCCCCGGCGAAGAAAACTTGCCTGTCCGCTGAAAATTTGACAGACCGGCGGAGCTGTGCTATCCTGTTCCAATCCCACACAGAAAGGAGGGAAGCCCAATGGAGCTTTCGTATATCCGGCAGGGCGGATGCGCCGTGGCGGAGCTGACCGGGCCGGAGCTGGTGCTCACGGACGCCCAGTCCGCCCTGGAGCTGGCCATGACGGCCCGCTATGCCGCGGGGGCCGACCGCCTGCTGGTGGACAAGGCCGCGGTGGCGGAGGACTTTTTCATCCTCAGCACCGGCCTGGCGGGGGAGATCCTCCAGAAGTTCGTCAACTACCAGGTGAAGATGGCCGTCTACGGGGATTTTTCCCGCTACACCAGCAAGCCCCTCCGGGACTTTATCTATGAGTCCAACCAGGGGGAGCACTTCTGGTTCGTCCCCACCCGGGAGGAGGCGCTCCGCCGCCTGACGGAGGGATGAGAACGACAAAACCTCCGGGCCGCGCCGGCCCGGAGGTTTTTGACCGTATCGGGGGTTACCGGGTCTGGAAAATCTCCCGGAACAGGGCATAGTCCTGTTCCAGCTTGGGCAATAATGGGTAGGAGCCCCGGTGGAGCACCCAGTCGATCACCACGCCCCGGAAGTGGCGGAAGAAGAAGTCCGCCGTCCACTCCACCGACCAGCCGGGGAGGAGCAGCCCCTCCGCCTCCGCCTGCCGTAGGCAGTCCACCATGGAGCGGAGGGTGTACCGGGTGGGATCCATGGAGGAGGCGTCATCGGGGGCGTCCAGCCGCCGCTGATAGTAGCGGGCCACCAGCTCCCATCCCTGATCCTGGATGAAGGCGGCGTAGGTGGACAGGATGCGCCACAGCCGCTCCGGCGGGGTGTCGTCCCCGTGGCCGGACAGGGCCTCCTCCATGCGGCGATCCAGGGGTGCGAAGCCTCGGGAGAGCAGATCCTCCTTGGAGCGGAAGTGGTGGTAAAAGGCCCCGGTGGTGATGCCCGCCCGCTGGCAGATGTCCCGGACGGACACCTTGTCGAAGCTGTTGGCCCGGGCCAGCTCCAGGGCGGCCTGGAGGATGGCCGCCTCCGTCTGGCGGGCCTGTTCTTTCCGACGCTCCCGATAATCCATTTTATGTCTTCCTCCCCTTGACGCGGCGGCAGATGCCCGTTATAATAGTGACATAACGATGTTATGCAGCTCTTGTACTAATTATAGAGTAGGATGATTGCCTTGTCAAATCCGGAAAAGATCGCGCTGCTCACCGATTCCACCGCCGACCTGACCCCTGCCATGCGGGCGGGCAAGCCCATCTATGTGGTGCCGCTGAAAATCCGCTGCGACGACGGGGAGTTCTCCGACGGGGTGGACATCTTTGCCCAGGACGTGTACGACCGCCTTCACAGGGGGGAGCTGCCCCGCACCTCCCTGCCCGAGGGGGGCGTGGTCAGCGACACCCTGGACCAGATCCGCGCCGACGGCTATGAGAAGGTGATCGCCGTCATGCTCTCCGGTGGCCTGTCGGGCACCTATAACCTGGTGCGGGTGCAGGCCGAGCAGCGGGACGATCTGGACATCGCCGTGTTCGACTCCCGCAGCGGCTCCCTAGGCATCGGCATCATTGTGCTCCAGCTGTGGGAGGAGATCCAGGCGGGCGCGGGCTGGGACAAGCTCATCCATGAGCGGGTGCCCCACCTGGTGGACAACACCTTCCCCTTCTTCTCGGTGGACACCCTGGAGTATCTGCGCCGGGGGGGCCGCATCGGCCGCATCACCGCCCTGGCGGGTACCATGCTGTCCATCAAGCCCATCATCACCTTCTCCGAGGACGGCCAGCTCCAGAGCATCGCCAAGGTGCGGGGCCGAAAGCAGGTGCAGGACAAGATTGTGGAGCTGCTGCGCGGCAAGTTCCGCGCCGGCAAGCGGTACAACCTGGGCGTGGCCAACGGCGGCGCGCCGGCGGAGATGGCGGAGCTGTCGGAGAAGATGCGGGCCCGGTTCCCCGATTTCGTCCACTGCTGGGAGGGGGCCATGGACGCCACCCTCAGCGTCTACATCGGCGACGGGGTGATCGGCGGCGGCATCCAGTTTATTGATTGAGATCAAGAAGTCCCCTGGCCTCGGGCCAGGGGACTCAGCCTGTCGAAAAAGTCTCGCAGAGTTCGCGCCCGCAGGCGCGAAAAAATTGGAATCTGTTTTCTCCGGCGACACAAGGTGAATTGCCCCGAAGGGGCAAGAGAGGGCCCCCTGGGGGGTGTGCGTCGGAGAAAACACTTCTCAGGCCGCAAGTGTGGGATTTGTCCGCCTGAAGCGGACAAATCCTGCGCGCGGCGGACTGTATCCTGCTCGAAAAAGTGGCTTTGCCACTTTTTCGACAGTCTCAAGAAGTCCCCCGGCCATTAGGCCGGGGGATGTTTTTCGCTTATTCCACCACGCGCAGCTCCTTGGAGGCGTGGTTGAGCACCTCGCACCCGTCCTCGGTGACCAGCACCAGATCCTCGATGCGCACGCCCAGCTTCCCGGGCAGGTAGATGCCCGGCTCCACGGAGAACACCATCCCCGGCTCGGCAATAGCGGGGCTGGAGGAGCTGTTGTCCGGCGGCTCGTGGCAGTCCAGGCCGCAGCCGTGGCCCAGCCGGTGGGTGAAGCAGGGGCCGTAGCCCGCGTCCTCGATCACCTTTCGGGCCGCCCGGTCGATGTCCTTCATGGGGACGCCGGGGCGGATCATGGCCTCCGCCGCCAGGTTGGCGGCCTTGACGGTCTCGTAGACCCTCCGGCCCTCGTCGCTGACCGAGCGGAAGAACACGGTGCGGGTCATGTCGCACCAGTAGCGGCGGATGGGGATGAAGATGTCCAGCACCACGCTGTCCCCATCTTTGAGCACCGTGTCGTTGGGCCCGTGGTGAGGGTCGGCGCCGTTGGGGCCGAAGCACACCAGCTGCCCCTCGCTGGAGCGGTCGGCGCCGTGCTGCCGGTAGAGGCTGTCCACATAGGCGGCCAGCTCGCTCTCCACCGCGCCCTCTTTCACGGCGGCGATGACCTGCTCCACCACCTGGTCGTTGATCCGGGAGGCATGGCGCATGGCGGCGATCTCGTCGGCGTCCTTGTACTTCCGGGCGTCGTCCACCGGGGCGGAGCCCAGCACCGGCGTCACGTCGGGGCGGGCGTTCAGAAGGGCGATGAGGAACTTGCTGGGCCAGGCCTTGTCCACCCCCAGCTTTCCGGGGCGGAGGGCGGCGGCCAGGGCCGCCGTGGGCTCGTCGCTGTCCTGGTGGAGCACCAGCTCCAGCCCCGCCTGGGGCTCCAGGGCAAAGAGGGTGTTGGCGAACAGGGTGCAGGTGCCGTCGGCGCGGAGGTACAGGGCCAGCATCCGCTCCATGGGCTCCACCCAGTACCCCGTCAGGTAGTACACCGATGCGGTGGAGGTAACCACAATCTGTTCCAGCCCGTCCCGCTCCATGTTGCGGAGCACCCGGGCCAATCTCTGCTGATTCATGGGACATGTCCTTTCTGTTTCTGAATTCTGTCCTCCATTATAATACACCCGCCGCGGAAAGCAAGCGGGGAATTGGCCGCGGGCGGTGGAAAAAGCCCGCCGGCCGTGGTACAATGGATCGGCAGGCAACAGCGGAGTGAGGTGGTTTGGGTGAAGCGCTGCATTGCCTCTGCCGGTATCGTCCCCTAAAAAATCGTGTGCCGCCGCTTGGGGCGGCAGAGACAGGAGGCATACCAATGACGATACCGGAGAGAAGCATCTACCCCCGTTCCGGGGACAAGGAGACCGTCTATCTGCGAGACGTGGTGACAGACCCGGGCATCTCCGTGGGTGCGTATACCATTTACAACGATTTTGTCCGCGATCCCCGCCAGTTTCAGCACAACAACGTGCTCTATCACTACCCCGTCAACCGCGACCGCCTGACCATCGGAAAGTTCTGCTCCATTGCCTGCGGCGCGAAGTTCCTGTTCAACAGCGCCAACCACACCCTCTCCTCCCTGTCCACCTACCCCTTCCCGATCTTCTTTGAGGAGTGGGGGCTGGACGTGGCAGACATCACCTCGGCGTGGGACAACAGGGGGGACATCACGGTGGGAAACGACGTGTGGATCGGCTATGAGGCGGTGATCCTGGCCGGCGTCACCATCGGCGACGGGGCCGTGGTGGCCGCCCGGGCGGTGGTGACCCGGGACGTGCCGCCCTACACCATCGTGGGCGGCGTTCCGGCCCGGCCCATCCGCAGACGCTTTGGGAAGGAGACCATCTCCAGACTGCTGGCCCTCCGGTGGTGGGACTGGCCGCCGGAGCGCATCGCGCGGAATCTGGCGGCGATCCAGTCGGGAGAGCTGGAGCTGCTGGACTGAGCCCCGCGGAAAACTTCCCATCAGGAGTAAAACAGCGCCCGCCCGCGGCCTTGGCCGTGGGCGGGCATTTTGTGTTATACGCGGTAGCGCTTCTGCTTGATGTAGGAGCAGTGGAGGAGGGCGTGGGCCTTGTGTCCGCCGGGCTCGCCCAGATAGTCGGCGTAGACCTTTTGCACCACGGGGTTCTCGTGGCTGCGGCGGTAGGTCATGCCCTCGTCCTGCCTGTACAGGGCGGCGGCCCGCAGGCCCTTGATGTCGGTGAAGTTGCGCACGTTGGCGTGCTGGATGGGCTGGCCGCCGCCGTTGATGCAGCCGCCGGGGCAGGCCATGAACTCCACGAAGTCGTACTGGAGGGAGCCGTCCCGGATGCCGTCCAGCACCAGCTTCACGTTGTGCAGGCCGGAGGCCACGCACACCTTGACGGTCTTGCCGGGCAGGTCGTAACTGGCCTCCTTGACTCCCTGCATGCCGCGAACCTCGTGGTACTCCAGGGGAGCCATGCCCTGGCCGGTGACCTGCTCCACCACGGTGCGCAGGGCCGCCTCCATGACGCCGCCGGAGGCGCCGAAGATGGTGGCCGCGCCGGTGGAGATGCCCAGCATCTCGTCAAATTCCCCGTCGGGCAGGGCCTCGAAGAGCAGGCCGGCCTGGGTGATCATGCGGCCCAGCTCCCGGGTGGTGAGGGACACGTCCACCGGCATGCAGCCGTTGGGCAGCCGCTGCTCCTCCCGGCGTACCTCGTACTTCTTGGCGGTGCAGGGCATGACGGACACCACCACGATGTCGTGGGGGTCGATGCCCATCTGCTCGGCGTAGTAGGTCTTGACCAGGGAGCCGAACATCTGCTGGGGGGACTTGCAGGAGGAGATGTTCTGGATCATGTCGGGGGCGTGCTGCTCCAGGTAGCGCACCCAGCCGGGGGAGCAGGAGGTGATCAGGGGCAGGGTGCCGCCGCCGTTCAGGCGGCTGAGGAACTCGGTGCCCTCCTCCATGATGGTGAAGTCGGCGGCGGTGTCCACGTCGAACACCTTGTCAAAGCCCAGCCGGCGCAGGGCGGTGACCATCCTGCCCTCCACATTGGTGCCGATGGGCATGCCGAAGCACTCGCCCAGGGTGACCCGGATGGAGGGGGCGGGGCCCACCACCACGTGCTTGGCAGGGTCGGCCAGGGCGGCCAGCACCCGGCCGGTGTCGTCCTTCTCGCTGAGGGCGCCGGTGGGGCAGGCCACGATGCACTGGCCGCAGGAGACGCAGTCCACCTCCGCCAGATCCCGGTCGAAGGCGCAGCCGATGTGGGTGTTGAAGCCCCGGTCGTTGGGGCCGATGACCCCCACCTCCTGGGTCTTGCGGCACACAGCGGTGCAGCGGCGGCAGAGGACGCACTTGGAGTTGTCCCGCACCAGGTGGGGGGCGGAGTCCTCAATCTGGGGGGGCAGGTTGTCGTTGGCGTAGCGCACCGCGTCGATGCCCAGCTCGCCGGCCAGCTGGAGCAGCTCGCAGTGGGCGCTGCGGGAGCAGGTCAGGCAGTCCATCCGGTGGTTGGACAGGATGAGCTCCAGGGTGAGCTGCCGGGACTTGCGCACCCGGGGGGTGTTGGTGTACACCTCCATGCCCTCACTGACCGGGTAGACGCAGGAGGCCACCAGGCTCTTGGCCCCCTTTACCTCCACCACGCAGATGCGGCAGGCGCCGATCTCGTTGATGTCCTTCAAAAAGCACAGCGACGGGATGTTGAAGCCCGCGGAGCGGGCCGCTTCCAGCACCGTGGTTCCGGCGGGAACGGTGACGGGGATGTCGTTGATGCGCAGAGATACCATGTTCTGATCCATTGTCCGTTCCCTCCCTTACTGCTTGTAGATGGCGTCAAAGCGGCAGTGATCCATGCAGGCGCCGCACTTGATGCACTTGGACTGGTTGATGATGTGGGGGGCGCGCACCGCGCCGGAGATGGCGCCGGTGGGGCAGCCCTGGGCGCAGCGGGTGCAGCCCTTGCACTTGGCGGGATCCACGATGTACTGGATGAGGGCCTTGCACACCCCGGCGGGGCAGCGCTTCTCGTACACGTGGGCCTCGAACTCCTCCCGGAAGTGGTGCAGGGTGGAGAGCACCGGGTTGGGGGCGGTCTGGCCCAGGCCGCACAGGGCGGACTGCTTGATGTGCTCGCACAGCTCCTCGATGGTGTCCAGATCTTCCGGCTCGCCGTTGCCCTCGGTGATCTTGGTCAGCAGATCCAGCAGGCGCTTGGTGCCGATGCGGCAGGGGGAGCACTTGCCGCAGGACTCGTCCACGATGAACTCCAGGTAGAACTTGGCGATGTCCACCATGCAGTTGTCCTCGTCCATGACGATCAGGCCGCCGGAGCCCATCATGGAGCCGATGGCGGACAGGGACTCGTAGTCGATGGGGGTGTCGATGAGGGAGGCGGGGATGCAGCCGCCGGAGGGGCCGCCGGTCTGGGCGGCCTTGAACTTCTTGCCGCCGGGGACGCCGCCGCCAATGTCCTCCACCACGGTGCGCAGGGTGGTGCCCATGGGAACCTCCACCAGGCCGGTGTTGGTGATCTTGCCGCCCAGGGCGAAGACCTTGGTGCCCTTGCTCTTCTCGGTGCCGATGGCGGCATACGCCTCGGGGCCGTGGTTGAAGATCCAGGTGATGTTGGCGTAGGTCTCCACGTTGTTGAGCAGGGTGGGCCGGTCGAACAGGCCCTTCACCGCCGGGAAGGGGGGCCGGGTCTTGGGCTCGCCCCGGTGGCCCTCGATGGAGCGCATGAGGGCGGTCTCCTCGCCGCAGACGAAGGCGCCGGCGCCCAGCCGCAGCTCCAGATCGAAGTCAAAGCCGGACTCGAAGATGTTCTTCCCCAGCAGGCCGTACTCCTTGGCCTGCTGGATGGCGGTCTCCAGCCGCTTCACGGCGATGGGGTACTCGGCCCGGACGTAGATGTAGCCCTGGTGGGCCCCCACCGCGTAGCCCGCGATGGTCATGGCCTCCAGCACGGAGAAGGGGTCGCCCTCCAGCACGGAGCGATCCATGAAGGCGCCGGGGTCGCCCTCGTCGGCGTTGCAGCAGACGTACTTCACCCCGTCGGGGCTTACCGCGTCGGCGGTGAACTGCCACTTCTTGCCGGTGGGGAAGCCGGCGCCGCCCCGGCCCCGCAGGCCGGAGGCCAGCACCGTGTCGATCACCTGCTGGGGCGGGATCTGCTCGGTGAGGATCTTGCCCAGGGCCTCGTAGCCGTCCACGGCGATGTACTCGTCGATGCTCTCCGGGTCGATGACGCCGCAGTTGCGCAGGGCGATGCGGTACTGGTGCTTGTAGAACTGGGTGTCCGTCAGGGAGGTGGCCGGGCCGCCCTCCACGCTCTCGTTCTTGTTGAGCAGCCGCTTGACAATGCGGCCCTTGACGATGTGCTCGGAGACGATCTCCTCCACGTCGTCCACCGTCACGTGGGTATAGCAGGCCCCCTCGGGGTAGATGGTGACGATGGGGCCCAGGGCGCACAGGCCGAAGCACCCGGTGCGCACCACCTGGGCCTCCTTGTCCATGCCCTGGAGGGCCAGCTGCTTCTCAAACTCCGCGATGATCTTGGGGCTCTCCGAGGAGGAGCAGCCGGTGCCGGTACACACCAGGATGTGGGAGCGAATCAAGCTCATGTCTCTGTCCCTCCCTTATTCCGCCGCGCCGATGGTGTATTCCTCCACCACCCGGCCGTTGACCAAATGCTCGCTGACGATGGAGGCCACCTTGTCCGGGGTCATCTTCACATAGGTGACCTTCTCCTGACCGGGCACATACACCTCCACAATGGGCTCCAGCCGGCACACGCCGATGCAGCCCGTCTGGGACACGGTGACGTTGTTCAGCTGCCGCTTGGCAACCTCCTCCAGAAAGGCGTTGAGCACCGGCCGCGCCCCCGCGGCGATGCCGCAGGTGGCCATGCCCACCACCACGCGGATCCGGTCGTCCCCGGAATCCCGCAGATCAATCTGCCGGCGCATCTTGTCCCGGATGGCCTGCAGTTCCGCCAGACTTTTCATGCTTTCATCCCCTTATTCTTCTAACAGCGCTTCCTGTTCCTGTAAGTAGTCCCGCAGCCAGAGGACGACCTCCGGCTCGGCCAGGGAGACCTCCGGGCCCAGCACGGCCCGCAGCTCTCCGGTATCCAGGCGGGAGAGCCTGTCCCCCCGCCGGTGTGTGTAAGTCAGCTCCAGTTCCGGCGCACCCTGCACCAGCAGGGTGACCGTACCGGCCATGTCCCCCACCGGGGGACAGTCGATGTGGCCGGGGCAAAAGACCGCGGTGACGGTGGTGCCCACGCCCAGGGTGCTCTCAATGGACACGCGGCCGCCGGTCTGCTCCGCCGCCAGGCGCAGCAGCGGGATGCCCAGGCCCATCTTGCGGGTGGTGCGGGTGGTGGTGAACGGGTCGCTCACCCGGGCGAGCAGCTCGGGGCTCATCCCCGTGCCGTCGTCCACGATGGTGAGGGTGATGGCCTCCGGCCCCTCCTCCAGCGCGATGTCCAGGTGCCTGGCCCGGGCGGTGATGGAGTTCTGGGCGATGTCAAGGGTATACAGGGCGATTTCCTTCACGTGATCACCTCTCGGGAGCGGGTACTGGCCGCCGACGGATGGGCCTGGAACCTGCTCTCACTTGTACATGTCAAGAATCGGCCCCACCTGGTCGGGGGTGAGGCGGCCGTACACATCGTTGTTGATCATCATGACCGGGGCCAGGCCGCAGGCGCCCACGCAGCGGCAGGAGTCCAGGGAAAACTTGCCGTCAGGGGTGATGGCGCCGGGGACGATGCCCAGCTTCTGCTCCACAGCGTTGAGGATGGAGGCGGCCCCCTTGACGTAGCAGGCGGTGCCCAGACAGACGGAGATCTGGTACCGCCCCTTGGGATTCATGGAGAACTGGGCGTAGAACGAGGCCACGCCGTACACCTCCGACAGGGGGATGTCCAGCCCCTCGGCCACCATGATCTGTACCTCCTCCGGCAGATAGCCGAAGATCTCCTGGGCGGCTTGGAGCACCGGCATGGTGGCCCCGGGCTGCCCCTTGTGCTCCGCGATCACCTGCCGCAGGCGCTCCTCCTGCTCCGGAGTGCCGCGGTAAGGGACGACGGTCTTGCAGTTTGGCATGGATGCGTCCTTCCTTTCTAAAACCGAATGGTTTAGTTTTGCTTTCTCCTATTATAGCCTTGAATTTTCATTTGTAAAGACTTTCCAGCGGAACAAAATGCAAACTATAAAGTATAAAAATTAGCCTAATTAAATTTAGTGGGTAGAAAAAAGCCGCTCCGAGGGGCGGAACAGGCGGATCGGAGCGGAAAAGGGGCGAAGAAAAAGCGGTGATATTGTTAAAACTTTAACGATATAAATAAGTATACCAGATCTATCCTGCTTTGTAAAGGGAAAGTTTTGCCTGTGCACAAAGAGACGACCGGGAACGGCCTGTGGACTGCGCAGGTTTCACAAAAAAGCCGCCCCTCCGTCCGGCGGAACGGAGGGCGGCTTTCTCATCGGGCAGAGGGGGGATGGGGCCCCCGCAGCCAGTCCAGCACGGCTTCGGGGGTGCGCTGGGGCAGCTCCATGGTGTGCTCCGCCTCCCACACCTGCTCCAGGTAGTGGGCGTCGGAGTTGGTGATCAGCCGCACCCCGGCCAGATCCGGCCGGGCGCGCAGCGACCGAAGACAGCGGCGGGACACCTCCGCCAGGGGAAAGCCCAGGGAGGGCTCCCACAGGCCCAGCACCCCCAGCAGGGAGAAAGAGGGGCGGTCGATGTGGGCGGGGAAGGCGGTACCGCCGCAGGAGGCGGCCAGGCCGGGCACCTCCGCCAGTGGTATGGAGGAGGCGCCGCCCAGAAACCGGGGTTCCTCCCCCAGCACCCCGTCCCCGTCGTCCATGTAGAGCTGGCGGCCGAAGATCTCCGGGCGGTTGGCGATGGGGGGCAGGCGGCCGTAGACCAGGCGGCCGAACTCCTCCGCCCGGCCGGGGTCGGGGAAGAGGCAGATCACATGGATCTCCTCCGCCGTGCACAGCTCCATCCCCGCCAGGGCCAGCAGTCCCCGCGCCTCCGCCGCCCGGCAGAAGGCGGCGCAGTTGCCGCAGGTGTTGTGGTCGGTGAGGGCCACAATGTCCAGCCCCGCCAGGGCGCACATGGCCGCCAGATCGGCGGGAGTCATATCCTCGCTGCCGCAGGGCGACAGACAGGAGTGAAGGTGAAGGTCATAGTAATATTTCATGCGAAACACCTTTCTGGGACTATGCTGCGGCATCGTGTCTGTCGCCCTTTCGCGCCGAACGGCGCGTCAAGCGTTTTCGCCGACAGCGAAAACCTTGCCGAAGGGGCAATTCACTTGCCCCGAGGAAGTGAAAGAACGGGGCCCCCGCCCGGCGGAGCCGGGTGGGGCGACAGACAGGAGTGAAGGTGAAGGTCATAGTAATATTTCATGCGGAACACTTTTCTGGGATTGGGCGGCGGAATCGGAAGGGGTGCCCCCTACGGGCTAAGCATCCCCGCCAGGCGGTGAGCGGCGGCAAAGGTGTCCAGCTCCGTGCCCAGCAGGTTGACCCCCTTCTCCGCCGCCCGGCGGAGCAGCTCCCCGTCGGGGGCCACCCCCTCGGTGAGCACCACGCAGGCCGCCTCCGCCATGAGGGCCACGGCGGCCACGTTCTGATTGGACATGATGGTCAGCCAGGCGCAGTCCCGCTCCGCCCGGCCCAGCACCCAGCTGAGCAGATCGCCGGCGTAGCCGCTGGTGACGGGGCGGTCGGGGGTTTCCAGGTGGTAAACGGTCAGGGAGAGCGCGCCGGTCAGTTCCTGGACGGTCATGTTGGTTACCTCCTTGCAGATGGCGAAACGCCGCCGCGGCGCGGGGCGCATCACGGCGGCGTTGGCATGGCGGGTTACTTGTCCGGCTCCTGCCGGCGGCGGAAGGGCGGGGGCAGGTAGTCGTCGGCCTCGGCCTTGCTGCCGGTCATGGAGCGCATCCGCTCCCGCACCTTGAAGATGCAGTCGTCCTCCGAGGCGCGGCCCAGCACCACATCCTCGGCAAAGGCCCGGCAGGAGGGCGCCCCACAGGAGCCGCAGTGGAGGCCGGGCAGGTGTTCCTCCAGCTCCTGGATCTGGAGCAGCTTGCTGAAGGCCACCCCCCGATCCTGATCCAGCACAAAGGTGGGTAAGTACTGCAGCTCCTTATCCCGGCACACCACGCCCCGCTCCTCCTCCGGCAGGCGGAAGCGGTTGCGGGAGACGGGCAGGCCCTTCATCAGCCCCTTGAGCCGCAGCTTGGCGGCATAGGGGTTCTCCACGTTGAAGCAGCCCCCCACGCACCCCTGGGTGCAGGCGGACAGCTCCAGAAAGTCGGCCTCCGGCAGGCGGCCGTCCTCAATGCCCTCCAGCATCTGGATCACGTTCTGGATGCCGTCCACCGAGGCGCAGCGCTCTCCCAGCCGGGCGGCGCTCTCACCGCCGCAGGTGGCCCAGCCGATGCCCATAATCCCCGCCTCGGACAGGGGGAGCACCTCCTCCAGCTCCTTCATGGGGGTCAGCAGGCGCAGGTAGATGTCCCGGATGGCGAAGGCACCGTCCAGCACGGGGTGCTCCAGCCCCTCCGGCGAGCGGGCGGCTGTTACCTTGGAGGAGCAGGGCACGATGGCAAACACGCCGATTTTCTCCGGCGGCAGGCCGGTCTCCTGCTCCGCCTCCCGCCGGGCCAGGATGGCGGCCAGCTCCATGGGCAGGATGGTGTTGGCCACGTGGCCGATGAGCTTGGGAAAGCGCATTCGGATGAGGCGCAGCACCGTGGGGCAGGAGGAGGAGATCTGGGGGGTGGCCTTGGAGACGCCGCTGGTGATGGTCTGCCGCTCATAGTCGGAGATCAGCTCGGCGGCCTTGGCCACCTCATAGACCTTGTGAAAGCCGATTTTCAGCAGGGCGCTGAGTACAATATCCACGCTGTCCAGGTGGTGGAACTGCCCGTACAGGGCTGGCTCCGGCAGGGCCACGCAGTACTGGTAGTTATTGAGAATATCCAGGCTGTCCCCCACGGATTTGATGGCCTTGTGGGGGCAGATGCGGATGCAGCTGCCGCAGTCGATGCAGCGGTCGGGCAGGATGGTGGCCCGCCGTCCCCGCACCCGGATGGCCTCGGTGGGGCAGCACTTGATGCAGGTGGTGCAGCCCCGGCAGCGCTTCACGTCCAGAACCACGGAATGTCTCATGGCCATGGAGCCCACTCACCTCACTTTGTCAGGCCCATGGTTCAGGCAATGTTGATCTTGACCGTGACGGTGGTGCCCTTGCCCACCTCGGTGTCGATGGTCATCTCATCGGAGTAGCGCTTCATGTTGGGCAGGCCCATGCCGGCGCCGAAGCCCAGCTCCCGCGCGGTCTGGCCGGCGGTGGAGAAGCCCTCCTGCATGGCCTGCTCCACGTCGGGAATGCCGGGGCCTGTGTCCTCCATGCGGATGACAATCTGGTCGGCATCCACCTCCACCTCGGCCTGTCCGCCGTCAGCGTGGATGACCATGTTGATCTCGCCCTCATACATGCAGATGGACGCGCGGCGGATCACATCCTGGGGCAGGCCCAGCTTTTTCAGGGTCAGCTTCATCTTGCTGGAGGCCTCGCCGGCTTCAATCAGATCGCCGCCCTCCACGGGATAAACCAGTCTAATTGTCTCCATCACAGTTCCCTCGCAATCCATTGGAATATAATAGTCCGCACGCCTCATACATGCGCTTGGGGCAGGTCATCACCACGATGTCCCGCTCCTCCGCCAGGGCCAGGATATCCGGGCCGGGCACCTTGCCGCGGACGAACACAATGCACTTCATCTCCACCATGTCGGCGGTGCGCACCACCTGGGGATTCACCAGGCCGGTGAGCAGCAGCGCCTGGTTTTTGACAAAGGCCAGGACATCGCTCATAAAGTCGCTGCCGCAGGCGGAAAAAACCTCACGATCCAGATGCTCCGCGCCGCACAGCACCTCGGCGTGCAGAATGGTCTTGATGTCGGAAAGCCTCATGGGCCCATCCTCCTCCCCGTTGGGAAAACTAAACTAAGGGTTCAGACGTATTGTACCACAAAACGCTGGGACTTGCAAAGGGGTTCGTTGAAATATTCACAAAGTTTTACCATTGAACGCGTCGGTTTTAGGCAATCCGCGCAGTTGACACCGGCCCGCCGGGCCGATATAATACTCTTTAACAGAGTAAAGAACTACTCCGTTGGAACAAATTCATAGATCGACAAGGAGGCCATCTATCATGGGAAACGAGCGCGTGTACAACTTTTCCGCAGGCCCTTCCATGCTTCCGCTGGAGGTGCTGGAGCGGGCCGGTGCCGAGATCACCAACTACCAGGGTTCCGGTATGTCCGTCATGGAGATGAGCCACCGATCTAAGGTGTTCGTCAAGATCTTCGAGGACACCAAGGCCAAGCTGCGCAGGCTGATGAATGTGCCCGAGGAGTATGAGATTCTCTTCCTCCAGGGCGGCGCCTCCACCCAGTTCTCCATGGCGCCCCTGAACCTGATCGGCAAGACCGGCAAGGCCGACTACGCCGTCACCGGCAACTTCTCCAACATCGCCTATAAGGAGGCCCAGAAGTACGGCCAGATCAACCTGGCCGCCTCCTCCGCCGACAGGAACCACACCTATATTCCCGCCCAGGAGCAGCTGAAGCTGGATCCCGAGGCCAGCTACTTCTACTACTGCGCCAACAACACCATCTACGGCACCGAGTGGCCCTATGTCCCCGAGACGAACGGCGTGCCCATCGTGTGCGACATGTCCTCCGATATTCTCTCCCGCCCGGTGGACGTGAGCAAGTACGGCATCATCTTCGCCGGCGCCCAGAAGAACATGGCCCCCGCCGGCCTGACCGTGGTGATCATCAGGAAGGAGCTGGCCGGCCACGAGCTGCCCTACACCCCCCTGATGATGAACTACAAGACCATGATCGACAAGGATTCCATGTACAACACCCCGCCCTGCTGGTGCATCTACATGCTGGGCCTGGTGCTGGACTGGCTGGAGTCCAAGGGCGGCATCCCGGGCATGGAGGCCATCAAGCACGCCAAGGCCCAGATGCTCTACGACGTGATCGACAGCTCCCGGCTCTTCACCTGCGCCGTGGAGCCCGGCTCCCGCTCCGACATGAACGTGGTGTTCCGCACCGGGAACGACGAGCTGGACGCCAAGTTCGTCAAGGAGAGCGTGGAGGCCGGCTTCACCAACCTGAAGGGCCACCGCTCCGTGGGCGGCATGCGGGCGTCTATTTACAACGCCATGCCGACCGAGGGCGTGGAGAAGCTGTGCGACTTCATCAAGGCGTTTGACAAGAACAACTGAGGGGAGAGGGCCATATGTATCGAATTAAGACGCTGAATAAAATTTCCCCCGCCGGGCTGTCCGTGCTGGATCAGACCCGCTTTACCATCAGCGGAGACGTGGAGAACGAGGACGGCATTCTGGTTCGCTCCGCTGACATGCACGACTATCAGTTCCCCGACGCCCTGCGGGCCGTGGCCCGGGCGGGCGCGGGCACCAACAACATCCCCATCGACCGCTGCTCCGAGGCGGGCATCGTGGTGTTCAACACCCCCGGCGCCAACGCCAACGCGGTGAAGGAGCTGGCGGTGTGCGCCCTGCTCCTGGCCTCCCGGAAAATCACCGAGGGTGCCGACTGGGTGCGCACCCAGGCCGGCGGGGGTGCCGATGTAGAGAAGGTGGTGGAGAAGGGCAAGAGCCAGTTCGTGGGCCCCGAGATCTCCGGCAAGATGCTGGGCGTCATTGGCCTGGGCGCCATCGGCGTGCAGGTGGCTAACATCGCCACCAAGCTGGGCATGACCGTGTTCGGCTACGACCCCTTCCTGTCGGTGGACGGGGCGCTGGCTCTGTCCCGGCTGGTTCACCGGGCCATGGATCTGGAGACCATCTATAAAAACTGCGACTACATCACCCTCCACGTGCCCCAGACCGCTGAGACCCGCGGCATGCTTAACGAGGACGCCTTCCACATGATGAAGGGCGGTGTGCGCATCCTCAACCTGGCCCGGGGCGGCCTGGTGAACGACGACGACATGCTGGCGGCTCTGGACAGCGGCAAGGTGGCCTGCTACGTCACCGACTTCCCCAACAACAAGATTCTCCAGGGCAAGAACGTGGTGGCCATCCCCCACCTGGGGGCCTCCACCCCCGAGAGCGAGGAGAACTGCGCCGTCATGGCGGCCCAGCAGCTCAGGGACTACCTGGAGAACGGCAACATCACCAACTCGGTGAACCTGCCCACCCTGGTGCAGCCGTGGAGCGGCGAGTGCCGCCTGTGCATCATCCACCGCAACGTGCCCGGCGCCATCGCCAGCATCACCGGCGTGCTGTCCAAGGACGGGGTCAACGTGGAGAACATGACCAACAAGTCCAAGAAGGACTACGCCTACACCGTGGTGGACGTGGGCAGCCGGGTTAGCGACGCCGTGGCAAGCGAGATCCGCGCCCTGGACGGCGTGCTGCGGGTGCGCCTGCTCAACCATTAAAAAAGGACAGACCAAACGCGGAGGAACCCCGGTTCCTCCGCGTTTTTTGCAAGGCATTGTAGGGGGGCTTGCCCCCGCCCAGGTTGTCGGTAAACCTTCTTGCCGAAGGACTCGGAGGGAAGGATAGTGTGAAAGGGAACCGTCAGGGTTCCCTTTCGCGTTGGATCAAACAACTTTTTGAAACTTCAAACAAGTTTCAAAAAGTTCAGTAGCCTGTCGAAAAGACTTTTTCGACAGGCTGGGGCGGGGGCTTGCCCCCGCCGCCGTCCGCCGGGAAAAGACTTGTCCCGGCGCGTCAGGTTTTTGCGTTTCCGGCCGTACTGTAGGGTGAAAGGGGGCGAAGGGATGGAGGACATTCTGGATCAAAACCGGGAGGCGGAGCGGATCTTCCGGCAGTACGGCAAGCTGCTCACGGCGGTGGCGGCGGCCCAGCTCCCCGGCCGGCCCGAGGACGCGGAGGAGTGCGTCCAGGACGCGGTGTGGGCCTTTGTGGAGGGCCGGGAGAAGTGGGATCCGGGGCGGGGCAGCGAAAAGACCTGGCTGTGCCTGCTCCTGCGCAGCCGGGCCAGAGACCGCCGCCGGGCCCTGGCGTCCCGGGCGGAGGAGCCCCTGGAGGATCACGTCCACCTGACGGCGGGAGACGAGGCGGAGGGGGCGGCGGTGCGGGACGGCCTGCGCCGGGCCCTGGGGGAGCTGAGCCGGGAGGAGCGGCGGCTGTTCACCCTGCGGTTTGTGTACGGCCTGCCCTCGGCGGAGCTCGGCGGGATGCTGGGCCTGTCCCCCAACGGGGTGGACGCCCGGGTGAGCCGCCTGCGGAGGAAGCTGAAAAGGCTGCTGGCCCGGCAGGGCCTGGGCCTGTGGGAACAGGAGGGAGACGCATGACGCATTACAACTGGGACGAGGCGCTGGGGGCGGAGGGCCTGCTGGCGCTGACGGAGGAGGCGGTGACGCCTCCCCGGCGGGGCCGGGTGCCCCTGCGGCGGCTGGCCGCCCTGGCGGCCTGCGTGGGCCTGGTGCTGGGGCTGGTGAATTACCAGGCCCTGGCCGTCGGAGTACAGAAGATTTACCGCTACTTCGCGGGCATCGGTGCCACCACGGAGGACGGGGACACCCTCTGGGTGCTGGAGGAGCCCGTCACCTGGACGGAGGGGGATTGGACTTACCAGATAGACGGTACCCTCCAGGGCGGAACACTGGAACTGGAGATCCAGGTGGGCACCCCCCTCAGCCTGGGGCAGATGCCCTGGTATGTGACCCGGCGGCCGGGTGAGCGGTCTCTGGGCCACCGCCTGATCCTGACCGCCGGGGAAGAGGTGCTGTTCGATGAGTACCACGAAATCGTCCTTAACAGTACACTGGATGCCCTGGGGAGCAGCTATTACGGATACCGCAGGGAGCAGGGCTTCCGGACGACGGGGCTTACCGTAGTTTCCTGCCGGATGACCGAGCCCCCCGCCGAGGGCTGTGTCCTGCGCATGGAGGGGACCATGCGCACGGCGGGGGACTGGGAGATCCCCATCAACCTGGTGCCGGCAGAGGCCACGGCCGCAGTGGAAAAGACCTGGACCCTGCCCCAGGGTGATATGACCATCCTGGTGGCGGAGGACGGCTCATCCCTGTCCGCGTACTTCGACAGCCCGGAGTGGTGGGCCTGGCCCTTTGACATCACCTTCATTGGGGAGTCGGGGGAGAGCTATCCCTGCGGCAATACGTCCGGTTCCTTTGAACTGGACGGCACCGAGCGGTTCGAGGCGATTAAGCCGGATAACATGGCCGAACCGGTGTCGGCGGTGGTCATCAACGGAGTGTCCGTCTCGCGGATCACCATGGAGGATCCGGACTACCACTGGTACGAGGATCTCAACTGGGTCATCGAGCTGCCCCAGTAAACGCAGAGCGCCCTCAGAGGAAGACGGGTTCCGGGGAATTGGTCTATGTGCCGCAGGTGCGGAGTTCCTCTGGCAGCAGGCTGCGCAGCCCCACCCGATAGGCTGGGTGATAGGCCGCCCGGTAGGCCGCCGAGTGGGACACCGGCGGGCAGCCCGCCGCCCGGTAGCCCCTCAGATACTCTGCCAGCGCCGCCGGGGAAAAGGGAAGCAGTCCGGCCTCCGCCGCCCGGGTCAGCTCCCACAGGGAGGCCTCCAGCGCCTTCCTGGTGCCGGGACAGGCCTCCGCCGAGCGAACGAACCAGCTGTTGAGGGCTTCCAGGCCCACCCCCCAGGCGTCCAGCCGGGACAGGTGTACCCGCACCACGCCGTTTCCCAGCGCCTCATACAGGGGACCGACGGTCTGGGGCACGGCGGCGTACTCTTCCGCCAGCCGTTCCAGGCTCCGGGCCGGGTCGGTGATCAGGTGGCCGCCGCCCAGCACGCTCTGATAGACCAGCTTGACGGCGTCACACGGTTCCATGCGGGGATACCGCGCGCCGTGGGCCGACAGGAGCGTCCACAGCGGCTCCATTGAGCACCACCCCTCCTCTCTGCAGCGCCATCACCAGGATGGGGATGAGCACGATATGGCAGATGATGCCGGGAATGGCAGAGGTCACCGCCCCGGCCCAGAAGGCGGACAGGGGGAAGGTGGTGCTCTGCAGCCCGGCGAGCACGAACTGGACGCAGCCCCACACCACACGGCCCAGCACCATGGCGCCGATCAGGGACACGTAGATGTAAGCCGGACGCTTGGGCAGAAGGCGGTAGAGCAGCCCGGAGAAGGCGCCATAGGCGGCCAGCTCAAAGGCCATGGCGATAGCGGTGAGAATGGGGGGCATGCCGAACAGCAGGTGGCGCAGCAGCGGGGCGATGAAGCCCACCGCCAGCCCCCAGGGCCAGCCGCAGACAAAGCCGCACAGCAGCACGGGGATATGCATGGGGCTCAGGGCGGAGCCGATCTGGGGGATCTGCCCGGTGAGGAAGGGCAGCAGCAGGGCCAGGGCCAGGAACAGGGCGGAGTAGACCAGCCGGCGGAGCCGGTTGGCGTAGGCGCGGGAGACGGTTTTCATAGTGTCATACCTCCTCAGAACACAAAAAAGGTACCGTTTTCCTTGGGAAAACGATACCTTCCTGGTATTCCTTCATGCAGTCTTCATAGATGTCACAGTGCCGGGAAATGCTGCGCGGGCTCTGGCCCGCCCACCGGCTTCCTGCCGGAATTCCGGTTTATTATACTATTCCCCCGGCGGGCTGTCAAGCCAATTCCTTCAGCACCCGGCCCAGCTCGTCCACGGCGCTGTCCAGCAGGCGGCCCACCGGCATGTCCGCCACCCCGGCCACCAGGTTGTCGCACTGGTTCAGGGGGATGAGAATCCGCCTGGCCCTGGCCTGAGCCACCGCCACCGCCATGGCCGGGGAGATCTCCCCCATCAGTGCGTCGGCGATCACGATGCCCAGCGGCCCCAGGATCACGTCCGCCCGGCGGCAGGCCACCAGCAGAGCGTTCTCTCCCGTAGCCCCCTGGGCCGCGCCCCCCTTGAGCATGGCGGAGGTGGCCAAGCTGTTGGTGCCGATGGCGGTGAGCTCCACCTCCGGGTAGCGGGACAGGATGGCCTTGATGAGCTGCTGCCCGATGCGCCCGCCCTGGCCGTCAATGACTAGTACTTCCATGATTGCGTGTCCTCTCTCCGTTGCAGATTTTTCTATATTATACCGGCATGAGGGGTATCTCGCAAGAAAAAATTTTCGCCACTACAGGGGCACAGCAGGGGCCTGCCACATTTCCCCTTCCCCCAAAAGAGCTGTGCGGGCCCGCGCCAAGTCTCAGCAGTCTCCGTATCCGGTGAGCAGCCGGCGGTCCACCGGCTCCAGCGCCCGGTTCATCCGCCGGGCCACCTGGCCCACCAGCAGGGCGGCGGCCACGGTGCCCTCCCGCACCCCGGCCAGATGCCCCAGGAAGAGCAGAGACAGGGTGCAGGCGATGACCACCAGGGTCACATCGAAGGTCACCTTCATGGTGCCGAACTTCACCGGCGTCACCTGGCACACTGCCAGTACCACACCCTCGCCGGCCATGGTGGCCACACCCGCGGTGACCTCGCAGCTGACGCCTATACCCACCAGGGCGATGCCCACCAGGCAGAGCAGCCACTGCTGCCAGTAGGCGGCAGGCTGGAGGAAGCTCACCAGCCATACGGCGAAATCGGTGAGATAGCCGAACACAATGGCTACCGGCAGCTGGAGCAGCTGCACCGGGTCATACCGCCGCCGGAGGAGCAGGATCTGAATCAGGATAAACACGGCGTTCATGGCAATGGTGGCGGTGCCCACGGTCAGGGGGGTAAACTGGCTGAGGGCATAGGGCACGCTGGAGATGGGGGAGGTGCCCAGATTGGCCTGGATGGAGCAGGCCACCCCCAGGGCCATGACAAACAGGCTGACCACCAAAAACAGCCAGCGGCGGAGCAGCTCCGCCGCGCTTTTTTTCGTCCGCACGGCTCACACCTCCCGTCCGGCGGAGCGGCAGAACCGCTCCAGAGCGGCCCGCAGGGCCTCCACCTCGTCCGGGGACATGGCCCGGGTGGCCTCCTCCTCGGCGGCGGCGAACACCCCGTCCAGGGCCGCCGCGGCCTCTCTTCCGTGCTCCGTCAGGGAGACGTAGAGGGAGCGGCGGTTGCCCGGCCGCTGGCGGCGGGTGATCAGCCCGGCGGCCTCCATCCGGGTCAAAATGCTCCCCACCGTGGCCGGCTCAATCTCACAGTAGGCCGCGATGGTCTTCTGATCCCGCTCGCCGAAGCGGTTCAGGTAGTCCAGCACCTTGGGCTGGCCGGAGGTCAGGCCCAGCTTCCCCACCCCGGCCACGATCTTCCGGTTCAGGGTGGTGTGGGCCTTCATCAGTAAGTAGTGCAGGGATTCCATGGGATGTCCTCCATCAATAAGTTTCCTTATTATAAGCATTCTTATTATAGAGGGATTTTCCTGCCCTGTCAAGCCAAGCAAAAAGCCCGGCCGCCCCCAGGGCGGCCGGGCTTTTTGCGCGGATGGCTTACTGGAAGGGGGCCATCTCCAGGCGGATGAAGAACCCCTGGGGATGCCTGCACACGGGGCAGAGGGCGGGGGCCATGGTGGCATCCATCACCTGGCCGCAGTTGAGGCACATCCACTTCACCTCCGCGTCGGAGACAAAGAGCCTGTCCTGCTCCATCAGCTGGGCGAACTGGCCGAAGCGGTCGCCGTGGATCTTTTCGATGCCGGCGATCATGGTGAAGATGTGGGCGATCTCAGGGAAACCCTCCTCCTGGGCGGTCTTTGCAAAGCCCGCGTAGTCGTGGCTGTACTCCTGATACTCGTTGTGCTGGGCCGAGCGCAGGTGGTCCAGAATGTCAGGGAACAGCTCCACGGGGTAGGTGCCGTCCACCTGGAGCGACTGGCCGGACACCTGCTCCAGCAGGTTGTAGAACACCTTGGCGTGGGCCTTCTCCTGGTCGGCGGTGAAGGTGAACACGCTCTCCAGCACGTAGAGGTTCTTCTTCCGGGCCAGCCCGGCGGCGAAGGTGTAGCGGTTGCGGGCCTGGCTCTCGCCGGCGAAGGCCCGCATCAGGTTGAGCCTGGTCTGGCTCTGGTCAAAGGCAACGGACATGGGGATCCCTCCTGTTGATATGGATAGCCAAAGCATACCCATCCGGGACCCGTTTCATACCGGAAGCCGGGCAATGCGGAATCTGTCATCCCCAGCAGGAAGGCCGCTCCCGTTTCCTGGCATCAGTCCGCAACGGGCCTCAACGCCCCGTTACCGTGATATTTCTGTAAGCATCGCCTTGATGGTATTGTAGTCCTTCAGGGAAATCCGGTGGATGAATCGCTCTTGGAAATCCAGAGACTCCCGTGAAAAATAGGAAGTTGTAAAAAGGGAGGCAAAGGTCGCCCTTTCCGCTTCCACAACGCCGTAGAGCTCCCGCACCACGGAAATGCCGACCGCGCGGTCCGGCCTCCACCGTTTGCATTGCACCAGGCCCAGGAAGGAACCCAGCCCGGCCTTCCGGACGGCGACCACGTCCACGCCCCCATCGTGGGTCAGCGGGGTGCGGGTAACCTGATAGCCCATCCGTGCGAGGAGAGCGGCCACAAAGTCCTCAAACTCCGCCGGCCTCATGCGGTACATCTCCTCCGGCCGCTCCCGCACCAGGCGGAGCAGCTCCTCATTGGCACAGGACAGGTCTACCCGGATGTGTCTGAAGGCGCCGCTGTTTGCGGACAACGGCCGACCGTCCGCACCCAGCAGGGTGGGCAGCGTCTCCAACCGCCGCGCGGGGCTGCCGGTCTCCCGCAGCAGCTCCAGGGCGGTGAGCAGCTTGCGCAGATTTCCATCTGCCCCCTGAAATACCTGGGGTCCGGGCCAGATCCCATCCCGGCCCATCCAATTCCGCCACTGGCTGATCAATTTATCCAGATCTTCGACCGAAAGCGGCCCAAGCCTGACATGCCGGCACCGCCGGGCCAGCTCCTCCGGCACGGGATTTCCGATCATCAGCACCGCCATGGGACCGCCGCTGTCTATATATCTCAAAAGCTCATAAAACCGGTTGAGGAATTTCTCCAGCTCCGGCGTCTGATGCGCCAGCCCGGTGAGTTCATCCGCCACCACCAGGTGCTGCTGCCCGGGAAACCCCTGTCTCCCCCATGCCTCTATGGCGTCCTGGAAATCGTGGTATGTGCCGCACAGGGTCACGCCCCCCCGGATAGCGGTCCGCGTACCGCTCCGTATATCTCAGGGCCAGGGCGGTTTTGCCGGAGCCATAATCTCCCTCCAATGCGACCAGGCCTCTGTCCCGCAGGCCAGCAGCGATTTCCTCCAGCTCCCGCTCGTATAGGGGAAGAAAGCAGCGGCTCTTTTCCAAATTCTGAGTCGTCAGGAGTTCAGCAGGAAAAATCGACATGCTTACCGCCCCTCTGTCCGTACCCGCACCTCCACGTAGGCGGAGGTGGTGGCGTCCAGCACCGCCATATAGCCGCAGCGAAAGTCCATCCAGTCCCCCACGTGAACCTGTCCGGCGCAGTCCTCCACGTCCACGATCAGGTGGTCGGAGCTGGCGCCGATCATCTCCGCCCCCGGCAGGGTGGGGGTGAGGGCGGCCCAGGCCACGTCCTGCTTGCCGGCGGCGCAGATGGCCCGCAGGCGCACCCCCCGGTCGGGGTATTCGGGGATGTCCCCCTTGCCGTCCCGCCCCCGCTCGCCGATGGGCACCGAGGGCTTGCGGCGCAGCTCCACCACCTGGGCCTTGAAGTGGAAGGCGTCCTGGTGATAGCCCTCCAGGAAGCGGTTGCCGGTGGTGTCCTCCCCGTAGAGAATGGCCTCCCCCACCCGCAGGTGGTTGATCTCGCGGGGCAGCAGGCCGTCCTCCAGCAGCTTGAGGGTGCAGGTGGCCCCGCCGGACAAGGTGGTGATGTGGAAGCCGTATTGGCTGTTGAGGTAATCCCGCAGCTCCACCAGGATCTGGGTGTTGGCCACCGAGGGCAGCACGCTGCCGTAGCAGCCCACGTTGGTGCCCAGGCCGATGAGCTCCACGCCGGGGCAGGCCTGGATCTGGGGGGCGATCTCGTCCAGCTGCTCCCTGCCGAACACCCCCTCCCGCAGATCCCCCACGTCGATCATCAGGATGATGGGGTGGATCTTCCCCGCCCGGAGGGCGGCGTCGGACACGGCGCGGATCACCTCGATCTGGCTCTGGAGGCTGCAGTCCGCCCAGCGCACCACGTCCTCCGCCTCGTCCATGGCGGGTATGCGGATGAGCAGGTAGTGCAGGCCGGGTATGGCGGTCTTGGCAGCGGCGATGTTTTTCAGCCGGCTGTCCGCGAAGCGGGTGATCCCGCCGGCCAGGGCGGCCCGGATCACCTCCGGCCGGGCGGAGAAGCCCTTGGTGGCAAAGGCCAGCTCTACCCCCCGGTCGGCGCAGAAGTCGTGGAGCTTTCGGGCGTTTTCCGTGATTTTTCGGGTGTCAATCTCTAAAATGGGCGCATACATGGGTGTCTCAGCCCCTTTCTCAGCTTATCTCCAGTTTACCCCCTATTTTCCCTCTTGACAAGAGGGTATGTATGTGTCATACTGTATATGCTGGATATATACAGTAGAACAAGAAGGTGCACCATGGACATTATCATCAGCAATTCCGGCGGCGTGCCGATCTATGACCAGATCACCCGGCAGATGAAGGGCCTCATCCTCCGGGGGGAGCTGAAGGAGGGCGAGGCCCTGCCCTCCATGCGGCTGCTGGCCAAGGAGCTGCGCATCTCCGTCATCACCACCAAGCGGGCCTATGAGGAGCTGGAGCGGGAGGGCTTCATCAACACCGTGCCGGGCAAGGGGTGCTTTGTGGCGCCCCAGAACCCGGAGCTGGCGCGGGAGGACGCCCTCCGCCGGGCGGAGGAGCATCTCTCCCAGGCGGTGGACATCGCCAAGACCGCCGGCCTCACCCTCTCCGAGCTCACCGAGACCCTCAACCTATTATATGGAGACGAAACGGTATGAAAAACGCATTGGAAGTGTCCCATCTCACCAAGGATTACGGCTCCTTCAAGCTGGACGACGTGTCCTTCACCGTGCCCGGCGGCACCATCATGGGCCTGATCGGGGAGAACGGCGCGGGCAAGTCCACCACCATCAAGTGCATTCTCAACCTGATCCGCCGGGACGGCGGGGAGATTCAGGTGCTGGGACTGGACAATCTGAGGGATGAACAGGCCGTCAAGGCCCAGGTGGGGGTGGTGCTGGACGAGACCACCTTCCACGACGGCCTCACCGCCCCCCAGGTGGGCAAGATTCTCGCAAAGCTCTACCCCAACTGGGACATGGCCCTCTACCAGCGCTACCTGGACAAATTCGGCCTTGCCGGCAAGAAGCCGGTCAAGACCTTCTCCAAGGGCATGAAGATGAAGCTGTCCCTGGCGGCGGCCTTCGCCGCCCGCCCCAAGCTGCTGATCCTGGACGAGGCCACCTCCGGCCTGGATCCGGTGGTGCGGGACGAGATTCTGGACGAGTTTCTGGACTTCATCCAGGACGAGGAGCACGCCATCCTCCTGTCCAGCCATATCACCAGTGATCTGGAGAAGGTGGCGGACTACGTGACCTACCTGCACAGGGGGAAGGTGGCGGTGTCCGGGGCCAAGGACGAGCTGCTGGACACCTACGGCCGCCTGGTGTGCTCCCGGGCCGACCTGGCGCAGGTGGATCCCGCCCTGCTGGTGGGCGTCCGCACCGGACAGTTCGGCTGCGAGGCCCTGGTGCGGGATAAGCACGCCTTTACCCGCTTCTACCCCGGCCTCACCGTGGATCCGGTGACCCTGGAGGACATCATGGTCTTTACCGTAAAGGGGGATGCCAAATGACCGGCCTGATTTACAAGGATTTCCTGGCCCTGAAGGGCCATCTCAGCACCTATGTGGTGTTCTTCGTCATCTACGGCGGCCTGTGCATCGCGGGGGTGTTCTCACCCTCGGTGCTGGCCGGTATGGTGGTGCTCATCTCCATCATCACCCCCATGACCACCGTCACCTCCGACGATATCAGCCGCTGGAACCGCTTCGCCGTGGCCTCCCCCGCCTGCCGCCGGGGGGTGGTGGCGGGCAAGTACCTGTTCACCCTGCTGATGGTGCTGTTGAGCGCCGTGCTGGTGGCCGTCCTGCTGGTTGTCCTGGCCCTGGCCGGCGGCCTGGGGGACGGCTCCCTGGCCGAGTACCTGCTGGCCACCCTGGCCTGCGGCGGCATCGCCCTGCTCATGAACGCGGTGGTGCTCCCCCTGCTGCTGAAGTTCGGGGCGGAGAAGGCCCGCATGATCTCCATGGCCCTGTTCCTGGTGGTCTTTGGCGGCTTTGCCCTGCTGGGCCTGGCCGCGGGCAGCGGGTTTACCCTCCCCGTACCTCCGGCATGGGTGGTCGCCGCCCTTCCCGGCCTGCTGGCCATCCTGTCCGTGGGCGGCTTCGCCCTCTCCTACTTCATCGCCCAGGCCGTCTACGCCAAAAAGGAGTTCTGATATGTGGGGACTGGCATACAAGGATCTGCTGCTGATGCGGCGGTCGCTGTGGTACTACGCCTTTCTGCTGGTGATCTTCACGGTCTTTGTGCTCACCGGCTCCCTGGACGCCTACATCCTGTCCGGCATGGCCATGCTCTTTTCCTACATGGTGCCCCTCAGCTCCTTCAGTCTGGACGAGGCCGCCCGGTGGGGGGAGTTCGCCGCCGCCACCCCGGCCTGCCTTCGGGGAATCGTGGACGGCAAGTACCTGTGCTCCCTGCTGACAGCGGCCGGGGGCGGCGGCGCCGCGGCCCTGCTGATCTGCCTGTGCGCCGCCCTGGGGCGGCTGGGCGACCCCCTGGGGGAGGTGCTCCTGTCCTGCCTGTTCTGCACCGGGCTGGCCCTGGCGATGGAGGCGGTTCTGCTGCCCATCCTCCTCCGCTTCGGCTCCAAAACGGGCAGCTATGCCCTGCTGGCGGTCACCCTCCCGGTGTTCGGCGGCATGCTGGTTCTGTGGCTGCTGGAGCGCAAGGGCCTGCTGGCCCTGCCCGACCTGACCCCCGGCGCGGCCGCCGCCCTGGCCTGGGGGGCCGCCGCCCTGTGCGCGCTGGCCTACGCACTCTCCTGGCTCATCGCCCGGCGGATTTACGGCAGAAAGCAGTTGTAAAAAGTGAGCCGACCCAGTAAAAACGGGCAGTAACAAGGCGCCCCCTGATGTAGGGAAATAGACTACATCAGGGGGTATTGTCATGAGGAAACGGGAGTATACGCATGTGCAAATACTGCTGCCAGGAATGGAAGCAATGATGGGGGAAGGGAAAACCCAGCGAGGGGCGGCAGGGCATCCAAATTTCAGAACAAGTGTTGTGGGAAAAGGGCTGATTAAGCGGCAGCGAGAACGCAGCTTTGGTATCTGTGGCCACCGTTCTTACATCCATACTAAGCAGAGTGTACTGGAGCTGTCCGTTGATCCGTGGCCTCTATGATGATAGTATTGCGGCTTACAAGACCGGGACAGAGCAGACGGAAAATCTGCTTCTGGACACGCTTCGGCTGAACATAAAGTGGGAGAGGCGCCGCCTGTGCGACGCCTCTCCGCCTAAAACCCGATATTTCCAGCCACGGAGCCGTTTTCGGCTGCCCGTACAATCTGTGGCAGCTTATTTCATGCTGCGGGGAAGGGTCAGCCGCTGAACTTGTCCAGATACCCCATAAAGAGGATGATGAGCACCACAAAGGGCAGGATGTACTTGAAGTACACCCGGAACCGGGCGGGGAAGCGGACGCCCTTGCCGGTGTCCACCTCGGCCAGGAAGTTATCAAAGCCCCAGCCCCACTTGGAGCAGCAGAACAGCAGGTAGATCACAGAGCCGATGGGCAGCAGGTTGTTGCTCACCAGGAAATCCTCCAGATCCATGAAGTTCATGCCGAAGGGGCGGATGGCGCTCCACAGGTTGTTGCCCAGCAGGCAGGGCAGGCTGAGCAGCAGGATCAGCACCAGGTTGGCCGCCACGGCCTTGCCCCGGGAGATGCCCCATTTGTCCATCCAGCAGGCCAGGATGTTCTCAAACACGGCGGTGACGGTGGACAGGGCGGCGAAGAACAGGAACACGAAGAACAGGGCGCCCCACAGCCGGCCGCCGGGCATGGAGTTGAACACGTTGGGCAGGGTGACGAAGATCAGGTTGGGCCCCTGATCCGGATTCACCCCGAAGGCGAAGGCGGAGGGGAAGATGATCAGGCCGGAGGTGAAGGCCACAAAGGTGTCCAGCACGCCGATGTTGATGCACTCGCCGAAGAGCCGGCGCTCCTTGCCGATGTAGCTGCCGAAGATGGCCATGGCGCCGATGCCCAGGCTCAGGGTGAAGAAGGACTGGCCCATGGCGGCATAGATGGCCTCAAAGAGGCGGAATTTTCCGTCGGCATCGTACATCAGGTTGTGGAAGTTGGGCACCAGGTAGAACTTCAGCCCCTCCACCGCGCCGGGCAGGGTGACGGCGCGGACGGCCAGCACCACCAGCAGGGCCAGCAGGCAGAGCATCATGGCCTTGTTGGCCTTCTCCACGCCGTTTTTCAGGCCGCGGCTGCACACCAGCATGCCCAGCACCACCACGATCACCATGAACAGCAGCTGAATGCCCACGTCCTGGGTCTGCATGGTGGTAAAGGCCTCGCTGACCTGGGCGGTGTCCATGCCCTCAAACTGGCCGGAGGCCAGCTTGAAGAAGTAGAGCAGCAGCCAGCCGGAGATGGTGGTGTAGAACATCATCAGCAGGTAGTTGCCCGCCATGCCGAACCAGCCGTACCAGTGCCACTTGGTGCCCCTGGGCTCCAGCTGCTGGAAGGACATGGTGATGCTCTTGCGGCTGGCCCGGCCCACGGCGAACTCCATGGACATGATGGGCAGCCCCATGATCAGCAGGAACACGATGTAGATGAGCACAAAGGCCGCGCCGCCGTACTGCCCCACGATATAGGGGAAGCGCCAGACGTTGCCCAGGCCGATGGCGCACCCGGCGGAGATGAGCACAAAGCCCAGCCGGGATGCAAAGGTTTCTCTCTCTTTCACGTCTCTTGTACCTCCTTGTACAGGCCGCGGAAGCGACCCACGCAACATCATAGCCCATTTTGGAGGTACTGTCAACGGAAACGGGGCGGAGCGGCGGGTTTTCCCGCCGCTCCGCCCTGAAAAGCCCCCGGAAAAGCCTCGCAGAGTTCCTGCGGCTGCAGCCGCAGGAATCAAATCAAAATCCGTCATTTCCGGGGACATGCGCCTCGGAAATGACACCTCTCATGGCGGAAGGGCCGACTTTTTCAAAGAAAACGAGGCCCTTCCGCCATGCAGACCCCTCCCGGAAAAGGCCTCCGGCCTTTTCCGGGATCATAGCCAATCGTCGATCACATCCCGCAGGGCCACCGGCGGCACCTGGTTGCGCTGGAGCAGCTCCAGCAGGCGGTCGATGCGCTCCGGCCGGACGGTGATGTTGCGCACCGACGCCTCTTCCCCGTCCGGGGCGGTCACCTTGACGCCGTAGCTCTCACAGAGCATGCCCTGACCCAGCTCCAGCTCGTCCACCAGGATGTAATAGCGCAGGCCGGTTTCCAGTTCTCCGCCGGCCGCCGGGCGGTCGGGCTCCACCAATAGTTCCCTCATCTTGTGTGCTGTCCCTCCTGTTGTTCTTCTTGACACCATTTTATGGTATTTTCCAGCATTTGTAAAGTATGGAAATGGCGCAAGTTTCGACAGAAGGGGACAGGGGCGGGGCTCAGCCCCGCTCCAGGGCCTCCAGCCCGGCCTCCGCCGCCTGGTCAATGGCCTCGGCAAAGGTGGGGTGGGGTCGCACCGGGCGGAGCAGCTGCTCCGCCGTCAGGCCCAGGGACACCGCCAGGGTGAGCTCGGAGATCAGATCCGTGGCCCGGCAGCAGCACAGGCAGGCCCCCAGCAGGGCGTGGGTCTCCCGGTGGAACACCAGCTTCACAAAGCCCCGCTTTCCCCCCTCGATGAGGGTGCGGGCATTGCCCCCCAGCACGCACTTGCCGGTGACCACCGGCACGCCCCCGGCCTTGGCCTGGTCGGCGGTGAGGCCCACCTGGGCCAGCTCCGGGCTGGTGTAGACGCAGGAGGGGATGGGGGCCGTCCCCCGGACGGGGGCGCGGCCCAGCAGCAGGTCGGCCACGGCCCTCCCCTCGGCCTCCGCCTTGTGGGCCAGCATGGCCCCGCCGATGGCGTCCCCGATGGCGTAAATCGAGGGGATGGAGGCGCGGAAGCTCCCGTCCACCTGCACGAAACCCCGCTCCAGCTCCGGCGCGGCCCCGTCGGCAAAGAGGCCCTCTGTGGCGGGCCGACGGCCCGTGGCCGCCAGCACCGTATCGGCGGAGACGGTGTGCTCCGCCCCCTTGTGGGTGAACACCACCGCCGGGCCGGGCTCGATGCGGGACACGGAGGCCCCGGTGAACACCTCCACGCCGGACTTTTTCAGCTCCATGGCCAGGCCCTGGGACAGCTCCCGATCCAGATTGGCCACCAGCCGATCCAGGGCCTCCACGATGGTGATCTGGCACCCTGCGGCGGCCCAAACGGCGGCCAGCTCCACCCCGATCACCCCGCCGCCGATGATCACCATGCGATCCCGGGGACGGATGTCGGAGAGCAGCTCGTCGCTGGTGACCACGCCGGGGGTGTCCAGGCCGGGGATGGGGGGCCGGGCGGGGACGGAACCGGCGGCGATTAGGATGTTTTCGGCCTCGTAGGTCTCTCCGCCCGCCTCCACGGTGTGGGGGCCGGTGACAACCGCCCGGGCCGGGACCACCTGCACCCTGGCGGCCTGGAGCTGTTTCTCCTGCCCGGCCCGGAGGGTGGACACCACCCGCGCCGTCTCCTCCGCCAGGGCGGGCCAGTCACAGCCCGGCCCCGCCCCGTGGAGCAGGGCCTTGGTGGGTACGCACCCCCGGTTCAGGCAGGTGCCCCCCACCTCCCGGGGCTCGAACAGGGCCACGGACAGGCCGCCTTTGGCGGCCCGGAGGGCGGCGGCGCAGCCGCCGGGCCCTCCGCCGATGACAATCAGATCCCACATGGCTCAGCCCTCCGGGAAGGCATACCGCACCACCGGGCGGCGGGCGGCGGCGGTCTCGTCGGGCCGGCCGATCACCGTGGTCACCGGGGCGGCGTGGAGGGCCTCCGGGTTCTCCTTTGCCCGGCGGAGGATCTCCGCCAGCACCGCCGCCGCCTCGTCCAGGGTCTCAGGGGTCTCGGTCTCGGTGGGTTCGAACATCAGCGCCTCGTGGACGATCAGGGGGAAGTACATGGTGGGCGGGTGGATCCCCGCGTCCAGCATGGCCTTGGCCGCGTCCAGGGCGGACACGCCGGTCTCCTTCTTCACCCCCTCCAGGGTGAGAACGAACTCGTGCATGCACAGGCCGGGGAAGGCGGCGGTGTAGCCCGCCTCCTCCAGCTTCTGTTTCAGGTAGTTGGCGTTGAGCACTGCCGTGTGGGCGGCCTCCGCGATGCCGGCGTTGCCCAGCCGCAGCAGGTAGGCCAGGGCCCGCACCACCACCAGGAAGTTGGCGTGGAAGGCCCTTACCTGGCCGATGGACTGCTCCCCGCCGTAGCCCCCCAGGGCGGAGCCGGGGAGGAAGGGGATCAGGAACTCCCTGCACCCCACCGGGCCGCTGCCCGGGCCGCCGCCGCCGTGGGGGGTGGCGAAGGTCTTGTGCAGGTTCAGGTGGCACACGTCAAAGCCCATGTCGCCGGGCCGGGCCACCCCCATGATGGCGTTCAGGTTGGCCCCGTCGTAGTACACCAGGCCACCGGCCTCGTGGACGATGGCGGTGATGTCCAGGATGTCCCGCTCAAAGAGGCCCACGGTGTTGGGGTTGGTGAGCATGAGTCCCGCCGTGTCAGGGCCGCAGGCGGCTTTGAGGGCCTCCAGATCCACCAGGCCCTCCGGTGTGGAGGGGATGTTCTTCACGGTGAAGCCAGCCATGGCGGCGGAGGCCGGGTTGGTGCCGTGGGCGGAGTCGGGCACCAGGATCACGGTGCGGCCCGTGTCCCCCCGGCTGTGGTGGTAGGCCTTGATGAGCAGCAGTCCGGTGAACTCCCCGTGGGCGCCGGCGGCGGGCTGGAAGGTCATGGCGTCCATGCCGGTGACCTCGCACAGGAGGTACTCCGCCTGGGTGACCACCTTCTGGCAGCCCCGGATGGTCTGAATGGGCTGGAGGGGGTGGATGCCGGTGAAGCCGGGCAGGGCGGCCATCTCCTCCCCCAGCTTGGGATTGTACTTCATGGTGCAGGAGCCCAGGGGGTAGAACCCGTCGCACACGCCGAAGGCCCGGCGGGACAGGGCCTGGTAGTGGCGGGACAGGTCGCTCTCCCCCAGCTCGGGCAGACGGGGGGCGGCCTTCCGCCGGTACTCCTCCGGCAGGGGGGCGGCGGGCACGTCCAGCGGGGGCAGGATGTCGCTGCCCCGGCCGGGGCGGCTGCGTTCAAAAATCAGCTTCATTTGCCCAGCACCTCCTTCACAATGGAAACGGCCTCGTCCAGCTGCTCTTTCGTCTGCTTTTCGGTGGCGCACCACAGCAGGCCGTCCCCCAGCACCCAGCCGCCCAGGATGCCCTGCTCCTCCAGGGCGGAGAGCACCTTCCGGGGCTGGGGCAGGTCGGTGACAAACTCGTGGAAGAAGGGGCCGGGGTAGCGCAGGGACACGCCGGGAATCTGACACAGCTCCTCCGCCAGATAGTGGGCCTTGGCGTGGCACTGCTCCCCCACCTGCCGCAGGCCCGACCGGCCCATGAGGGACAGGTAGATGGAGGCGGTGAGGGCGCACAGGGCCTCGTTGGAGCACACGTTGGAGGAGGCCTTCTCCCGGCGGATGTGCTGCTCTCTGGCCTGCATGGTGAGGACGAAGGCCCGCTCCCCCCTGGAGTCGGTGGTCTCCCCCACGATGCGGCCGGGCAGCCTGCGCATCAGGGGCTGAGCGGCGGCCATAAAGCCCAGGTAGGGGCCGCCCCAGGCCAGGGGCAGGCCCAGGGGCTGGCCCTCCCCCACGGCGATGTCCGCCCCGCAGGCGCCGGGGGACTCCAGCACCCCCAGGGTGGCGGGGTTGACCCCGGCGATCAGCTTGGCCCCGGCGGCGTGGGCCGCCTCGGCAAAGCCCCGGAGATCCTCCAGCTGGCCGAAGAAGTTGGGGTGCTGGATGTAGACGCAGGCGGTGGCGTCGTCCAGCAGCCCGGTGAGATCGGTGACGCCGTCCTTCACCGGGGCCAGCACCACCTCTGTGCCGGAGCCGAAGCAGTAGGTCTGAATGGTGGCGATCACGTCCGGGTGGGCGGCGGCGGAGATCACGGCGTGGGTGCGCTTGCGCTCTTTGCACATAGCCACCGCCTCCGCCGCGGCGGAGGCCCCGTCGTACACCGAGGCGTTGGCCGCGTCCAGGCCGGTGAGTTCGCAGATCATGGTCTGGAACTCAAAGATGGACTGGAGCACCCCCTGGCTGATCTCCGCCTGATAGGGGGTGTAGGCGGTGACAAAGGCCTCCTTGGCGGCGATCCGGCTGACGGCGGCGGGGATGTAGTGGTCGTAGGCCCCGGCCCCCCGGAGGATGGTGCGGAAGCGGACGTTCTGCTCCGCCAGATCCTCCAGGATGCGGCGCACCTCCAGCTCCGACTTGGGCTCCGGCATGTGCAGGGGCTCCTTCAGCCGCACGGAGTCGGGCACGTCCCGGTACAGCCCCTCCGGGCCGCTCAGGCCCAGGGCGGCGTACTGGGCGGACCGCTCCGCCTCAGCGGCGGGCAGATAGCCTCCCATGTCAGACCTCCTCCCCGGCGCAGTGGGCCTCGTAGGCTGCCGCGTCCAGCAGCTCCTCCTCGTCGGAAACCTCCTCCACCTGAACCAGCCAGGCCCCGTAGGGATCCTCGTTCACCAGGGCGGGATTGTCCAGCAGCTCCTCGTTGACCGCCTTCACCACGCCGGACACGGGGGAGATCACGTCGGACACGGCCTTCACCGACTCCACGTCGCCCAGGGCCTCCCCGGCGGTCACCGGGTCCCCCTCCTGGGGCAGGTTGACAAAGACAATGTCGCCCAGGGCGTGCTGGGCGAAGTCGGTGAGGCCCACGGTATAGACCCCGTCCTCCTCCTTCAGCCACTCGTGGGACTTGGTGTAGCGCAGCTCCTCAGGGATGTTCATAGTGATAACCTCCAGCCATTGATTTTTTTGAAAATTGAGAATTGAAAATTGAAAATTATGGGGTACGGGGCATACAGCGGAAGATCCGCCGGCCTGGAATCTGCCAGAGAACCGGAAATATGCAGAGGGGAAGGTCCTGCTGAATTATCAATTATCCATTGTCAATTATCCATTCCTCTTGTAGAAGGGTGTCTTGACCACCTCGGCCTCCACCCGGCGGCCCCGCACGTCCACCTGGAGGGCGGTGCCCGGCTCCTTGTAACCGGCGTCCACCAGGGCCATGGCCACGGCGCAGCCCAGCCAGGGACAGTGGGTGCCCGAGGTGACCACACCGATCTGCCGCTCCCCGTCGTACACCGGGCACTCCTCCCGGGCGATGCCCCGGCCGGTCATCTTCAGGCCCACCCGGCGGCGTTTCACCGGCCGGGCCTGTTCCAGGGCCGCCTTGCCGATGAAGCCGTCCTTGTCCAGCTTGACGAAGATGCCCAGCCCAGCCTCGTAGGGGTTGATCTCCGGGGACAGCTCGTGGCCGTAGAGGGGCATGGCGGCCTCCAGCCGCAGGGTGTCCCGGGCCCCCAGGCCGCAGGGCACGGCCCCGGCGGCGATCAGGGCGTCCCACAGGGCGGGGGCGTCGCCGGGGGCGCAGTAGAGCTCAAACCCGTCCTCCCCGGTGTACCCGGTGCGGGACACCAGGCAGGGCCGCCCGTCCACCGTGCCGTGGAGCACGGCGGTGTAGTTCTTCTCCGGGATGTCCCCCGTCAGGGTGCGGAGGATGGACTCCGCCTCCGGCCCCTGGAGGGCCAGCTGGGCCACCTGGTCGGAGATGTCCTCCATGGCGCAGTCGCCGGTCAGATGGGCGCGGATCCAGCCGGCGTCCTTGTCCCTGTTGGCGGCGTTGACCACAATCAGATAGGCCGTGTCCGAGCCCCTGTAGACGATCAGATCGTCCACCACGCCCCCGTCCTCGTAGCACATGGGGGAGTACCGGGCCTGGCCGTCCGCCATGCCGGAAAAGTCGTTGGTCATCAAAGTGTTCACGTTGGCCAGGGCGTCGGCGCCCCGCAGGACCAGCTCCCCCATGTGACTCACGTCGAACAGCCCGCAGGCGGAGCGCACCGCCTTGTGCTCGGCGATTACGCCGCTGTACTGCACCGGCAGCAGCCACCCCGCGAAGGGGACGATCTTCCCTCCCGCCGCCGTGTGGCGGTCGTAGAGGGGGGTCTTGCGTCCTTCCATTTCCATTCCCTCCTTCTGATTTTGGACAGCAAAAAAGCGCATGGCAATTCTGCCATGCGCCTCTGTTGGGTTGCCTGAGAGTTTTGCCCCCGTCGGCGCGGACTGCCGTCCGCTTTCCAGAGTCCCGTCCGGGGCCGATCCTTCTGCCTGAGAGATCCCTGCGCTTGCCCCTTCGGCGGCGGTTTCCCGCCCTCTCTCGGCCCCATCATCCGGCGGTATGAAGTTGATGACATATTTTACACTCATCAGTATACGGGGCCACAGGGGAAAAGTCAACCACATTTTTGGCGGATCCGGACAATTGACAGGCGGGGGATTTCCTGCTATATTATTTGTATACAAATCATTTGGATACAAATAGTCTGAGGAGGACAGAGAATGGATACCAGCTTTCACTACCTGCTGCTGGCCGCCCAGGGCATGTTCCAGCGCAGGATCCTGGCCCGGCTGGCCGGCTCCGGCCTGACGGCGGGGCAGCCCAAGGTGCTCAACTACCTGGGCCTTCACAACGGCAGCGTGCAGAAAAATATCGCCCTGGGGTGCCAGATCGACCCGGCCACCCTCACCGGCCTGCTGGGCCGGATGGAGGAGAAGGGCCTGGTGGAGCGCCGGGCCGAGGGGGGCGACCGCCGCGCCCTCCACGTCTACCTGACGGACTTCGGCTGGGAGAAGCAGCGGGAGGTGCTGCGGGTGCTGGAGGCGTGCGACCGGGAGATGCTCTCCGGCCTGGACGAGGCCGAGGGCGCGGCCCTGCTGCGGGGCCTGCGCCATGTGTGCGAGCATCTGGCGGAGAACAGGGAGGCGCTGCAATGAACAGAGGAGAGCTGATACGCCGGTATCTCTTTTTTATCGCGGGGCTGTTCGTCAATGCCCTGGGGGTCAGCCTGATCACCAAGGCCAGCCTGGGCACCTCGCCCATCTCCAGCATCCCCTATGTGCTGGACATCGGCTTTGCGCCCACCCTGGGCATGTTTACCCTGGTGTTCAACCTGCTGCTGGTGGCGCTCCAGCTGGGGATCCTCCGCCGGCGGTTTCCCCGGCACTTTTGGCTGGAGATCCCCGTGACCCTGGGCTTCTCCTGCTTCATCGACCTGACCATGTCCATGCTCACCGCCTACAGTCCCCAGGGCTATCCCCTCCAGCTCCTCTCCCTGCTGTTCGGCTGCCTGGTGCTGGGCTTCGGCGTGTTCATGGAGATGGCCGCCGGGGTGGTGATGCTCCCCGGCGAGTGTACTGTCAGCGCCATCTCCACCACCTGGCACACCGATTTCGGCAAGACCAAGGTGGCGGTGGACGTGACCATGGCGGTGACGGCGGCGGTGCTCGGCCTGCTGCTCTACCACCGGCTGGCCGGCGTGCGGGAGGGCACCATTCTCTCCGCCCTCCTGGTGGGGATGATCGCCCGGACGTTCCACAGCCGCCTCAACGGAGGCATACAGCGCATTTTGGAGCGCCGGGACGGCTCCGGCGTCTCAGAGGGACAGGCCGCGTAAAGGGGCGGAAAGGCCCCGCGCGCCCGCACAGAAGCGGGTGCGCGGGGCCTTTTTCACGGCGTGCAGCCCTGACGGGCCTCCGGCGCGGCGGGCAGGGGGACGCGCTCCGCCCAGGGCCGCACCAGGCCCAGCACCTCGGCGGCGGCGCACAGCTTGTCCACCGTGCTCACCACCGCCGACTCCAGACAGTGATAGAATTTGGTGGGCGTGTAGGGGAACATGTGGGTGGCGATGATGTCCGCCTCCTTCCACGTCAGGGGGAAGCGGGCCCGGGCGTTGGCCAGGGCGATGGCGGGATGCTCGGTGCCGTGGCGGACGCCGGGGTGGGTGGACTTCTCCCGCCAGTTGTAGAGGTAGAGGTCGTGGAGCAGGCCGCCCCGGGCCGCCGCCCGCTCATCCAGCCCCAGGGCGCGGCAGATGCGCCAGCTGATGCGGCTGACCAGCACACTGTGGTCGAAGCAGCTCACCCCGGCCCGGTGCTGGGGCAGCAGGCGCATGGCCTGCACGGCGCCGTCGGCCAGCAGCTCGGACACGCAGTCCCAGTATTCCCTCTCGTTTGGATGCTTCCGCATGGCAATGGACTCCTTCCCCCGGGCGTTCCGGTTTCTGTCTACCAGTATACCGCCCGGGACGAAAGAGTCCATGGAGAGAAGTTTAGGATTTGGTAAAGTTTTTTTAAGAAAAGGGGAAGGGCTCAGGCCAGAAAGCCCTCCACGGCCCGGACGGCCTGGGTGAGAAAGTCCCCCTCCATATCCAGCCACAGCACGTCCCTGTCCTTTTTGAACCACACCATCTGCCGCTTGGCAAAGCGCTTGATGGCCCGGCCCAGCTCGTCCTTCAGGCCGTCCAGGGTGGGGATCTGCCCGGTGAGGTAGCGCAGGATGTAGCGGTACTCCAGCCCCAGCCCCTCCAGGAACGCGTCGGTGGCCCCGTTGGCCCGGAGCTCTGCCACCTCGTCGAGCATCCCGGCATCGATGCGGGCCTGGAGCCGCACGTCGATGCGGCGGCACACCTCCTCCCGGGGGAAGGTCACCCCAAGCAGCAGGCAGTCATACCGGGGGCAGGGCGGCGGGCTCTCCCACCGGCCGGACAGGGCCTTCTCCACCGAGCGCATGAGGCGGTGGCGGTTGTTCTCCTCCCCGCCGGTGAGGGTGACGCCGGTTTTCTCCCGCAGCAGGGCGTACAGCTCCTCCGTGGTTTTCCCCTCCAGCTCCGCCCGGAGGGCGGGGTCGGGCCGGGCGTCGGTGAAGGTGAAGCCCTCAGTCACCGCCCGGACATACAGCCCGGTGCCCCCCACCAGGAAGGGGGTTCTGCCCCGGGCGAGGATATCGTCGATGGCGGCGTAGGCCCCGGCCTGGAAGTCGGCCACCGAGTAGGGCTGATTGGGCTCCACCACGTCCAGCATGTGGTGGGGGACGCCTTCCATCTCCTCCTCGGTCACCTTGCCGGTGCCCAGATCCAGGCCCTTGTATACCTGCCGGGAGTCGGCGGAGACGATCTCCCCGTCAAACCGTTTGGCCAGCTCCACCCCCAGGCCACTCTTGCCGCAGGCGGTGGTGCCCAGCACCACAATCAGCTTGGGCAGAGACATGGGCGGCACCTCCTTTCTTCGTCTGTGCTGATGATCTTACCATAAAACCGCCGCCGGGACAACCCGGCGGCAAAAACCGTGCGGCGGGAAGCTCCCGCCGCACGGTTTTGGTTGGTCTGAGGGCTGATGGCTCAGCCGGCGCTGCCGCTGCCGGCGCCCGCCTCGTCGGCGGTGAGGGTCAGCACGCCGTCGGCCTCGGCGGCGCTGATGCCCAGCAGGGTGTTGATGCCGTCGGCGGAGACATAGTAGTTCCCGCCGATCAGCAGGGCGGAGACCTCCACCGGCGCGCCGTCCACGGTGACGGTCAGGTCGGCGTAGTCAATGGCGGTTCCGTCGGCACGGGCGGGCAGGGGCTCGGCGGTGTACTCGCCGCCCTTGGTGATGACCACGCCGCCGTTCCACTCCACGTTGAAGGCGGCGGTGGTGCCCTGGAAGGCGGCGGCCAGATCGCGCAGGCGGTAGAAGGTGGTGTCTCCCAGGCCGCTGCTCACCGCGCTGTCGGCGGAGCAGAGCAGGCCGTTGACGATAACGTTGTTGGCCTCGTTGAGGTTGATGCTCTTGTTGTAGGGGGCGGCCAGCTCGCCGGAGTTGACCTTCTCGATGTAGGCGGCACGCTCCGGGTTGTCCAGCTGGAGATCCACGCCGGTGATCTTCCAGTTGTTGTCCACCACGGGCTCCAGGGGATCGTGCTCGGCCAGGTAGGCCACCAGCATGTCGCGGACGGAGGCGGAGGACTCCCACGTCTTCTCGCCGGAGATGATGCCCTCGTTCTTCAGGCCGGTGTAGCGGTAGTCGTTGACGCACAGGGTGAGGGTCATGTCGTCGGTGAGGGGCTGGCCCTGGAAGGTCACGTTCTCAATGCGCTGACCGGCGGGCTTGGACAGGTTGACCTCGTAGTTCAGGCCGATGAAGTGGTCGTGGAGATAGCCGGCCTTGTCGGGGTTGAAGGAGATGTTGATGTCCCCGGGCTGCCACTGGTTCCAGCACTCGGCGGCCCACTCCATGTAGGCCTTCATCTCGGCGCCGGTGACCTCCACGGTGTAGAGCACATTGGGGTACTTGTAGATGTCGAACATATTGCCGTAGTTCAGCGGGCCGGCCTTCAGATCGCTGGTGTCCTTGAACAGGGCCACGGCGGTGACGTCGGCGCCGGAGTTCTCCAGCTGGACGGTGCCGATGAGGTCGATGACGGCGGTGTCCTGGATGCGGCCGGCGGGGATGCCGGCGATCTCGTTGGCGGGCTGGAAGTCGGCGGCGGCATGGCCCAGCACGTTGTCCTGGATGAAGGACACGGTCTTGTCCTGGGCGTCCTTGACGGCGGCCACGTCGCGCAGGCCCTGGTCGGGCTCGATGCCCTCCATGGAGACGGTCTCCACGGTGGCGGAGGTGATCTCCTTGTTGGCATCCAGGGTCAGGTCATAGCGCACCACCTCGCCGGCGTTGTTGGCGGTCTCGCCCACGGGGATGGTGTCGTTGTTCACATAGGTGGTGTGGGTGTGGCCCAGCTGGAGGATGTCCACCTCGGGGCACTGCTCCAGGATGGTCTTGCCGGCGTCGGAGCCGTCGGTGGAGTACTCGGCCTCCAGACCGGCGTGGGCACAGACCATGATGACGTCGGCGCTGCCGCCGATGGCGTCGATGCACTCGTTCACCGCGTCGGCCAGGGGCTCAAAGGTCAGCTCCTCCACGCCCTGCTTGGTGCCGTCCCAGCGGGGAATGTTGGGGGTGTCCACGCCGATGACGGCCACCTTGACGCCGCCCCGCTCCACAATGGTGTAGCCGGCACCGGTGAAATAGCTGCCGTCGGCGTTCTTGATGTTGGCCGCCAGCACCGGCATCTCGGCCTGAGCCAGGATGGATTTCAGGGTGTCAACGCCGAAGTTGAACTCGTGGTTGCCCAGTGTCCAGGCGTCGTAGCCCATGTAGTTCATGGCGGCGGGCACCGGGTGGTTCGCGGTGTCCTTGGAGTAGAGATCGTCGGTCATGATGGTGCCCTGGATGGTGTCGCCGGTGTCCACCAGGATGGTGTTGGGATTCTCCGCGCGCACCTGGTTGACATAGGTGGAGATGCGGGCCAGGCCGTCATCGGTGCTCTCGGCCATGTCCTCGTAGGAGTACCCCCAGACGTTGCCGTGGGTATCCGAGGTGCCGATGATGGTGATGTGGGTCTCCCCCTCCGCCGCCAGGGCGGCGGGTGCCAGAGAGAGCACCAGTGCCGCGGACAACACGGCAGAGAGAAGTTTGCTGAGTCGTTTCTGTTTCATGGTTTGCGCTCCTTTCCATCTTTCCCGGGGGAAGATTTGTCCAGTCTCCCCCAACACAGGAATTATACTATTCTGCCATTTTGTTGTCGATAGTTTTTGTGAAAAACGCACAAATTTATATATTGGAGATTTCACAGCTTGAAAGGCGGGGGCGCCGCCGCTGCCTCCAGGCAGAAAAAGGGCCCGGCGGCTGCTGCCGCCGGGCTCCTCTTTTGTGTACACGATGAAACCGGAATGGCGGGAAGAGGGCCTTACTCGGCGCTCTCCGCCTCGGGCGCGGTGCTCTCCTGGGGAGCGGGGGACTCCTCAGCCGGGGCGGGCTTCTCCTGCACGGTGGCGTCGGTGCCCAGCAGGGCGTTGAAGGACTCCACGGTCAGGTAGTAGTGGCCGTCCACGGCGATGGCGGGCACGGTCTGCTCCTGGCCGTCCACCGACACGGTGATGTCCGCCGGGGCCTGGTTCCGGTCGGCGACGGAGATGTCCGCGGGCACCTCCAGCACGTCGCCGTCGTAGGCCGCGCCGGTGGTGACCACCACCTGGCCGTCGACCCAGTCCACGTTGAACTGGTGCTCAGAGCCGGTGAAGATGTAAGCCAGATCCCGGATCCGGAAGTAGGGGCTGCCGTCGGTGCCCACAAAGGAGGCGGCGGTGCCGCTCTTGTCCAGGTCGGTGACGTATACGTTGCCGTCACCCCAGTTGGGGGTGGTGGCCTCGGGCTCCGCGGTGGCCTCGGGCACCGCCGCCAGGGCGGCGGGGGCCAGGGAGAGCATCAGGGCCGCAGACAGCACGCCGGAGAGGATCCTGCCCATTCGATTGTTTCCCATGATAGAAGCTCCTTTCCTGCCGGCAGATGGGGCTGGGGGCGTCCTCCGCCGGACAGGGTCATTATAGCACGGAAGGCGGGAACTGTCGACCGGATTTTCAGGAAAAGGCATGATGTTCCTACCTTATATAATATAGAAAAGACAGAAGACAGCCGAATGTCAGAAACAGAAGCACGCAGGCGCCGGGCAAAAGCCCGGCGCCTGCGCGCTTGAAAGAAAAAGAGGAGAGAGGAAGAAAGCGGAATTACTTGCCCAGACGGCGAACCAGCTCCTTGGAGCAGAAGGTGGCCACGTCGTCGGCATAGGTGCCCGCGCCGAAGCCGGCATCGTAGCCCAGCTCCTTGGCCAGAGCGTGGGTGATGCGGGCGCCGCCGCAGCAGAAGATGTACTTGTCGCGGACGCCCTCGGCCTCGGCCAGCTCGATGAGCTCGGTCAGGTTCTTGATGTGGACGTCCTTCTGGGTGACGGTCTGGGAGACCAGCACCACGTCGGCGTTGACCTCGGCGGCCTTGCGGAGGAACTCCTCGTTGGGCACCTGGGAACCCAGGTTGTAGGCCTCCACCATCTCGTAGCGCTCCAGGCCGTAGTGGCCGGCGAAGCCCTTGCGGTTCATGATGGCGTCGATGCCCACGGTGTGGGCGTCGGTACCGGTGGAGGCGCCCACGACCACCATCTTGCGGCCCAGGTGCTCCTTCAGGTACTCGTCGTTCTCGTGCATGTCCATGGTCTCGTCGGTGACGGTCTGCACCACGATCTCATTGTAGTTGATGGTGTGGGTCAGAGAGCCGTAGACCACATAGAAGGTGAAGTTCTCGTCCAGCTTCTGGCGCAGGGCCACGTTGGGGTCGGCCAGGCCCATCTTCTGGGCGATGAGCACGGCAGCGGCCGCGCCGCGGTCGTCGTCCTTCACCGGCAGGGTGAAGGAGGTCTGAACCTTGCCGTCGTTCATGGTGTCGCCGTAGGGCTTGATGCGGGTCAGGTCCAGGGTGGTGTCAAGATCCTTGTCGCGAATTTGATACAGTCCGGAGCTCATTTGCCGGCACCCCCTTTCATCATGGGCGCAAGGAAGGGGTTGAAGTACCCGGGCGCCTTGGTCACGACGCCGTCCAGGCCCTTGCCGCCGTCACGGGGACGCTTGATGTCGGCAAAGATGCCCCGCTCCAGGGTCTCAAAGATGCCCAGCTGCTCGATTTGGCCCAGCAGGTCGGTGGCCTTCTTCAGCACGTCGTTGGCACGAGTCTGCATGATGCCGCCTTCCTTGAAGGTGATCTCACTGCCCAGGTCGTGCATGGTGCGGAAGATGTACTGGGCGTTCTGGATGGCCAGGAACCGGTCGGACAGGAAGGGAGTGTGAATGGCCTCGGTCATCATGCCCAGCAGGTGGATCTTCTGGCCGGTGAGGGCGGTGACCATGTTGAACAGGGCGTCCTGCACGTGGCCGCGGAAGATGTTGCCGGTCATGAACTTCGTGGGAGGCATGTACTTCAGGGGCGCCTTGGGGAAGATCTCCCGGGCCATCTCGGCCTGGGCCAGCTCGTACAGGAAGCCGTTCTCCACATCGGGGTCGATCTCGAAGGCGTGGCCCAGACCCATCTGCTCCTCGGGCAGGCCGGCGCGGAGGGCGAAGGCCTCGTTGAGGAACTGGGAGGCGGTGACGGTGTGGGCCTCCTCCACCGCGTCGGCGGTGGTCAGGTAGTTGTCCTCGCCGGTGTTGATGACCACGCCGGCATAGGCGTTGATGGCGCGGGAGAAGGACTGGTCGATCAGGGTGCGCTGCATATTGATGTCGCGGAACAGGATGCCGTACAGGGCGTCGTTGAGCATCACGTCCAGGCCCTCGAAAGCGCCCATGGCGGCGATCTCGGGCATGCACAGGCCGGAGCAGTAGTTGCACACGCGGATGTAGCGGCCCAGCTCCTCGCCCACCTTGTCCATGGCCTCACGCATCAGGCGGAAGTTCTCCTGGGTGGCGTAGGTGCCGCCGAAGCCCTCGGTGGTGGCGCCGTAGGGCACGTAGTCCAGCAGGGACTGGCCGGTGGTGCGGATAACGGCGATGACGTCGGCGCCCTGTCGGGCGGCGGCGGTGGCCTGCACCACGTCCTCATAGATGTTGCCGGTGGCCACGATCAGGTAGATCCAGGGGCCGGTCTTCTCACCGCCGTGGGCGGCGATGAAGTCCTCGCGGCGCTTGCGGCGGGCGGCGATCTTGCTCAGGCTCTTCTCCACGATGGGGGCCAGGGCGGCGTGGATCTCGGCCTCGCCGTGGGTGGGCAGGGCGGTGAGATCCAGCTTGTCGGCGGCCACATCCTCGGCGATGGCCTGGGGATCCTTGCCGGTCTCCACCATGGCGTTGCCGATCCAGAAGGCGGCGCCCTGGGACAGGGCGTTCTTGTCCATCAGGTGATCCACCACCACGTTGGGCAGGGGCACGTCCTGGGCGTCCACGCCGTCAATGCCGAGCAGGCGGCAGATGGTGCGCTCTACGGTGGAGGTGGTGCGCTCATCAATAAAGCGCTGGGTGTCGTCGGCCACGCGGGAGGCGTGGGCACGGGCCTGCTCCACCAGCTTAAAATCAAGGTTGAGCTTAGATTCCAACGTATATCACTTCCATTCTCAGGTTAGGTGAAAAAGAGGGGGGAGCGGACCGCCGCCAACGCGACGGCCCGCTCATGAGAGAGGAGGTCGGATTATTCCTCGTGGTGGGAGCGCTTATGACGCTCCAGGTTGGCGGGCTCCATGGACAGCGCCTGACCGCGCTCCAGGCCGGCCACGCCCATGAGCTCCTTCTTCTTCTTGCCGGTGCAGTAGTCGCACTGGCAGTCGGTGTAGTGCTCGGGCTCGGTGTAGGTGGTGATAACGCCCTCGTAGTTGCGCAGGATGACCTTGTGCGGGGTCTGGGAGATGACGTACTGGGGCATAACGGGGGTCTTGCCGCCGCCGCCCGGGGCGTCCACCACGAAGGTGGGCACGCAGAAGCCGGAGGTGTGGCCGCGCAGAGCCTCGATGATCTCGATGCCCTTGCTGACGGGAGTACGGAAGTGCTCCAGGCCCATGGACAGGTCGCACTGATAGATGTAGTAGGGACGCACGCGGATGCGAACCAGCTCGTTGACCAGCTTCTTCATGGTGTAGACGCAGTCATTGATGCCGGCCAGCAGCACGCTCTGGTTGCCCAGCGGGATACCGGCGTCGGCCAGCATGGCGCAGGCCTTGGCGGACTCGGGGGTGATCTCGTTGGGGTGGTTGAAGTGGGTGTTCAGCCAGATGGGGTGATACTTCTTCAGTATGTTGCACAGCTCGGGAGTGATGCGCTGAGGCAGCACCACGGGGGTACGGGAGCCGATGCGGACGATCTCCACGTGGGGGATCTCACGCAGCTTGGCGATGATGTACTCCAGGCGCTCGTCGCTCACCAGCAGGGCGTCGCCGCCGGACAGCAGCACGTCGCGGATCTGGGGAGTGTTGCGGATGTACTCGATGGCCTGATCCACCTGATCCACGGGCAGGCCGGCGTCGTGCTGGCCGGCGAAGCGGCGGCGGGTGCAGTGACGGCAGTACATGGAGCACTGGTCAGTGATCAGCAGCAGGCAGCGGTCGGGATAGCGGTGGGTCAGACCGGGAGCGGGGGAGTCCTCATCCTCGTGCAGGGGATCCAGCAGGTCGGAGTCGGCCTGATGCAGCTCCTTGGCGGTGGGGATGGCCTGCAGACGGACGGGATCATGGGGATCACCGGGCTGGATCAGGGACAGGTAGTAGGGGGTGATGGCCATGCGCAGGGTACCCAGGCAGGCCTTGACGCCTTCCTCTTCCTCGGGAGTCAGCTCGATGTACTTCTTCAGATCTTCCAGAGTCTCGATACGGTTCTTGACCTGCCAGTGCCAGTCATTCCACTCCTCATCGGTCACGTTGGGGAACAGGATCTTACGGCGGGACTCTACCATAACAAGGTCATCCTTTCTAAATCAGATTTGGGGAGACATTAGAAGCCACAGACGGGGAAACCGGCCGCGGGGACGGCGGGGAAGGGTTGGGGAGGAGGAATTCCCAGCCGCCCGGCGGCGATGCCGCCGCTGCGGGAATGTCACATAAGAAATGATTGTGGATGGTACGTATAAAAGCCTCGCAGAGTTTGTGCCCGCAGGGCACAAATCAAGTAGGATTTCGTTTTTGACCGCGACATGTGCGTGGTCAAAAACACTTCTCAGACCGCAAGTGTGAGTTTTGTCCGCCTTAGCGGGCAAAACTTGCGCGCGGCGGGCTGCAATCTCTCGAAAAAGCGGCGGAGCCGCTTTTTCGATTACAGGTACTTCTTCTCGAAGTACTCCTTCAGCTGGGGATTCTCGCGCAGCTCGGCCAGGGTGATGGCGGCGTGATCCTTGGTGTAGCCGTTGCCGATGACCATGGTGACGTCCTTGCCGCAGCCCTCGGCGCCCAGCGCCGCCTTGGCGAAGTCGGTGGCCATGGAGAAGCAGTACACGGTGCCGTTGTCGCGGACGGGCAGGATGGCGCTCATCTCGCAGGCGGGCACGTTGACGATCAGGATGGAGATGTCGTACTCCTTACCGCCGTTGGCGGCCAGGGACTTCTCCAGCACGTCCACAGGCTCGGTGGCGGAGCCCACGATGGCGTGGTGGCACAGGTTCATGCTCTTGAGCAGGTCGGCGTCCTCCTGGCAGATGACCAGGGCAACCACGTTGCCGGTGGGGCCGACGCGCTTCATGGCCTCGTAGCAGCACATCATGCCGCCCTTGCCGGCGCCGCCCAGGATCAGCACGGAGTCGCCGGGCTTGACCAGCTTGGCGGTCTGGGCGGGAGCGCCGGCCACGTCCAGGGCGGCCAGGGCCAGCTCCTCGCTCATGTCGTCGGGCAGCTTGGCATACAGGCCGGACTCAAACAGGATGGCCTGGGCGTCCACGTCCACGCGGTCGATCTCGGGGTGGATGGCCTTGATCTTGTTGATCTTCAGGGGGGTCAGGGACAGGGACACCAGAGAGGCGATCTTGTCGCCCACCTTCAGGTCAATCTTGCCCTGGAGATCCTCGCCGATGGCCTTGACGGTGCCGATGAACATGCCGCCGGAGCCGGTGACGGGGTTCTGCATCTTGCCGCGCTCGTTCACGATGTCCAGAATCATCTGCTCGGTACGGGCCAGATCCTTCTCGCAGGCCTCGTAGATCTGGGTGAAGGAGGCGGAGTCAATGTTCAGCGCGGACACATCGCACAGGATCTCGTTGGAGTAGATCTCGTCCATGTTGTTGTCGATCTTCTTGGCAGCCTGGGTCAGCAGGCCCTTGGGCTCAATCACGCGATGGGTGCCGTACTTGTTGCCTTTCTTCTGCATAGCAAGTTCCTCCTGTTTCGTTCTTTTTGGTTCGGTTGGGGAGATTTGGGTCTTTTCGATATATGGTTGGGGAGATTGGAACAACTAGGTTATGCCAGGGACAGGATCTTGCGGGCCTCCTCGGGGGTGGCGATCTCACGGCCCAGCTCGTGGGCGATGCGGGCCACCTTGGCCACCAGCTCGCCGTTGGAGGCGGCCTTCTGGCCCTTGCCCAGGTAGATATTGTCCTCAAAGCCCACCCGGACGTTGCCGCCCATGGCGATGGCGATGGCGGCCAGCGGGAAGGCGCTGCGGCCGATGCCGGTGGCAGTCCAGGTGGAGCCGGCGGGCAGCTGCCGCACTAAGTAGTCCAGGTTGCCGGCGGTGGCGGGGGTGCAGCCGGACACGCCCAGCACGAAGTTGAACTGCATGGGGCCGCCGGGAACCTCGCCGCGCTTGGCCATGGTGAGGATGGTGTCCAGGTGGCCGATCTCGAAGCACTCATACTCGGGCTTGATGTGGTTCTCGATCATGCGCTTTCCGAAGGCCCGCATGGTGGGCATGTCGTTGACGAAGATGTCGTCGCCGAAGTTGCAGGTGCCGCAGTCCAGGGTGGCCATCTCGGGGAAGAGCTCGGTGGGCTGGAGCCGCTCCTCGGGGGTCATGCCGGTGGCGCCGCCGGTGGAGGGGATCAGGATCACGCCGGGGCAGGCCTCCTTGATGGCGTCCAGGATCACCCGGAACCGCTCACGATCCTGGGTGGGGGTGCCGTCGTCCCAGCGGACATGCACGTGGATGACCGCCGCGCCCGCGTCAAACGCGCTCTTGGCCTCGCGAACCATCTCCTCCACGGTGTAGGGCACCGCGGGGTTGTTTTCCTTGGTGACCTCTGCGCCGCAGATGGCCGCGGTAATGATGAGCTTTTCCATAACACGCCTCCTCGTAAAAATAACGCCACCCCGTCCGCCAAGAGAATAACATCCACCCCAAGGGAACGTGATAGCGCTTCATGCACAAAAAAACACTACTTGCATCTGCGGACACCTTCCGGCCTCCAATCAGACACAAATAGCGCTTCATGTTACTCATGACAATCCGCAAGCGCTGGGCCTGCGGCTCAGGGGGAGGGCTGTGCGGTTCACGTCCCCCTTCGGCGGAACGTACATTCCCGGGACACATCGGGCTCGCCTGCCCTTGTCATTATCCTGGTACCTTGCGCTCCGCGCCTCTATCCATGCGTATTATTTATTTTTTACAAGAACACTATACTCCCACAAGTTAAATTTGTCAACAATTTTTCCAAAAAAATTTTTAAGTGAAAAAATGCCGGAAAGAAGGGAGATTTCCCCCCTCTTTCCGGTCAAAATAGTTACGGGGATACTTACCGCCGGAACAGTTACAAATCGGCCTGGAACAGCTCCATGAGGGCGTCGTCCAGCTTGAGCAGCCGGCAGACCCGCAGGGCGTCCCGGGGGCAGGGGGCCCCCGGCGGGGCGGGCAGCAGGCGGTAGTCCATCCGCCGGGCGATGCGCTTGCGGGGGTCGTCCCCCTCGTCGCCGTCGATCTCCCGCACCAGGCCGGCCACCTGGTAGTGGGCCCCCGCCACGTCGGACACGCCGTCGTAGTGGGTGGTCATGAGGGCCACGCAGTCCAGGGTGCCCAGGTAGCGCACCAGGGCCCGGGCCAGGGCGGCCCCCTCCTGGGGGTTGGTGCCCCGGGCGAACTCGTCCAGGGCCACGAAGAAGAACTCCCCCCTGGTCTTGCGGAGCAGCTTGTCCAGCAGGTGGACCTCCTTGCCGAAGGAGGACAGGCCGCCGGCGCCGGGGCCGCTGTCGGCCAGGATCAGCTCCACCCGGTCGAAGAGGGGCAGGGAGGCGGACTGGGCGAACACGAAGAAGCCGCACTGGCACAAAAGCAGGGAGAGCACCGTGGAGCGCAGGGACACGGTCTTGCCGCCCATGTTGGCACCGGTGATCACCGTGCAGCCGGGGCCCAGCTCCAGCTCCAGGGCGGTGAACTGCTCGCCCCGCTCCGCCAGCTCCTCCGCCACCTGGGGGTGGCTCACCCCCTTCAGGGAGATGGTCTTGTCGGTGCTGAGGGCGGGCCGGACGCAGTGGCAGCGCAGGGCCAGCTTGGCCTTGGCCACGATCAGATCCAGGTGGCCCAGGGCCTCCATGTTGGCCAGGAAGGCGTCCTTCCAGACCATGAGCTTCCGGGTGAGCATCTGCCGCACCTCCAGCTCGATCTTGTCCTCCTCCACCGCCAGAACCCGGCGCTTCTCCAGCAGAGGGCCCCGCTTGTCCTCCTGGGTCATGCGGATGGCCTTCTCCAGCTTGGCCTTCTCCGCCCGCAGGGGGGCCAGGTCGTTGTGGTAGGAGTTGACCACGGAGAAGGTGGGCAGGCGGCGGCCCTCGGGATCCATCAGCTCCAGGGCGTCGGCCAGGGAGGGGAAGGCGATGCCGGACATGGGGGGCATCTTGGCGTAGGCCTGCACCACCTGCTCCAGGGTGACCAGGAAGTGCTTGAGCTCAAAGAGCTCCACCAGGTCGAAGGGCGCGCCGGGATCCCGGTCGAAGGAGCCCCGGATGTCGTGGAACAGGGGCAGGCACCGGGTCACCCCCCGCAGGGCGGCGGCGGAGTCCTTCAGCTCGGCGGGGTTCACACGGGGGGCCTCGCAGCCGCAGCTGTCCACCGGCTGGGGCCTGGTGCCGCCGGCGGCCCACAGCTCCATGGCCAGGGCCACGTTGTCCAGCTCCTCCTCCAGGGCGGCCTCGTCGCCGGGGCCGTACCAGCGGGGATTGCGGGCGGCCTGCTTGCCGAAGGGAGACATGGGGCTCAGGCGCTCCAGCACCCACTGAAAGCCCGCGTTCTCCCGCAGTTCATGGGTCAGTTCCATGGTTCAGTCCTCCTTCACGTTGACCACCGGCAGGTCGATGACCTCCCGGAGGGCGGCGATAAACTTGTCCGGCTCAAAGTGCCAGCCGTAGGCCGACCAGGGGTTGGCCGCCACGGCGGCGATGGTCAGCTCCTTGCGCACCCGCATCTCCCCGCCGCAGCGCAGGAACTGCTCCAGGGCGGAGCGGCCGGCCAGCACATGGGTGGCGTCCGCCGCCACCAGGGTGGTGGGGGCCCCCCGCCGGGCCAGGGTTTTCAGCAGGGGATCCATGATGCCGCCGCCGGCCCACACCACCAGGGGCTTCCGGGGCAGCTTGGCCCACTTGGGCCCGCCGGTCTCGTCCAGGGGCAGCTCCACCGGCTCCCCCTCGGGGGTAAAGAGGGCGAAGCGGGCATCCTGCCCGTCCAGGGCGGCGCACAGGGCCGGGTTTTCCGGCCGCTTCCGGGCGAAGAGCCAGCAGGTGTGGACGGTCTCCGCCACCACCAGCTCCATGTCCCGATCCAGGGACGCGCCGGTGCACAGCAGGGCCACCCCCTCCACCCCGGCGCCGGCCAGGGACTTGCGCCCGGCGGCCCCGTCAATGAGCACCCGCTGGGCGCCCAGCTCCTGGAACCGCTTCGTCAGGGGGGGCAGCTGCCCGGCTGCCGAGGGCCCCGCCAGCTGGACATACCCGTCGGACAGGGTGCGGAATACCGCCACCGGGCCCAGCGGGGTCATCACGTCGGTGAGATCCACCACCTCCAGGGTGGCGTCGCACAGGGAGAGCATCCCCTTGGCCGTGGCGAACAGATCTCCCCGCTTGACATACAGGTCGGGCTTCTCCGTGCCCGTCACCAGGTCGGTGCCCTCGCCGTCCCGGCCCACCGAGGTCAGGCCCAGGCGCTCCTCCCCCAGCTCCGCCATCAGGCGGCGCATGGCGGTGGTCTTACCGGCGTTCTTGCACAGGCCGATCACCGTCACCGGCGAGGCATCCCCCACCAGCGGCGCTAACAGATGTTTCAAAACATGGCCTCCCTTCCATGCTGTTTCTGGTTGTTTTGACACCGCCATTATAAGAGCCGTGCAGGGATTCTGTCAATGGGGAGAAAAAAGTCCGCCCGGAGGAGGACAACCCGGGCGATGCAGTCCTTGCGTGCCTGCTGATTTTGCAAGATTGGCTAAGGTTAGGTGCAAAATTGTATTCAAACGACCACCCGGGACCGCCATGCTTTTTCAGGGGCATGGCACCGACGGCGGCCCGCAGGCCCTGGTGGTTTTCCCACCGCTTTTGACAGCAAAAGCGGTGCGCCCGCCGCGCAGGCGCGCCCCCGGGGGCCTCCCGGCAGGTGAATGGCGCGCCGAGGTCGTCGCGCCCCACGGGTTGGTGGATACGCGGGCAAGCGGGCGCACACATAGGTGCGCCCCTACGGAAGCAACGCCGGGCCGCCGCATGGGGCCACATTGGGCGGGAGGCGCGTCAGGGATGCCGCGCCCTACAGGGTTGGATCTTGGACAAAATGCAATATAAAAAGATTGTCCTGCAAATTTGGCGCGCGGCATTTCCGCCGGCCGGTGCAAAACTCCCCCTTTTCCCCGGGGACCGGATGGAGTATACTGGGGGAAAAGGGGGAGAGGGCATGCAGGACTTTCGGATGGAGACCTTTCTGGCGGTATGCCGCCTGGGCAGCTATACCCGGGCGGCGGAGGAGCTGAACATCACCCAGCCGGCGGTGACCCAGCACATCCAGCACCTCCAGACCTACTATGGCGTCAGGCTGCTGGACTACCGCAGCAAGCGCCTCACCCTGACGCCGGAGGGGGAGCTGCTCCGCCGGGCGGCCCTCACCATGCGCCATGACGAGGAGAAGCTGAAGCGGGAGCTGGCGGATCTCCGCCAGGGAAGGCGGGCCCTCCGCTTCGGGGCCACCCTGACGGTGGGGGAGTATCTGCTGCCGCCCCGGCTGGCGGCCTATCTGAAGGCCAACCCGGACGTGGAGCTCCACATGACGGTGGACAACACCCGCAATCTGCTGCAAAAGCTCAACGCCGGGGAGCTGGACTTCGCGGTGGTGGAGGGCTACTTCCGCAAGAGCGAGTACGACTACATCGTCTGGTCGCTGGAGGAGTTCCTGTGCGTCTGCGGGGCGGACAGCCCCCTGGCCGGCGCCCCGGCCCGGCCTCTGGACGCCCTGTTCGGGGAGACCCTGCTGCTGCGCAGCCCAGGCTCCGGCTCCCGGGACGTGCTGGAGCGGGTGCTGGAGGAGCGCAACCACCGGGTGGAGGACTTCGGCCGGGTGGTGGAGATCAGTGATCTCTACGTGATCAAGGAGCTGGTAAAGGCGGGCTGCGGCATCACCTTCCTCTACCGCCGGGCGGTGGAGGCGGAGCTGGCGGCGGGGACGCTGTACCCGGTGGCCCTCACCGACTGCCGCGTCTCCCACGAGTTCACCTTCCTCTGGCGGAAGGACAGCGCCTTTGAGGCGGAGCTGCGGCAGGTGTCCCGCCAGCTGTGGGGGGAGGCATAGCCGGATCAAAAAGGGGCCGCCGCGGTTTCGCGGCGGCCCGCTGTTACATCTGGGCGGTCAGGGAGGAAATAATCTCCTCCGCCGTCTCATAGACCCGGCCGAAGTCCACGTGGGGGTTGTAGAGCTTCTCCAGCTCGTCGTGCATGGCCTTGGCCTGGGCCAGGGAGTCCACCGCCTCGTCCACCAGGGCGGCGGACACCTTGCGGGAGAACTTGAGCCGGGCCCGGCTGCGGTGGAGCAGCTCCGCGTCCGCCATGGCGTCCACCCGGATGCGGCGGTAGGGGCGCTTGGGCCAGGGCAGGGCGGGGGTGCCGGTGACAAAGGCCAGGGAGAGGCCGGGCAGCAGCAGGTGCTCCAGCCGGTCGGGGTACAGCGGGGAGGGGCAGAGGATCGCGTCATGCCCCGCCGCCAGGGCCCCGGCGGCCAGCTGGCTCAGCATGGGATGGGCCATGCCGTAGGGGTCGGACAGCTCGTAGACCCGCCTGCACAGGGCCTCCACCGTCTCAAAATTGCACAGGGCGCCCTTCCAGGTCACCGCCCCCAGGAAGCGGCGCACCGCCCGGCCGGCATCCCCGTCCCCCTTTTTGATCTCCCGGGACAGGATGCCCCGGGCCCGCTTGGACATCTTGGCCTCCACCGCCGGGGTGAGCAGCAGGGCGCGCACATCCTCCCCGATCTGGGCCGCCGCCGTCAGGCAGCGGTAGGCCCGCTGATAGCAGCCCTTGTAGCCCTTCATGCAGCCCATCAGCCCGTCCCGCACCCCCTGCAGGCCCTCCCGGTCGTAGCACGCCCCCAGGTTCACATACTCCTCCACCAGGCCGGGGTATTTGGGCTCCACCACATGGGGCGCGGTGCCGTCCACCAGGGCGGTTTTCAGGGCGGGGATCACCACCGCGTCCAGGGAGTCCGGGTCGCCGGAGCAGACGATGTACTCCACGTCCAGGCCGTGCTCCTCCATGGCCGCTCCCACCCGGCGCATGAGGGAGGACTTGCCGCAGCCCGGGCCGCCTTTCAGAATGTAGATGCTCCGGGCCTCCTCGGGGCGGAGCAGCTCGTCGTACAGGGAATAGAAGCCGCCGGGGGAGTTGGCCCCCAGGTAAAAACACACCTTCGGTTCTGTTTGCATGCGTGACCCCTCCAGAAGTTGAATTTTTCCGCTCCAGCCTATGCGCCGGCGGAAACGGGGGTGCGCTTTCCCCGTTGCCTTTTGGGGCGAAATGGGGTACACTGGAGACAAATCCGCGAGAGGGGGTGACGATATGCCGTACGAGAAGCTGCGCCTGACCGCCATGACCACGGCGGGCGGGTGAGGGGCCAAGCTGGGGCCGGGTGCCCTGAAATCCGTGTTGTCCGGGCTGCCCCGGATCTCTGATCCCAACCTGCTGGTGGGCTTTGACGAGAGCGACGACGCCGCCGTCTACCGCCTCAGCGATGAGCTGGCCCTGGTGCAGACCGTGGACTTCTTCCCACCGGTGGTGGACGATCCCTACGACTTCGGCCGCATCGCCGCGGCCAACGCCCTGTCCGACGTGTACGCCATGGGGGGCGAGCCCAGGCTGGCCATGAACCTGCTGGCCGTCCCCGGCTGCCTGCCCCGGGAGGCGGTGGGCGCCATTCTGGAGGGGGGCGCGGCCAAGGCGGCGGAGGCCGGCGCGGTGATCGCCGGCGGCCACAGCATTGAGGACGCGGAGCCCAAGTACGGCCTGTGCGTCACCGGACTGGTTCACCCGAACCGGGTGCTCACCAACACCGGCGCCCGGGAGGGGGATATCCTGGTGCTCACCAAGCCCCTGGGCACCGGTATCCTCACCACCGCCGCCAAGGCGGAGCTGCTGGATGAACAGGCCTATCGGGCCCTGGTGGAGCAGATGGCGGCCCTCAACAAGGCCGCCGCGCAGGCCGCCGCACCCCTGTGCCCCCATGCCTGCACCGACATCACCGGCTTCGGCCTGCTGGGCCACCTGAAGGAGCTGGCGGAGGGCTCGGGCCGCACCGCGGAGGTGTGGGCCGGGAAAGTGCCCCTTCTGCCCCAGGCCCTGGAGCTGGCACGGGACGGCATCATCCCCGCCGGGGCCTATCGCAACCGGGACTTTGCCGGGCCGGAGGCGGCGGCGGACAGCGCCGTGCCCCAGGCGGTGCTGGACTGCCTCTACGACCCCCAGACCTCCGGCGGCCTGCTGCTCAGCATCCCGGAGGAAAGGGCCGGCGAGCTGCTCCGCCGCCTGGCGGATGCCGGCGTCACCGCCGCAGCCGTGGGCCGGGTGTGCCCGCCGGGGGACAAAAAAATTGTGGTCAGACCGTAGCAAATGCGGCGGCGGGAGGGTTGTGCCTCCCGCCGCCGCGTGCTATACTGTAATGCGTACAGAACAAAGCCGCAAGCCTTGAAAGCCAAGGCGTTCAAGGCCCATTGGCTTTGTTCAGGTGCAAAGGTTTTGGGCTGAAACAGCCCAAAACCCTTACACTCCCTGCGGCGGCATATCCATGCCGCCGCAGGAGGACGCATTGCAGCAATGGCTGAATGCTTCCCGCAATTGCCGAAATCGGCGATTGTGGAAAGCATTGCGCGGCAGTGCCGCGCGAATAAACTGCGAAGCGGTTTATTCAGCAGATATTACTGTAGAAAATTGGGGAAACTGGGGGCGGAAACATTGAACACCATGGTTATCGGCATCGCCGGGGGCACCGGCTCGGGCAAGACCACCCTGACCCTGCGCCTGAAGGAGCGCTTCGGGGAGGACGTGTCCATTCTCTACCACGACAACTATTACCGGCAGCACGACGAGATGCCCTATGAGGAGCGGTGCAAGCTCAACTACGACCACCCGGATGCCTTTGATACGGAACGGCTGGTGGAGGATCTGCGGGCCCTCCAGCGGGGGGAGACGGTGCACAGCCCCACCTACGACTA